>Ga0182745_1002198_pt1 | contig 17826 bp, 13 predicted proteins | sample eDN3rd30CKraftBY_FD_128523 | JGI IMG/M metagenome (GOLD analysis project Ga0182745, IMG submission 128523) | Enriched backyard soil microbial communities from Emeryville, California, USA - eDNA 3rd pass 30_C Kraft BY (version 2) (version 2) | ecosystem: Environmental > Terrestrial > Soil >...
CCATGCGTGCACCGGATGCATGGCCATGGGTCCAGCTCAGAACCGACAGTGGGCCCGCCAGTTGGGAATCCATCGGGCTTACGGTAATGTGACCGCATGCCAAAGGTTCTGACCATCGAAGACGACGCAGTCACGGCGCGTGAAATCATCGCCGAGCTGGGTTCCCACGGCATCGAAGTGGAATGGGTGGACAATGGGCGTGACGGCATCATCAAGGCGGTGGGCGCACCCTACGACGCCATCACCCTGGACCGTATCCTGCCGGGACTGGATGGCCTGGCCATCGTCACCACCATGCGCCAGGTCGGGGTCGAGACACCGGTGCTGATGATCAGCGCCCTGTCCGATGTCGATGAACGCGTGCGCGGCCTGCGCGCCGGCGGCGACGACTATATGACCAAGCCGTTCGCGCCCGACGAAATGGCCGCGCGCATCGAAGTATTGATGCGCCGCAGGCGCACGGCCGGCCCGGTCACCGAATTACGCGTCGACGATCTCGAACTGAACCTGATCACGCGCACCGCGCGCCGCGGCGGACTGGAATTGGAACTGCTGCCCACCGAGTTCCGGCTGCTCGAATTCATGATGCGCAACTCCGGCCAGGTGCTGACCCGGATGATGATTTTCGAAACCATCTGGGGCCTGCATTTCGATCCGGGCACCAACCTGATCGATGTGCACATCGGCCGCTTGCGCAAGAAAATCGACCGGCCCGGCCTGCCGCCGCTGATCCGTACCGTGCGCGGCTCCGGCTACATGCTCGCCGATGCACGCTGAAAGCTCTTCGCTGTTGCCCGAACGGGAGCAGCGCGCCACGGAACAGCGCGCTGACGAACCGGGCTGGCCCAGCGACCGGCGCGGCATGACACCAGTCGCCTCCACCGTGTCCGCCGCCGGACTCAGCAGGTCCTGGCGCTCGTCCACGACGCGCCTGCTCATCATCTATGGCGCCCTGTTCGTGGTCTGGAGCTCGGTGCTGATCGGAGTGCTGCACTGGGAAACCAGCAAGTATCTCGGCGCCATCTCCGATCAGATTCTGGAGCAGCGTGCCCGCTACCTCTCGACACTGGATCGTCAGCAGTTGCCCGCCGCCATGGACGCCTCCAATGCGGCCGACCTGCGCGGCATGATGGTGTACGGTGTGTTCACCGCCGAGGGCCAGTACGTCAGCGGCAATCTCGCCTATCCACCGGCGGAACTGCCGGCTGATGGCCGCGTGCATCTGCTGCACTCCGGCATTCAACGCCGTGGCTATGACGGCGGCGACGAATTCCATGCGCGGGCGCTCGCGCTGCAATTGCCCACCGGCGAATTGATGGTGCTGGCTCGCAGCACCAACATCACCGAACGCATCAGCCAGATCATTCGCCAGGGACTGCTGTGGGCCCTGTCGCTGACCCTGATCCCCGGCCTGATCGGCGGTTACCTGCTGAGCCGGGGTCCGCTGCGCCGGGTGCGTCAGTTCGAAGCGGCGGTCCAACCCATCATGCGCGGCAGCCTGGACCGGCGCCTGCCGGTGAGCGACCGGCGCGACGAGTTGGACTTGCTGGCCAGCATCGTCAACAACATGCTGGCGGAGCTGGAACGCTTGATGGGCGAGGTCAAGGGCGTCTGCGACAGCATCGCACACGACCTGCGAACGCCATTGACCCGGTTGCGGGCGCAATTGCATCGCCTGCAGCAACAGACGGCGCCGGAAGACGGTCGCGCGGCCCTGATCGAGTGCTGCATCGACGAGGTTACCGCCCTGCTCGCGCGGTTCGCGGCGTTGCTGCGTATTTCGGAGATGGAGGACCTGCGGCGTCGCAGCGGCTTCGGCATGGTCGACATGTCCGCCATGATGCGCGACATCCACGACCTGTACGCCCCGCTGGCCGAAGACAAGAACGTCCGTTTCGCCATCGATATCGACCCGCCCCCGCCACTGCCGGGTGACCGGGAGCTGCTGTTCGAGGCCATCAGCAACCTCATCAGCAATGCGATCAAGTTCACCCCGTCCGGGGGCAACATTCGCCTGCAACTGCGCCCCTGTGAAGGCGGCGCCAAGCTATGCGTGGTCGACAGCGGCCCGGGCATTCCGCTGGACGAGCGCGAGGCGGTGCTGCAGCGCTTTTATCGCAGCGACACAGCCCTGCAACTGCCCGGCTCGGGGCTGGGCCTGAGCATCGTCTCAGCCATCGTGCGCCTGCATGGCTTCCGGCTGGAAATCGGTGAAGGCGACGACGGCGGAGCCCGGGTCACACTGCTCTGCGTACCGCGCGACCTGTCCCAACCGGTGGCGAACTGACCCCCTAAGCATGAACCAGGGGCTGAGCGAGGGGGCTGGACGATCGCACCAGCGGCACACCAGTCGCAGCGCCGGCGTCCAACGCCCCTTTCGAAATAACTTTTCTTTCATGTGGCCGACAGGGCCGGGCTAGGAACCAGCCTGCATATTGGCCGGTCTGGTCGTTACCCGGAATATCCATGCAGGGACTGGTTCGAATCGCGCTGACGCGCCCCTACACCTTCGTCGTCCTGGCGCTGTTGATCCTGATCGTCGGGCCGCTCTCGTTCCTGCGCACGCCCACGGATATCTTCCCCGAGATCAAGATCCCGGTGATCGCCACGGTCTGGCAGTACACCGGCCTGCCTCCGGAACAGATGGCCGGCCGCATCACCACCGTCTTCGAACGCGCGCTCACCACCACGGTCAACGACATCGAGCACATCGAGTCGAGTTCGTTGACCGGCTTCGGCGTGGTCAAGATCTTTTTCCAACCCGGCGTGAGCATCGAGACCGCCAATGCCCAGGTCACGGCGATCTCGCAGACCATCACCAAGCACATGCCGCCGGGTGTCAACCCGCCGCTGATCATCAACTACAACGCGGCCACCGTCCCCATCATCCAGCTCGCGATCTCGGGGCCCGGCTTCTCCGAACAGAACCTTGGCGACCTGGCCACCAACACCCTGCGCACCCAGCTGGTCACGATACCCGGCGCGGCGCTGCCGTTCCCATTCGGCGGCAAGACTCGCCAGATCATGATCGACGTCGATACCGCCAAGCTGCAGGCCCGCGGCCTGTCGCCGCAGGACGTGTCCAATGCGCTGGCGGTACAGAACCTCATCCTGCCGGTGGGCAGCCAGAAAATCGGCGACTTCGACTATTCGGTGCGTTTGAACAACGCTTCGGTCGGCTACGACGAGCTCAACGACCTGCCGATCAAGGCAGTCAACGGCACCAACGTGTATCTGCGCGACGTGGCCTACGTGCATGACGGCAGCGCCACTCAGACCAACATCGTGCACGTCAACGGCAACCGCTCGGCGCTGCTCACGGTGTTCAAGAATGGTTCGGCTTCGACCCTGGACATCGTCGATGGCATCCGCGAACGGGTCGGGGAACTGACGCAGCTGGTCCCCGACAACCTGAAGATGGACCTGATCGGCGATCAGTCGCTGTTCGTGCGCGGCGCAGTCACCGGCGTGGTCAGCGAAGGCGCCCTGGCGGCAGCACTCACCAGCCTGATGATCCTGATGTTCCTCGGCAGCTGGCGCTCCACGGTCATCATCGCCGTGTCCATTCCGCTGTCGGTGCTGGGCGCTATCGCGCTGCTGTCGCTGTTCGGCCAGACCTTGAACATCATGACCCTGGGCGGCCTGGCGCTGGCGGTGGGCATCCTGGTCGACGATGCCACGGTCACCATCGAGAACATCAACTGGCACCTGGAACAGGGCAAGGCCGTCGAACCCGCCATTCTCGACGGCGCGCAACAGATCGTAACGCCGGCCTTCGTCTCGCTGCTGTGCATCTGTATCGTGTTCGTGCCCATGTACTTCCTCGACGGAGTGGCGCGCTTTCTGTTCGTGCCCATGGCCATGGCGGTCATGTTCGCCATGACCTGTTCCTTCATTCTGTCGCGCACACTGGTGCCGACCATGGCCAAGTACCTGCTCGAGCCGCATGCACCGCATACCGATGAGCACGGCAACCCGCAGGCACAGTCGCCATCGCGCAATCCGTTGGTACGCTTCCAGCGCCGGTTCGAAATCCGCTTCGAGCAAATGCGCGCCGGCTATCACGGCCTGCTGGACTTGGCGCTGCGTCATCGCCGGGCGTTCGTGCCCGGGTTCCTGCTGTTCGTGGCGCTCTCGTTCCTGCTGGTGCCGTTCCTCGGCCGCAACTTCTTTCCCTCGGTGGACTCGGGCGCGATGCTCATTCATGCCCGCGTGCCGGTCGGCACGCGCCTGGAAGAAACTTCACAGAAGTTCGCGCACATCCAGGATGCCATCAAGCGTGTCATCCCCCCCGACGAACTGGCCGTGACGGTGGACAACATCGGCCTGCCGGTCTCGGGTATCAACAATGTCTATAACAATACCGGCACCATCGGTCCACAGGACGGCGACATTCAGATCGCGCTCAAGCCGGGCCATCGGCCCACCGAGGAATACGTCAAGTTGCTGCGTGAAACCCTGCCGCAACAATTTCCCGGCGTGACCTTCTCGTTCCTGCCCGCCGACATCGTCAGCCAGATCCTGAACTTCGGGGCGCCCGCTCCTGTCGACGTGCAAATCCGCGGCCCGAACAGCGCGGCCAACTTTGCGTATGCCAATGCGTTGCTGCGCAAGCTGCGCGAAATTCCCGGGGTCGCCGACGCGCGCATCCAGCAATCCCAGAACTATCCGACCATGCAGGTGGCGATGGACCGTTCGCGCGCCCAACAGCTCGGTATCACTGCGCGTGACGTCACCAACAGCATGGTCATTGCGCTGGCCGGCTCCAGCCAGGTATCGCCCACGTTCTGGTTGAACCCGAAGAACGGGGTCTCCTATCCCATCGTGGCGCAAGTCCCGCAGTACCGGCTCGACTCACTGTCGGCGCTGGAATCGCTGCCGGTCTCCTCCGGCAACGACAGCACCCAGATTCTCGGCAGCGTGGCCAGCATTCAGCGGGACACCAGCGATGCCGTGGTCTCGCACTATGACATCATGTCGGTGGTCAATGTGTTCGCCACGCCGCAGGGCCGCGATCTCGGGGCAGTCGCCAAGGACGTGCGCAAGGTCATCGCCGACCTGTCGGCGCAGGTGCCGAAGGCCACCACCGTGACCTTGCGAGGCCAGGTGACCACCATGGACCGGGCCTTCTCGGGCCTGCTGTTCGGCCTGCTCGGCGCGGTGGTGCTTATCTACTTCCTGATCGTGGTGAATTTCCAATCCTGGGCCGATCCGTTCGTGATCATCACGGCGCTGCCGGCCGCGCTCGCCGGCATCGTCTGGATGCTGTTCACCACCCACACGCCACTGTCGGTGCCGGCGCTGACCGGCGCCATCATGTGCATGGGCGTATCGACCGCCAATTCCATCCTGGTGATCAGCTTCGCACGTGAACGGCTGGAGCACACAGGCAATGCCGTGCAGGCGGCGCTGGAAGCGGGTTTCGTGCGCTTTCGCCCGGTATTGATGACCGCCCTGGCCATGATCATCGGCATGGCGCCGATGGCGCTCGGCCTCGGCGAAGGTGGCGAACAGAACGCTCCCCTGGGCCGGGCCGTCATCGGTGGCCTGATATTCGCCACGGCCGCCACCCTGATCTTCGTACCGGTCATTTTCAGCATCGTTCACGCGCAGCACGGTCGAGCTTCCGCCCCCGTGACGCCCGCCGCTGCTCCAGGAGAACCGCATGTCGCCCTCTGAGTCCGCCCGCCGTCCCCCCATCGAGCCACGCGGTCTGCGTGTCGCGGGCATTGTCGGCGGCGCAGTGCTGCTGGGGATCGTCGCCATCGGCTTGACGACACGGGCCCGCAGCAACAGCGAGTTGCGAGCCTGGACGACGGAGAACTCCGTTCCGCCCGTCGCCCTGATCGATCCCAGCCCGGCCGGCTCGCTCGCGAATCTGCAATTACCCGGCCGTCTCGAGGCTTATTCGGAAGCACCGATCTACGCGCGTGCCAATGGCTACCTGAAACGCTGGAACGTCGACATCGGCACGCCGGTCAAAGCCGGTCAGGTGCTCGCCGAAATCGAAACCCCCGACCTGGACCAGGCGCTGGCACAGGCGCGTGCCGATCTGACCAAGGCGCAGGCGGACGCGGAACTGGCCAACAGCACCGCGCAGCGCTGGCGTTCGATGAAAGGCACCGGCGCCGTATCGCAGCAGGCCGTCAACGAGAAAGTGGGCGATGCCGCCTCCAAGAATGCCGCCGTCACCTCGGCACGCGCCAACCTGGAACGGCTGGTGGCGACGCAGGGTTTCAAGCGCGTGGTCGCGCCGTTCTCCGGCATCGTTACCGCCCGCAACACCGACGTGGGCGCGCTGATCACTTCCGGAACCGGCAATGCCCTGTTCACCGTCTCCGACACCAGCAAGCTGCGGGTCTACGTGCAGGTGCCGCAGGTCTACATGCCCGCCATCCAGATCGGCCAGAGCGCCGAACTGTCGGTCCCCGAATATCCAGGCCGCAGTTTCAACGCCAAGATCGAGCGCACCGCGCGCGCCATCAGTGCCCATTCGGGTGGTTCGCTGGTGCAGATGGTGGTCGACAACGGCGGCGGCCTGCTGCTGCCCGGCGGCTATGCCGACGTCAGCATCGGACTTACCGGCACTGCGGAAGGTGCTTCGATTCCGGCCAGCGCCCTGATCTTCAACTCCGATGGCCTGCATGTGGCGGTGCTGGGCGAAGGCGACAAGGCGGTCATGAAACCGGTCGGCATCGTGCGCGACCTGGGTAAATCGATCGAGGTGTCGGGTCTCGCCGCCGGCGATCGCGTGATCGACAGTCCACCCGAATCCCTGGTGGCCGGTGACCAGGTCCGTCCGGTCCAGGCCGGCGGCAAACCAGCCGCCACGAGCGCGCAGAACGACACCGCAAAGAAAAGCTGAGGTCGCAAGACGCCGGGAGCGCCGGGCTTGTGCATAATGCCGGCAGCCACGACGGAGCCGACATGAGTCCAGCGGATCGCCGTATCCAGGAGCTGATCGAGAAATGGCGCGGCAGCGTCGACCTGCATCTGCAGTATGTCGAACTGAGCGATGCCGCCTATGCGCGTGCCCATCCCTGGCCCAGGCACGACCGCCCTACCCGCTGGGTCCTGGAAGTGGCCCAGCAGAAACTGGTGGAACTGCAGCGGCACTGCGCCACCCGCCAGAGCATGGGCGACAGCCAGTTTGCCGAGGCGCTCGAGCTGATGGCGTTTCTCGCCAACCTGGTCGGCATCCAGCACATTCAGCGCTTCATACCGCTGGCCGAGCCCCCCAGGCAAACCAGTGGGACGACAGGTGACGCGGCGCCGACCGGCTCCACCTCCATCAACCAAACACTGGAAGCGCCCACGCTCGTAAGAGCGGCGCGCATCCGCTCTGGCGACGACACCACCCGCGAGATGCCCCGGCTCCAAGTGCCAGCCACGAGCCAAACGCCCGATACCTCAGCCGCTGCCGCCGTGGATGTCGCTGCGGCTCCAGCCACAGTTGCTGCGCCGCCCACGCCACCACCCGCCACCGTGAAAACGAGCACAGCGAGTCGGGGGTCAGCCCCGCCGGCCTCGAAGGCTGCCGCAGCGGAACCGTCCGCTGCGCGCGCCAGCTCGACGCAACGTGCAACGGCATCAGCTAAACCCGAGCCGAAAAGCACGACTCGGCCAGCAGCGCGGCCAAGCAACGCCGCACCACCCGCGAAAGCGGCCGGTGCGGACTCAAAGGGAGTCAGTACGGATCAGAGGAACAAGGTCATCAGCGACGCGGTCCGGCTGTTGAAATGGGGCAAACCCTGGCATGAGTTGGCCGAATTGATTGGTCGCATGGCCGATCGGCCACCAGTACCCGACATTCGCAAACTGCTGCGCACCCACAAATCAGACATCGAAGCCCGCGCCAAAACCAAATAAGTCAGCGCAGAAACAGTAAAGCGCAGTGGCTCGGAAGCCATGGACTGGCATCCAGGACTCACATCCACCAGCCCAGCAAATCTCTCCACTTCTTACTCTGACAATAGGCACAAGGATGTGCCCGCCGCCGCAGGTGGCGTTGTCTTGGCCTCTGGCCAAAACGACGCTTTTGGCCAGAGGCCTGCGATGGTCGTGGCAGGGAGCCCGATCCATCGCAAAAAAAAGGCCGGGTACCTTGCGATAACCCGGCCAATCAGGGGGATTCGAGCTCGCGTCACACCGGTCACGATCCCGGCATCACGCTCAGCAACCTTTGCATTGACCAACGCGGCGGTAAAAGTTCCCGGCCATCGTGAGTGCCGGTCAGCGCTGCCGCGTCGTCATTTTGCAGTGCCAAATATACGCTCGGTCACGGCGCAACGCAACGACTTTCGAATATTTATTTTCAGCGGTCAAATATTAAAAAATATGAAACAAATCATTAACAAAACGCTGGCAGGCATTTCCGGAGCCGAGCTGTCCGGTCAGCGCGGCGGTATTTCTGCGACGCCAAAATTCCGGTCCTCAAAAGTCCAGATATCGCTCCAGATCCAGCGCTCTGTGGCGGTAACAACGCCCTGCCGCGGAGCGCCGTCCGGCATTAAGACTTCGTCAGGTGCTAGGTCTCGAGCCGTAATTCTTGAAAACATGCGCGTCGGCAGACAAGATCGCCGACCGTTCGCCATGCCCACGCAAGGTTGCCTGGAGATCATGGCAGCGGACGTGGGCATGGCGTCCCACTCTCTTGAGAAGGCTGTCGAATCTTGAACTGACGCGCCGGCGCGCAGTCTCAGGACTGACTTTTTTTTGCACCTGACTCTAGCGACGAGACCTATGATCGAGATCAACCATTTGACCAAACGCTACGGCGGCCTGACTGCCGTCGATGATCTCTCTTTCAGTGTCCAGCCCGGGGAGGTGCTGGGCTTCCTCGGCCCCAACGGCGCCGGCAAGTCGACCACCATGAAAATGATCACCGGCTTTCTGGCGCCCACCTCGGGCAGCGTGAGCGTGTGTGGTCATGACGTCGACGCCGCGCCGCTGGCAGCCAAGGCCTGCATGGGGTATCTGCCCGAAGGCGCGCCGGCCTACGGCGAAATGACGGTACGCGGCTTCCTCTCGTTCATCGCGGACGTACGCGGTCTGAGCGGCGAGCGGCGCAAGCAGCGCCTGGACGACGTCACCGGACGACTGGCGCTGGGCAGCGTGCAGGAACAGATGATCGAAACCCTGTCCAAGGGCTTCAAGCGCCGCGTCGGCCTGGCGCAGGCGCTGCTGCACGATCCGCCGGTGTTGATCCTCGATGAGCCCACCGACGGCCTGGACCCGAATCAGAAGCACGAGGTCCGCACGCTGATCAACGCGATGGCGAAGGACAAGATCATTGTGATCTCCACGCATATCCTCGAAGAGGTGGACGCGGTGTGCAATCGCGCCATCATCATCGCCAACGGCAGGATCCTGGCCGACGACACGCCGCAAAAGCTGGCGCAGCGCGCGCCTTCCGGCCGGCTCGACGAGGTGTTCCGCAGCATCACGACGGCCGCCGCCCCGGCCAACCACCAGGGAGCAGTGGCCCATGCATAACGTCGCTACGATTTTCCGGCGCGAGTTCGCCAGCTATTTCGCCACGCCGCTGGCGCTGGTGTTCATCGTGATCTTCCTGGTGCTCGCCGGTGCATTCGCGTTCTATCTGGGCGGGTTTTACGAACGGGGTCAGGCCGACCTCGCGCCGTTCTTCAACTATCACCCCTGGCTGTACCTGTTCCTGATTCCGGCGCTGTCCATGCGGCTGTGGGCCGAGGAGCGCAAGGCCGGCACCATCGAACTGCTGAGCACCCTGCCCATCACGCTGGGCCAGGCGGTGATCGGCAAGTTCCTGGCCGCCTGGTGCTTCGCCGGCCTGGCGCTGGCGCTGACCTTTCCGATCTGGATCACGGTCAACTATCTGGGATCACCGGACAACGGCGCCATCCTGGCGGCCTACGTGGGCAGCCTGCTGATGGCTGGCGGCTTCCTCGCCATCGGCGCCTGCATGTCCGCGACCACCAGCAATCAGGTGATCGCGTTCATTTTCACGGTGGTGATCTGCTTCGGCTTCCTGCTGTCGGGCTTCCCCATGGTGCTCGGCCTGTTCCAGGGCTGGGCGCCGCAGGCGGTGATCGACGCGGTGGCATCGCTGTCGTTCCTCACTCATTTCAATTCCATTTCCAAAGGGGTGATCGACCTGCGCGATCTCCTTTACTTCGGCACGCTCATCGCCGTCTGGCTGGCGGCCACCGCCATCGTGCTCGACATGAAGAAGGCCGACTGAACCATGACCAACAACACCCCCAACAAGAGAACTTTCGGTGCCACGGCCCTGTTCGCGCTGGCCGTGCTGTTCATCGGCGTAACCATCCTGATCGGCTTCGTGCTGCGCGGCGCGCGGATCGATCTAACGGAGAGCAAGCTCTATTCCATCGCGCCCGGCACCCAGCACATCCTCGAGTCGCTGCAGGAGCCGATCAACCTGTACTTCTTCTTTTCGCAGGAAGCGAGCAACCAGTCGCCGCCGCTCAGGGCCTATGCCCAGCGTGTGCGCGAGTTGCTGGAAGAAATGGCACAGCGCTCCGACGGCAAGCTGCGCCTGAGCATCATCGATCCCAAGCCATTCTCGGAAGACGAGGATCGCGCCGGCGACTTCGGCCTGCAGGCGGTCCCGCTGGGCGGTGCCGGCGGCGAGTCGTTGTATTTCGGCCTGGCGGGGACCAACTCCACCGATGGCCGCGAGACCATTGGCTTCTTCCAGCCCGACAAGGAGGAGTTCCTGGAGTATGACGTGGCCAGCCTGGTCTATCGGCTGAGCAATCCCAAGCGCGCCACCATCGGCCTGCTGTCCGGCCTGCCGGTGGATCCGTCGTTCGATCAGCAAAGCGGCCAGATGCGCCCGGGCTGGGCCAGCATTGCGCAGCTGCGCCAGACGTTCAACGTGCAGACCGTCGCCGCCGACGCGGCCACCCTGCCGGCCGGGATGGACGCGCTGATGCTGGTCCATCCGCGCGAGCTGTCGCCACAGACGCAGTACGCCATCGATCAATTCGTGATGCGCGGCGGCAAATTGATCGCCTTCATCGATCCGCAGGCCGAGAACGATCCGCAGGCGGCGCAGATGGCCATGATGGGCGGCGGCATGGGCAATCGTTCCTCGAGCCTGGGCCCGCTGCTGGATGCCTGGGGCGTGAGCTACGATCCAACCCAGGTGGTCGGCGACCGGGACCTGGGCCTGACGGTGTCGCTGCAGCCGGGTCAGCCACCCTCGCAGCACATCGCCATCATCGGCTTCAACCGCGCCAGCATGAACGGCAAGGACGTGGTCACCTCGGCCCTGGACAGCATCAATGTGATGACGGCCGGCGCGCTCAAGAAGAAGGATGGCGCCAGCATCGAGTTCGAACCGCTGATCCAGTCGAGCGCCAACGCGGCCCTGCTGCCCAGCTCCAAACTGGCCTTCCTGCCGGACAGCCAATCGCTGCTGGACGGCTTCAAGGCCACGGGTGAACGCTACACCATCGCGGCACGCCTGCACGGCAAGCTCAAGTCAGCCTTCCCGAATGGCGCCCCCGCCGCCGCCGACCCCAAGACGGCACCGGTCAGCAAGGAGGCTCCCCTGAAGGAGACCAAGGGCGACGCCAATGTCATCGTGGTGGCCGACAGCGACATCCTGGCCGATCCGCTATGGATCCGCAGCCAGAACGTGTTCGGTCAGCGCGTGGCCATTGCCTGGGCCAACAACGGCGACTTCCTGGCCAACGCGGTGGACAACCTGGCGGGCAGCAGCGATCTGATCAGCATTCGCGGCCGGCAGAGCTTCTTCCGCCCCTTCACCAAGGTGGACGAGTTGCGCCGGCATGCCGACGATCAGTTGCGAGCCACCGAGAAGGAACTGGACCAGGAGTTACGTGACACCGAACAGAAGCTGTCGCAGCTCGAGTCCGGGCGCGCGCACCAGGGAGAAATGACGCTCACCAAGGAACAGGAAGCCGAACTGACCCGCTTCCAGCAGGAGCGTTCGCGCATCCGCAAGCAATTGCGCGAGGTACGCCGCAGTCTGGACGTCGAGATCGAGCGGCTCGGTAGTTGGCTGAAGGCCATCAACATCGGCCTGGTCCCGCTGCTGCTGGCCATCGGTGCGGTGCTGCTCGCGGTCACTCGCCGGCGCAAATTGCGCGCCGGCCGTGCCGCCGCCCATACCGGTTGAGCCCCTATCAGATGCTTAAGAGGATGTTCATTCGATGACACTCCGTAAATTGCTCATGCTCGGTGCGGCCGCCGTGGTGATCCTGGCTGTGGCGCTGCTGCTCAATCCGCGCGCCTCGACCAACCACGACCAGCCGGCCCCGCTCTACCCCGACCTGAAGGACCAGATCGACCAGGTCACCGCGATCCGGATCTTCAAGGCGGGCGATGCTCCGGCGGTCGAACTGACGCGTCAGCAGACCCAGTGGAGCGTCGGTGAGCGGGATGGCTATGCCGCCGACACGGCGAAGGTTCGCAAGCTGTTGCTGGCGCTGACTCAGGCCAAGACCACGGAGGAGAAGACCTCGAACCCCGAGCAGTACGCCACCCTGGGGGTTGCAGACACCAAGGATGCCAAGGCCACCGGGGTGCGCGTGGAACTGGCGGGGGTCGCCCAATCCACCAATAACAAGCCCGTCAATCTGATCGTCGGCAAATCAGGCACTGGTTCGAACTCCCGCTACGTGCGCCGGGCCGGCGAGCCGCAGAGTTGGCTGATCAACCAAAGCCTGGATGCACCGGCCAATCCGCAGGATTGGCTGCGTACCTCGGTGATCGACGTGGGGGCCGACCGGATTCAATCGGCCACCGTGACCGTGGGCAGCGCGAAGAGCTATGAAGCGGCCAAGAAAACTCGCGCGGATGCCGACTTCAATGTCGGCGGCTTGCCCAAGGGCAAGGAGCTGAGCTCGGCCGGCGCGGCCAACGGCTTCGCCTCGGCGCTGACCGCGCTTACCTTGACCGATGTGCGTTCCGTGAAGGACTTCTCCAGCGACAAGCCCGCGGCACAGGCCGTGTTCCGTACTTTCGACGGCTTGGTGACCGATGCCACCGGCTGGGTGAAGGACGGGAAACACTACGTGGCCTTCAAGACGTCGTATGACGATGCCCAGGCCAAACGCTTTCACGTGGAGACCGCCCCCGCCAAGAACGCGAGCGATGCCAACGCGGCCAAACCGGCGGACGTCAAGGCCACCGGCGACAAGACCAAAGACGCGGACAAGGACGCCGCCCAAGCGAAACCGAAGGTCGAGGATACGGCCAAGACGCTCAATGCCAGCCTGATGGGCTGGGTGTACGAAATCCCGGAATACAAGTACGAAGCCATTTTCAAACCGCTGGATGGCTTGCTGAAGAAGAAGTGATGCGACACGGCTCCGCACTAGGCACAGGGACTGTGCCCGCCGCCGCCCCCGTCGGGGGTTCCGCAGCGTCGCAGGTGGGCGTCTGCACTGAGCAAAAACCACGCTTTTTGCTCAGTGCGCGAGGGTCGTGCCCCCCCGCCGGGGGTTTCCCCCGTCGGGGATTCCGCAGCATCACCGCAGCATCACCGCAGCATCACCGCAGCATCACAGGGAGTCCGATCCCTCGCAATAACTAGTTACGTTTCGGCACCACTACGACCCGGGTGCCGGTCCAGCGATCGTGCCAGGCCAGTCCATCGCGATCGATCCATTGCCATACATAGGCCAGCACCACCGGTAACAGCGACGCCGCCATGGCCCAGGAGCGCGCCTGATGTGGCCAGTCGTGCCAGATCAATGCGTAGCCGGCGAGAAACGGCACCAGCAACGCGCCGAGGATGAGCAGTCGCGCCAGCGACGTGCGCCAATCGATCAGCGAACCGTCGGGATGCTGCAATCGCAGGCGCCAGGCCAGCATGCCCACGGTCTGGCCACGGGTGGTCCAGAAGTAGATGAAGAACGCCCAGGTCAGCACCAGCTGCACCAGCCAATAGAGATACGCCAGCGCGCCCACCTCCCGAGGGACCAGCACCTTGCCGTGCAAGAACGGCAGAAACAAGAACGTGGCGACGATCAGCAGCGCCAGCACCGGCAGGCAGTCGTAGATCATCGCTCCGAGGCGGCGCAACACACCAGCGCGCGGTAACTCGGCGAAGCTGGACACGCCGCCGGCTGCGCCCGCTTGATTCGTCGTCGACAAGGTTGTTTCTCCGGGCGTCAGCGCACTCGCGCTATCGCGATGCCGGTGACCAGGGCCAGCAGCGCGGTGGGGGTCCAGGCGACCACCAAGGGTGACAGGTCGAATAGCGCCCCGCTGCTCTCCATCATGCGGGCGATCAGCAGGAACACCACGCCGATCAGTACCCCGATCACAGTACGGGTGCCGGTGCCGGTGGCGCGCATGGGACCGAAGGCGAACGGGATCGCCAGCACGACGATGATGGCCACGGCCACGGTGCGCGCGATGCGCGACCAGAAGGCCACTTCCGCGCTATGCGAGTCGAGTTCGTTGCGTTTCAGGTGTTGAATGTACTTGTACAGCCCGTCGATACGCATGGCATCCGGATCGACGGCCGCGAGTCCGAGAAACTCCGCCGACAGATGGGTGTCGAGGTTGGCGGAGGGCTGGCGGCTGGCCACGATGCGATCGCCGTCGATGCGCGATTCCCGGTAGTCGCTCAACGTCCAACGATCGTTGGCGTCGATGCGGGCGTTGCCGGCCTTGCCGATGCTCACCAGGCGATGCTGGTCGTCGAATTTGAAGATGAAGACGCCGCCGTAGCTGTTGCCGGCGTTCTGTTGCTGTACGGAGAAAATGGTATTGCCATCCTTGGCCCAGGCGGCCCGGCCGCCCGCCATGCTGTAGTCGTGGAACTTCTGAAAGGTTTTCATCTGGCGCCCGTATTCCTGCAACGGCGGACCGATGTATTCGCCGAGCACCCAGGTGATGACCATCAACACGGCACCGGCTGTCATCACCCACAGGGAAATCCGCAGGGTGGACACGCCGGCGGCACGAATCACGGTCAGCTCCATGGTGCGCGCCAGGTTGCCTAGCGCCAGCAGCGAGGCGATCAGCGCCGCGATGGGCAGCATGTCGAAGGCCTGTTGCGGCAGGTTCAAGCCGACGTACATCAGGGCATGCGCGGTGCTGTAGGTGCCGATGCCGATCTCGTCCTGCTGCGTGATCAGCAGGTACAAGCCAGTGAGCGACAGCAGCACCATCATCACCATGGCGGTATGGCTCAGGACGGCACGCATCAGGTAACGGGCAAGGACCGACATGGCTTAAGCTCCCGCCGCCACTGGAGTGGCCCGAGCGAGCGGATTCTGGCGGATCAGCAACCAGAACGCGACACACAGCGCCAGGCCGTGCACCCACCACAGGCCCAGAAACTCGGGCAGCGTGCCGTTCTCGATCCAGGTGCGCGCCGCCACCAGTGCCTGCTGGTAGAGGAAATAAGCCAGGATGGCGATGCCGATCTTGCCGAAACGGCCCTGCCGGGGACGCAGGCGGGCCAGGGGCACGGCAATGAGCATCAGCACCAGGGCGGTGATGGGCGTGGCCATGCGCCAGTGCAGTTCGGCCAGATCGCGAACACTGCCCGACTCGAGCAGTTCCGCGGTGGGCTTCATGTCGACGCCTGGCGCCCGACTGCCCGGCTCGCCGAGCCGGATGGGAATGCCGCCTTCGCTGAATTTGATCACGCGGAACTCGCCGCTGCCCGGAATGCCCTCGTAGCGCACCCCGTCGTAAAGCACGAAGAGTTGTTCGGCTTGACCGGCACCCCGCTGCTCAGCCCGCGTGGCCACCCAGATTTCATACTTGCCCTCGATACTGCTCTCGCCCCGGGTGGAGCGGGTCGCCGCGGACACGGCTTGATCGTGCGGCCGGATCTCGGGCGGGTTGGCCGTGGGGACATCGGACCGGGCGCCCGGCCTGGCATCGGCACCGGTGGGCTGCTCCGGCTGGGCGGTGTCCGGCTTGGATGTCGACCCGGATGCCGACTTCGTGCTGAAGACCCCCGCTTTGTCCTGGCCCGGCTCGGCCGGCGGACGTTCGACGAACACATTGACGTTGTGCAGGACACCGTTGCTGTCGACGCGCTCGGCATAGAACACGATGCGACCGCCGGAAAAGGTGCGGAAGCGTCCGGGCTCCAACAGCCCGAACTGCGCATCCCGCAGCGCCGCCACGCGGATTTCCTGGGCGCGGGCACTGGCGGCGGGAATGGCACTGAACGACAGCCAGGTGAGCAGGCCCACGATGACCACCGCCAGCACGGTAATGGGCCGGAACAACCCCACCGGCCCGACCCCGCAGGATTGAATCGCCGCCATCTCGCTTTCGTGATACAGCCGGCCCAGCGCCAGCATGATGGCCAGGAAAAAGCCGATCGGCACGATGATGGACAGGTTGCCGGCCGTGGTCAGGCCGATCAGCGCCCACACCACTTCGCGCGGAAAGTCGTTGGCGGCGGCCTGCGACAGCACCCGGGTGAGCTGATTGGCGAGCAGAATGATCAGCAGCACGCCGGTGACCGCAATCCAGGTCACGGCGACCTCGCGAAATATGTAGCGGTCCAGCGTGCGCAGCTCGAATCCCTCGCAAACTCAAAATCGTGCTTGTCGGACCCGGCGGGTCCGGTCGGACCGAATGGGTTAGAATACGTACGTTAAGCGACGCGACACGCCGCGTAAACGGCTTGCGCCAACATATTTGTTAAGGATCCATCATGGAATTTTTCGCGACCAGTGCCGCCCCCGCCCGTCAACGCACCGAATGCGCCATCGTGGGTGTCTACGACAAGGGCGTACTGTCCAAGGCCGCCGAAGAACTGGACCGTCGTGTCGGCGGCCGGATTGCCCGGCTGGTCAAGCGAGGCGACCTGCGGGGCAAGACCGGCGATGTGCACATCCTGACCGACGTCGGCGCACCCTGCGAACGCATCGTGGTACTGGGCCTGGGTGCGGCCAGCTCCTTCAAGCGTAAACAATACCGCCGCGCCCTGATGGCGGGCCTGGCTGCTGTTGCCCGCACCGGTGCCCGCGAGGCGGTCAGCTACCTGTCGCTGGAACAAGTCGCCGACGCCGACAGCTATTCTCTGGCCCGCACCGCGGCCGAGGTGGTCGGGGGTTCTCTCTATCGCATCCCGGACCATAAGACCTCCAACAAGCGCGCCAAGTCGCTGTTGACCCGCTTCGGCATCGCCGCCGGCAGCCGCAGCGAACAGGTCCAGGCCGAGCGTGGCCTCGAACATGGCCGCGGCATCGTGGCTGGCATGTCGCTGGCCCGCGACCTCGGCAACCAGCCCGCCAACGTCTGCACGCCGACTTACCTCGCCAATACGGCGAAACAGCTGGCCCGGCAGTATCGCGACATCCGGGTGCGCATCCTGAACGAGGCCGACTGCCGTAAGCTGCGCATGGGCTCGTTCCTGTCGGTGACCGCGGGTACGGAAGAACCGGCACGCCTGATCGTCCTCGAGTATCACGGCGCGGCCCGCGGCAAGGCGCCCGTGGCCCTGGTCGGCAAGGGCGTCACCTTCGACACCGGCGGCATTTCGCTCAAGCCCCCGGCGGCGATGGACGAGATGAAGTTCGACATGTGCGGCGCCGCCAGCGTGTTCGGCACCTTCAAGGCGGTGGCCGAGCTGGAGCTGCCGGTGAACCTGGTGGGCGTGGTACCGGCCTGCGAGAACATGCCCAGCGGGGTGGCCACCAAACCCGGCGACATCGTCAAGAGCATGTCGGGCCAGACCATCGAAGTCCTGAACACCGACGCCGAGGGACGGCTGATCCTGTGCGACGCCATCACCTATGCGCGGCGCTTCAAGCCCGAGGTGCTCATCGACATCGCCACCTTGACCGGGGCGTGTGTCGTTGCGCTCGGCAA
>Ga0182745_1002199_pt1 | contig 17825 bp, 12 predicted proteins | sample eDN3rd30CKraftBY_FD_128523 | JGI IMG/M metagenome (GOLD analysis project Ga0182745, IMG submission 128523) | Enriched backyard soil microbial communities from Emeryville, California, USA - eDNA 3rd pass 30_C Kraft BY (version 2) (version 2) | ecosystem: Environmental > Terrestrial > Soil >...
ATCGCATAGAGGCCCGCGTCGGAACACGACAGCAGCAGCACGGGGATGAGGAGCCAGACGGACCGCGAGAGGGCGCGCATCAGTCTGATTCTACACCTTAGGCCCCCGTGACAACGCAAGCGCCCGTGACACAAAGCCCGTAAGCACCGCGCAAGTGGCACAGCGACGGCCGACAATTCGGGCCCCCGTGGAACGGCGGTGAATCTCCCGGCGCGGCCTACAGCGTGAGGAGGAAGGCCAGCAGGTCGTCGCGCTCCTCGGGAGTGAGCGCGCTCGCGCCGCCGTGCTCCGGCCCCGAGTCCTCCAGCACCGCGCGCAGCGGGACGCGCGTGGCCACCACGAGCCGGTCACCGTCCACCGCGTAGCCCGCCGCGGCGCTCGTCAGCAGGGGCCACACGTCCCAGGTCCCGACCAACGACGGTGTGGCCGCGCCGGGCACCAGGTCCTGCTGTGCCAGCCGCAGCGGCAGCGCCACCGGCGTACCGACGTCGAGGTACCGGCCGCGCGTGGCGGCGTCCTGGTCCAGCGTGTAGAGCGGCGCGGGGTGGCACGTCACACAGGCGCCCTTGCCCTCGAACAGCGCTCGGCCGCGCGCCGGCCGCCCCACCCCACCCTCCGGCAGCTCCACCCGCTCCAGCGGCGCGCCATCCACGCGCCGGTACGGATTGGGCGGCGTGACGAGGAGCGAGTTGAAGAGGGCGAGCGCTTCCACCTCGGCCGGTGATGGGACGGGGTTCTGGAAACGGTTGCGCGCCCCCACGTAGCGCGCCGTTTCCACGAGGCTGGCGTGGCCCGCGGGGGTGAAGTACGGCGGGGTGTCACGACTGCCCCGCAGCGTGGTGGAGCGGTAGATGCGATTGGGCTGGGCCTTCTCGTAGAAGACGCCCCCGGTGTGCCCCTCCACGTGGCAGCCGTCACAGGTGATGCCCGTGCGCCCGAGGTCCGCGTAGTAGAGGACCTGCCCCAGCCGCCGCTTGGCCTGCGCGCGAGATGTCTCCACCGGGAGCTGGCGCACCACGCGCGCCCGGCCCGCCTTCGCCTCTCGTACGTCCACCAACGCCACCGTCCGGGTGAAGCGGTTGAGCACGTAGAGGGTGCGCGCATCCGGCGACAGCGCCAGCGCGCTCGGGCCCGAATGGAGCTCCTCGCCCGCGCGCCCCTTCGTCCCGAAATCCTCCACGGGCCGGATGCGCGGCGTGCCCTCGGGCGGCGGTACCACCACCTCTTGCAGCACCGCGCCGCGCGCCGCCGTGTCTCCCGCGACGAGCGCTCGCGCGTCCAGCACGCGAACGAGGCCCAGGCCCACGTCCGCCGCGTAGAGCAGCCCCGCCGCGTCGTCCAGGGCCAGCCCCTCCGTCCCTCCCGCGCCAAAGCCCCGGTGACGCACATAGATGCCGCGCGACGGCTCCACCACGGACACGCCGCTGTTGGCGCTCACCTCCATGCGCTGGGGGTTGGGCCCCACGTTCGGCCCCAGGCTCGACATGAAGACATGCCCCAACCGCTCGCTGACCACCAGGAACCGGGGCGCCTTGCCGCCCATCACCTGCGCCCGGAAGCGCTCGGTGTTGCCGCCGACGATGGACACGCCCGGCCCCGGCACCACGGTGGCGACGCGCGTCCCGTCCTCCACGCGCAGCAGCTCCAGCTGCCCCGTCTGGAGGCTGCCCACCGCCAGCAGGTCCTTCCAACGGGCGAGCGCGCGCGGGTTGGGGTCCACCGGCGCCGACCACCGCACCTCACCGTCGACGAGCGACAGCGCATGGACCCGGTCGCGCACGCGCTCCGCCACGTAGGCCACGCCCCCCGGACCGTCCACCATCAGGCCCTCGGCCCCCCATGGGGCAGGTAACACCCACCTCTGGCGCCCCGGCGTGTCGAGCGCGTACAGCCACAGCTCCGCTTGATACCGATGCGCCACGCCCAGCCAGGGCCGCCCCGCGCCGTCCGTCCACACGGCCAGCGCGGAGGGCCCATCGCCCGTGGCCAGCCGCTCCACGCGGCCCGTGTCGACGTCCAACGCGAACACCGTGTCCGTGGGCGCGGAGGCGATGAAGAGCGTGCGGCCGTCCGGCGACAGCACCAGCGCGGTCAGGTCGGTGAAGGCCGCGTCGTTCACCACGGTGAGGCGGGCGGAGCCCTCGGGCCTTGCGTCCGCGCCCGGCCCGGCCAGGCGCACCTCCACCACCACCTGCGGTACGTCCTCCGGCAACTCCAGGTCCGAGGGGAGCCGTGCATACGCATGCACCGCGTCCTCCACCACGAGCGGAAGCTGCCGTGACAGCGGCGGCCCCAGCGCCAGCGACAGACCCGGCACCAGGTGCTCCCCCTGGATGCTGAGCGGCTGGGATGTTTCATTGCTCGTGAGCCGAGGCCCCACCGACAACAGCCTGGGCGCCGCGACAGGAGGCGCCTGGGACGGCCGCGGCGGCGCACCAAGACGGTGAAACACCGCCACCCCGCCCGCGGTGAACATCGACACCGCCAGGACCGCGAGCACGGCACGCATGCGAGGGCTGCCCATCCGTCCTCGTCACCTCCACATCGGAGCATCGACCCACCCCGCCCGTACGGGGATGGATTCGCGCCTCGGCGCCGCGTCGAGCCAGCGAACCGCAGGCGCGGCACAGCACGCCATCTTTCCAACGTCCCGGCAACACCGCGAACGAGCGTGGTGGACGCGCCCCACATGGGGTGGAGAGACCTCCACACCTGTGCGCGCGGAGCGTCACGAGGGTGTCGGCGTGTGCGTTGACAGCTCGGTACACGCATCGCTTAACTTGTTGATGATGCGACGCTTCCTCTTCTGCATGGCTGTCGCCCAGCTCCTCGGCATCGGTACGCTGCTGGCCCCGGCCGACGCCTGGGCCCAGAGCCGTGGCCGTTCAGCGCGGCAGGCGAAGCCCAAGACTCCCAAGAAAGCGGCCTCCAAGACGCCGCCGAAAATCGAGACCCGTGGCGCCTCGGCTGTGGATCCCGTGACGGGCGACGCAGCAGCGGCTTCATCCTCCGCGCTGCCGCAACGCGGCCCGTCGCGCATCGACTTCGACGACCGGCTCATCCAGGGACAGACGAACAAGTCCGGAGCCGTGTACCTCTACGACCGCAAGGAATTGAAGACGCGGTCCATGATCCGCGAGCGCGAGAGCTTCCGCTCCGAGACGCTCTCCACGGTGTACGACCCCTGAGGCCGCACCGCCCCCCCGCCCTTGAATGGAGCGTCACCGTTGAGCGGTCAGCCCAGCGTCCTGCAAGTCGTCATCCTCCGCGACGGTCTCCTCGTGGGCACCGAGGTGTTCGTTCCGGGCACGTATGCGCTCGGCTCGGACCCCGCCTCGGACCTGCGCCTGGATGACCCATCCGTGGAGCCGCGGCATGCGTTGCTCTACTTCCAGAATGGACGCGCCGCGGTGCAGGACGCCAGCTCCGCCGCGGGCCTCTTCGTCAATGGGCACCGCGTCTCCGCCTGCGAAATCCGGCCGGTGGACGAGGTCCTCTGTGGCCCCTTCGTCCTGAAGACCCGCGTGCTGTCGCAGAGGCCACAGGAGACCAAGCCGCAGCCGCCGCCCGAGGTCGCCGCGCTGCTCGGCGCCGCGCCGTCCGCGCCCCCCGTAGCGCCCACGCCGTTCGCCGCGCCCGCGCCGCATGTGGCGGCGCCTCCGCAGCAGGCCGCACCCGCGCGGCAGCTCCGCCCGGCCACCGCCGTGCCGCCCACGGCCGCCACCGTCCCGGCGGCGCGCGCCCCCCAGCAGACGCCGCACGTGGCCACGCAGGCCGCCTTCCCCATGGCGGCGCCCAGCGTCGAGGCCGCGGGCGCGCAGCCGGCCGCCGCGCCCCTGCCCGGAGCCTCGCAGCGGCCCGTAGCGGTCCCTCCGGCCCAACACGCCGCGCCCGCACAGCCTGGAGCGGCACCCCAGGGGCACGCCGCCGCAGCGCCCGCACAGCCTGGAGCAGCGCCCCAGGGGCACGCCGCCGTGGCGCACGCGCAGCCTGGAGCAGCGCCCCAGAGGCACGCCGCCGCGGCACAGGCGGTGGGGCCGACTCATCCCGCCGCGAGCGTTCCCGCGGGCACGGTGCCCTCCGCTCGCCGCCGTGCCGCGCCCGCGCCGTCCTCGAACACGCGGCTGGCCGAGGAGCTGATGGCGGACCTCGCCATCGAGCCGCTCCCGGAGCCCACGGGCCCGCTGCTCCAGGAGGAGCGCGCCGCGAGCCGGCCCACGCACGCGCCGCGCATCGGCCCCGGCAAGGGCGCCGCGCAGCTCTACCTGGAGCTGTACTGGGGCGCCGTCCGCCGCGACGCGCGCCGCTTCCCGCCCGACAAGAAGCACCCGGTGCGGGCCTCGCTGGAGCTCGAAGGCGCCATGCCCCTGTGGGGCTTCACGCTGCCGGAGGGTGGAGCCTTCACGCTCGCCGAGTCCCTCAACAACGCCTTCCGCCTCTTCGTGCCGCCGGGCACCGACGTGGAGCGCAGCGGCAATGACGGGCGCTTCACGCCCGTCACCGGCGCCGCGCTGGAGTCCGATGGCAGCCGGCGCTTCATCACCCTGCGCGAGGGCACCGCCGCGCGCCTGACGCAGGGGCACATGTCGCTGGTGGCCTACGTCGCGCCCAAGCCCGCGCGCGTCTTCGTCAACCCGCTCAAGGGCATCCCTTGGCTGATGCTGACGTTCACCAGCCTCTTCGCCTCCGCCCTGGCGGCCTTCCTCATCATGAAGCCCCATCGGCCCGAGGTGGCGGACTTCCAGCAGAAGAGCCTGCCTCCGGTGGCGCTGCGCCTCATCGCGCCCGAGCCGAAGAAGAAGGAAGAGGCGAAGAAGAAGCTGGAGGCCATCAAGGAGCAGGCCCGGAAGCCCACCAAGGAGAAGGTGGCGGAGAAGGCTCCGGCCAAGCCGGTGGAGAAGGCCCCGCCTCCGAAGCAGCCCGAGCAGGCGGTGGCCGCCGCCGCACCGCAGAACAAGGCGCTCAAGGCGCTGGCCAAGCTGTCCGCCGGTGGGCCCGCGACGAATGACCTGCTCGCCGCCGTGGACAAGCTGGGCAGCGGCCCTGGCAGCAAGAACGTCAAGAACTCCAACTACAAGCTGTCCGGGCTCATCGGGAAGGCGCCCATCGCCAACGCGGGCCTGGGCACCTTCGGCCTGGGGGGCGGCGGCAAGGGCGGTGGCGCGACGCTGGTCGCCGAGCTGCTGCGCGGCAAGGGCGGCGGTGGCATCGGCGCGCTCGGCGCGGGGGGCGTGGGCAAGGGCAAGGTGGGCGGCACCGTCACCCGCGCCACGGCTCGCAGCATTGCCTCCACCCAGGGCACGGTGGACCGCGAGGCGGTGGCGCGCGTCATCAACAGCCACCTCAACGAGGTTCACGGCTGCTACGAGCGCGCGCTGCTCAAGGACCCGGGCCTGGCGGGCAAGGTGGTGCTGGAGTGGACCATCGGCGCGAACGGCCGCGTGGTGGCCGCCAAGACGAAGTCGTCCACGCTGCGCAATGCCTCCGTCGAGTCCTGCATCCTCTCCAACTTGAAGTCGTGGACGTTCCCCGCCCCCAAGGGTGGCGTCGTCATCATCACCTACCCGTTCCTCTTCAACTCGGTCGGCTACTGACGCGGCCCGAAGCCCGCGCCCGTTCCCGCCCTCCCCCCAGGAAACCCCACCGTGCGATACGCCCTGCTCTTCCTCTTGCTCCTGTCGCCCGGCCTCGTCCGCGCGCAGGCCGAGGCGCTGGAGAATCCCGGCGCAGTGTCCGCCATCCAGGAGCGGCGGTTCCGGATGCACCACGAGCTGCTGCTCGGCGTGGGCGTACTCCCGGCCAACGCCTACTACAAGGGGCTGGTGGGCACCGTCGGCTACACCTACCACTTCAACGACACGTTCGCGTGGCAGGTGGGGCGCGGCACGTACAGCTACAACCTGCAGACGAGCCTGCGCCGCCAGCTCGAGCGCGACTTCAACACCTCGCCCAACGCCGTCGCCTTCCAGGACCAGGTGCAGTGGATGGTGGGCTCGGACCTCGTGTGGAGCCCGCTCTACGGGAAGATGGCCTTCCTCAACAGCACCGTCCTCCACATCGAGGCCTTCCTGCTGGGCGGCGGCACGGTGGTGAAGCTCGACCGCGACGGCGGCTTCCGGCCCGCCGTCAACGTGGGGCTCGGCATGCGCCTGTTCACCGGCAAGACGCTCTCGCTGCGGCTCGACGTGACGAACAACGCTGTGTTCACCGGCCCCACCCGCGTCATCCAGGTGCCGCTCATCCAGTTCGGAACCGCGTTCAACTTCGGCGCCACGGAATGACCTCCCGCTCGCTCATCGCCGCGCTCACCAGCGCCGCGCTCCTCGTGTCCCCAGCGCCCGCCGCCGCGCAGTCCGCGAGCGGCGCGCGGCCCACCTCCCCCGCGCCCGCCGGCACCGCCACGCCCGACGCGGGCGCCAAGGCTCCGGCCAGCGCGGACGCCCCCAATGCGCCCGCCGCCAACACGCCCGCGGCCAGCGGGGCTCCCCCGGCGGAAGCCCCGCCCCGCGCCCCCGAGAAGGTGGACCCGGGCGTGTTCGACAAGGCCCTCAAGGCCTACTTCGACGGCAAGCCCCGCGACGCCGCCGGGCCTCTCTACGCCTGGCTGCAAGCGGCGCCGAAGACGGACGAGAACTACGCCTGGGGCCAGTACTTCCTCGCGCGCAGCCTCATCGACCTGGGGCTGACGCACGCGGGGGCCTCGTACCTGGCCCGCATCGCCCGCGAGCGCTCCAACCCCAACGTGCTGCCCCGCGCGCTGGACGCGCTCAAGGCGCTGACGGACCGGCCGCACGACGAGGTGATGATCGACCAGCAGGTGTTCGGCGCGCTCGACCTGGGCTTCCTCCCGGAGGAGACGGGCGCCTACGCGCACTACCAGCAGGGGCTGGTGGACCTGCGCGTGGGCAACGAGCGCTGGGCCAACACCCACTTCGCCAAGCTGCCCGAGACGAGCGCCGAGGCCAGCCGCGCGAAGTTCGCGCTGCTCGTCACCCGCTTGAAGCAGGCCCAGGAGCCGTCGGATGAAATCATCGCCGACTTCCTGGCGCTGTCCGAGGAGGAGAAGCTCACCCGCGAGGCGCGCAACGAGGCGGCGCTGGCGGTGGCGCGCCTGCGCTATGAGCGCAAGGACTTCAAGGGCGCGCTGGAGGCGTATGACCGCGTGAAGCTGCCCGAGCTGGACCCGGGCCGCGCCAGCCTCTACTTGGAGGAGGCGTGGACCCGCTACAAGCTGGGCGAGCTGCGCGCCGCGCTGGGCATCCTCACCACGCTGGACGCGCCGTCCTTCCGTGACGAGTTCCTGCCGGACAAGTACCTGCTGCGCGCCCTCATCTACCGCGACCTGTGCCACTACCTGCCGGCCAAGCGCGCCGCCAAGGAGCTGACGCGGCGCTTCGCGGACTCGCTGGAGGCGGTGCGCAACCGCGAGGACCTCACCCAGGATGTGCGCTTGCGCCGCGCGGCCAACGCCCACGGCGGCACCCAGCGCGCCGCCCGCTTCCTGGAGGTGCTGGAGCTGGAGGGCGAGCGGCTGGGCCGCTACGCCGGCAGCTTCGGCGACCGGCTCTTCTCGCACCTGACGAAGCTGTACGACTTGTCCCGCGCCGAGGCGGTCCGCGTCCATGACGCGCGGCTGGCCGAGGCCGTCCGCCAGGAAGCGGACACCCTGCTGCGCGCCGCCGAGCAGGTGCGCCTGATGGAGTACGAAGTGGGCCTGAAGCTGTATGAGCGCGTGAAGAAGGGCGCGCGGGTCGTCGCCCCCGAGGACGAGCAGATGCTGTCGCCCACGCAGACGGCCTACCGTTTCGACGGCGAGTACTGGAACGACGAGCTGCGCTCCTACCGGGTCCGCATCGACAGCCGCTGCATCGAGGAGACGCCATGACCGCCCATCTGACGGGCCTGATTGCCGCCGCCCTGCTCGCGGCCGCCCCCGGCGGCCCGGGACGCGCCGGCCCGGGCGTCAACCCGATTGTCTCCAAGGCCAAGGAGCGCGAGGAGCTCATCACCAAGCTCAAGCGCGACATCTTCAAGGTGGACCGCGCCATCGGAGAGACGGAGCGCCTCATCTCCAAGAGCCGCAACGCGCCCTACCTGCCGGACCTCCAGTTCCGGCTGGCCGAGCTCTACGTGGAGAAGAGCCGCTACGTGTACTACCTCCAGGCGGAGTCGCGCCCGGAGGGCGCCAGCGGCGCCATCGTCTCCCCGGAGACGCGGCTGCTGAAGCAGAAGGCCGTGCAGATGTACTACCGGCTGCTGCGCGAGTATCCGGACTTCAAGGACGGCGACCAGGTGACGTTCTATCTGGCGCACGAGCAGCGCGAGCTGGGGCAGTTCGACGAGATGCTCAAGACGCTCGGTGACCTGACGCGCAAGTTCCCCGGCAGCCCGCTGCGGCTGGAGGCGGAGCAGATCCTCGGCGACCACTTCTTCGACAAGGCCGAGCTCGCCGAGGCGGAGAGGCACTATCAGGCGATTCTCGAAGCCCCGCCCTCGCCGGTGCACGACCTGGCCCGCTACAAGATGGGCTGGATTCGCGTGAACCAGGCCAAGCACGCCGAGGCCGTCACCTTCTTCGAGGCCGCGGCCGCCAGCGCGCCGCTGCCCGGCGTGGACGAGAAGAAGGCGCTCAACGTCAAGCGCGAGGCCCTGCTCGACCTCGTCTACAGCTACACCGAGGCCAAGCCCGCCAAGGGCGCGCTCAACTACTTCGAGAAGCTCAGCGACAGCCGCGCCACCTACGCGCTCGCGCTGGACAAGCTGGGCAACCGCTACTTCATCAAGCAGCAGTACGAGTGGGCCATCCCCGCGCTGCGCAAGCTGATGGAAATCCAGCACGACCCGGAGCTGGACCTGGAGCGCGGCCAGAAGCTCTACGACGCCATCAAGGCCTCCAAGGGCAAGGTGCTGCCGGACCCCGAGGACCTGCGCATCCTCGTGCGCGCCGCGGTGCAGAGCAAGACGGACCCCGAGCTGCAGGAGGCGGAGCGCAAGAAGCACCTCGTGGAGCTGGAGGAGATGGCGCGCGACCTCTCCACCCTGCTCCACGTGGAGGCGCAGAAGAAGAACGACAAGGCGCTCTACGTGAGCGCGGCGGAGGCCTATCAGGCCTACCTGGGCCTCTTCCGGCCCGAGCAGCACGTGCGCACGATGATGAAGAACCGCGCGGACGCGCTGTTCGCCGCCAATGCGTACCCCGAGGCCGCGCGCCAGTTCGAGGAGCTCGCCCGCTATCAGGCGAAGGCCAAGGACGCCAAGGGCGAGGAGGAGGCCCTCAACGCCGCGCTGCTGGCGCACTTCTCCACGCTGAAGCCGGAGGAGGCGCTGAAGCGCAACGCCTTCGAGGTGGCGGACGCGCGGCAGGCCATGAAGCTGCAGGGCGCCGACTTCGTGTCGCGCTACCCCCGGAGCGAGAACGCCCTGGTGGTGAAGTTCAACATCGCCCGCGCCTACTACGAGGACGGCGAGTATCCGAAGGCGGCGGAGCTCTTCACCGCCTTCGCGCTGAGCCACCCGCAGCACAAGGACGCCCCCGTCGCGGGCAACCTCGCGCTGGACAGCCTCCGGCAACTCAACGACTTCAAGGGCCTGGACGAGACGGGCAAGAAGCTGCTGGGCGCGCCGCTGCCCGCGAGCTTCCGCGCGGACGTGCAGAAGATCCTCACCCAGAGCCGCGCCGAGGCGCTGGACGAGCTGGCGCTCCAGAGCGCCCAGGAGACGGGCGACGTCATCCAGGGGCTCGTGAAGGTCGCGGACGAGAACCGGAACTCCGACATCGGCGAGAAGGCGCTCTACGGCGCGTTCACCGCGGCGCGCGAGAAGCGCGACATGGAGGCCGAGCGCGAGCTGGGCGCGAAGCTGGTGCAGGACTACCCGAAGAGCCAGTACCTGTCCGACGTGCTGCTCACGCTGGGCCGTCACGCGGCGGAGGCCGCGGCGTTCGGCGAGGCGGCGGGCTGGTTCGAGCAGGTGGGCCAGAAGCTGGGCGGTGACTTCGCCGCGGTGGACGGCTGGCTGGCGGGCGCGCGGCTGCGCCTGGCGCTGGGTGAGCACAAGGAGGCCGCGCGCGACCTGGAGGCCGCGGCGGACATCGCCGGTGCGCGCAAGGCCGAGGTCCTGGTGATGCTCGCGGAGACGCGGCTGAAGCAGAAGGACTACGCCCGCGCGAAGACGACAGCCGAGGCCGCGCTGAAGCTGGACCGCCACAGCGCCGCCGCCGCGGCCGTGCTGGCCGAGGTCCAGGCCACCACCGCGCCCACCGCGCCCGCCGACGCGCTCATCGCCACCCTCACCACCGCGGTGCAGGGCCCCAACGGCGGCACGGAGGAGGCGGCCAAGGGCCTGTGGTACCTGGGAGAGATTCTCTACCGCGGCTACAAGGACCTCCCCGCCGAGCAGGTGGAGGAGAAGGTCGCCGCGCTCCAGAGCCTGGAGGGCATCTACACGCAGGCCGCGTCGCTGGGCTATGCGGAGTGGGCCGTGGCCTCGCTGTGGCGGCTGGCGCTCGCGTACGGCCACATCGCGGACGTGGTGGAGGGCACGGCCCTTCCCGCCGGCCTGTCCGCCGCCGAGGCCCAGCAGTTCCGGGCCGCGGTGAAGGAGCAGGTGACGCCGCTCAAGGTCCGCTCGGAGGAGGCCTTCAAGGCGTGCCTGTCCCGCTCCGAGTCGCTGGAGGTGTTCAGCGCACCGGTGGTGGGCTGCCGCACCCGCACGGAGACGGCGGCGCTGCCGGTGCCGCAGCCGGGTACGCCCACGCAGTCCGCGGCGCTTGAGGAGCTGCGCAAGAAGGCCGAGCGCACGCTCAACGCGGAGGCGCTGGAGGCCCTGGGCATGGCCTACCTGGAGGCGCGCCAGTACGGCATGGCGCAGCTCACCCTGGCTCGCGTCACCGAGCTTCAGGACACGCGGGCCCCGGCGCACTCCGCGCTGGGCCTGGCGCTGCTCCACATGGGTGACGCCATGGGCGCCCGCGAGGCGTACGGCCGGGCCATGGACTCCGACCCGACCTTCGACAAGGCCCGCCTCAACCTCGCCGCGCTGCGCTGCCGCTTCGGCGACGTGGACGGCGCGCGCCGCGAGCTGGCCGTGCTCAAGGACGTGGCCTCGCTGAGCGGCGTCGACGTGGACGGCGGGTGGAAGGAATGCAAGTGAGGCCCGCGCGTGCACCATGGCTCGGCGCCGTCCTTGCCGCCGTCCTCTGCGCCTGCGGTGACGAGGGCGGGCGGCTGGAGGGCAGCGTGACGTCGCTGCTCGACCTCCGCTACGACCGCGCGGAGGCGCAGCTCTCCGAGGGCGAGCTGGCCGTGAGCTTCCTCACCCAGCAGGGCACGGGCACCAACATCGTGCTGAAGGTCAGCGCCCGGGTGGCGGACATGCTCCCGGAGGGCTACACCGGCCCGCTCGACGTCGACCTCGCGGAAGTCCTGTCCACCGGCGCCCAGCGCGGCGCCGTGGGCCGCAACGTGCTGGACGAGCCGGCGCGGACCTTTCCTGCGCTCCGGCTGGGCGGGCTGAAGGTGAAGGCCCTCCCCGGTCAGCAGGGGCAGCGCATCTCCGGCGAGCTCCACGTCACCTTCGTCAACGGTACCCACCCCTATTCCGGGCGCACCATCTTCGGAAGCTTCGAGGCGACGGTCCCATGAAGCGCTTTGTCCTGCTCACCCTTCCCCTCCTCTCCGCCTGCGGCCCCAGCTACAACCTGCGCGTGCCCGACGCCATGGAGAAGAAGCTCCCCTACGAGGCTCGCATCGAGCTGCTGGAGGCGGAGAACAACCTGGCGCTCGCCATCGACAAGGTGGACGAGGCCGACAACGAGATTGGCCGCGCCCGCGACCACATCCGCCGCGCCCGCTCACGCCAGGAGGCCGCCGAGGACGAGGTAGACCGCGCCACGGACGAGGTGTCGCGCGAGGTGGCGAAGCTGGCCATCGCCGAGGCCGAGGCCCGCGTGGCGTACCTGCGCGCCAGGCAGCGGCTCACCGTGGGCCTGCGCGACGTGGAGCGGCTGGCGCTGCGCTGCGCCTTCGCGGAGTTCGAGCTGGCCCGCCTGACGGTGGCCCGCAAGGCAAAGGTCGAGGGCAGCGAGCGGCTGGACCCGAAGAAGTTCGAGGCGCAGGTCTCCGAGTGCAAGGCGGAGGTGAAGGAGGAGCGCGCCGCGCTCGCCGGAGACGAGAAGTCGGAGAAGGCGGCGCGGGAGGCGTGGGAGGCCAAGAAGACGGCGCTCGCGAAGAAGACCTTCGACGCGCGCGCGAGTCCCTACGTGGAGAACCTCTAAATGAAGACTGCCAGCTTCCTGGTCCTCCAGCTCCTCACCTCACAGGCCGCCAGCCCCGACACGGCCGCCCTCGAACGCACCGCCGCCGTGGAGAGCGCACGGCTGGCGGAGTCACCCGACGACGCGGACGCCCTCTACCGGCTGGGGACCGCCTTCCTCGCGCTCAACACGCCGAAGAAGGCCGTGGCGCCGCTGAGGAAGCTGGTGGCGCAGGAGCCGGACCTCATCCCTCCCAAGCTGGCCCTGGCCCGCGCGCTGCGCCTGTCCGGAGAGCCGGAGCAGGCGCGCGCGGTGCTGGACACCGCCATCGCCGCCTTCCCCGAGGAGTCCACGCTCCGCGCCGAGCGCGGCCTGCTGGCGCGCGTGCTGGACGAGCGGGACGTGGCCATCAGCCAGTACTCGGTGGCCGTGGAGCTGTCCCCACAGGACGCCGAGCTGCGCTTCAACCTGGGCGAGGCCCTCCAGCGCGCCAACCGCACGGACGACGCCATCGAGGCGTACCGCGAGGCGCTGAAGCTGGACGCGAAGCTGAACGTGGCCCGCGTCAACCTGGGCAAGGCCTTGGCCGAGAAGGGGCTCAACGGCGCGGCCAAGGAGACGCTGCGCGAGGCCACCCGGCAGAAGCTGGGTGACACCGAGGCCCACTACAACCTCGGCGTGCTCCTCATGCGGGAGAACGACCTGGACGGCGCCATCGCCGAGTACCAGCGCACGCTCGCCGCCGACCCCAAACACGCCAGCGCGTACAACAACCTGGGCGTGGCCCTCCACGAGAAGGGCGACCCGCGCAAGGCCACCGAGGCCTTCCTCAAGGCCATCGCCGCGGAGCCGAAGTTCGCCGAGGCCCACTTCAACCTGGGGCTGGCGTACTACGAGCTCGGCGACAACGTCCGGGCGCTGAAGGCGTTCGAGAAGGCGGTGGTGCTGGCGCCCCAGCGCTCCAGCGGGCCCTATACGCAGCTGGGTCACCTGTACCTGGCGCAGGGCAAGAAGAAGCAGGCCGTGGAGGCCTTCAAGAAGGCCATCGAGAAGAGCGCCGAGGACGGGAAGAAGACCACCGAGGCATACCAGGGCCTCGCGCGCGCCTGGCTCGGCCTGGGCAAGGCGGACGAGGCGGTGGCCACGCTGAAGACGGCCGTGGAGGCGTTTCCGAAGGACGCCAGCGCCCGGGCCGCGTACGGCGAGGCGCTGCGGGCCAAGGGCGACCTGGACGGCGCCATCGCCGAGTACGAGGAGGGCGTGAAGCTGGCGCCCACGCCGGAGAACCGGCTGGCGCTCGCGGACGTGTACGCGCAGAAGCGGGTGGGCGCGAAGGCCCGGCCGCTCTATGAGGCCCTCCTCCAGGAAGAGCCGGGCAACCGCGGCGCGAAGCTGGCGCTCGCGGACCTGCTGCTCGCCATGGGCGACTACGTGACGGCGGAGGCGCTGCTGAAGCCGAAGGACGGCGAGGAGGCCGACACCGCGGCGCTGGCGCGGCTGGGCATCGTCCACTCCCGCCGCGGACGTCCGGACCTGGCCGTGTCGGAGCTCGAAGCGGTCGTGGCGAGGGACCCGGCGCAGTTGGAGGCCCGGGCGGAGCTGGGCTTCATCTACCTGCGCGGCGGCGACGGCGCGAAGGCGAGGAAGGTGCTGACGTCCGTGCTGGCCGTGGACCCGCGCCATGCGCTGGCGTTGCTGTACCTGGGCCACACCCAGTACCAGCAGGGCAACACGAAGGGCGCGGAGAAGTCCTTCCGCGGCGCCATCCAGGCGGACCCGAACTTCGCCGAGCCGCACAACGCGCTGGGGCAGCTCCTGGAGGCGACGAAGCGGCTCGACGACGCACGAGACGCCTACAAGGCGGCCGTGCGACTGCAGCCGGGCCACGAGGACGCGAAGGCCGCGCTGAGCCGGCTGACGGCGTCCGCGCCCACGCCGTAGCCCGTTCGCGGCGCCAGGGCGCGGAGGGTCTCCGGGCCCCGGAGCGCCGATAAGTCCGGGCGAGGATTGGCGCGAGCGGCGCGCGCCTACCCGGGCAGGCCCAGCAACACCGCCCCCACGGCGACGAGCGACGCGCCCACGAGCTGCCGCCGCCCCAGGCGCTCTCCCTGGAGCGCGGCGAGCGCCAGCGCGAAGGCGATGGACGTGTTGCGCAACGTCAGCACCGCCCCCGCGCCGCCGTTCGACAGCGCCGTCAACAACATGCCGAACGATGCCGCCGAGACGAGCCCCGCCGTCAGCACCAGCCCCGGTGCCCGCAGCGCCTCACGCCGGAAGGCGGCCCAGCCCTCCTGGCGCCCTCGCTCCAGGATGAGCACGGGGAGCGCGACGAGCAGCCCGGTGGCGAACAGCGCAGGGGGTTGGGCGCCTTCACCGAGCGCCATCTTGTAGCTCAGGTGGTAGCCCGCGATGCCGACCGCGGCCGCGGCGGCCCATGCCACCCCCGCACCCGCGCCCACGGCCCTGGGCCCCGAAGGACGGGACAGGTTCATCACCACGAGCCCACCGCCCAGCAACACCACGCCCGGCACCGTCCAGGAGGACACGGCTTCCCCCAACCACCCCACGGACACCGGCCAGACGAGCAGCATCGCGCCGCCGCGCGACACCGTGTAGGCGAGCCCCAGGGGCGCCTGGCGCAGCGACCGCGCGAGCCCCGCCAGGTACAGGCTCTCGCACACGCCGGCCCACAGCGCCCAGGCGACACCACGCGAGTTGGAGAACGCCGGCCCGGTCATCCCCAGCGCCCAGAGTCCGCTGGCCACGACGACCACGGAGATGACGCTCACCACCCCCACCTCCGGGTTGGGATGGCGCTTGAGCAGCGCATTCCACGCGGCATGCAGGAACGCGGACGACAACACCAACACCAGCGCGGCGGTCTCCAACGAGGCTCCTCGACGACAAACCGGGCTCGTGACTACCGCAAACGCGCCGCTCGCGCAGCCAACTGCCGCGCGGAGCGAGGTCCGGGGCGGTGCGGCATGGCCCTCCTGCCCGGGGGTGCCCCCCGCGGGAAAGCGCCCTGGTGGCCGCACGCGGTGTGGAGGGCACCGGGCGCCCAGGGCCTTTCCCGCGGGGAGCTGAAGCCGGCGCTCAGGTCGGCAGCGGCGCGCGGCCCTCCGGGATGACCAGGGGACCGGGCGAGCCCGGCCACTCGACGACCTGCACCCGGAGCCCGAAGACGCGGGCCACCAGCTCCGCTGACAAGACCTGCGCCGGCGCCCCCACCTCCACCACCCGCCCCTCCGCGAGCACGGCCAGCCGATGCGCGTAGCGCGCCGCGAGGTTGAGGTCATGCAACACGGCCAGCACCGCGCCGCCGCCCTGGGCGAAACGTGTCGCGGCCTCCAGCACGAGGTGCTGGTGGGACAGGTCCAGGCTCGCCGTCGGCTCATCGAGCAGCAGGTAGCGGTGCCCTGACTCCACCGGCTCGGAGAGCTGGGCCAGGACGCGCGCGAGCTGGACGCGCTGCCGCTCTCCACCGGACAGCGTGAGGTACGAGCGCGACGCCAGGTGCCGCGTGTCGGTGGCATCCAGCGCGGCCACCGCCGCCGCCAGGTCCGCGCCGTCCTCCCTCCGGCTCGCGTGCGGGCTGCGGCCCAGCAGCGCCACCTCCAGCGCCGTGAAGCCGAAGCCCAGCGACGACTCCTGGGGAAGGACGCCCAGCCTCCGGGCCCGCTCCCGAGGACGCCACCGCTCCAAGGGCAGCCCCTCCAGCAGCACCTCCCCCCTCGCGCACCGCAGCTCCCCCGTCATCGCCGACAGCAGCGTGGACTTGCCAGCGCCGTTGGGGCCCACGACGGCGAGCACCTCGCCGGGCTGCACCGTCAGGTCCAGGGGCCCCAGCGTCCGGCCCCGGCCGCGCCAGACCTCGACACCGCGAACGTCCAGGCTCATGCGGCCCCCCGGCGCGCCAGCAGCGCGATGAAGACGGGGACACCCAGCACGGACGTGAGCGCGCCCACCGGAAGCTCCGCGGGGATGGACGCCGTGCGCGCCAGCAGGTCCGCGCCGACGAGCAGCGACGCGCCCAGCAGCGCCGACGCCCCGAGCAGCCGCCGGTGGTCCGGCCCCAGCGCCAGCCGCAGCAACGCGGGCACCAGCAGGCCGACGAAGCCGATGACGCCGGTGACGGACACCGCGGCGCCCACGCCCAGCGCGGCGGCGAGGATGAGGCGGCGCTTGAGCCGCTCCACGTCCACGCCCAGGTGCCACGCCTCCCGCTCCCCGAGGAGCAGCAGGTTCAGGGTGCGCGCCTCGCGCAGCAGCATGGCCAGCGCCACGAGCAACGGCCCCGTGGCCGCGCCCACCACGTCCCACGACGCGCCACCCAGGCTGCCCCAGCTCCAGAAGGTGATGGAGCGGAGCTGCGCGTCCGTGGCCATCTGCGTGAGCAGGCCAATGCCCGCGCCCGCGCCCGCGCTGACCGCCACGCCCGCCAGGAGGATGCGCGCCGTCTCCGTGCGCCCACCGCCCCCGCCCAGGCGCTGCGCGAGCAGCGTGGCCCCCAGGGCGCCCAGGAAGGCGGCGCCGGGAACGGCCAGCATCCGCAGCGAGCCCAGGTGCGCGCTGAGGGTCACGTCCATGACGATGGCGGCCACCGCCCCCAGCGCCGCGCCGCTGGAGGTGCCCAGCAGGCCGGGCTCCACCAGCGGGTTGCGGAACAGCGCCTGGAGCGCGGCGCCGCAGGTGGCCAGCACCGCGCCCACCAGGATGCCCAGCACCACGCGCGGCAGGCGGATGGACAGCAGCACCGCCTGCTGCACGGGTTCGAGCTTGTGCCTGACGTCCAGCCCCACCTGCTCCAACAGACTGCCCGCCAGCGCCAGGGGAGGCACCCGCACCGCGCCCACGGCGAGCGACAGGAGCACCACCCCCAAGAGCAGCGCCGTCAGCAACAGCCACGGCCGCGGGGCCATGGGCTGGACGTGCTCCCTGCCCCTGGATGGATAGGTGGCGGAGACGGGCGCGATCCCCGATGCACTCATCTGCCGCCCCGTGCCGGGGGAGCGAACCCATCCTGCAAGCGGCTCACGGCCTTGCCCAGGTGGGGGCCGAGCCCCATGAAGTGGACGTCATCCACGGTGATGAGGCGCCAGCCACGCACCTGCGACAGGCCGGGCATGCGCGACAGGCCCGCCTCGCCCCCCATCGGCTCCAGGGAGCTGGCCGGCATGAGGATGAAGTCGGGCGCCGCCTCGACCACCGCCTCCGCCGTCAACGGCTTGTGTCCCGAGTAGCCGGCAATGGCGTTCACCCCGCCCGCCAGCGTGACGAGCTCCCCCGCCGCCGTCCCCGCGCCCGCCACCATGAGGACGTTGGCGCCGCGCGCATACAGCGCGAGGACCCGCGGCGGCTTCGCCTCCCGACGCCCCGCGGTCCGCTCGGTGGCCTTGCGCAGGTCCGCGTCGAGCTGCTTCACCAGGGCTTCGCCCTGCGCTGCCTTTCCCAGGCGCTGCGCGAGCGCCCGGATGCGCTCGCGCGTGGCCTCGACGGTGGGCTTGTTCGAAAGCACCACCACGTCCACCCCCGCGGCCTTGAGCTGTTCGAGCACGCCCGGCGGGCCCGC
>Ga0182745_1002203_pt1 | contig 17805 bp, 17 predicted proteins | sample eDN3rd30CKraftBY_FD_128523 | JGI IMG/M metagenome (GOLD analysis project Ga0182745, IMG submission 128523) | Enriched backyard soil microbial communities from Emeryville, California, USA - eDNA 3rd pass 30_C Kraft BY (version 2) (version 2) | ecosystem: Environmental > Terrestrial > Soil >...
CTCTTTTAAGTCATTAGGTTTTTGTGGGATAAAAAATAGAAAGAATAACTTATTATTTACTTCCTTTATTTTACACAAAAAGGTATACCAAAAATAGCCCACCCTTTTAATAACATGTTAATAGCTTTAATCTGAACCATAATAAAATACTTACATTCCTGCAGGTTACATTTTAAGGCATAAGATTTAACACATTAAAAAATAGAGATTTCTAGTTTGTTTCTCGATAAAAGAAAAACAAAAAGAGACAGTTCTATGGTTATATAAAATAACAATAGGAGACTGTCCCACTACTTTCCGCACTAGTGACAAATAAGGATTTTGACTATAAAAACAACAAAATAAAAATTGAACATGGGGTTATGCGAAAAGACACTCTGAAGGTTTTGGTCTAACGAAAAATGAAGCCTCCAACCGTAAAATCAAACTAGATAAAAAGACAATGAACTCATTTAGAAGACTATTCGAGACATTAACACCTAATCTGTATGGGTTAGTCTTTTATAGCCCATAATCCTAAAGATACCGGTGGTCCTATAACTTAATCGGATTTACAAATATGCGACAGCGAAGCTGACAATGCATTTTCAGGTAACGTTTCACCAAATAGTACAACCACTGGTCCTATTTCTGATTCACTGCATCTTCGTTAATTGTTTATACATTTTTTCCAGCCATTCCTCACATCTGTCTTTAATCATTGGATTGGGATGACGATATCCCCAATTTGTTTCTAAATATGGCAGCCCAAAAATTTGTTTATCCTTCTGAAGCTCTTTAGAGAGAATTTTCAAAGATTCATAAGCTAGTGTTTTGATACTATTGTCCTTACCCCACGCTAGTATGATTTTTGAATCAGTACTAGGTAAAATGGTCTCTCTTTCTTCTTTCCTAGCTTCCGAGAATACAGTGTGATTCTTAAAAGAGTGCAACTCCACTTGCCTTAGTTTTTCACTGAAATCCCCCATATTTCCGCCGCACAAGTCGCTTAGATTAATGACTGACAACACATTCCAATTCATCTTATTCATTAATTTCATCAATTGCCTTTGGGTTGGATCCAATTTAACAGCCACATATGGAAGATTTATAGGGATACCATCAATAGTTGCTGGTTGATAGGTTTGACTAATCGGGCTGCAACTGCCCGGATTAGCCATCACGATGACGGCATCTGGAGATGTTTGATTTGCAAACCCCTTCCGAAAAATGACTGCATGGTTTCTACATAGATACTTTTTGCTCCCCAGTTCAATTTGATAAAAGCTTGCCAACACATCAAATGTTTCTCTTAAGTCCGCTATTGACCAATCCTTCTTCATTTCACATTCCTCTTTTCTCCAATGTAAGGTAATATCTAATTCTATGTGTTTAGTCGTCCCATCCTCGTTAATTTTGTCGCAAAAAAAAGACACCTTTATTTTTATAAAAATGCGGATGTCTTAGATGAATGAATAGATATTAGTGTTTTAATAATTTGTATGTTTATATTACCTATTAGTGAAAAAACGATTTCTTTAAGAACTTTCATATTTTCATTATAAACAGATTCATATTATGACCCCTGGATAAAAAAATATGGGGTGTTACTGATAAATTTGATATAATTTCTCAGCTTCAACTTTAATTTTCTCAACCATCCTTGGTCGGTACAAAACCTTCGCAGTACTCCCCCAAGTTAAAATCCAGTGGATCACCCCTTCACTAATAGTCCCTTTTGTGATTAGTTTAAATTTAGAATCATTTAATTTACGGATGTCGGCTTTTCTGCCAAAGCGGTCTATGACAACATTGATAAGGCCAGCGGAAAACTCCATTTCTATCGGTGTCTCATCGCCCGCATACATCTGAAAAAGCTTTTCTGTATAGTTTGTAATATTAAAATTCACATCAGGAAGGAATTTTTCACCAGTCTTCGTAATGGTTTTAACCATACGATCAATACGATAATGCCGAACTTCTTTTTTGGGAATGTACTCTCAAATTAAGTAATAGTAATCGTTATTCCATACTTGTCCATATGGTTTAACCTGATATGCTTTCCCTTGATTACTAAGCACAAATTCCTTATTGATGGTATAACGTCCATAGCGAAATTCCACTATTTCATGGTTAGAAATCGCCTCATGTAAGTCACTTATAATGAATTTAACGTATTTATTTTCTGATTTAGAGTGTTCAACTAATAGAATTCGATTTTCAAGCTGGTCCGCTTGATAAATACTCAATAACCTCTTAAGCCGTTCAATTATTCTTTCCGTTTCTACTTTCGTAATAAATTTTGCTGATGAAATTACGTCAATCATTAACCTTATCTCATGGAATTCAATTGTCCGATTTTGGTAGCTATTATATTCGGGCAATCCATTTGCTTCCCGAAAAGGAATAATTGAAAAAGTATCTATCTTTTCTAACTCTTTTAAATCATTTACTACACCATTACAATTAAACTCTTCTCCAGATTATTCTTCCAATAAATCAACAATCTCTTGGACAGTTAATTGATGCTCTGAATCTGTGTATTTTTTAAAATTTCCATTAAAAATCAAAAGTCTTTTTCTATTTGATCTCCTGTTCCCCCTCATTAATTAAGTATGTCTTCATTTTTCTATATAAGTATTTAGTCCTATTATCAATATTCTTTATTTTAGTAAAAAACCCTTCTACATATGGCATTAATTAATACCAACGAGAAAGTTCATGTAATTAAGAAGGGAATAAAGACTGCTAATTTTCTATTGAAAGCCATTTTTCATGTAGGTCTGTGATTAAACTAGTATCTAATGGAATAAAAAAACACCCACATAAGGTTAATTAAATCCTGTGAGTGTTTCAAAAGTGTATAAAAAGGGACATTAAGCATTACCCTATCAATCCTGTAACAGCCGACAACATAATCGAAAGCTAGGAAGAGCCTAGTATCTTCACTTTCAAATATATATTCTGAAAGATATTGAAATGATTACCTGAATACTGCACGAAATCCCTTCCTCTTTTGTAGACAAATTCCTAGATATGCCCTCTGATTATTCATATATCAATAATAAAGATACATGAATAATTAATTCTTAGAAAGAATCTCATTAAATGTACTTATAACCTCAGTCTCCGATTGTATCTTTAGAATATACTCATAATCTAACTTCATCCTATTTTGTATTTCTTTGGGGGACTTTTCAATATTTTTCTTATTTTCCTCTAACTGTTCCAAGATTATTTCTTCCTCTGAATTCTCCTTTTTTGAATTATCCCAAATCTTAACCTTATCAATCCCTTTAGAAGCGAACATTTTAATGTTTTGTTTTTGATAAATTAATGTAGCGCATGTATCAAAAGTATCTATCGATTCATTAGTTAATTTCTCTAAGTCCCAGATTAAATATATATAATTTGTAGTTAACTCTTTATCGATTTTTTGTAGAACTCCTATATCTTTTGTTTGATCATATTCCTCACGTAAAGATTTAATTTTGTTTATTGAATGGTTTATTTTCTTATTTAAATCCAAAAATTCATCTAATTTTTTTATGTTGATTATGATTTCACTAATAGTTTCTGAAAAATCACCTACAGGACCAACTTTGGAAACCTCTTTTAGCATATCTAGCTTACTTAATTGCTTTGTCATATCTGTAATTTTTTTGATTCGATCAATATCTTGAGAATATGGCACTATTTTTTCATTAATCCAATTCGTTTGTTTGAGTAAAAGTTCAGAAGTATTCTGGTAGTATTCAAAGTTAACTGTTAACTTATCAAGTTCAGATTCTAAAACTCTAATAGATTCTTTTTGCTTCTTTAACAGCTCTTCTTGAGATACCTCATTTGTTCGTTTAACTGTTTTCCCCTTAGTTTCATTTGTTGTCCCTAGTAAAAGTGATGTAACTAGGCAGATTGGCAAATATGTAAACAATATTTTTTTCCTTGTTTTCTCCCCCCACATTAATGTCCATTTAGGTTTGATTAACCCGATTATACCTAACACAATAGCAGATATAGACAAAATCGCTAGTATATTTTTTATCACTGTTTCTTTCCCCCTAAAATAAACACAGCTGCAGAATAGGATATTTATAGTAATAATTTATTTCAACAAAGCTTATTCGCCTTTGGTTTATTATGTATTCCTCCTTAGAGGTATCAAGTTGTCTTTCTATATCTCTTATGTAACGTTGATAGCTAGCAACCTTAATATCCATGTCAGCACTGTATTCTTTAATTAAATCTAACTTTACAGATACCCCAACAATCAATCCTTTAATAAACGAAAAAATTTCGTTTATTCAAGCCATTTCTGTCCTCCCAAAAATATTCTGTTAATATAGGTACTATTACACATTTTACACCTTTTGTTAGATATTTGGATATAAGAAATTATTTCAATATACCCATAAATAATAAATGTAAATACTAAAACGCTTTCTTTTTGTCGTACTTAAATTAAGTGCATCTAGTAAAACGACTGTCTAAAAAAATATGATAATATGAAAGCATAATAAACGGAATTCTTACTTTGCTCTGATTGCCTATGATAAAATTTCACTAGATTGTGTAAATTTTCTCGTGACAGGAAAAATGGACTTTTATAACTCATCAAAATAGGAACCAATAATGCAAAAAGAAGCTGCCCATCAATTCGAGCAGCTCATTAAATAACCTATGTAAATGATGAAAAAGCCATGTGAATAAGGTTAAATCAACTTATTTTCTTAAATTAAACCTTTTCTCTTTAACTCTTCAATCATCTTTAATTCTTCAGCCGTTGGAATTGGAGATTGTACTTCTTGAACTGGAAAGTCAGATTGATTTAATCCCCAATCATTTAGTATGATTAACAACTCGTCAGAAATCCGAATATCTCTTTCTCGAATTTCATTAAGGCCCCAATCATTATGTTGGTTAGAAAGGTCAAGTAATATCTGTACTTTTGATTTTTTATAACTTTCTTGTTTCTTTTTAAAGTATCCATTACTGGCAATAATGTTCAGCTTTTTCTCAAACGGAATCTTATTCCCTATATGTTCAACTAACTCTTTTACTTCTCCATCAGAATTGCTTGGAAAATAACTTGATTGCCATTTCTGTGGAAGAATATGCTCTATTTCCCACTTCTCAGGTAGAAGTTCCTCTTGGCTTTGATAAGCAAGAATCTTCAATATCATACGAACAGTATTACGGTGAGCCGTCTTAATCTTCCCTTTTAATTCCTGTTCATCTACTGCAGCAAAATCAAATGTTGGCATAGGCGATCTAATAATTTCAGAGTTTAAATTCAAGATACCTCGCTTTACAGCATTAATAGTTGGCGTTACTATATACCGCGCCGCTAAAACTGCGAGTAGTTTCTTGAGAAATTTCAAGAATAGTTCTTCAAAAGCTTGCGAACCATGATATTTCAGATAGTAGATGACTACTGGATACTTCCAAAATTCATTTGGATAAGAAGATAACCCATCAAGTACCTTTTTTATTTCAATATTTTTCGACCAGTCTTCATCTTCGATTTCTATACGATTATTTACCACGAGCCATAAGTTAAGCACCGTATTTAGGTTGTTCATCACGTCCTTCTTATATAATTGCTCAAAGTTATTCCTTGAGTAGTATTTCCTTATCCCTGGTGTCGTTGTATTTCTATCGTTTTCTAACGCTCTCAAATAAAACATATAATAATAAAACAATTTTTGAATACTTTCATTCGCATTTGTAGCTGCATCATCAAGTTGTTGCCACTGTTCAATAAAAACTGCCTTCCCTTTAGTATCCAAATAATTATAGATCTTTGCTTTAAAAATATCTGCATCGGATAAAGCTAGTCCTCTATCATTAAGAGTTGAGAAGATTGTTAACGCAGTATCTTGTGAATCTGCGGTAATTGGTAATAAAATCGCTTTGTTCAAAACATTTCGGATAAACCAGAAAAACAACTCTGGCTCATTCGATGCATACTTCTCTATTAGCTCTGTAAATAATTTGTAGTTTAACGAATAGTTATCTTTCGCACCTTCTTCAATGGTGCTACTGATAAGAATGTTAGCGAAGGTTTTGTTTCCTTCATCCCCCATCACCCTGGATTCAATAAGTGTTTTTTCGTAATCAACCTCAGCAGTTAATTCATCCTGTTCCCACAATGCCGATTCAATTTGCCTCTTAAAATTTTTCACCTCTTTTGTTTCTGTCATTGAATTAAGCTTTGAGTAAAGTGCTCGAAGCAATAAAAACAAAGAAGTGATGCGCTGTTGACCGTCTATAATTTCCTGTTCATTGTTCTCATTTTCGTAGGAAACAATCGTTCCCAGAAAATAAGTACTCTCATTATCATTTTCCGTGTACTCTACTAAATCATCAAAGAGCGTTTGAATTTGTTCGTCAGACCAAGCATATGGACGTTGATACTCAGGGATAATGAATTTATTAACTTTGCCTGTTTCTAATAACTGTTTGACACTCTGTTTGTTCACTTCGATTGTCGTAGCCATTGTCTCTACTCCCTTCTGTAGCTTGTTATTTTGAATAGCTATTCTTTGATTATCAATGTTCTTATTGACATTACTTTCGATAGAGTTTTCACGAATTTGTGGACACCTTCATCATTCATGCTCCCTTGGCAGTACATACTTAGTCAACTTAATTCCATTACTCACTTCAGTTGCATATGACGGTTTTATTCCTGATAAACGAACAATCTCAGTAGCTTAAAAATTATTTCTCAATATACACTCTGCATATTTTACCCCAAATAAATGAACTTTTGCTACTCGATCGCCCTCTGGAGCATTGGAGTACATTTCATTCAATATCCTAGCTAAATCATTTAGATTCATCTTAAGCAGCTCTCCCTTTTCATGAATTTTATAGTACTTTTTTCGCTATATGAACAACAAATCCCTTCAAGGACATTTTAAAGCATACTAAAAAAGGAGAAGAGTAATCATCAGCAGAAAAATTCTCTTCCCCCTTGGTTGTCATGCTTTAAACTTCTTTTTTATAAAAAAACAGCGTATTTTCATATGGTACAGTTTCCCGTAATTAATTCTAAACAACACCTCCACAATGGAAATTGGATATTTTTAAGAACTTAGGATCGACGTGTTATAAACCCGGCTTTTCTTATTTGCTACTTCAAGTCTATGCCCTGGTGCTGTGTTAGCAACAAGTTGGGAACAAAGCTGGTGCTGACTATCGATTCTTTTTTCAAGAAAATTCGGGTGAAATTCTATCAGATTATAGAACGGACTACCCTGAAAAGTTAAATTTGATTTCGAAAATGGAAGAATTTTATTATGATATAAGTCAAGTCCTCCAAATGAATTCACTGTTATTCTGCCTAACTTTGTTCGGTTAGACCTTGAATTTAATCAATTCTTATTTAAATCTGTTTAAAATGAATTAATTTACAACTTTCTGTACTGCTAATTTCTCTACCAGTTCTTTTTGTAGATCACTCATATTAAATGGAACAATGACATTTTCAGCTAACTCTCGTTTCCTTTCAAGTAACTCATGCATGAGTTCTTCTACTGTTCCTTGTGGAAAATTAGCTAGATCAGTTGTAATAATCTGATAGACATTGACATCTTTTTGTTGTCCTATACGGTAAACACGGTCAGTTGCTTGGTTTTCGACTGCTGGGTTCCACCATCTTGTGTAATGAACCACATGGTTTGCACTAGTAATGGTTAAACCAACCCCAGCAGCTTTTTGCGAAAGAATCATAATGCCAAAACCCGATGTGTTGTTAAACATATTAACAACAGATTGGCGATTTTTCGTTTCACCGTCAATAATTGGCACCGATATTCCATACCTTTGCATGAATAGGCGTTTTAATATGGAGTGCAGCTTTCTAAATTCAGTAAAGATGAGGATTTTTTCATTTTTACCTTTTACTTTCTCAACTATTTCTAGTAACTTTTCAAGTTTTGGTACTTCGTTTGCTGGTAAGGTTTCATATTGGGGTATGATGACACCGGGATGTCCATACAATTGTCTTAATCTCATTAACATATTGAGTATGGCAACTTGACCGGTTTCTTTTGTCTGGAGCATTGATGACGCAATAGAACGCTGTGTTTTGGATGCCTCAACCCTCAATACCTTATCAGCATATTTTTTAGGTAGTCGGTCATCTAGAACGTCTTTTTTTGTTCTTCTTAAGTAAAACGGACGAATCTTTTCCAATAGTCCGTCGTAATCATTTGTTTGAATAAATGTTCTTCGGAATTCTTTTAATGACCCTAACTCACCTGGATGAACAAAGTCCATAATTGACCATAATTCTTCTAAACTGTTTTCAACTGGTGTACCTGTCATCGCTAATCGGAAATCGGATTGCATCGCTCGCAATGCCCGTGACCGCTGACTACTGTGTGATTTTGCATTTTGAGCTTCATCACATATGATGGACCGGAATTTTATTTTTCCCAACAGCAATTGATCAATTTTCAAAGTATCATAACTTGTAAATACAAGCTCATGCCGCGCAATCATTTCTGAGGATTTTAATCTGCTGCCACCCTTGTGGACATACATACTTCCAGCCAAGGCTGGTGCGAATTTGTGTATCTCTTCTATCCAGTTTTCAATTAATGCAATCGGTAATACCACTAAAGTGGGTTTCAGCATTTGTTTTTCCTTTTGATGCAGTAAGAAGGTAATTACTTCTATAGTTTTACCTAATCCCATATCATCCGCTAACAAACCGCCTATCCCCTGTTTTTCTAAATGACAAAGCCACTGAAATCCTTCTAATTGATGTTCATATAAGTCTGCTTTTAGTGTAGACGGAATCGGATAAGAATGAATAGATGTTTCTTTATTACGATCAATAACAAAATCTAGTTCGTCTTCATTGTCTTTGATATCAAGAGCAAAGTGCTGCTTCATTTTATTTTCTTCATCTGTCGGTAATTCTAATAATCTCTTCCTTAATGTTGGATCAAGATAGATCCATTTACCCTCATATTCCACATATTGCTGATTAGGATGTTTTTCCATTAATTCAATTAAAAAGTCGGGGTCATAACCAGCAACTTGTTCACCATCATCATTAAACCACATGAACCCAGTACCTTCGGTAAAGCGTGGGCGCACTTTTTCAATAGGTATTAACCCCCGAACTCTTTCTGAAAAGGATTCCAGGTCAATTAAATAGTCATGTTCAGGAAGGACGGCTGAAGGATTTTCTAGAAAAATCGGCACTTCTTCACCTGATATATGTCTTTTTGTAAATATTTGCTGAAGATCTTCATTTACCTGAATTGTTTTGACAAATCTCTCTCGTTTAATACCGTCCTTCACACTGCTAACTATTGATGGTTGATTAAGGTGTTCTGTTTCATGTGAAGACATTCCTTTTGCCACTAGTTCGATATGGTTGGGGTTATGAATCTTAATATCTAAATCATATTGATCTACTACATGATAGGATTCTTTTTCAAGGAAATTCTCAAGTCTAATTCCGGCTGCTTTTGCGAGATTCTGACAAACCCCAACTTTTTGATAGCCATTTTCATATTGATCATTAACCGCCTTTTTAAGGGAATAAATCGATTCAGAGAATAAATATAGTTCACTATCCTTCTGAAAGAGTGCACCAGATTGTTTTCCTATCCTATCAAGGATTTTCCCCTCTGAATTTCTTAATTCAAGTTTTAAATCCGCTTCTTGGGGAAGAGATTTTAGTAATAGTTCACCATTTACCTTCATCTCATTAATTGGCAGACCTAATAGTTGAAGTATATCTGCACCGTTTTCTTCATTAATAATCTGATAATAATCTTCGTATTTTAGAAGGCTATTATCTAATAATCCACTTTCATAGAGTTCTTCCCATGCAACATAATGAAGGAAACCTGGTACTTTATATAATTCTTCAATTTGTGCCTTAATTAAAGGAAGAGAAAGGGGAGTAGTCCCTTTCCCTTCTACTAAATGTAATTTTATTTCCACTCCTGATTCCTTAGGAGTCAATAAAACCTTCATCTCTTTCTGCTTCTTTTTGAAGAAGAGCATGCTCATCTACCTCCCAACCTAGGTACGAACGAAGCCAATGATCAAATTTAAATTGCCAATCACCTGTGTGAGTTAACCAACCACCCTTAATTGTCCGATATTTGTCCATTAGTTCACTTCGTTTTACTTCTCTTGGTACGTAATAGGAATTTTGATATTTTTCCTTCTCAGCTAACATGGTGTCAATCTTCTTTTGGAAATACCGATGAAAATCAGACGCTTTATACACATAAACAGCTCCGGTACCTAATACTTCCATGACGACAACATCTGGAAAATACATAATCATTGTAGTTCGATTGTCCGTTACAACGACATCTTCTAAATTGACGATAAACTTCTTCCAATATTTATAGCGTTCATGGTTTGTATTGACGTTTCCGAAGAAATCTTTGATTTCCATTTTTAAAATCCAATTCGCAAATCGTTTTCTTTCTTCCTCTCCAACCTTGTTCCATAACATTGGCTTACGTCTATATGTCTTTAACCTCTCATAAATAAACTTTCCAAGATCTCTAACATTATTTAGCTTACAATTCTTAATTAAGCCCTCTGCCATTTTTTGTTGTTCTTCATTAGTCGCCAATTTAAAGTATTTTTTGTATAAGCTTTTCTCCTCGGCAAAGAAGGATTCATCTGCAAACGAAAAGACTTCCATGAGAACTAGACGATAGAGTGGGAAATTATCCGTTAAGTAAAAACTCTCCAACTCTTGTAAGAAGTCATTCTTACTTTCATAGGCCCGAACCGCCAGATGATGGACAGGTTCCTTACTGTTCAAAAACGATTTCCATTTACTTGCTTCTTCTTCCCTCAATCTATTTTGCAGTTTCTCTTCATGCATTTCATAAGAAAATTTAACTAGTTTCCAAAGTTCATCCATGTCACAGGACTGATAAAGAGAATCTACTAATACTCTAAATAGCCTCTTTTCACTTTTAGCGTTTGTTTGAATCACTTGAAGCAGATTGTCCTTTATTTCAGGCTTCAAATTTTGGTCATAGAGATTAGGCAACAATAATTTCTGTCTCCTAGATAATCCATTGGCCCAATTTGAAAAACTGTCTATTGGAAAGTGCTTAACAACCTTAAAGTTCTCTTTTAATAATTCTAATTCACCTTTATATTTTGTGTTCATATTTTCAATGGAGGTGCTTATTTTTATCCCACGATTATCTCTTACCCACGTATTTAGCATTGTCGGTTGGTATTCGTATTTCATTCCTCCACCAACTCTTGGATGGCTTTAATTGCTTCATCATCTTTCAAACGGAATAAAAATTCAACTCTCCGAGAACGGTCAGGATCATATTCACCTTTCTTGTTCTTCAATGGCTGATTAAAACTACGTCCGTTAGCGGTTATATAACTCTGTGATAATTTTTTTACAGGAAAAGGAGGAATTTCCTTACTATAAATATAGTCCAATACAGAAAAAGCGCGGTCTTGCGAAAGCCTCATATTATGAATATACGTCCCCTGTTTGTCTGTATGACCTTCAATAATAATTGAAGATATTTCATTCCTAAATCGTGGTTGGAGCAGAATGTCCAAGTATTTAGGAATAAATGCATTCAAGAATTGTTTCCCTTTTGGAGAAATTTCAGATGAATCCTTTGAAAAAAGCACGCTTCCTGGGAATCGAATCGCCCCCGTCTGCTGATCGATTTCAATAGACATATTGGATTCTTTAAATTGTTCTGTTAAGGCTTTAATTATTTCGGTTTTCACCGAGACTACCTGCTTGATTTCTTTTTCCTTTTTATCAAGAAGTTCCTTATAATCTAAAATAACCAAAGTCAAAAGAAGTGCGAATACCATTAGCATCGCACTCATTAAATCTGCATAGGACATCCAGTAGTTTACTTCTTCTCTTTTCCTTTTTCTCATTTGACATTCACAGCTTTCGTTTTACTCATTTCTTCTGTTAAGTCCTCTAAAGTATCAACAAAATCCTTTTGTAAATCACTAAACTGGTAAACTAGCTGGCTGACTTGTTTCACTGCATTTGTTAATGTCTCATCAAAGTGCTGATATGTTTTTGATAAGCCATTATCAATATTCTCAGAGAAGTCTCTAACAGATATTTGGAGCGTTTCTCTCGTGATTTCAAATTGGTCTCTAGTCGTATTCCAATTAGATTTCATGGCATCTAGCTGATCCCTCATGTCACTCATATAGCTCTTGGTTGTTGATAGTGCATCCTCTACGACTTCATTTGTTTGTTGTTTCATTTCAACAAGTTCCGGTAGCAAATCATTTTGTAATTGCTGCATCGTCGTAAGCTGCTCTTTTAGGTGGTTGATATTACCTACTACATCCTTTAGTTCGGGAGCAATTGGCGTTAAATATTGGACAACCCCTTTTACATTTTGAAGAAGTGTATCAGATTCCTTCAACATATTTGTCTGGATTGTCAAAGAATCACTAAATTTGTTGGTCATTTGTTGGAATGTCGAGGTTAAACCTTTAGAAATGGTTAACACTTCTTCCAATAAGCCTTCATATTTTCTTTCTACATTTTCATTGAATTCGATAAACCTCTCAGTTAATCCGTCATATTTATCAGCAAGTGATTGATTGCTTCTCATGACTTCGTGCTGAACAGGAAGCTGATCTTGGGTCAACTGTTGAATATTTTGGAACGTTTTAGATAAATCTCCCATAAAATTCGAGGCTTCAGCATAGCTGCTGCGCATTTGATTCATTTCTGCTGTCATTTGTTCAAATGTTTCAAACAGTCGTTCAGTCCGCTCTATGGTGGTTGACTGACTATTTTGGGTTGAGGCAAAACTATCAACAACTTGGTTTATCGTTTGAACCATTTGGGTTTGTAAAATTTGAGAATCTTTGATTAACGCACTATAATCTGAAATAGATTCCTGTGTTCCCCCGGTTATCTGTTCAACTAACCTATCGGAAATATCATGACTATTCGTTTTTGTTAATTCCAATTGGTTTTCTAATAGTTTGGATTGGTTTTCTACACCTGACTGTAATTTTGAAAATTGATCATGTAATTGTGTAAATGCTTGACTCACATTCCCATTTGATTCACGAATCGTCATGACAACGGGCTGCAAAACTCTCTCTAAGGCATCTGTTAGTAACGTTTTAAGATGGGCTGATTGATCCCTTGTGATTTTTTCGAGACGATTTAAAAATAATTCCTCGTCATCCGTGCTCAAAAGATAATCCATTTTTTCCGAGTGCCAATCAATATTCCTGTCTAATTGTCCACTTATGAGACGATCTATCAAAGTCCAAAAAAGCGATAGGGTAACACCCCATACAGAAGTATAGAAAGCAACTTTCATCCCATTCAATAATCCTCCAATACCTGTGCGCAATGCTTCGGTACTGCCAATTTGCAGGTCAGATAATCCCATGGATAATCCAATAAATGTACCTAATACACCTATACTTACACTAATTCCCGCACCCACATCCATTAGTGAACGATATCCCATATGGTAATGCATAATGTCAAAACCAAAAAAAGGTTCAACATTGATCCGTTCGTCCTCTTTCTTTTCTGAGACACGATTATAATAACGTTCCCAAAGCATCTTATATCTAGATTTCTTTATCTTTGAGAATAAATTATTTATTTGACGGTCTATCTCGTAAGCTTCTGTATTAGAAGTTTTGTGAATAGAAATAAGTTCTGATTGTACCTTTTTCATAATAAAGATTTCTTTATAAATTCTAATTCCTTGTAATGAAAGTAATCCTGCAAAAAGGAGAAATTGAAAAAGTAGGAAGTAGCTTGTAAACTCACTAACGCCTAAATCATTCGCACTACTAAATAACTTTTCAAATATTGAATACAACCATAATCACCCATTCTATTAAAATATTTGTAACTATTGTAATACAAAAATGTTAATAAATGTCTCAAATATAAAAATAAAGACACGCTTAAATCAATTGTTTGTTTCCATTGGTAGATAATTATGTCAGAAAAACTGAATATTGCTGAATTCCATAATTGCTCGACTTCGTCTCGTTTCTTCAGTGGACATTGGATGTTGGCACGGGATAAATATTTAAATTTCGTGAACAATTGCCAATATAAAAAAGTTGCCTGACCCCAATACGATAATGCATTACCGTATTGAGGGTTAGGCCACAGAATTTGAGTGTCTACTCTATCGGGTCCATAATATCTACACTGTTATTTCTTTAAATACAAACTTCCGATACAGCAAATATACAATCAAACAGTTAAATAGGAATAACGTAATTTCTATCTTAAATCCATGGAACCTATAGTTTATAAAATCTGGCGCGAAAAGCATACAAATTCCTAGCTGGACAAAATAATAAAGGATAAACACGATGGCAGCTCTTGCTATTTGCCAGGATACCGCATCATCTTTTGATTCGATCTTCCCCCACTCTTCTTCATAAAACTTATTAATAGCGATAATTAAGCGGTCTTTCACCATTTTTGCAAGCAATCCACAAAATACAAATGAACCAACGTAAATAAAGATATTTTCCCGAATGAAATCCGGATTAGCCTCTATCAGCATCGCCATAAGAAAAACCAAACAACAAAAATAGATCAGCGCATTACGGACGATTTTCTCATAATCTATTAATTTATTTGAAAGTGACTTCATCAGCTACCTGCCTTTCACGAACCTATGTATAGAAATCGTTCATTGTAACAATGCCCGAAAAGTGCTGTTCACACGGCGGTTCATGACGTATACTATGCCGCGGTGTTCCCCAAAACAGTTTAAACAGTTCACATACCATATCCCACGGTGCAACTCCCATCTTTACATTTCCTTTTCTTTATTTGAAGTCATCCTCAATGCCTCAGCCATAAACTGTTCGTGCGTTATTTCCCCTTTTAATTTACGGTAAACGAGGTCACTCATTTCTTTTGTAACAATGTGTCCATCGACTGCTAATGAGGCGGCACTATTTTTCATCGCTTGTTTGATTTTTTGTTCCTTTTCGTTCAAATTTATCAACTTCCTCTAATTTTACTTTTAGGCACTCATTGAGTTTTTCCATATCCAAGTTAAAATCAAGCTCAGCTTAATGCTAACTTTTTTGGAAACACCCCTTCTTAAGCTTAGATTCTCTTAATTTTTAATTTAAATATTGATTTTTTCTACCTTCAAATGTAACTCCTATTTTTCGGCTAAATTGGACCAGGACTGTCGAATCAATTGTGCCAATTCATCACAATCTGCTTCCATTACAGTCCTTACTTTGATGTGACACATTCGTTTCCCAGTGCCTTCTAACAGTTTTCTCGGGTCATAAAGGTTTGCCCCGAAATAAAACCCCAGTCTAACATGGTTCCTTTGAGCTGAGATGTAACAGACCCACGTACCCGGAGATTCCGACAATTTGTAGTTGAGGGCATTATGATAAACAAATTCATATGTATCTGACATGTTTGCCTTAGAGACAGCTCGTAAGGTTTCAACTATATCCTTAATTTGAGTTGGGTAACTTTCAATAAGCTTGTCAAACGTTTGTACCTTGGCAGTGGTTAGGTCAGTCTCCTTTTCCTTGTCCATCCATGGAACCTCCCTATATACTTCTTGATATTAAGATTATAAATGTAATTCGGACATTCACATTTGACCAGGAACTTCAACAGACCAAATTATTACGTACTCCATCATCAAGAATTCCTCAAGGCTCTACCTCAAATGTCTGCTATCTAATTACATATTCCTATAACACTGTAATAGAGAATTTACGTTTTGTTAATTTAATTGGTTGCTCATAATGTAACAGACCAAATCAAAAACGATTTGGTCTGTTACTAGATATGTTTGTTTAGCTCTTCTGAATAAGAAAATACCCTAGGGTTATTATCACATAACATTTTCTTCTGTTCCTGGAATTTCATTTCCATCTTGATCCACTTGCACTCTAACTTTTTTTGTTTTCTTGAAACCTGGTACAACAGGAACCTCTTTTATTATTGTTTTTGGTTCCTTCATTTCAAATTCGGTTTTTCTATTGATTTTTAATTTCTTGTTTGGCAGGTCGATATCAAAATCAAAGTAACTATTGTCTTTAATTGGTGTTCCTGCCATCATTGCATTTTTCCTGTTCTGATAATCAATAAATTTAGCCCCTAAAAATGTTGCTGAAACCATACCCACACCAATTAATAATTTTCCGCCAATATCAAATTCTGTTTTCTGACTATCCATTACTCCATCTCCCCTTTGTTAAATAATACTTATCAAACATTTATCATTACTATCGTTGTGAATTTAGGTAACATCTGTTATAATAAATTATAACGAAATTCGTTGTAAAATTCAACAACTTTGTTGTAAAAAAAAATAAAGGATGAAGAAAATGGCTCGATATTCTGGAATACTTAAAGAATATATAGAAAAATCTAAACTAAGTCTAAGCCAGATAGAAACGGAGTTAAGAAAAAAAGGATTTAATAAAAACAAGTCCTATTTAAGTAATCTTCAGAATGGTAAGGTTGAACCACCATCATCCGAGGTTAATATAGCTTTAGCTGAAATTATTGGTGCCGACCCAATAAGGTTAATCCTAACTCCACTATTAGAATCAATGAAATCGATGATGCGGAATGAAAAAACTAATGAAGAAACATGGATAGAAGTCTTTACTGACCTCGTCATTGGTGTAATGTGTACTATGGCAGATGTTTTTAAGGATGAATATTACCAATATATTATTAAATATTTTGATGAATATTTAGGTGATACCTTTAATATGGAAGCTAAAGAAAATTTGATTAATTTCTTGAGCTATGAACAAATGAGAGAAGTTTACGACGAAATACCTAAAGAAGAACTTATGAAATCATTTATTCCTTTTGAACCACAAACAAATAATGAAAATAGCCAATTAGATGAACTAGATATAGTTTTATCAAGCGATGAAGAGCAATTTATTCTCGAATGTTTAAATATATATAGAAAAATGCATCTGAAACCTGACATCCATACGAAGAAATAATATGTTGATTCTCAATAACAAAAGCTACCTATAATATAGGTGGCTTTGTTTAAGACTCTTGCTTTTTGTATAAAAGTTTCTGAAAGGATATAAATTTATTGTGGATATTCTGAACACCCCCAAGTGCCGTACCGCATCTTTAATTGAATGATATTTTAATTCCAGTGGGCGGGGCATCTTCTATTGATCCAATTCTTCAACCCCAGTTTCGATGTATTGCGATAATACAAACTCCAAAAACTCTTTCATTTCTTACCTAATTAGATTTGTTAATATGCATTCTCACTGGGACATTTAGTTGTATCAATCAAGAAGATCTGACATATACGTTCCGACCTTCAATTTGGTCCTGTATTCCAGCCAAATAACATTATTTCTTTAATATAGGCCTTAATCGATTCCTCTTGTTCTCCCCTTAATGACATATTGCTTCATTACTTCCCAGCTCTCTTTCTATGAAAATATCGAGTACCTATTAATGCCTATATATGATCTTCTTCAGTGGACATAGCATGCCAGCAAGCGATGAATATAAACATTCCGTGAACATATCTCCAAAATGATTTCTCTTAAGGTACTCATATAACTTGCCCACTAACAATATACTTCATTATAATGAGAATATAAAAACATCTTTTTCATCCATTTCTATTCTATCTTCCAATTATTCTTCTTAAATTTTACCTACATACACCTAGGAAACATCAGATTTTTGTACTCCATTTCAACAGCAGGATCCACCTTCTTGTTACTGTAAATTTTTTTAAACGACATTTTTCTGGACTTTTTATTTTTAGTAATTTATTA
>Ga0182745_1002204_pt1 | contig 17804 bp, 13 predicted proteins | sample eDN3rd30CKraftBY_FD_128523 | JGI IMG/M metagenome (GOLD analysis project Ga0182745, IMG submission 128523) | Enriched backyard soil microbial communities from Emeryville, California, USA - eDNA 3rd pass 30_C Kraft BY (version 2) (version 2) | ecosystem: Environmental > Terrestrial > Soil >...
CCGTCCGAGGTGCTGGTCATCGCCCAGGGCGCGCAGAATCCCGAATGGCTGGCCCTCGATCTGCTGGCGCAGGCCGAACATGACGCGGATGCGCAGTCGATCCTGATCACCCCCGATGCGGCGCTGGCAGCCGCTGTCGTGGCCGAGGTCGAGCGTCTGCTGCCCACCCTGCCGCGCGCGGCCGTCGCCGGGGCAAGCTGGCGCGACTATGGCACGGTGATCGTGACGCGCGATCTGGACGAGGCCGCGGCGCTCTCGGACCGCATCGCGCCCGAGCATCTGGAGCTTTGTGTCGACGACCCCGAGGCGCTGGCCCGGAAGACGCGCCATGCCGGGGCGATCTTCCTTGGCGGCTGGACCCCCGAGGCGGTGGGCGATTATGTCAGCGGCCCGAACCATGTGCTGCCGACCGCGCGTTCGGCCCGCTTTTCCTCCGGCCTCTCGGTCATGGATTTCCTCAAGCGCACGACCATGGCGCGGCTGACGCCCGAGGCGCTTGCGGCCATCGGACCCGCGGCGGTTCGCCTCGCCGCCTCCGAGGGGTTGTCGGCGCATGGCCTGTCCGTCGCCTCGCGCATCAGCGCCCTGAACGGGTCGCGCGAATGACACGGATCGCGGTGACGGCGCGCCTCTGCCGGATCGAGATCGACGACAGCGCGCTGCCGCCGCCCTCGCCCGAGATGGAGCAGGACCGCCGCGTCGCGGTCTTCGACCTGCTCGAGGAGAACAGCTTCGGCGTGCCCGGCCGCGAGGGGCATCCAGCCCCCGCCGGCCCCTATGCGCTGGTGCTGGCCCTGCGCGAAAAGCGCCTCGTCTTCGACATCTCGACCGAGGGGGGCGAGAAGGTCGCCGAGTTCCACCTTTCCATGGGGCCGTTCCGCCAGACGGTGAAGGATTACTTCCAGATCTGCGCCAGCTATTTCGACGCGGTGAAGCGCCTGCCGCCCGCCCAGATCGAGGCCATCGACATGGCGCGGCGCGGCATCCACAATGAGGGCGCGCGCACCCTGCGCGAGCGGCTGGAGGGCAAGGCAGAGGTCGACATGGACACGTCGCGCAGGCTTTTCACCCTGATCTGCGCCCTGATCCCGGAGTGATCCGTGGCGGGGCCGATCCCACATTCGATCCTGTTCTGCTGCGACCATAACGCGATTCGGTCCCCGATGGCCGAAGGGATGATGAAGCACCTTTATGGCCGCGCGGCCTATGTGCAATCCGCCGGCGTCAAGAACGACATGGAGGTGGACGGCTTCGCCATCGCCGTCTGCAAGGAAATCGGGGTCGAGATCTCGAAGCATCGCTCGCGTTCCTTCGCCGAGATGAAGGAATGGGGCGATGACCTTGGCAGTTTCGACCTCGTGGTGGCGCTTTCCCCGGCCAGCCAGCGGCAGGCGCTGGAGCTGACGCGGGTTTCGCATCTCGATGTGGAATATTGGCCGATCATGGACCCGCTGGGGCTTGCGGAATCGCGTGACGCGAAGCTGGCGATCTACCGCATGATCCGCGACCAGATCCGCGAGCGTATGGTCGACCGTTTCGGCCCGCCGACGCAGCCCGAGGCCGCGGCGGGCAACGCCTGAGCCCCGCCGTCAGACGACGACCGCCGCACCTTCCGTCGCGGGGCTGACATGGGCGCGGAAAGCGCGGAAGAGTTCGCGCCCCATCCCCTCGGCCGAGCTTGCCGGATCGAAACTCGCATTCTCGCGCGCATCAAACCCGGGGGTCAGGCATTCGAGGGTTCCTGCCACCGCGTCCAGCCGCAGAATGTCGCCATCCCGGAGCCGGGCGAGGGGGCCGCCATCCGCCGCCTCGGGCGAGACATGGATCGCGGCCGGCACCTTGCCCGAGGCGCCCGACATGCGCCCATCTGTGACCAGCGCCACGCGCAGCCCGCGATCCTGCAGCACCGCCAGCGTCGGCGTCAGGGAATGCAGTTCGGGCATCCCGTTCGCGCGCGGGCCTTGGAAACGGACAACGACGATGGTGTCCTCGGTGAATTCGCCGCGCTTGAAGGCGGCCTTGACCTCCTCCTGATCGGCAAAGACGCGGATCGGAGCCTCGATCACATGGCGTTCGGGCGCCACGGCCGAGACCTTGATGACGCCCCGGCCAAGATTGCCGTCAAGCTGCTTCAGCCCGCCCGTCACGGCAAAGGGATCGCTTGCCGGACGCAGGATCTTGTCGTTCAGCGAGGCGCGCGCGCCCTCGACCCAATGGACCTGACCGTCGCGCAATTGCGGCTCCTGTGCATAGAGGTCGAGCCCGCCGCCCGCGATCGTCCTGACGTCCGGGTGCAGCAGACCGGCCTCCAGCAATTGCCCGATCATGAAGCCGAGCCCGCCCGCGGCGTGGAAATGGTTCACATCCGCCAGCCCGTTCGGATAGACCCGCGCCATCAGCGGCACTGCCTCCGACAGGTCGTGGAAATCCTCCAGATCAAGGATCACCCCCGCCGCCCGCGCCATGGCGGGCAGGTGGATGATCAGATTGGTCGAGCCGCCCGTGGCCATCAGTCCGACGATGCCGTTGACGAAGGCGCGCTCGTCCAGAACCTCTCCGGCGGGCAGGTAGTCGTTGCCAAGGCGCGTGATCGCGGAGGCGCGCTGCACGGCGGCGGCGGTCAGCGCGTCCCGCAGGGGGGTGTTCGGGTTCACGAAGCTTGCCCCCGGCAGATGCAGGCCCATGAACTCCATCAGCATCTGGTTCGAGTTCGCGGTGCCATAGAAGGTGCAGGTGCCGGGGCTGTGATAGCTGGCCATCTCGGCGGCCATCAGCGCATCGCGCCCGATCTCGCCGGCGGCAAATTGCTGACGGATCCGCGATTTCTCGTCATTGGGCAGGCCCGAGGGCATCGGCCCCGCCGGCACGAAGACCGCCGGGATATGCCCGAAGGTCGCGGCGGCGATGACAAGGCCCGGAACGATCTTGTCGCAGACGCCCAGATAAAGCGCCGCGTCGAAGGTGTCATGGGACAGCGCCACGCCCGAGGCGAGGGCGATGACATCGCGCGAGAAAAGCGACAGCTCCATCCCCGCGCGGCCCTGCGTCACGCCGTCGCACATGGCGGGCACGCCGCCCGCGACCTGCGCCGTCGCGCCCGCCGCATGGGCGGCCGTGCGGATCAGGCCCGGATAGCGTTCATAGGGCTGATGCGCCGAGAGCATGTCGTTATAGGCGGTGACGATGCCGATATTCGGCTTGCGCGCGGCGGCGAAATCCTCTTTGTCGGGCATGGCGGCATAGGCATGGGCCTGATTGCCGCAGGAGAGATGCGCCCGTCGCGGTCCTTCCTCGGCAGCGCGCGCGATCTTGGCCTCATAGGCGGCGCGGGTGCGGGACGATCGTTCGCGGATTCGGTCGGTCACTCGGTCGACGGTGGCGTGCAGGGTCATGGCTAGCGTCCTCCTGATCCGTTAATATAGGCCGTTAGCGATAACGGTTCAACCGCGTGACACTTGCTCCGCACGCCGGGTCGTGGCAATCCTCGGCCGTTCGAACGAGGCCCGAGAATGACTGTTGATCTGCCCACCATCCGACTGCGTCCCAAGTCCAAGCCGCAGGCGATCCGCCACGGCTTCCCGTGGGTCTTTGCCGACGAGCTGGTGACGGACCGCCGCACCCGCGCGATTGCTCCGGGCAGCTTTGCCATTCTCGAGGATGCCGAGCATCGCCCGATGGGTCTGGTGACGGTCAACCCGAATTCCAAGATCATCGCCCGGATGATGGACCCCGATCCCGAGGCGCGGATCACCCGCGACTGGCTGGCCGAGCGTCTGACGCGCGCGCTGGCGCTCCGCGAACGGCTGTTCGACAAGCCCTTCTACCGGCTGGTCCATGCCGAGGCCGACGGCCTGCCGGGCACCATCATCGACCGTTTCGGCGATGCCGCCGTGATCCAGCCCAACGCCGCATGGGCCGAGGGTATGGCCGACGAAATCGCCGCGGTCCTGCGCGACGTGACCGGCGTTTCCACGGTCGTCCTGAATGGGCAGGGCCGGGCGCGCGGCCTCGAGGGCCTGACCGAGCGGACCGAGATCCTCAGCGGCGACGTGGCTGGCCCGGTGGAAGTGTCGATGAACGGCGCGATCTATCTTGCCGACCTGATGCAGGGGCAGAAAACCGGCATCTTCTATGATCAGCGCCCGAACCATGCCTTCGCGCAGCGCCTCGCCAAGGGCCAGCGCGTGCTTGACGTCTTCTCGCATGTCGGCGGCTTCGGCCTTGCGGCGCTGGCGGCGGGCGCGTCCCACGCCACCTGCGTCGACGGCTCCGCCGCTGCACTGGAACTCGCCCGTGGCGGGGCCGAGGCGATGGGCGCCGCCGACCGCCTGACCACGCGGCAGGGCGATGCCTTCGCGCAGATGGAGGCGCTGGCGGCCGATGGGGCGCAATTCGACGTGGTGATCTGCGACCCGCCCGCCTTCGCGCCCGCGAAACCCGCGCTGGAGGCCGGTTTGCGCGCCTATGAGCGGGTGGCGAAACTGGCCGCCCCGCTGGTCGCGCCGGGGGGCTATCTGGGCCTCTGTTCGTGCAGCCATGCGGCCGACCTGACCTCGTTCCGCAACGCAAGCGCGCGCGGCATCGGTCGCGGCGGGCGGCGGATGCAGCTTCTCCATACCGGGCAGGCCGGGCCTGATCACCCGACGCTACCGCAACTGGCCGAGACCGGCTATCTCAAGGCCCTGTTCTTCCGGCTCGACGGATGAAGGTGGTCCTCGACGCCTGCGTTCTCTATCCCACCATCCTGCGTGAGATATTGAGCGATGTGGCGGCGGCGGGTCTGTTCCAGCCGGTCTGGTCGCAGCGCATTCTTGACGAATGGCGCCTCGCGGCCGATCGGCAGAACCTTGCCGCCGGAGTCGAGATCGCGTTGCTTCAGGATCGCTTCCCGCAGGCGATGGTGCTGCCCTCCGGCGGGGCCGAGGGGTTGGACCTGCCCGACCCGGCCGACCGCCATGTGGTCGAGGCCGCATTGGCCGCAGGTGCTGCGCAGATCGTCACCGCCAATCTGCGCGACTTTCCGCGCGGGACGCTTGCCTCGGTCGGCCTCAGCGCCGTCCATCCCGATGAATTCCTGCGCGATCTTTTCCTCGCCACGCCTGATCCGGTGCTTGCAGCCGTTGCCGCGACCGAGGTGCGTGCCCGTCTTGCCGGCAGCGCCCTTACTCGCAAGGAGTTGATGCGCCGCGCAAGACTTCCGCGTCTTGCCAAATCCATCGAGCGGCTGGCAGGGTCCGGTGTTGCAGCGCAGGCAAGTTCGGGCGAGGGTTGGCTTCGATGACGGCAGGGTTGATGTTATCGCTAACGGGCGATAGTCCCAAGCCAGGAAACGAGGAGGGCTTGATGGTTTCGCGCATCATTCCGGTGGAGGAGTTCGACCTTGTGGTGTTCGGCGCGACAGGTGATCTCGCGCATCGCAAGATCCTGCCGGGACTTTATCGACGCTATATCGCCGGGCATATTCCGGGTTCAGCCCGGATCATTGGCGCCGCGCGGACGAAACAGGACGACGCGGCCTTCCGGGCCGAGGCGCGCGAGGCGATCACCGAATTCACCACCGCCAGCGAGGACATGTCCCGGCTCGACGATTTTCTGGCCCATCTCAGCTATGTGCCGATCGACGCGCGCGGCACCGACGGGTGGGAGGAGCTGAAGGCGCGGATCCGGCCCGGCACCGTCCATGCCTTCTATTTCTCGGTCGCGCCGGCGCTGTTCGGCGATATCGCCCAGCGTCTTGCCGATTACGGCATCGCGGATGCGCAAAGCCGGATCGTGGTCGAAAAGCCCTTCGGCCGCGACCTTGCCACCGCGCGTGAGCTGAACGCGACGCTGGCGCGGCACTTCGCCGAGAACCAGATCTATCGGATCGACCATTACCTCGGCAAGGAAACCGTCCAGAACCTGATGGCGGTGCGCTTCGCCAATATCCTGTTCGAGCCGCTCTGGAACGCACAATATGTCGATCACGTCCAGATCACCGTCGCCGAGACCGTAGGCGTGGGCGGGCGCGGCGAATATTACGACCATTCCGGCGCGATCCGGGACATGGTGCAGAACCACATGATGCAGCTTCTGTGCCTGATCGCGATGGAGCCGCCCTATCACTTCGACCCCGACGCGGTCAGGGACGAGAAGCTGAAGGTGATCCGCGCGCTTGAACCGCTGGCCCCCGACGACATCGTGCGCGGCCAGTATCGCGGCAATGGCGCGGATTACACCAAGGATGTCGACCACCCCGACTCGCGCACCGAAAGCTATGTCGCGCTGAAGGTGAACATCGCCAACTGGCGCTGGACCGGCACGCCCTTCTACCTGCGCACCGGCAAGAGGCTGCGCGCCCGCACCAGCGAGATCGTGGTGACCTTCAAGGCGCCCCCGCATTCGATCTTCGACGAGGCCGAGGGCCCGCGCTCGAACCAGCTTGTCATCAAGCTGCAACCGAACGAGGGCATGGACCTGACCGTCATGATCAAGGAGCCGGGGCCCGGCGGGATGCGACTGGTGCAGGTGCCGCTGGACATGAGCTTTGCCGACGCGCTCGGCGCGAACGGGACCGACATGCCCGACGCCTATGAGCGGCTGATCATGGACGTGATCCGCGGCAACCAGACGCTTTTCATGCGCGGGGACGAGGTCGAGGCGGCCTGGGCCTGGACCGATCCCATCATCGCCGAATGGGAGGCTGGATCGAAACGCCCCGAGCCCTATGATGCGGGTTCAAGCGGTCCCGAGGAGGCGCTGCGCCTTCTGCACCGCGACAACCGCCGCTGGAGGGAGATCAGGCCATGACGCTGGAATTCATCGAATATCCCGACCGCGAGATGCTGGCCCTGTCGCTGGCGCGCAAGATCTCTGGGCAATTGGCCCAGCATTTGCGCACGAATGAGACCGCAAGCCTCTGCGTCCCCGGTGGCAGCACGCCTGGCCCGGTCTTTGACACGCTCTCGGGCAGCGACCTCGACTGGCCGCGCGTCAGCGTCTTCCTGAACGATGAGCGTTGGGTCGGGCGCGACCACGCGCGCTCGAACAGCCGCCTCCTCCACCGCCACCTGCTGACCGACAAGGCGGCAGGCGCGCGCTATATCGACCTCTATACCGGCGATGCCGAGCCCGAAGCGGCGGCCGAGGCGCTGTCGGACCAGATCGCGCCGCTTCTGCCGATCACCGTCCTGCTGCTGGGGATGGGCGCCGACATGCATACTGCAAGCCTCTTTCCCGGCGCGCCCGAGACCGCGCTTGCCCTCGCGCCCGACGCGCCCCTGGTCATGGCGGTCCGCAGCGTCAGGGACGAGCCGCGGATCACCCTGACGGCACCCGCCCTGCAGAAGGCGATCTCGACCCATCTGATGATTACCGGCGCCGAGAAGCGCGAGGCGTTGACCCGCGCCCAGTCTCTCGATCCCAAGGACGCGCCGATCCGTGCTTTTCTTGGCGATATTTGCGTGCATTGGGCAGAGTGATTTTGACATGAGCGATATCTGGAACCGGCTGGCCGAATACCGGCAAAAGCAGGGCGACCTTCGGATCGAGGCGCTTTTCGCCGCCGATCCCGACCGCGCGACGGGCTATGCGACCGCGGCCGAAGGGTTGGTCCTCGACTGGTCCAAGACCGCGATCGACGCGGGCGCCCGCGACCTGCTCCTCGAACTTGCGGCCCCGGTCGCCCGGCGGCGCGAGGCCATGTTCGCCGGCGCGCGGATCAACGAGACCGAGGATCGCGCCGTCCTTCATACCGCGCTGCGTAATCTTGACGGCAGCGTCACGGTCGACGGGCGCGACGTGATGCCCGAAGTGCGCGAGATCCATCAGCACATGCGCGATTTCGCGGCGCGGGTCCGCAGCGGCGAGTTCGCGGGGCAGGGTGGCCGCTTCACCGATGTCGTGAATATCGGCATCGGCGGCTCGGATCTCGGCCCGGCCATGGCGGTGCGGGCGCTCGCGCCCTATCACGACGGGCCGCGGGTGCATTTCGTCTCGAATGTCGATGGCGCCGATATCGCCGACACGCTGAAGGCCCTCGATCCCGCGACCACGCTGGTCATCGTGGCCTCGAAGACCTTCACCACGATCGAGACCATGACCAACGCCCAGACGGCGCGGGACTGGATGGCGCGATCGGTGACGCTCCCCGCCGCGCAATTCGCGGCGCTCAGTTCCGCGCTCGGCAAGACCGCGCAATGGGGGATCGACGCCGACCGCGTCTTCGGCTTCGAGGATTGGGTCGGCGGCCGCTACTCGATCTGGGGGCCGATCGGCCTGTCCCTGATGATCGCGATCGGCCCGGATGCCTTCGACAGCTTCCTCGCCGGCGGGCTGGCGATGGACCGGCATTTCCAAACCGCCCCCGATGACCGGAACCTGCCGATCCTCCTCGCGCTGGTCGGGATCTGGCACCATCAGGTCTGCGGCTATGGCACGCGGGCGGTGCTGCCCTATGACAACCGGCTCGGGCGGCTGCCGGCCTATCTCCAACAACTCGAGATGGAATCGAACGGCAAGCGCGTCGCAATGGATGGCAGCGACCTGACCCTGCCCTCCGGCCCGGTGATCTGGGGCGAGCCGGGCACCAACGGCCAGCACGCCTTCTACCAGCTGATCCATCAGGGCACCGAGATCATCCCCTGCGAATTCATGCTGGCGGCCCGCGGCCATGAACCACAACTTGCCCATCACCACCTGCTGCTCGCCGCGAATTGCCTCGCCCAGTCCGAGGCCTTGATGCGCGGCCGCAGCCTCGACGAGGCGCGCGAATTGATGCGCGCGAAGGGCCTCGAGGGCGCCGAACTCGAACGGCAGGCCCGCCACCGCGTCTTTCCGGGCAACCGCCCCTCGACGACGCTCCTCTTCCCCGAGCTTACGCCCTTCGTCCTGGGCCAGATCGTGGCCCTCTACGAGCATCGCGTCTTTGTCGAGGGCGCCATCCTCGGCATCAACAGCTTCGACCAATGGGGGGTCGAACTCGGCAAGGAGCTCGCGCTCAAGGTCGCACCTCTCCTCGAGGGAGAAGCCGCACCGGGCCACGATCCCTCGACCGAGCATCTCGCCGCCCTGATCCGGGAATTGCGCGGCTAGCGCGCTTTCACCGTTTCCCAAATACCCATCCGGCGACCGCGCCACCCGCGTGGCGCCGGGGATTTTTCTTCCCCGTTGCCAGTCGCCCCGGCCTGCCCCTACTCTGCGCCCGAACGACAGGAGGATTGACCATGTCCGAGAACTGGGGATTTGACACTGCCTCGATCCATGCCGGTGCCGCGCCGGATCCGGCGACGGGCGCGCGGCAGGTGCCGATCTATCAGACCACCGCCTATGTGTTCAAAGACGCGGGCCACGCCGCCCGCCTCTTCGGTCTGCAGGAACTGGGCTATATCTATTCGCGCCTGACCAATCCCACGGTGGCGGCGCTGCAATCCCGCATCGCCGCGCTCGAGGGCGGGGCGGGGGCGGTCTGCTGCTCTTCGGGTCATGCCGCCCAGATCCTCGCGCTCTTCCCGCTGATGGGGCCGGGCCGGAATGTTGTTGCCTCGACAAGGCTTTACGGCGGAACCATCACCCAGTTTGGCCAGACCATAAAACGCTTCGGCTGGGGCGCGAAATTCGTCGATTTCGACGATCTCGATGCCCTTCGCGCCGCGATCGACGATGACACCCGCGCCATCTTCTGCGAGTCGATCAGCAATCCCGGCGGCTATGTCACCGACATTCCGGCCGTGGCGAAACTCGCCGAGGAAGTCGGCCTGCCGCTGATCGTCGACAACACGCTGGCGACGCCTTGGCTCTGCAAGCCGATCGAGATGGGCGCGACCCTCGTGGTCCACAGCCTCACGAAATACATGACCGGAAACGGCACCGTGACCGGGGGCGTCGTGGTCGACAGCGGCGCCTTCGACTGGTCCGCCTCGGGCAAGTTCCCCAGCCTGTCCGAGCCCGAGTCCGCCTATCACGGGCTGAAGTTCCACGAGGCCTTTGGCAATCTCGCCTATACCTTCCACGGCATCGCGATCGGGCTGCGCGATCTTGGCATGACCATGAACCCGCAGGCCGCCCATTACACGCTCATGGGTATCGAGACGCTGGGCCTGCGCATGGCTAAGCATATCGAGAATGCCGGTATCGTCGCGGAATGGCTGGAACAGGATCCGCGCGTCGCCTCGGTCTCCTATGCCGGGCTTCCCTCCTCGCCCTGGCATGTGACCGCGCGCCGGGTCTATCCGAAGGGAGCGGGGGCGCTTTTCACCTTCTCGATCAAGGGGGGCTATGACGCCGCCGTCAAGCTGGTCGACAACCTGAAGCTCTTCAGCCATGTCGCCAATCTCGGCGATGCCCGTTCGCTGGTGATCCATTCCGCCTCGACCACGCATAGCCAGCTGACCGACGCGCAGAAGATCGCGGCGGGGGCGGGACCGGATGTGGTGCGCCTCTCGATCGGGATCGAGGATCCGGCGGATATCATCGCCGATCTCGATCAGGCGCTGGCGGCGGCGACCTCCTGAAAAGGAAAGGCGGCGGAAAGGGTTCCCCCGCCTTCTTCATCTGGTCTCCAGGATCCCGCAGGATCACTCGGCGGGTTCGGGCGCCTCGGGCGCGACCGGCTCGTCGCCCGCGGGCAGTAGGTCGAAGACCGCGCTGACCTCGGCCGTGACCTCCAGCTCGCCCGCCGCGATCGGCGCGCCATCGGCCTTGGCCTCGGCGCGCATCGCCATCATCGGGCGGGGCGGACCCGCAGGCGCGGCCCCGTCCGACAGCATTCGGATCTGGCCCAGCGTCATGCCGGCGGCCTCGGCCATCAGTTCGGCGCGGCGGCGGGCATCCTTGACCGCATCGGCGCGCGCTTCGTCCTCGGCCTCGGTCATGTCCTCGCGCGAGAAGCTGATGCCGCTGATCTCGTTCGCCCCGGTTGAGACGAGGCGGTCAAGCACGGCGCCCAACCCGTCGATGTCGCGGACGCGGACATTCACGGTGTTCTGCGCCACATAGCCCACCAGCTTTGGCGGCTGGTTGTTCTCATAGACCATCTTGGGAGAGAGGTTCAGGCCCGCGGTCTGGATGTCACGCGCCTCGACCCCTTCGGCGGTCAGCGCATCGATCACCGCCTTCTGCCGGCTGGAATTCTGGCTCATCGCCTCTTCGGCGGTCGCGGCCTCGGTGCTGACGCCCAGCGTGATTTGCGCAAGGTCCGGGGCGGCGGTCGCCTTGCCATGGCCGGTCACGCTCAGCTTCGCGGCATGCGGTCCCATCCGGTGATGGCCGGCCCCGGGCGGCGGCGGATCGTTCGGACCGGGTGCGGGGGCCTGCGCGAAGGCGGGCGCGGCCAGCAGCGCAACCAGGGATGCTGCCGTCAGGAAGGGTCGGAAAGGGGACATGTGGTCATCTCCTTGGTGCGGCGAAAAGCGATATCGCCGCAAGGTGTTGCAGTCGAAACGATATAACCACGAGGGACGGTTTCCGATCCCTCACAAAAAGGTGTTCTGCTTTTCACGCGGCCCGTTCTGGGGTAGTTCATGCAAACGATTTGTTTGCGCGCCACGGCGCCCGGAACCGCAAGGCAAAACCCATAGATGTCGCTTGATTCCGTCTCCGAATATGCCCTGTCTTTCAGCGGCGAGGCCGTGCATCTGCAAAAGCGTGATGTTGCTGCCCCGGAGGGATCGGACCAGTCGCAATCCGCCTGGCGGCATCTGGGTTCCGTCGATTTCGAGGAGCCCGAGTTCCGCGAGATGCTGGGCCGGCTCAGGATGATGGCGACAGGCGAGGGGCAGGAGGTTCCGCTTGCCGTCACCCTCGTCATTCCCGACGACCAGATCCTTTATACGACGCTGACCATCGCGCCTTCTGGTGATCGCGAAGGGGCCGTCGCCCGGTCGCTCGACGGGTTGACGCCCTATCCGATCGAAGAGCTTTCCTTCGACTGGGAGGGGGATGGCGACAGCGTGCGCGTCGCCGCGGTGGCGCGCCAGACTCTGCGCGAGGCGCTGGAATTTGCGCGCGACTACGGGTTCGAAGGGCAGCGTTTCTGCGCCGCCCCCGAGGGAGAACAGTTCCGCGGCGAGCCGGCCTTCATCCTCTGCATCCCCGAGCGCCGCCGCCCCCGGATCGACCCGGCGCAGGCCAGCGTGACCGCGGCCGAGCTGATGCTGCCCGCGGATGCCGATGAGGACGCGCCTGATGAGGCGCCCGCCGCTCTTTCCGAAGACCAGCAGCCCGAGGTCGTGAGCGAGCCCGAGGCGGAGGGTGAGAAGGGGGCCGAGGCGGCCGAGGCCGCCGCATCACCGGAGCCTGACGCATCACCCGAGCCTGACGTCGAGGAACTGGCCAACTCCGCCTCCGCGACCCTCTTCGCGCCCGAGCCTGTCGCGGCGCCCGAAGCCGAAGCGCCCGCCCCGCAACCCGCCGGGGCCGAGCCTGCCGATCAGCTCAATCCCCGCGCCCGCGCGGTCCATCAGCGCGCATCGGAGGCCCGGCAGGCGCGTCTTGTCGGGGCCGCCCCTTCCGCACCGCCGCGTCCGCAGCCTGTCGGCTATCGCCGCAGCCATTCGGGGTTGGTGGCGATGCTGGTGCTTCTGCTGGTGGGACTGGTTGCCGCCTGGGCCTTCCTCACCCCCGGTGCGCGCGATGTTCCCGTCGCCAGTTCCGCAGCCGATGCTGTGGCGGTTTCGGTGGGTCCGGTCGCCGGCGAGCCGACCCGAGAGATCGCCCCGGACCCGGCTGCCGAGGGTGGTGAGAGCGTGGCGGCCTTGCCGCCCGCAGCCGATGATGCCACGGTCGAGCCTGCCCCTGAAATTGCGGCGGCCGAGGTTCCGGTTGTGGAAACCCCGGCGGAGGAGACACCCTCTGCCGAACTTCCTGCCGCTGAAACTGCCGCCGGAGAAATCCCGGTCGCCGAGACCCCGGCCATTCCCGCAGAGATGCCGGGTCAGATGGACACGGCGTCAACCACCCAGCCTGAAACGGCCTTGCCCCCCGCGGCGGCGACCAGTTCCGATCCCGCATTGGCTTTCGAACCTGAAACCGCGTCGCCGCTGAGCATCGCGCAATTGCCTCCGCAGGAAGCGCGCCGGGTGCTTGTCGCCGCAGCCGCGGTGGCCGCGGCGGTCGTCCCGCCAAGTGCCGCGCCCGTGGAGGCGGCGACTGCCCCCGCAGCCCCGACACCCGCCGCGCCTGTCCGCGAAGCCGCGCCCGCGCCGCAGGCCGCTTCCCCGGCGCGCGCTGCCCCGTCCCGCCCCGCGACGGCCGCTGCCGCTGTCGTCGCGCCGAAGGTGGCGACGGCCCCGCGCGCCCAGCCTCGGCCCGAGCGTCCGAGCAGCGCCGCACCCGTGCGGGAGGTTGCGCGCGTGGCTGCGCCCGATCCGCAGCTGACCAGTTCGGCTCGGCCGCAGCTTTCGCCCCGGCGCAGCACGCCCCGCACCTCGGTTCCGCGCGTCGACGAGCCGCCCCGGGTGCCGTCGGATCCGATGTCCTATGCGGCCAGCCAGCTTTCGGCCCGCCCCCCGACCCGTGCCAACGCCCCCCGCGTGACCGAGCGCGCGGTCCCGGCGAGCCTTCCGGCCCCGACCACCAGCCGCGCCGGACGCCCGCCGCAGCGGCCCGAAGGCTCGGCGCCGGACCTGATCCAGCCCGAGGGGGATGAACTGCTTCTGGATGACGCCGATCGCCGCCAGCTTGCGGCGCTGGCAAGGGACTTGCGCCTCCGTGGCCTGCCCGCGTCCTTGCCGGCCTCCTCCGGCGCGCGGCTGGCCGAGGCCCGGCCGCAGCGCAAGCCTGCGGGCGCTGCGACGGTCAGCGACGCGGTTTCGCCCTCTGCGGTTGAAAATGCCCTTCGTTCCGCCGCTGAGGCCCCGCCGGAACGCCCCGCCCATGTCGAGGCGAGCGCCGCGCCCGCGCGCGCGAGCGGTGGTTCGGCATCGCTGCGCGGCTCCTCCCGTCCCGCGGCACGGCCTTCGGGCGGCGCCCGCATCCAGGATGCCGCGGTCGAAAAGGCGATTGCGGCGGCGGTCGATGCCTCGCCTGCGATCCCGAACGCCAAGCGGCTGTCGTCCCTGAGCGCATCATCGCATCCGCCCCGCCGGTCGGACCGTAATGCAGCAACGTCCGATACCGCCGGCGCCGCCGCGCCGGCTGTCGTCGCGGCTGCGGCCGCCGCGCCCGCCGGACCCAGCGAGGCGGAACTGGCCGCCCGCCGCGCGTTGGACGAACAGCTGCAGGCCCAGGCCGAGGCCCGCATCCGCGCCCTTGCCCAGGCCGATGCCGCCGCCGAGGCGCAGGCCCGCGCCCAGGCCGAGGCCCGCGCCCGCGCCCAGGCCGAGGCCGAGGAACGCACCGCCCGCGCCCGCAAGCAGGTCTACAAGCCGCCAGAGGTCGATGACGAGCCTGAGCTTGCCGCGAATATCTCGCGCGGGGGCACCACTGCGGCGAATGTCGCGAAATCCGCGACCCAGTCCCGGGCGCTCGACACCGGGCGCACCACGATCATCGGCATCATCGGGGCCGGGAATGCCAGCCGCGCGCTGATCCGGCTGCGCAATGGCCGCGTGGTGACGGTCCGGCTGGGCGACAAGATCGACGGCGGCACGATCAATTCGATCGGTGATGGCCGCGTCACCTATGTGAAATCGGGCCGGCAACGCGAATTGCGGATGCTGGACGGCCGCTAGGCGAAAGCGGGTAGTCCGCCATCCGGGCGAGATGCCCGCGATCCCGCCCGCGGCCCTTGCGAGGCGCGCCCCAAGCGCCTAGAAGGTCCAGCAACCTCGCCAAGGGAACCGCCATGCTTGACCATCTGACCTATACCGCCCCGGAACCCAAAGTCATTTCGGGCGCCAAGCAGGACTGGGAACTGGTCATCGGGCTTGAGGTCCATGCCCAGGTCTCGTCGAACGCGAAGCTTTTCTCGGGCGCATCGACCGGCTTCGGGGCCGAGCCGAACAGCCATGTCGCCTTCGTCGACGCGGCCATGCCCGGCATGCTGCCCGTCATCAACGAATTCTGCGTGGCGCAGGCGGTCAAGACCGGCCTTGGCCTCAAGGCAGGGATCAACCTGCGCTCGGCCTTCGACCGCAAGAACTATTTCTATCCCGACCTGCCGCAGGGCTACCAGATCAGCCAGCTCTACCACCCGATCGTGGGCGAGGGCGAGGTGATCGTGGACATGGCTCCCGGCGTCGCCCGTCGCGTCAGGATCGAGCGCATCCATCTTGAACAGGATGCCGGCAAGTCGATCCACGACATGGACCCGAACATGTCCTTCGTCGACCTGAACCGCACCGGCGTCGCCCTGATGGAGATCGTGAGCCGCCCCGACATCCGCGGCCCCGAGGAAGCGGCCGCCTATGTCGCCAAGCTGCGCCAGATCATGCGCTATCTCGGCACCTGCGACGGCAACATGCAGAACGGCAACCTGCGCGCCGATGTGAACGTCTCGGTCTGCCAGCCCGGCGCCTATGAGCGCTATCAGGAGACGCAGGATTTCAGCCATCTCGGCACGCGTTGCGAGATCAAGAACATGAACTCGATGCGCTTCATCCAGGCGGCCATCGAATATGAGGCCCGCCGCCAGATTGCCATTCTGGAGGATGGCGGCAGCATCGTGCAGGAAACCCGCCTCTATGACCCGGACAAGGGCGAGACGCGGTCGATGCGCTCGAAGGAAGAGGCGCATGACTATCGCTACTTCCCCGATCCCGACCTGCTGCCGCTCGAGATCGAGCAATCCTGGGTCGACCACATCGCCACGGAAATGCCGGAACTGCCGGACGAGAAGAAGGCGCGTTTCGTCAAGGAACTGGGCCTTTCGGAATATGACGCGGGCGTGCTGACCGCTGAGGTCGAGAACGCCAACTATTTCGAGGCCGTGGTGAATGGCGGCGACGCGGGCGGGCGCGACGGCAAGATGGCCGCGAACTGGGTCATCAACGAGCTTTTCGGCCGGCTGAACAAGGAAGGCCTGACGGTCGAGACCTCGCCCGTGACCGCCGCCCAGCTTGGTGGCGTGATCGACCTGATCGCCAAGGGCGAGATCTCGGGCAAGATCGCCAAGGACCTGTTCGAGATCCTCTGGACCGAGGGCGGCGAGCCCGCCGCGATCGTCGAGGCGCGCGGCATGAAGCAGGTCACAGACCTCGGCGCGATCGAGAAGGCGGTGGACGAGATCATCGCCGCGAACCCCGCACAGGTCGAGAAGGCGCGCGCCAACCCGAAGCTCGCGGGCTGGTTCGTCGGTCAGGTGCTGAAGGCGACCGGCGGCAAGGCCAACCCCGCCGCGGTGCAGGAACTGGTCGGCAAGAAGCTCGGCCAGTAAGCCTCGTAAGGACAGGAACGCGGCGCCGCCCGGTCGGAAACCCCGAAGGGCGGCGTTCCCATTTGCGCTGTCCCGCGCATGGTCCGCATGGATGATGCGGCGGAACCGGAATCGGTGGTATCATCCCGCTTCAAAGGGGCGTCCCTTCCCCCCTGATTGTCGAGGAGGGCTGGCCAAATGGCGCCGCAGATCCCCGGACAGGCCGAGATCGTGTCCTCGCTCCACAGGGCCGCGCTCGATCCCTGCGGCTGGGGCGATGTGTTTTCCTGCATCAGGGATCGCCTCGACGGCGCGAAACTCTCGCTTCATGGCCATGACCAGCGCACGGGGGCGATCTTTCTCTCCGGCGCAAGCGGCTACGAGCCGGAGTTTGCCGAGGGTTATCTCAGCTATTACCACAGCATCAATCCGTTCGTTCCGAAATCCGAACTCCTGCCGCTGGGCGTCGCGCGCCCGTCGAATGCCGACATTCCGCCCGAGGAGTTGTTCCGCTCGGAATTCTACAATGACTGGATGCGCCCGCAGGAGGATCTGGTCGGCGCCGTCGCGATCCGCACGCGTCCGGTCGGCAGCCGCAGCTGGGTGCTTTCGCTGAATATCCGCAGGCGCGACTGGTCGAGGCTCGAGGGCAGGGCGCTCCGCCTCCTCGACGCGCTCGAGCCGCATCTCTCCCACGCCTTTCAGGTCAGCGAGGTAATGAACCGGCTGACCGGTCAGATCGTCGCCGCCACGGCCGATGCGCTGCAGCCCGGCATGTCCGGGGGCGTCATCGTCACCGATCACAAGCGCCACGTCCTCTGGGCCGATGACGGGGCGATCCGGCTGCATCCCTCGCTCCTGCGCATCGACGTGCTGGGACGGCTGCGCTTTGGCGATGAGCGGGCCGAGGAATGGGCCGAGGCCGCGCTCGGCCAGCAGCGCAGGATCTCGGGTCGCGCGCCCTTGGGCGTCACCTTCAATCAGGGCTCACAGATATGGGATATCCTCGCCGTGAAAATCCTTGATCCGAACCTTCCGATCCCGCAATTCCCCGGCGGCCAGCAGAATCCATGGGCCTCGACCGAACGGACGGTGTTCCTCATCTCGCGCCGCTCGGGCATCGCGCCCCCGGAACAGGCCTTGGCACAGGCCTTCGGCCTGACCGCGGCCGGGATCGCGCTGACGATCTGGGACGGGGCCTCGACCTCCGACATCGCCGATCAGCGAAAGACCTCGCTCAATACCGTTCGCAACCAGATCCGCGCGGTCCTACACAAGACGGAGGCAAGGCACCGCGCCGACCTCGTGCGGATCGTGGCCCATTGCCTCGGATCACGAAGGATTGCGACCGGCCGCGCCGCGATGGCCCATGCCGCGACCATGGCGATCCTGCGCGCGGCGGGGCGGTCTGACTAGGGTCCAGACTCATTGAGTTTCGGAGCCAGAACAAGACGGTTGCGGCTAGCAAGATCGCAGAGAAGAAGGTTTCCGGGCACCGGTCGTATCGGGTCGCGACGCGCCGCCAATCCTTCAG
>Ga0182745_1002205_pt1 | contig 17804 bp, 17 predicted proteins | sample eDN3rd30CKraftBY_FD_128523 | JGI IMG/M metagenome (GOLD analysis project Ga0182745, IMG submission 128523) | Enriched backyard soil microbial communities from Emeryville, California, USA - eDNA 3rd pass 30_C Kraft BY (version 2) (version 2) | ecosystem: Environmental > Terrestrial > Soil >...
CCCTGGCTTGCGTCAAAAAGAATTTGCAATAGCGAAGAGCGCTTACTCATTTTCATAATTATTTCCTGAATTGAGATTTTTATTCTTAGTGCTCTTTGTGCCTTTGTGGGAGAGAATGCCCACAAAGGCACAAAGAGCACAAAGAATAAAAATATCAATTCAGGAAATAATTATGAAATTGAGGGAGCGCTCTTCGCTATTGCCCATTCTTTTTGCCCCAATCCCGGGAACACATGGCGTTCGCTATGGTAAGATGAACGCACGAGCGGCCCGCTTTCTACATAATCAAGGCCGAGATTGTAGCCTACCTCGCGGTATTCAGCAAATTCATCGGGGTGAACAAAACGTTGTACAGGCAAATGCTTTTGTGTAGGCTGCAGGTATTGGCCAATGGTGACCACATCACAACCATTATCATACAGATCTTTCAGGGTTTGTATCACTTCCTCGCGGGTTTCGCCAAGGCCCAGCATGATACCGCTCTTTGTTCTTCTTCCGCCTTCTTTTAAGGTGCGGATCACTTCCATACTCCGCCAGTATTTGGCCTGTATGCGTACCTGGCGGGTAAGGCGCTCTACTGTTTCAATATTGTGGGATACTACCTCGGGTGCTGCATCGATCACCTGTTGGATATCTTCCTTCCTGCCTTTAAAATCAGGGATCAGGGTTTCCAGGGTGGTATCAGGATTAAGCGCTTTAACTGCTTTGATGGTATTGTACCAGATGGTAGAACCGCCGTCTTTCAACTCATCACGGTCAACAGAAGTGATCACTGCATGCTTCACTTTCATCAGATAAATGGCTTCAGCCACACGCTGGGGTTCATCCCAATCCACGGCTTCAGGCCTGCCGGTGGCTACGGCGCAGAACCCGCAACTGCGGGTGCATACATTGCCGAGGATCATGAAAGTAGCGGTGCCGGCTCCCCAGCATTCGCCCATATTGGGGCAGTTGCCGCTTTCACAGATCGTATGCAGTTTGTGTGTATCAACCAGGTTGCGGACGTGCTTATAGCTCTCTCCGATGGGCAATTTCACCCTTAACCAATCAGGCTTTTTTACCCGGGTTTTATCATTAGTTGCGGAAACAACGGGAAGTTCGGTCATAATGCAAAAATACGAGGGATTATGGAAGATAACGAATACTATCCCCCGAAGGTTCATTTACGCTTTCCGAAAAGAATGGCGACATATCCCTGGAAGAAAAGCTGCCTTTCTTTCAGCCTTGCCATAATGGGTATTTTACCGGGATAATAATCAGCGCTCATGCCTATTTCCAGGGCAGAAACCGTTTCGTTAAAGCGGCCATAATCGAAACGCATACCTATTTTGGCAAATGCGCCCGGCTTCACTTTGATCTCTCCCCAACCTTTGCTAAAGCCTCCGCCTGCAATAATGGCGCCCTGGTCCAAGAAAAGTGCACTGTCTGCCGGGGAATACTTGATGTCTCTTTGGCCTTCCTGCGGATCATCTACTGTAAGATAATAAGGGCGGAGAAGGCCCAGGGCTACCCCTGCATAATAAACGCCTGTAACGGCCACGCCGTTCTTATTTCCTTTTTGCCCTAAAATGTATTGCTGACCAAAACCGAGCGTAACAGGATAGAAGTAATTAATTTTCCCATATATATATGGGTTTCCAAATATGAAGCTTCCTCCCAGCGATTTCTCTTCTTTCTTCTCTTTTATTTCTGCAAAATCTATCCGGTATAAATTGGTCTTGCGGCTGGTTTTCATTTTACCGAATTCATAAAATGCGCCATAGCCGTTTGTGCGAAGCTGGATGCCAAAAGTGCTTTGTTTGTGATAAACGAGTACCCCTTCTTCAGCCTGGCGCATCAGTTCATTTATTTTCTGGCGCTTGGCTTCTTTTTTTTCATTCCTTTCTATTCTTCTGTCCTGTGCAAAGGCTGCAATCGCAAACAATACAACTACGGCGGAGAGGCTGAGTTTCTTCACAGATTCTTCTATTTAATTAAAATTACCAAGAGATTTACTCTTGCTTATAACGTAAATTTAGGGCAAAAATTGAAATGACCTCTACAGTAGTTTACAACGGCGATCTCCGCACCACCTGCACCCATTTGAAAAGTGGCTCTTTTTTTGAAACCGATGCCCCTACAGACAATAATGGCAAGGGTGAGCGATTCTCTCCTACCGACCTGATGGCAACCAGCCTGGCCACCTGTATGGCCACCGTTATGGGCATCAAGGCTCGTACTATGGGTTTTGACCTGAACGATTTAAAAGTGGATGTACTGAAAATAATGAAATCGGATCCCCGCCGTGTCGGGGGTATAGAATTAACATTTCATATACCCGAAACCCTCCGTGATATCGATGAAAAAACAAAAACGATCCTGAAACATACTGCCGATACCTGCCCTGTTGCCAAAAGCATTCATCCGGATATTGAGGTGAAAGTGGATTGGGGAAGCTGGAGTTGAGTCGTGAGTCTTTAGTCACGACCCGGCCAGCAATTCATTCAGCACTTTGGGCAATTGGTGCTTATATCCTTTAATTTATAGCAGCTTCATCCGAAAATTTGCTTTTCTTGGCAGATAACGCGGATGATATGAACGTCTTGGTGATCGAATACGAAAAAGGGATGGTACAAAAGATCAAGGATTTGCTCCATGAAATTGATGAATCCATCCATGTAGTAGGAGTAACAGAGAATATGTTTGCGGCAGCAGAGTGGCTGACCCGCAATAAAATTCCTGATTTGATACTGGCTAATGAAGGTATGATTGCCGGCGTACAGAAAAAACGACGCGGTGATGTAAAAGCCATTGTCACTTTCTCCACCACTACTGAAGCATATAACTTTGAAGCATTCCGCTATAAAACCATCCGTCATATACTGAATGAGATCCCGGGCACTGAAGAAAGGTTGCTGAACTTCGATCAGTACTGGGGCAATGGCGGCAAGGCCGTTGCAGCAGGCAATTTCAAAGAAAGGTTTTTAGTTAAGCAAGGACAGAAACTTGTATCAATTCCCGTTAACCAGATCGCTTATTTCTTTTCGCAGGAACGTTTTATTTTCTTCAAAACATTCGACAACCAGAAGTTTCTGCTGGAATACAGGATGGAACAACTGGAAAATATTTTATCGCCTGAATCTTTCTTCCGCATCAACCGCTCTTATATTGTATCTCTGCAAACAGTAAAAGAGATCCACTCCTATTTCGGCAATCGCTTAAAGCTTTATCTCTCTCCTGCGGCCGACAAAGAAGTGGTCGTAAGCAGAAAAAGAGTAACGGATTTTAAGGAATGGCTGGGAAAATGATCCGGCCATTTTTTGTAAACAGATCTGTATTCCCTGCTTTTTTCGTTCGTGCTTTATTTGTTGCATTTCATACACAAATCCGGTCAGTTGCTGCATTCCGGGTTGCAGCGCTCTTTTTACTTCCCTAGTTTGGTTTTGTAAACATCCAATACCAGTTGCCGGTGAGATCCGAATTTACCGGTGATGTCACACACCAAACACAATGTATGATGAAAAGCCACCTGCTCTTTCTTCTGCTATTACTTTGTTTGTCCACTCCTTGTTTCACTCAATGCCTAACGGCTCTGCCGCCGCCGGCCTGCAATGGTGCAGAGCCGGCTTTGGCGGATAATGAAACACTGAACACAGGTACCACCAAATGGTATTATGGGCCCACAGCAACTTTAAACAGTCTCACCCTCCAGGGAGGGACACTGGTTGTTTGCAGTGATCTTACCATCGATAAGTTTTACATGACAGGCGGTACGATATTCGTTCGCCCGGGCGCAAGATTTGTTATTGGTTCCGGTATTGGTTCAGGACTTACCCTGAATGGCAATTGCGCAATTTATAACTATGGTACAATGGATGTGCAGCGCAACCTTTCGCTTGATAACGGTGCTACTGCAAGCACTCCCAATATTATTATCAATGCCACTTCTGCATCCATCTTCCGCGTACCCTTTCAGTATTTCGTGATCAATAATGCTTATTCCTGGTTTGTGAATAATGGGCTGGCAGAATTTGGCGGTGTTATCACCGATCAGTACTCCTCTCCTTCTTCTGTTTGCCTTGGCAGCGGAAGTGTGATGAGAATGAGTATCCTGATCAATAAAACAAGTAACAGCTATGTTGTGCCGTCCGGTGCAGGGTGCGTATCTGTTGCACAGACTTCCATTTTCAACAACAGGCTGACCGGTAATACTAATTTATATGCTTGCCTTTCTGCCAGTCATAGTTCTTATTCAGGCTGTGGTGGCTGCCCGGCCAATAACTGGGGTGCTGCACAGGTAATGACAGGATGTGTTTCCTGCAATGTGCTTGGTGTGCTGGATATAAAGTTCATTGACCTCAGCGTTTCAGCCATTACCACGGGCAACAAACTGCAATGGGAAATAAAAGATGCATTGAAAACAGGCGCTTTCAGCATTGAAAGATCTGCAGACGGTATCCACTATTCGCCCATCGGCAATATGCCCGTTGCAGCAGGTATCACTGCTTCCTTTAACTATATTGATAAATCCCCCCTGACAGGATATAATTACTATATGATCAAATATATTCGTTCCGATAATACTACCATCAACAGTAAGGCCGTACGCGTTTCATCATTACCACAAAACGGTTTCATTATAAGCTCAATGCCTTTTGACCGCAGTTTTTCCATTTCATTTTCAAGAGAGATTGAGCCGGAAAAAGTGATCCTGACTGATATAATGGGCAGGAATATTAATATTAAATACACTATTGAATCCTATGCAAGATCGATGGAAGTGGAAGTGCTGGATGATATTGCGCCGGGCATATATATCGTCCATATCCGTTCTGATAAGAACACTATGGCAAAAACGATCTTAAAGAAATAATGATTTAGATGATAGAGGTATCGCAAAGATTACGCAAAGGACGCTACGTTGCACTCTTTGCGCAATCTTTGCGATATTCTTACCACATCACTAACCCATCTCCTTCAATCCATTCTTTTTAATACCGCATTTCCTACTGCGCAGTCAAGGCATTTACGCTGACTGCAATACTGGCTCTTCAGTTCAAGCAAGACTTGTGTATCGCGGGCTGTACGGCTCTTCATACCCAGTTGCTTATATCCTTCAATAATGGTATTGTATTCCGGTGGAAGATCTTCCAGCCATTGCAGCACTTTTTCTTTCAATGACTCTTCCTGGTAGAAATGCGCATACGTAAATAATATCGGGATGATCGTGTTGATGATGATTGAATCGGCCATCGTTGTTCCAAGCCTCTTCGGGCGGAATGAACCGGCCTCATTCAGGCGGTAATGATAATGCCAGTAATCGTTGGCTGTTACATCCAGCCATTGACGGATATCTTTTACATTCACTGCTTCTTTTACACGAGTGAATAAGTGAGTGGTTTGATGTACCAGCATAGCCAATTGGGCAAAGCGCACAGTAGGAAAATTAACCGGTCGCATCCGCAGAAAAACCGGCTGGCCATGAACAGGCTTCAACTGATATTTACTGCGGAGAAACTGATATTCTTTTTGCAGGAGAATGGCATAATCTTCCTCGTATCGTTCATTCAGCAAGCCTGCCTGCCCAAGCAGCAATGCTTCCAGTTGATGTAATTGATTTTTATGCCGTGCCAGCAAAGCCAGTGGAACAGACCGTGCTACTGCTTCAAAGAGGTCAGCGTTCAGGAGGCTGCCAAAGCTTCTTGCCAGCAGCCACCAGAATGTTTCTTCCCAATGAAAATTATTCTGGCGGAGAAGGGCGCCGGTCATACCTGTTTTCCGCAACAGGCGCTCTGCCAGCAACCGGTCTTTCCAGCTTTGCCAGGCAAGATCTTCAAGACTGGTGATCTTTTTCCCGCAGGGAATAAAAGCTGTTGACCGCAGCAATGATTGATAATGCTGCAGGAGCAGATGCGGTATGCGATGCTTTAATTCCAGCACAGGCAGGTCATTGACAGGACCGTCATCTTCCCACACCACGTGCAGTATCACGTTGCTGTAATGCGGATCATATTCATGAGCATGCTTATTCCAGTCAGATGTATACAGGTGCAGTTCTACTGAACCAGACCAGATGAATGGCCCGATCTTTACACGGGCATTAAAAAAATCAGGCCCCTGGTTGGTGTTATATATGCCGGGAGAGAATACATACACCGGCTCATCATTCACCGTGGTAAGATGATGCCGGTTGAAATGCTGGAACTGCCAGATATATTGTAATAATCTTTCCGTCATTGGGTCCCTTTTAAAGAGGGATCCAAAGTAGAAAGCCTGCCGGCTGCGGCAATCGTTTTTACAACAGTTTATAAAGGGAAAATAACGGAGATCATTTGTATTTTTCCAGTTCTCTTACTACCCTGCTCACAGGAAGTCCCATCACATTATAGAAATCACCGGAAACGGATTGGATGCCTACCACGCCGATCCATTCCTGGATGGCATAAGCACCGGCTTTATCATAGGGTTTATATTTGTCAACATAGAATTCGATTTGTTGCCGGCTTAGTGAATGAAAATACACATCTGTGATATCGGCAAATGCTGTTTCTTTTTCACCCTGCCTGATCACGACACCTGTGATCACCCGGTGGCGGTTGCCCGACAGCCTGGAAAGAATACGGACGGCATCTTCCCGGTCGACCGGCTTCCCGATTATTTGCTGCTCTAATACAACCACTGTATCTGCGGCTAAAACCACTTTGCCGGTCTCAACGGAGGATTGAACTGCCAGCGCTTTATTCCTTGCGATATGTACCGGCACTTCTTCTATAGGCAATGAATCGGGATAGGTCTCCGCTGTTTCTTTCACTACTATTTCAAAAGGTATTTCTGCCCATTCCAGCAATTGCTTGCGCCGGGGCGATTGGGAAGCCAGGATGATCGGGTTCATATATAAAAGTAAAAAAAGATCATAGAAAGGATACCGGTAAACATCACTCCTTTAGTAAGCCTGCTCAGGCGATGATAATCGCTGATCTCTTTGGCTTTAAACAATCCCGAGAGAATATAAAGCAAGGGCAGGATGATAAACACAACGCAATAAGCCACCGCCCACCACCATTGAAATTGTAATACATAAACCTGCACCACGGCAAGGATCACGATAAGAATGATCAGCCAGACAGCAATATAGACTTTTGACGTGTTTACGCCCCATACAATCGGCATGGTGCGGCAATCATAACGGGCATCCCCATCCCTGTCCTCGATATCTTTAATGGCTTCCCTGATCAAAGAAAGAATAAATGCAAAGCCTGCATAGAGAAAAGCAAAGCGGAACAATTTCGATTGCCCGGGATGGTTTGCTCCAAATGCATCGACTACTGAAACCTTAGAAAAAAATATAATTAAGATGGTCCAGGCTGTCAGCAAAGAAATAAGCACATTCCCTATCAGCAATTTCCGTTTGAATGTGGTGGAGTAAAACCATAGTGTGAATACACATAGAATATTTGCAACTATCAGGTACCATTTTCCCAGTATAGGCAATGCTAACATGGTAAGAAGAACGCCTGTGGCACTTAAAATAAAATGCCAGGCAATAGCCCAGCGGCGGCTGATAAATTTATCCACTACCAGGCGGCGTGGCTTATTCACCTCATCAATATTGATATCAAAATAATCGTTGATAATATAGCCTGCTGCTGCGATCAATACAGAAGCCGCTGCCAGCAAAAGAAAACTCCGGGTATCATGCGCAGGAATAGTGCCCTCATATAAAGGATAATAAATACATATCTGGAAAAGCACTTGTGTAAGCGCTATAAAAATGAGGTTTGGCAGGCGGACCAATCTCAAGAAAGCTGCAAACAAACTCATTCTTATTTTTTTTGAAAGATACATCACCTGTCTGAGGAATAAAACCCCTGCCGGCATGAATATGATCAACGGGAACTCACTTCTTCACTATGTTGCCAGTGGCCGTGCAGCTTCATTATCTTTTCGATAATTTCCCTTACACAGCCTTCGCCGCCTTTGACAGGAGAAACATGGGAAGAAATTTCTTTTATTTCTGCAATAGCATCGGCCGGACAGGCTGCCAGTCCTGCAAAACGCATGGCGTCCAGATCGGGCATATCATCGCCCATAAAAAGCAATTCTTCCCGCTGAAGCCCTTTAGCAGTCACATATTCTTCCAGCAAAACCTTTTTATCTCCAACACTCATATGCACTTCCGTAATGCCTAATTTATTTAAACGGTCAACTACCGGTGAAGCGGCTGCACCGGAAATGACCAGTACATGATAGCCTTTTTTCACTGCCAATTGCAGGGCATACCCATCGCGGATGCTCATACGCCGTGCTTGCAAACCATTTTCTAATATGAGAATAGTGCCGTCTGTTAGTACTCCGTCTACATCAAAGACAAAAGTCGTGATCTTTTTTAACCGTTCGTTTATACTCATGATCTTACAAAAATAAATAACAGACAATTCTTACTAAGATATTTCTCTCCTTCCCGTCCTTCCCGCCTTACCGGTAAAAATTTACCGGTAAGGCGGGAAGGACGGGAAGGAGGCGTTTCTAACTGAGCTTATTTTATTTGTTTGTAGAGTTGTGCTTGACTAAGATTCCTGTTGTATACTGGATGTGAGCAGCAGGTAAATGTTTTTCAGTTCAGGGTGGGCAGATAGAATGGCCAGGTGTTTTTGGATCGTTGCTTCATCATGACGGATGGCAGGGCCTGTTTGTGCCTGTTTGGGCGACACTTCCTTAATGCGTGAAATAGTTTCATCGATCAGCGGAAGCAGTTGATTGAAAGCGATCCCTTCTTTTTTGCAATATTCTTCTGCCAGTGCCAGCAGATGGTTTACAAAATTATTGACGATCACTGCCGCCACATGCAGTTTTAACCGTTGCTCATCACCTGCCGGCACAGGCGGGTAATAAGATATGGAAAAGGCCAGTTGCTCCAGCTTTTGTTTGGCGGTCTTATCATGCCCATCCACATACACAGGGATATCCGGCAGGGTGCTCATTTCTTTCCGCAGGCTTTGCAAGGGATAAAAAACACCGTAATGTGCCGTTACAGGTTTCAAAACACCAGCAGGTACGGCCGCAGCCGTATGGGCCACTACTTTACCCGGCAGGCGAAGATCAGCAGCGATCTCTGCTACAGCATTGTCTGAAACTGCAATGATATATACATCCGCATTCTTGTTTAGCAGGGAGATATAGTTGGCAGACTCTGTATCCCATTCATAAGCCAGTTGAGTGGCAGCAGATGCATTCCGGCTCAGTATCTGCAGAATAGTATGACCAGCCTGTTTGAATTTTCTTCCCAGCACTGCGGCCGTATTCCCAGAGCCAATGATAACGATATCCATAGCCAAACCTGAAGTTTAAAGGGCTTTAAATAAATTTGTACCCGATGATGAAATTAGTGCAAAAAATCGCAGTGGGTTATATCCGGAAAAAATTCAGCCTGTTATCGGCTATTTCTCCCAGGAAGACTGCTGAACAGGCTTTTAAGTTATTCTCCACACCTCAACGCCGGACCCGTGGACCCTTACCGGCAATTTTCACTGAAGCGGAAAAACTGCATTTTGATTTCGAGGGCTATCACATTGCAGGCTATCGCTGGAATAAAGATACCGGCCGGAGGGTACTGATCATCCATGGATTTGAATCGTCTGTCATCAATTTTGATCAGTACGTACAATCTCTTTTGCAAAAAGGGCATGAAGTGCTGGCTTTTGATGCTCCTGCACACGGACGCAGCAGCGGTAAACAGGTGAATGCGGTGGTCTTCAGTAATTTTATCCGGCATATTCACGAGCATTATGGCCCTGTTCATTCCTTTATGGCCCACTCCTTCGGCGGATTATGCCTTTGCATTGCACTTGCAGAAATGAAACCGGACAATAACCGCCGGATCGTGTTGATCGCACCGGCTACTGAAACAGCTACGGCCATCCGCCATTTTTTTCATTTTATCCGGCTGAAAAATGATAAGGCCAGGAAAGAGTTTGACAATATCATTACCCGCGTCGGCGGTCAGCCTGTGACCTGGTTTTCGATAGGAAGAACGCTTGACCAGATCCCGAACCCGGTCCTTTGGTTTCATGATGAAAATGATCAGATCACACCCCTGTCTGACGCTTTGAAGATCAAGGAAAGGAATTTACCGAATATCCGGTTTGTGATAACAAAAGGGCTCGGGCATAGCAGGATTTACAGGGATGAAGGAGTAAGAAAAGAAGTTGTCGGTTTTCTTTGAGTTCTGATGAGGACGTGGCCTTGCTGACCGAACAACGGTCAACGTTAAACAAACACTACCAAAAATATCCGGCAATCCACCACTCTCCTTATTTTTACCCTTGCTATGAGGGTTCCCCCATCCAAAAAGACCTATACTTATCTCGCACTCGGCGATTCTTATACCATTGGTGAGAAAGTAGCCGCAGAAGAAAATTTTCCTTCGCAGACCGCAAGCCTGTTGCACAAAAAAGGAAGAAAAATTGCAAAGCCAAGGATCATTGCCAAAACAGGCTGGACAACCGGGGAATTGCAGGCTGCGCTGAATAAAGCCCGGCTGAAAAAACAGTATGATTTTGTTACCTTATTAATAGGTGTAAATAATCAATACCGCGGCCTGAAAGTAGTGGACTATATCCCGGAGTTCGAGCATTTGTTAAGGCAGGCCATCAAACTGGCGGGCAATAACACCACGCATGTAGTAGTATTGTCTATTCCCGACTGGGGGGTAACACCTTTTGCAGAAGGCCGCGACCGCCAGCAAATAGCCACAGATATTGACGCCTATAATGCAGCCAACCAGTTGCTGGCAGAAAAATATAAAGTACATTATATTAATATTACCCCGGCCACCCGGAAGGCCTCAGCCGACGCAAGTTTGCTGGCAGAAGATGGCCTGCATCCCTCCGGAAAAGCATATGCCGAATGGGCAGCGGGGGTCTGCCAGTACCTCCTGAGCGAAACAGAAAAATAACGTTGAAATGCGCAACATCACGCGTATCTTTCCCGTTTGCCCTGAACACAATTGCGCAAAAAATTGTTAAGACTGTACGAAGAAAAATTACAGAACCCCTGAAACCCTTACCAGACAAGGGTTTGGGGCAGCTAAAAAGTTTCCGGGTCTTAGCCGGAACAAACTTGTCTGAGGCGGTAAAAAGACATTCAAAAGTTGGTTTACGAAAAAATTTATTATTCTTGTTCTAACTTGCGGCCACTAAACAGTGGTTATTTTATTTAATTATGGTGTGAATATGGCGAAAAACCTATTGATTGTTGAGAGCCCTGCGAAAGCTAAAACGATTGAAAAGATCCTGGGAAAAGAATTCCAGGTAAAGAGCTGTTTCGGGCATATCCGGGATCTCGAAAAAGCCGGAATGGGTATTGATATTGAAAGAAATTACGCTCCAAGATATATAGTGCCGGATGATAAGGAAAAAGTGGTAAAAGAACTGAAAAGCCTGGCCCAAAAATCTGATGAAGTGTGGCTGGCAACGGATGAGGACCGTGAAGGGGAAGCTATCAGCTGGCATTTATGCGAGGTATTGGGGCTCGATCCCAAAACAACCAAGCGTATCGTTTTTCATGAGATCACCAAACCCGCTATCCAGGCTGCTGTGCAAAACCCGCGCAAGCTGGACATGAACCTGGTGATGGCACAACAGGCCCGCCGGATACTGGACCGTATTGTAGGATTTGAGCTCAGCCCTGTGCTCTGGCGCAAAATGAGCATGCGCAATAACCTCAGCGCCGGTCGTGTACAAAGTGTGGCCGTAAGGCTGATCGCAGAAAGAGAAAGGGAGATCAATGCATTTGTTCCTACCAGCTCCTTTAAGATAGAAGCACTGTTCACTGCCAAAGACCTGACCAATAAATCAGTTACTTTCACAGCAGAAGGAAAAAAACAATCTAAAGCAGAAGATGCGGAAGCTTTTCTGCAAAGCTGTGTCGGTGCCGGTTATAAGGTAACCGATATACAGGTAAAACCAGGAAAACGCTCCCCTGCCCCTCCCTTCACCACTTCCACTTTGCAACAGGAAGCCTCCCGCAAGTTGGGATATGGTGTGTCGAGAACGATGCTGATCGCACAAAAACTTTACGAGAACGGTTATATCACGTATATGCGTACAGACAGTGTGAACCTGAGCAATACCGCGCTTGGTGATATTACCAATACCGTAAAAGGAATGTATGGTGATAAATACCACCAGTTCCGCAAATACAAAAACAAGAACGAAAGCGCACAGGAAGCACACGAAGCTATCAGGCCTACTTACATGAACAATACTACTGTAGAAGAACCTGATTGGAAACGCCTTTATGAACTGATCTGGAAACGCACCATGGCCAGCCAGATGGCAGACGCAGAACTGGAAAAGACAACCGCAAAGATCGAGATCTCTACTAATAAGGAAGAGCTGACCGCTACCGGGGAAGTGCTGAAATTTGACGGCTTCCTTAAAGTGTACCGCGAAGACAAGGATGAAGATGAAGTGAATGATGACGACACACAGGAAGGCATGCTGCCCCCGTTGACCCCGGGCCAGCAACTGCCGCTGAAAGAAATGAAAGCGACAGAACGCTTCACCCGCCCGCTGCCCCGCTACACGGAAGCATCGCTGGTGAAAAAGCTGGAAGAACTGGGCATTGGCCGCCCTTCCACTTATGCACCTACCATTTCCACTATCCTGAAAAGAGGATACGTGGAGAAAAGGGATAAGGAAGGATTGAAAAGGGATTTTCGCGTGCTGTTGCTGAAAAATGATCAGCTCAGCAAAGTAACGGAACAGGAAAATACCGGTGCTGAAAAATCAAAGCTCTTCCCCTCCGATCTCGGGTTGGTAGTTACTGATTTTCTGAAGCAGTACTTTGACGATATCATGGACTATGGCTTCACGGCCAAAATTGAAGAAGAGTTTGACGAAGTGGCTGAAGGCAAGATGAAATGGAACAAGATGATCGACGAGTTCTACAGTCCCTTCAAAAAAGATGTAGACAACACGATTGAAACGGCCGAACGCATCAAAGGGGAAAGGGAACTGGGCACAGATCCCGAATCAGGAAAACCGGTTGTAGCACGTATGGGCCGCTACGGCCCCATGGTGCAGATCGGCAGCGCCGATGATGAAGACAAACCACGCTTCGCGAAAATACCGACCGGTCAAAGCATTGAGACCATCACGTATGATGAAGCAATGGAACTGTTCAAACTACAGGGCACATTCGGTCAGTTTGAAGGAAAGGACATATCCGTGAACGTAGGCCGCTTCGGACCTTATGTGAAATGGGGGGAAGAATATATTTCCATTCCCCGCGGCACTGATCTCGCTACTGTTGACCTTGACCGGGCCATTTCCCTGATCAAAGAGAAAAAACAGGCCGATGCTCCCGTAGGCTCTTACGATAGCAAACCCATCACCAAAGGCAAAGGAAGATTTGGCCCCTTTATCAAATGGGATGGAATGTTTATCAACGTACCAAAGCGCTACAATTTTGATGCATTGACCCAGGCAGATATGAACGAACTGATCGATGCCAAAGTAAAGAAAGAAGCCAACCGTTTTATACAAAGATGGGCAGATGAAAATATCGCGGTGGAAAATGGCCGCTGGGGCCCCTTTATCCGCTTTGGCAAAAAAATGCTGAAGCTCCCCAGGAAAGCTGATGACACAAAATATACAGCAGAAGAAGCAGCCGCCTTCGCCCTGGATGATGTGAAAAAAATGATCGAGGCAGAGATACCAGGCGCATTTGCCAAAAAAGAAAAGAAACCTGCTGCAAAGAAAAAAGCAGCACCCAGGAAAGCAGCTACCAAGAAAGCAGCAAAGAAAAAATAAGCGGCAACAGATCATATTTCCCACAAGGCAGGATCAATATTCTTCTTGTGGGATTTTTAATGCCTGTACTAAAAAATATATCTTAATAATGCTTTGTGGTCTTTGATGTCTTGGTGGGAAATAAATGCCCACCAAGACATCAAAGACCACAAAGCATTTTATTATTCTGTGGGAATGCGATCAAACATTATTTTTACATAAATCTTATGTATATGGACCGCAGTTACTGGGAAAAGATAGCACCTGATTATAATGAAGAGATTTTTGATGTGCTCCAACAGGATAAGAAAGGTTATATCAGAAAAGCCATTAACAAACTTGCATCGCCAGAAGGTTCCGTAATAGATATCGGTTGTGCAATTGGCAAATGGTTGCCCGTGTTGTCACCTGCTTTCAAAAAAGTAATGGCCGTGGATATTTCTGCAAAAAATCTCACCATTGCAAAGAAGAATTTCCCTCAACTTCAGAATGTGGAATATAAACGTGCGGATATGTCGTCCGACACTTCTTCCTTCTCCGGATTTGATATGGCACTTTGTGTAAATGCGATCCTCACAGATTCATTGAAAAAGCGTATTCATTTTTTCAGCAATATTCGCAAGAGCCTGAAGAAAGGTGGGCATCTGGTGCTGGTAGTACCATCACTGGAATCATGGTTGCTGACACGTATCATACAGAACCAATGGAAGATTGATAAGCGCCTCTTCAATACTTCCCTTTCAGAAGAAGAAGCAAAAAAAAGATATGCAGGCATCCAGCAGGGAAATGTGGAGATCGATAATGTTGCTACCAAACATTATCTCGGTGAAGAACTGGAATTATTGTTGAGCAAAGAAGGCTTTGAGGTAATACAAAAACAAAAGATCAATTACGACTGGCATACCGAATTTATTCAACCGCCCCACTGGTTAAAAGAACCCCGCCCCTGGGATTGGATGGTGGTAGCAAGAAAAATAAAATAGCCTTCACTTAGCTGTTGTTTACGCTCTCCTTTCCCCACCTGTGGAAAAGTTTAACTATTCCATTTCCTTTGCTTTGACCATATTGCATCATTGGAGAACACAAAGGAAATATCAGCCCTGCTTCACTTAATTGACGATCCTGACGAAGAAGTGTTTGATGCAGTTTCAGAAAAGATCGTTGGTTATGGAAAGCCTATCATTCCTAACCTGGAACATTTATGGGAGACCACGCCGGATGAAGGCATACAGGAAAGGATTGAATTGCTGATCCATCGTCTTCACTATCATGATCTCACAGAAGATTTCCGTCAATGGAATGTATCCGGTCATCATGATCTCCTCCTGGGTTCTTTGCTCGTTTGCAAATTCCAATACCCCGAACTCACTACCACTCCTGTTTTGCAGGAAATAGAAAAGATACGCCGCAATATCTGGCTGGAATTAAATAATTATCTCACACCGCTTGAGCAGATCAATATTGTTACCAGCATTCTTTACAGTTATTATGGTTTAAAGGGCGGTGAAGTCAATTACAAAGAACCAAACGAATTCCTGCTGCATAAAACACTGGAAGCAAAACGGGGTAACCAGATCAGCAATGGCGTACTCTACCTGCTTCTTTGTGAACTGCTGGACATCCCCGTCAGGGCCATCAATATTCCACGGCAAAGCATCATCGCTTATTTCAAGCCCGGTTATTCCCAGGAAAACCTCCCTGACCCACTCAGCATGATCGAGTTTTTTATCGATCCCACTTCAGGACAGGTATTCTCTCACCAGGATGTAGAGAACTATTTTAAACGCATTGCCGTACCTCCTGTTTCTTCCTACTTCAAACCACGGAAAAACTAGCAGGTGATACAGCAATTACTGGAAGAATTCAGCAAGTGCTTTACTGGTCAGCTTGATGCATATAAACAAAAAGAGCTGACCGAATTGGCAGCTCTTCTGGATTAATGATTTCTGATTCAACTATAAGCTCCATCCCTCACGATATTCCCTCTTCACAAACTGATTCGCTTCGTCAAAGTTGGTGATCTTCATATTCTTTGCATCCCACAACAATCTCTTTCTGCCAAGGTATTTATCATCCCATCCTTTGAGTTTGGGATTAAGCATCATCCAACTGCGGATGGCAAGGTTGCCCATCAGGATACTTTCGGTAAATGGCCCTGCATATTCAAATGGAGAACTTGTTTCGCCTTTGCCATAACCGGCAATGCAGGCGTTCACCCATTGGAGATAGTGTCCTTCCGGAACCCGTTTGATGGTTTCCTTTGGCATTTTCTTTTCTTTCATGAGTCTGGTCGGCAGCAGGCGCGGATTTGCGCCATAGCAATCCATCAGCAGTTTCCCCTTGGTACCAACTAACAACACACCTCCGTCCCAGTTGCCGAAAGGTTCATCAGGCATTAATTCAGCAGGGCGTTCGGGCATCAGGCCGCCGTCATGCCAGGAGACTTTGATATTTCCTTTCTTATCTTTTCTGGGATAATTGAGATGGATGATGGAAGAAGGCGGGCAACTGTCCACATAGTTTCCTTCTGCCCACATATCTTTCCAGATATTGGCCACGCTGCATTCCGCAGATTCAGGATAATCGATCGGAAGAATGCGGAAGATCGGGTCCATGATATGGCAGGCCATATCGCCCAGGGCGCCGGTACCAAAGGCCCACCAACCACGCCAGTTGAAAGGCAGGTATGCCGGGTTATAATCGATCTTTTTAGCCGGGCCAAGCCAAAGGTCCCAATCCAGTTCTTTAGGCACTTCAAAGCTGCCTGTAGGCGTAGGGATGCCTTGCGGCCACACGGGGCGGTTGGTCCAGGCATGTGCTTCCGTTACGGTACCGATCATTCCTGCATCATAGATCTCTTTGGCTTTGCGCACACCGTCACCGGAGCCACCCTGGTTGCCCATCTGCGTTACCACCTTATATTTTTTCGCCGCTTCGGTCAGCATCCTTGCTTCATAAATATCATGGGTGAGCGGTTTCTGCGTATACACGTGTTTGCCCAATTGCATGGCTGCGATCGTTGCTACAGCATGCGTATTATCTGGTGTGGAAATAGAACAAGCATCGATCGAGTTTTTCTCTTTGGCGAGCATTTCCCTGAAATCCTTGTAGAAACTGGCTTTCGGGAATCTCTCCCTTGTTTTCACCGCCTGCCTTTCATCCACATCACAAAGGGCTACAATGTTGACATAAGGGCTTTTTGCAAATTCCTGCAGATCACCTGCGCCTTTCCCCCCCGCACCGATACCTGCAATATTCAGCTTATCACTTGGAGCAATAAAGCCTTTGCCACCCAGCACATGACGGGGAAGAATGAGCACGCCTGCACCAACTACAGCCGTGTTACGGATAAAATCCCGGCGGGAAGCATCGTTCTTGTTCTTATTATTCATTTGTATATATTTTATTGCTTTTAGTTAAATGGAATGCCTCTTATTAATAGGCATTCATCAGGCAAAATTTTGGATTAAGGTAATAAAAAAGTTTATAGTTTATCCATCAGAAGAGGAGGTTTCGTATTATCTGTAAAATATTTTTTGGTTATTGCTAATTTTGTATAAGAAATATGCTCGAAATGATGAATTCCCCTATTACCTGGTCTGATTTTGAAAAGATCGATATGCGTGCAGGAACAATTATAGAAGTAAGTGATTTCCCCAAGGCCCGGAAGCCGGCTTTCAAACTGAAGATCGATTTTGGCAGCGAAATCGGTATTAAGCAATCATCTGCACAGATCACCCGGTTCTACAATAAAGAAAATTTGTTGAACCGCCAGGTAATAGCCGTTGTAAACTTTCCACCCAAGCAGATCGCTGATTTTATGAGTGAATGCCTGGTGCTGGGAGTATATGATGAAAATAAGGACGTAATTTTATTACAGCCCGGGCAGCCAGCCTCAAACGGGATGAAGATTGGATAACAAATACACTACATATTATCAATCGCCGGTAGGATTGCTGAGGATATCAGGCACTCCGGATTTTATCAGCGAGGTTCATTTCATGAATGAAGCGCCGGAATCTATTTCCGCTA
>Ga0182745_1002206_pt1 | contig 17803 bp, 11 predicted proteins | sample eDN3rd30CKraftBY_FD_128523 | JGI IMG/M metagenome (GOLD analysis project Ga0182745, IMG submission 128523) | Enriched backyard soil microbial communities from Emeryville, California, USA - eDNA 3rd pass 30_C Kraft BY (version 2) (version 2) | ecosystem: Environmental > Terrestrial > Soil >...
CTGGTCGCGGGAATAGCCGCGTTGGGCGAGCGGATTGGCATTGGCCTGCCCTTCGAAGAACGTGCTGGTGACATCGTACAGCAGCAGGTCATACTCCAGATCGAACAGTTCCCCCAAGCGGTTCTTGAGGTGAATTTCCAGTGCCTGCTTATGCGGCAGCAGTTGATCGAGCGTGCGGTACAGACGGCTTTCGTTGACCTTCTCATCCGGCACGCCGAGGATGTCTGAGAGAGCCGTTTGTCGATAGAAGTGCTCCGCGACGTGGAGTTCGCTGGAGGGCTTGCAAAGCCGGGCAATCACCAGCACCAGCGACATGATGCTCCACTCGATGTCCTCCTTTCCGGTGGCCAGGGAATTCTTGAGAAACTGATCCAGTCCCAGCTTCTGAATGAGTTGCCACGCCAGCCACGGACCACCGAACTGGCGAGAGTTCTCGACACGCACCTTGGAGACATCGACTTCCACATGCCGGGGAGCGGTTCGTTCTTCCAGCAACGACTGCTGACGATCGCGAATATCCCTGGGCTGAGCGGCCTGTTGCACGCCGAGCCGCTGGGCTTCATCGATCTCTCCCAGATACGCAACCACCCTCTGTCGCGGCCCGCGCTGGGTACGGACCGACTCAACCAGCGCCCAGTCGGCGTGACGCTTTCCATTCCTGGATCGAAAACACGGTTTCAGAAACATGAGCGTGTTTTATCATCCTCGACGATGGAAGACAGACCAAAAGTCTTCACGACAGGCTGTGGCACCTCTCAACCGAGACCTCGAACACCAACATCAAAAGACTTGCAGAAAAAAACAGCCCAAAAAAATTCCCAGATTCCCGATCTTACGGGATAACTGACGAACTTGGGTTAGGGAGTTTCTGTCAATTTGCTCTACTTCTTCATCTGGACGTTTTCAAACGATGTCGTGAGATTTGTCACTTGCCATGAAATGATCACGTTTCAGCCGAGGCGGGCGTGATGGTCGTGTTTTGCTTGATTTGCTTGCGAAGTAAATGGGCGATTTTCAGCCGTAAGCCATCAACTTTTTTATTTCGCTTGCATCTTGTTTCAGCAGTGAACAAAATGCCACTTCGCTGAGGTTGATTCTCTTCCTCCGCAAGATGCGAACATGCACAGAGCTTGCTGTGCAAACAATCAGAAATCGCGGACCATGCAATTTCACGGGCAATTTCGCAAATCTGGACAGATCCTCATTCTGTGGATCTGCGGCGCGTCATGCGGTTGCCCGAGTGCGCCCCCTCAGCAATCGCAACCGGTCGAACAACCAAGTGTTCCTGGAAGGCCGTCGCAAGCAGATTCTCCTGAGTCACCACAGATAGCCCCGCCTGAGAATACGGATTCCAGCCAAATTAATTCCGATTCTTCCGCTCAAAACGAGAATCCTGCTCCGTCAATTCCACGAGAGGAATCTTCTTCAACACCGCCGGGTGAAGAGCCTGCAGCCAATGGCCGGAACAGTTCACCAGGGGACCAGGCAGCAGTTTTAGAGAAAGCAAATCGGTTGCTGGGCTCGGCAAAGTCTAAGCGAAGAGCGGGGAATGACTCCGCTGCGTTTCTTGATGCGAGAGACGCCTGGAACCTCGTTCAGGGAAACAAAGATCCGTCATTCCGGCAACTGGCCGGAGAGATCCGAGCCGAAATGGACACGATTGCCACCAGGATTTCGGCGTCAAAGAAAGATCCTCCCGGCAGATTTCGCACGCTGATCCTGGAATGATGAGTCCCTTTCCCTCAGGTTGAATGAATTGAGATATGCCACCACCGACTTTCAATGGAACAGCGACGATCAGAGGACTTCCTCGGATCACCTGCCCCCACTGCTGGGAATCATTTCCCGCCGAACGCATCTTATGGATCACGGAACATGCGGATTTCTTTGGCGATCCAATGCTCGGTCCGGATCATCAGCAGCGCTTCCTGCCCACGCGATTCACAGTTGATGGTGAAGCGATTGATGCACGTGGATTTTCGTGCCATTCCCTGGCATGCCCCAAGTGTCATTTAAGTGTCCCTCGTTCGCTGGTCGAACTGGAACCGCTGTTTCTTTCGATCTTCGGGGCACCCGCCAGTGGAAAATCATTCTTTCTGGCGTCAATGACATACCAGTTGCGTCAAATCATGTCGTCCGTGTTTGCGACCTCATTTTCCGATGCTGATCCGCTCCTCAATCAGCAGCTCAATGAATATGAAGAATCTCTTTTTCTGAATCCCCGTGCTCAGGAGATGTGCTCGCTGGCGAGTCTGATTCGGAAAACAGAGGAACAAGGCGAACTCTACGATCAGGTCTCGTACGGTTCCCAGACAGTCAGTTATCCGCGTCCGTTCCTGTTCGCCATGCAGCCGCAGCCAGGCCATCCCAACAGCGAAAAAGCGGATCGCCTTGGTAGGGTTGTCTGCCTTTACGACAACGCAGGCGAATCGTTCCAGCCTGGGAAAGATGTCGTCAGCAGCCCAGTGACGCGGCATATGGCCCTTTCTCGGGCCTTGTTCTTCGTCTTCGACCCAACACAGGATGTTCGATTTCGTAATTTCATGGACGACGGGTCCACTCTGAACGATCAAATGAGAGGCGATTCCCAATTACGGCTGTCTCGCCAGGAACCGATTCTTCAAGAAGCTGCTGCCCGTATCCGGCGCTATGCCAAGCTTCGGCAATCAGAAAAGCATAGACGCCCCTTGTTCGTCATTCTGACCAAGTACGATGCCTGGTCACATTTGCTGGAACAACTTGTCGGGGAAGACAATCGCAGCGAACCGTGGAAACCAATCGGACAAACCCAGAGTGGAGAGCGAATCCATGGGCTCGATATGGATCGGATTGAGCGCTATGCCCGGTTCTCCCGCCATCTGATGCAGCGGGCCTGTCCGGACATTGTGGCTGCTGCTGAGACATTTGCCAGCCATGTGACATTTCTTCCAGCGAGTGCCGTCGGCTGGTGTACGCATCCAGGCCGCAAGGACGGCCAGCTTTACATGCGGCCTGCGGAAGCTCGTCCCTTCTGGGTGACCGTCCCGTTTCTTTATGCACTGGCCCGTTGTCATCCCGGTCTGATTCCGGTTCTCAAACGCCAGGGAGCAACTTCATGATCCAGGAGCTTCTCTATACCTCCGCTCCCAAAGGCCTGAAGCCGGGCAGCCGGGGATTTTGCACCGTCTTGAGCACTTCGGGAATGGCTGCTCCCGTGGCGACCGCGTTGGAGTCCCTGAGCGGCTATCGGCCAGTCTTCCCTCCGGGCAACCCGCAAGCGGACCGGAACCCAATTGTCTATTCCCATATCCAGATGTCTCTGAGCGGCCGTCGTAGCCACGTTTTGTCGAGAATCGCCGATTATGGCCTCGACTATTCCCAGCGGACGAACAAGCTGGCTCATCACTTGGTGCTCGATTCAGGAGAACGAGCACCGGCAGGGCCAGCCTGGATGCTGGCTCATTCCGGAATGATGAGGGACAGCTGGAATGGAGAACTCAGGGTCGTTTCCGGAGAACGCCAGGTCCCCCAGGGAAAAGTCTCACTTCAAATCTGCTCCGCTTGGAAAGAACTGACGGGAGATGCGGGATGGGCCGGTGTTCTCGCGGAATCGTTCTTAAAGCATCCTGAGCAACCGGCATACATCATCTTCTCGCCCGGAATGAATCTCCTGGCTCTCATGGAAGAGGCAATTGCGCTGCTACCGGTTAATCGACGCTGGGATGTGACGTTCAGCACCTACTTCACCAAAGTTCCCAACGGAGTGACCTGCAACTGGCGCTGCCTGCTGGCAGATTCTCCGGAAGCAAAAGAATCCCGCCGCTATGTGCAGTCGTTGCGAATCGACCTGACGAAACCACTCCCTTCAGCCAAAGGGGGAGCCCTGGTGGAAGCGTCCCGGACGGGAAAGATGCCGGCGCATACTGATCCTGATCAAGCCGAATCTTCATCCAGCCAAATGCCTCCCCGTCCACAGTCGCCGGATGATTCCGACAGGACGATTCGGATTGTCCAAGATCGCGCCGCGCCGCCCTCGATTCGTGGTCAGGCCGGGGCTCCGCCGATCCGGCAAATGAGATCGCAATCATGGGGATTTTTGAAGTGGGGAATTGTTATAGTATTGCTGATCGGCATTATTGCGGGAGCTGGAATTTATGCTTCGAAGTTAAAAAGTCCGCCTCCGTTGCAGATTGCAGACAGGCAGGTGGAGCAAAAGCCACAGTTGGCGGAAATGAGGACAACGGCGTCTGAACAATCAGCATTGATGGTGCCAGTAGAGAAAACGTCCGAGCCACAGGAGATGGTCAGTCCTCTCTCCGGCGAGCAAAATCCTGCAAGCCCGGTTGCACCGAATTCTTTGTCCGATGCGGATAACGCGAATGATCTTTCAAAACAAAAGAAACAGCTATCAAATTCCAAGATGCAAGCGGATGATCGCTCCTCAATTGCAGCGACTGAAACTGTGAAGCCATCTGTCGCCGAAGCAGTATCTGCGAAAGAAGTTCCCCAACGACCCCGGAATTATATCTATTTTTGGGGTGACCTCGAAAAGGGACTGGAAAATGGTGCTTCGAAAGAGTTTTTGCTGAAAGATGTACAGATCGAAGATGCAACCGTTTGGTGTCCAACTGATGGATCCAACGTCGTTCGTGCAACAAAACGGACGGTCGAACAGGACTTTCGGAAAGCTGGCTGGGAAGTTTATTTAGTAATTGCGGCAGAGTCAGATAATGAATCCAGAAGAATAATTAAGACAACTGCGAAGGCACAAATTCGCTACAAAGATCTGTGCAGGTTCGTTTACTCAATCAATGTGAAGGACTTGAATGAGCCATTGACAGTTCTTCCATATGGGCAGGTCAGACGTAATGTCATGTCTAAAGAAAAATATTGCCGACACAACTTTTCATTTCCGACAATCTTCCCACAAACTCCCAAAGAATGGAAACTCCGGCTGGAATCGCTTCAGTTTTCAACATTGCAAAACGATGTTTTGACACCCCAGCAAGTGGAATTTATTCCGCTGAACTGGGAAGGAAACACTGCCTCTGGCCAGATTGCTTTCAAAGTTGGAGATTTAATCGAAGGCGAGATATTGAGCGGCAATGAAGCTAACTCGAAACAACTAAAGGATGAGCTGGTTTCCGTAAATGTAAGTGTTGCCAAAGCCCAAGAAGACATGAATCAACAATCTGGCACAGAAGTAAATGCGGATATTGCCATAGGGGAATTCCAAAAAAAAATGAAAGACTATGTGATGGCAGATATTAACAAGGCTATCAATACGTCAGTCGCGAATACAAAACTTAGTGTCAAATGGCTCAATGAATCAAATCTTATCACTGGCCGTGAACTGCTGAATGAGATCGACAGGCTTATTCAATCAGCAGAGTCGATCAAGAAAAACAACACCGTCCCGAAAAAACAGGATGACAAGTATTCTGAGGACGAAATTAAAAAAAGAGCTTTGGCCGACGCAGCTGATAATCAGCTGGGGCGACTCGATCGCATCAAAGAGTTTTGTGAGTTTGCCAACGACTTAACCAGCGAGTTGAGGTCACTTCAATTGCATAAACTTCAAATCTCACAGGAATGCCAAAGCGGCAACGACAAGAAATATCTGCCAATTTTCGTTTATTTGGCAGATGAGCAATCTTCAACGACCGCAACGAAATAGGGCCTGACTCACCATGTCCGACTACCAGCAAATCGTCGACGAAATCCGTTTCGCGCTTCAGTCCGAAGATTGCGAGTTGACAGAGGAATTGCGGGCTGCGGCGCAGGATTATGCGCTGGCGTGCCATGAGGTGAATCAGCGGCTGCGGAAGATCGGAACATATCTCGATGGGGGCCTGCGCTCCGAAGCGATCCAGCTTGCCGAAGAGCCCCCCAGCATTGAGGAGGTTGTCGGCCTGCTGAACTTTCCTGAGCTGGAAGCGTGGGCCGATGTTGTCGCCATCTATGATCTTCCCCGCAATGAAGCACTCAACCTGCAGATTGTGGAAAAGCTGAACGAAGCGCAGCTCATCGAATTGCCACTACAAAATCTGCTTTCCCGGCATCGCCTGCTGGCATTGCATCGCGCCCCATTGCGACTGCGTTTGGATGTGCTGCGAGAGCTGAGAGCGGCAGACCCTGAAACATCCACCTGGGAAGAGGATGTCAGGGTGTTTGAAAAGACCCGGTTTCAAGAGATCGCCGATGAAATCCGCACTGCCCAGCGTCAGGGAAATCTGCCTCAGCTGAAACAACTGCAGGATGATCTTGCAGGAGGGGACTGGCTCGAAACCCCGCCAGCCAAGCTGATCCACTCCATCCGAACCAGCGCCGGAGATTTGACCAGAAAAGGAGCTCATCGACAGCTGGATGAACTGGCCCCACAACTGGAGGCGGCTTTTTCCGAACTGGATTTTCCCAGGGCCAGGGAACTGGCCACCCGTTGGAAAGAGGCTTTGCGTCGGGCTGGACAGGGATTCAAGAACCCCTCTCTTGATCAGGTCGCTCCGATTCTGGGCTGGGTCCAGGACGAAGAGAATCGGGAATCCGCTGAACGACAATATCAGCAGTTGATCGCGAAGCTGGAGCAAGAACTGGATCAGGCATCGAGTGTGGAAGAACTCGATCGATTAGTCCATGAGATTCAGCGTCTGGATCGGGAGGTTCCGGAACTGCTGGCCATTCGCTATCAGAATCGGCGGGAAGCCATTCAGATCAGCCAGACGAGAACGCATCGCCTGCAATTAGGAAGCGCCCTGGCAGTCGTCATCGCTGTGGCGATTGGGATCGGTTTTCTTGTCCGGCATCAGCTCAAAGCCAGCGAAGCAGAGCGAGTTGCCAGCCAGGTCGAAAAGCTGCTGGAGGATCATCAGCTGGAAGAGGCCCAGGCGGTTCTCTCCAAACGGAACGATGTCACTCTCTGGGATCGGCTGGCAGCCCTGCAGGCCAGACTCGACAAAGAATTGAAGGACGAGGAGGAACGGCAGGTTCTGTTCAACAATTCTTTAGCCATGGCTCGGGAGGCAAAGACACACGCGGAAGTGATGAATGCCCTGGAACAGGCCCGGACTCATGCGATGACGCCGCAGGAAAAGATCACCCTGAATGAAATCCAGCGAGACCACGAGAAGAAACACGATGAGGCGATGATGGCCCGTGAGTCGGCTCTTGGTGAATCTATTCGACAGGTCGGGGAACAACTGACGAAGTTTGACCGCGACATGGGAACCGGTCCGGGAGATGAGGAAGTCGGACAGGCTTTAGTCCAGATGGCGGGCGGTATTGGGGAACTTCAAAAGGAATCACAAGGACTTCGACCGGAGTTCGCCAGTCAGGTTCGCCTGCTCGCGGCCCGACGAAAGGAACTTGAGGATCTACGGAACCAGCGTCTCTTGCATCAGCAGCGAATCGCAGATTTGACTCTGCACGCCCAGATCCCATCCACTTTGGGAAACACCGCCGATGCAGTTGATCGTTATCGCGCTTCCCTGCTGGCTTTTGCTGATTCGATTCCACAGGAACAGACAGCGGCCATGTATCGGGAACGGACAGCGGAAGATCCATATTGGAAAGCAGCCATGAGCTGGGCCGGATACGTGAATGAGTGGCAGGAAATCTGGCCGCGTGATTTAACAGAAATGTCCAGGCGGATTGCCAGCTGTCGAACATTCCTTTCGGTCAATGCCGGTGCTCCAGATACGTCGCTGGCCAAGCGCTATGCTGAGCAACTGGAGGCAATTGTTTCCATTACCGGACATGTCGATGGTTCGGGGACAGGACTGCAAGCCCGGCTGGAGCGGATTTTTTCCAGTCCGCTTGTCGAGAAATCATGGTGCCTGAAAATCAGGGACAGTCGAATTTTTTATGTTCCTGAAGGAACGAAGATCACCGCGAATGGAATCCCCAATTTCAAATTCTTTGTGGGGTATGGAAACGATGATCTGGATACTCAAAATAAAATTCCTAACGAAGACTTTGTTTCTCACACTCCCGCCCCCTCTCCCAGCCAGGTGATTGCGAATTTTGTGAAGGCCCGGATTTCCTCTCTCCAGGCGGAGAAATGGAATCCGTTCTGTCTGGAACTCTCGGTAAAGGTCTTCGACGACCCGGAGTTGAATCCATTTTTGAAGCTCGATCTGCTGAAGCGATGTCTGGAGCTGTCATCGAGCGGGGATCTTTTTCTCAAGGATCAACTGGAGCCGCACTTGAAGCTGTTGCAGGGGGCATCCATTAATCCTTTGGCTCGCTGGATGAATCCCGACGACGCGGAAGGGAAAAAAGCGACCGATGATGCCAGACAGATCCTCGCCCATTTTCAGAGGCTCAAGCCTTTGGACGAAGTCTGGAAGAATGCCGATCAGCAACGGGACGAGTTCACCAGAACCATGCGACGATCCGTTTCCATGGTGGGCTGGCTCCAGCCAGGACAGGAATGGACCTGCCACATGCAGAATGGGGAGCAGATCCCCGATAGCGATCTGCTCGTCGTCTTTGTTCCGAATGGTGCCAAGGCGAGTGAATGGAGAACGATCGGGCGCGTGGCTCGTGGAGAGATGCAGTTGAAGAGTGGCACCAGTGAGTTTCTGGCAGCCGGACGCCCCGTCTTCGCTGCCCAACGGTTAGAAAAGTCGACCATGAGTAGTCAATCATCAACCGAGCCCGGCAATATTGCCTCTGGATCCATTCGCTGAGGTGATCATGTCGCATGCCAACGCAGCAAAACACTTTGTACGAATCAGCGGCAAGATCCTGGGCCCATTTGGCATGGATCAGCTTCGCTCATTGAAATCCCGGGGACGGCTCCGCGCTGAACATGAAGTCTCTCTGGACCGGCGGAACTGGAATCCGGCGTCGGATCTTGCGGATCTGTTTGGGGAGTCGACTTCCAGGAAGTCGGTGTTCGCATCCGAGGCAGCCGCCGAACTAGATCAACCCGCTCGATCCATTGAATGGTTCTATGCCATTGGAGAACAGCAACAGGGGCCGGTCACCTTTCAGCATCTGAAAAAGATGGCATCTCAAGGAACCCTCAATGAAAAAGATCTGATCTGGCATTCTGGTCTCGATGAGTGGATCCCAGCCGGTGATCAACCGGGTCTGATTGTTACTAGAAAATCGGGGATTCATTCTTCCAAATCCGGGAAGAATCACGCAGAAGGCCAGGCTGACTCCCAAACCCTTTTGTGGACCGCATTGCTGCAGCAGTTCCGGGACTTGATTACCGTCGCTCAGTTGCGAGGACTCCTTCGTTCACTGGCTTCGATCGGCGGAATTGCGATGTTGGTCGCGATGGGTTTGATTGCATCTTTTTATCTGACTCTTGCAGTCAAGATGGATTCGCTCCAGATGGCGATCACTGGTGCTGGCGCTCTGCTGGTTGCATCCGCCTTGCGATTTACAGGTCTGCATTCCTTGCAGGCAGGGGAAGATCTGATCAGGAATTCTCCACAGCAATTCACATCTTTGGCATTTGTCAAAGTTGTTTCCGTTTTGCTGCTCACTGTTGGCGTCCTGCTGTCTTCGCTGTTTTTCCTCGCTGCAATTGAAGTGGACGAAGCCTCAGTAAAGATTCCGCTGATGATGGCAGCCGGTGGAATCCTGTTCGTCTTTGTATTAGGTGCCTCTTTCATACTTCAACCTGAAGGGATGAACATTTCGCTGGCACCTGATGCCCAGGCCGGGCGGGAAGGAATTGCGATTCTCTCATTTTCGATGAAGATCTGGATGCGTCTGAGTTCGTTTCTGTTCATCGCCAGCGCCATCCTCGCTTGCGCCGGCTATGGAACAGCGGCCTACCTCGTCGCATTCGAGAGAGAACGGCAAGTGTTGTCTGAACGGAATTCTCTGGATCCCACACTGCTGCATCTAAGTGAATTTGGACTGGCCAATCTGATCGCCAGCGGCGCGATCCCTTTGGGAGCTTATCTCATTTTCGCAATTGGAAGCATCTTTCTTGATGTCTGTCAGTCGCTGGTGCAATTGCCTAAGGCATCCACGCTCCTGTTATCAGAGCAGTCCCAGAAGTCAGGAATTGGAAGCGTTGATGAATGACGACCGATTTTTTCTGAAAACCGGAAGTAAGATTTTGGGGCCGCTGAGTATGGCTCAGATCGAGTCATTACAGGCGCGAGGACGACTTAAAGCTGAATATGTGATTTCAAAAGATAAAAAGACATGGCAGTCAGTAGATCAGTTCTTTTTCAGTAGAGAAGAGCCACCGGCTTTTCTGCCGGAATCGCTTTCCACAGATCATCAGGAATTGAGTGCGGATTTCCTGACGCCCCGACTTAGCCCCAGCACACTGACAATGTCTTGCCCTTACTGTGCAGAATCGATCTCGATTGAAGCAAAGAAGTGCCGCCATTGTGGTGAGTTTTTGGATCCGTCGCTGAGGGCCGCAAATCAAATGGCCCAGCATTCCATCCCCACCAAGAATGCCAGTGTTCCTCCGAAGTCAGATGCCGTAGCAGGATGTCTTGGTTTTTTGCTCGGGCCGGTTGGACTCTGGTACAAGGGACAGTGGGCTGCCGGATTTGCATGGATTGTCATGGCGTTCCTGATGACGATTGCAACCGGAGGGGTGGCTGCTCCCGTTTTCTGGATTGGAATGGGCCTGCATGCGATGGTTGCGAAAACGAAAGAATAGGCCGCATTTGGTAATGTGATCCCGTCGGGATACGAGATGTCATCGAGCAGAATAATTTCTTCGTAAATGGATCGTTCTTTTTAATTTCGGTCGATCAATAGTTTCTGCCAGAAGCCAGATAACCAATGAATCAGACGCGTTCGCCCAATGGCCTGTCCCGCTTGTCCTGGTATCGCTCTGATCCAGAGCAGCGGCTCCTTTTTCGTGGCGGACGTTTTACGCGTGTCAATAATACTTGCTCGTTTGTACTGGCACTGATCTCGGCATGTCTGTTCTATGCAGCCTTGCTCCCTTTGAATGAGATGTACTTTGCTCAGACATTCACGCAACGGGGTTTTGTGCCCTATGCAATCGTGTTTCTCTTTTGCTGGTCCATTGCCATCCTTTTTCTGAAATCCGGCAAATTAAAACTGCAACGGAAAGCACTTCAGCTTCCCATTCTGCCGGAAAATCCAGAGTTCGTGCTTTCCTCAAATACCGTGGGTGAAGTCACCAAGAGAATTCACCAGGTGGTCGATGAGCCGCGCCAATTCATTCTGCTCAACCGGATTGAGATTGCCCTGTCCAACTTGAAAAATCTCGGACGAGTGGCTGATCTTGATGAGATTTTGAGATCACAAGGAGAGCAGGATGAATCGACTGTCGAAACCAGTTATTCGATTATCAGCGGTTTCGTCTGGGCCATTCCGGTACTGGGATTTATTGGAACTGTGGAAGGGCTTTCTCTGTCCATCGGAGGTTTTGGACAGGTCCTTTCATCGACAGAGCAACTTTCGGAAATCAAGTCATCCCTCCAGCACGTGACGGCAGGGCTATCGATTGCATTTGAAACGACACTCCAAGGTCTGCTCGCGGCCCTCATTGTCCAGCTCCTTCTGACTCAGACCAAGAAACGGGAAGAAGAGTTCCTCGACGACTGTGCGGAGTATTGCGTCAGAAATGTCGTGGGCCGATTGCGTCTGACCCCCTATGAAATGATGTCCAACGAATGAGTCGTCGTGCTCGACAATCTGCTCCGGCGATTACGCTGTTTTCCTTTCAGGATATCATCATGTCCACCAGCGGGATCATGATCATGATTGTGCTGATTCTTTGCCTGGAACTGATTCAGCGTCCTGAAATCTCAGCGAGTGTCAGCCCACCACGCATCGATTCTCCACCCGTTGAGGACACGATTTCTCAACTGCAGCAGGAAATTCACCGGCTTGAACGGCGAATTGTCGATGCGAGCTCTCTCATCCAGTCGGCTTCACAGATGACAGCCTCCGAGATGGATGAGCAGATTCAAAATCTGCAGACAGTGAATCGGCTGTTGAGCGCAAAGCGGGATGATCTTCGAGCGATGCTGAAGCAACTCGAAGATCGTCAGACTGAGCGAAATGCCCAGCGTGCATTGCTAGCAGGAATGCTTCAGCGTTTTGAAACTGCCCAGCGCGAAGTTGCGAACATGGCTCACGAACTTGAAATCGAAACTCAAGACAATCGTCCGGTTTTTTCTTTACCTCGCGGAGAAAACCGTAGCGGATGGATTGTTGATGTTTCTGCTTCACGCATTCAAGTGGCCCCCATCGGCCGGCCGGAGAAACCTATCAGTTTTGTCTCTTCCCGAGGAAGTCTTTTCCAGTCCAAATCGCCGCAGAAGGCTTTTCTGGAATGGGCAAAACGATGGGGCACGAAGGTCTATTTCTTCGTGTTTGTCCGTCCTGATGGTGTTGATGGATTCCAGGAGATCTCGGAGGCCTTCGAGCAAGCAAATGTTTCCTACGGATTTGATTTAGCCGACTCCGAGCAAATGCTGCTTCACCCAGTTCGGGGAGCCGCCGAATGACAAGGCGAAGCGGAATGCCTGCCGACAGTCTGGAGCTTCTGTTAGACACGATCTGCAATACATTTGGAGGAATCATCTTCATTGCTCTGCTCGTCGTGGTGCTGCTGATGATCAGTGGTGAACGGGAGGGATTACGAAAGCCTCCGGAAGATGCAGCTGATGCCATTGCTGAGAGAAATCAATTGGAGAACCTGCAAAGGCTGAAGGCCCGGCTGGAGTCCAATCTGGAACAGCAAACGAAGATTGTTTCAACCTTGACGCGGAATGATCTCCCCCAGACTCTTGCCAGCTATCAGCGAGAACTCGCCCGCCATTCCGAACTGGAAACAGAGATCCCTGATCTTCAAAAGCAGATCCAGCAAAATGAGGGGGAGGAACAGGAACTTTCCAGAAAGATGAAGGAGTTGCAACCTCAACTCGCCGCGATGGAAAAGCAGGCGACAGGCTTAAGGCAATCATTGGCCAATCACAGGTCTGCTCAGCGAAAGACGCTTCGAATGCCGGTTCTCAAATCTCCTGGAGCCAAGCAAGAGATTCTTGTCATCATGCAGTTCAATCGGCTCTATTTCTGGCACCAGTATTCGCCATCCGGAATTCGTGAAGGTCTGAATACCAGCGATTTTCTGATCTTATTGGAGAGCGAAGACGGAGTGGTCACTTCTCCAAATCCGACAGCGGGAATTTCTGTTGATTCCGCGAGTGAATCTCGACAACGCATGATTCGATCGTTGAAACGCTTTCTCCCCTCCGAATACTACCTGGCTGTTGTCGTCCGTCCTGATTCTTATGGCGCATTTCAACACTTTCGTGAGGTAGCAGTGGAATCTGGATTTGAATATCGCCTGATTCCTGCAACGTCCGAAGATCGATATGTCGACCGGGGGGGAAAGGGAGGATTTGTTCAGTAGGTTCATCCTGCAGATCATCCGTTGGTTTGGGCGGCTGAGACCATTGCAAGAATTCCGGCTTTGATAGGGGAAGGCAGCCTTGGCCAAGATTCGATAACAGTGACCAAGTCTGGAGGGAACTGTGGATCGGATGCTTGAGGTGCGCCGAATTGTGCGCCGCTCTGCCCTGGAAATCCAGTTTTTCCAATGTTCTGCAGGGGGGGCGAATCCCTCCACCGCTGTCTTCTTGTTCGGCAAAGACTTGCGTTGAATCGCAAATCTCTGAAAATACAAGGTGTTTCGTTCGTATGGAATTCTGCGTGACGCAACGTGGTCCATCCGTGAGGGGCCGACGCTTTATTCCGGGATGGAAGCTGCCGGATTCGATTTACCCGCAACATCCCGCTGAAACCCCGGCAAGACAACTTCCTGGTAGAACTTTTTCCATTGAGTTGTCGATTTCAACGTCGGATTTTCCGCTCGCAGCCGGTTGATGATTTCCGGACTGTATTTTTCCTGATCACGACTCTGCTTCCAGACCTCGATTGTCAGCGGCCTGACCGAGAGATCGATAACGGAGACCTCTGAAGCAGCTGGGGCTGGCGAATTGCTGCAACCGCCATGCAGGAAGCAAAAACAGAAGCAGAGGCAGGTTCCCGCAGAAAATCTGCCGATTGACCCGAGCCTGTGAGAGTTGCAAATTGATAAGACACAAAAAACGGAATTGATCATGATTGTTCTACTGCTTCGTCCATTCTAAAACTTAGGGTAGGCCTTCACGCAAAGTCCGACAATGGCGGACGTTTCGCGATCACGGACCCTAAATCCAAGCCCTGGCAAGGCACTACTTTTCGATGAACATTCTGACGTTCTTCATCTTTGAAACACCGGGTGATGCCGTGAACCGGGCCTGGCTCAACGGGCAGGCCCGGCGCACACGGATCACCGGGAAGTCGTTAGACCAGTTTGGTCTATCATGTGCCCGCGTCGAGTAGGTTTCACTTGATGAAAGACTGAATGCCGCGGGGCAAGTCCGCGACAAGATTGACAAAAACGCTCTACGAGTGTCACGTTCCACTTTCCCATTCGGCTTCTCGTCCGGCGGTATTGCATGAGCACCGCGACGGACCATCACAAGCGATCGTTTCCGTTTTCAGCTTTCATGACAGAAAAGGCGAAATCCACCAGAAGGCAGAGTTGATTTCATCTCCAAAGGTTCTTTCGAATAGAGATTTTGAAAGCCGGGACGGATGTGAATGCTTAAGGCAGTGAGACAATCTCGCCGCCACTTCGAGTGGACAAGTTCTGATAAAGTGCAAAGTCAATATTCTCGCTCACAAAGCGAACGGAACCGTCCACCATCATGAAATTCGCGCCGCCGGTATGCTGGCTGCGAAATGCTCCAAAAGCAGCGGACGATCCATCCCGCTTGTTGGCATTCAGCTTGGTATAGGTGCTTCCGTTTGTGTAGATATAACCATACGACCAGACTGCTCCCATTGTTGTGGAGGCCACTCCATTGGGCGCGAAGTCGGTTTCTCCGAGTGCGAACGTGTTTGACGTTCCATCTGTGATATCCCGCATTCTGGAGTAATCCTTATTCGGGCTGTCATTCGGCTCTCCTTTCTTCTCAAGGTGAACCGGTGGAATTGCACCATCAAATCGAGGTTCAGTAGTAAGCCCCATATATGACCAATAAGTGAAATTCTGTGAATCCACTGTGCCGGAGTTAAAGATAAAGCTGCACGGAGCCCGGTTTTCCGCAGTCCCCAAAGGACCCGTCGGCAGCGTCATGGTCGGACACATGAGTGTCGGAATGATCTTCTGTTGCAACATCGCATTCGTATAGCCATCCCCATCGTTATCCACGTCGCTGTTTCGAGCCAGTTCGGGATCCCAGCGTCTGGCGACGGCATCCTGTTCCAGATAAGGCAAGATGGAAATAAAGCCAGTGGGATAAGTTGCTGTCGGCGTTGTCGAACCGGATCCTCCTGGCTGTGCTGCCTGGTAGGCCCGGTCAAGTTCGACCTCCTCATAGTTCTTCACCGAGGCAGGAAAATGGTTAAATGTGTCGTGGAAATTATGCAGGGCCAACCCGATTTGTTTAATATTGTTCTTACACTGCACGCGGCGGGCCGCCTCGCGAGCCTGCTGCACAGCGGGAAGAAGCAAGGCAATGAGCACTGCAATGATCGCAATCACAACCAGCAGTTCAATGAGTGTAAATCCAGCCTGTCTATGGGGTTTTGTTAACGCAGAGCGTAATTGCTTTTGCATGAAACTGCTTCCTGTGAAAGGTGTTTGAAAAACGGAATTCCAAGAGTCTTCAATCTCAGTGGGGGCATTCTTGGCGGACCGACCTTCGCTCGCATGAGCGATGCGATCTTTTCAGGGATTGCTGGCCGATCGACCATCAGATTTCATAACTCAGATGAACTGTGACTGCCTGAGCCACAGCCAGCACACATTGCTGGAGACTTCCATAAATCGCCCGAAAGTGATTGACGGAATTGCGACCGAAAGATGGTCTTCCGCCAAGTTCCATCAGCTGATCAGAGTTGACGATTTAGAGCGCATTCAGTCCGCACTGTCCGTGTTCTGCCACGCGGGATTCAGCATTTCAGCAATCGAAACGCATCCACCGTGGGCTCAGGCGAGAGCACTTGCTCAAGCACTCTGGACAAAAGAAGACTGCTTCTCTCCGTTTTGCGAGAGTCATCGTTTCTATGCGAGGATTGGCGAAAGCTGGACACATGGGCAACTGCTGTCATCACAAGGACGAGTGACCGTCGAGTGACACACACGTCACACACGTCGACAACACGACCAGACGCAGAGCCAAGGCCCACAATTGAGCACTTTCGCCCCCAAGCAACAGAAACGACGATCCAAATCGTCCCCCCGGAATGTGGTGTCACCGGGGGCGTCGTCACAACTTGGCTGGCTGCCAGAGAATAGAGGTAGCTGGCTGAGATTTAATTGACACTGAGACTCACTCTCAGTGATGGCCAGATTATGCAAAGAGAAAAGGGGGATTGCAAGTCAATCGACCATACATTTTTCGAAAAGAGCGGTAAGACTGCTGCAAGTTCGTGCAATGACTGACAATGAAAATCAGTTTTTGACTGGTGATTTCCGCATTCTGCCTCTTTCCTGACAGAATTGGCGCCATGATTTCCGTCTCATTTCCGTGGTTTTTTGCAACTCACTTTCCATGTAGAAAATGTGCCCAAAGGGCAATGACGCAGCGGAGTCGTGAGAAACTGACCCGCATCCCAACCTTGTGGAGCAACACTCCGCTTCATCAAAATCCTTGTTAACAATCATCCTTAGTTGGTGGGCATTTTTATGGGTGAGTATTTTTGTTGGTGAGCATCGGAGAGTGCCACATTGCCACGTGGGTAATTCCCCAGCAACTTTGGACAGGATCCATGACTCGAGCCCTGACCGGGCACTGCAATCGCAAAATTGGGAGGCGATCTTCCCGTGGTTCGCGACCGACCTGAATTGTCGTTGTTGGCAAAGAGGTATTTGAAGTCAAATTGTCGTTTCAGTGATGGTGATTCATCTCAGCAGAGAGCGGATTGAACAAATTGAAAGGGAATTACGATGCCCGTACAGCGAATCTCATTGTTCTGCAATGTCTTGTTACTTCTGGCAATGCTGGTCTCACCGGTCTCGGTTTATGCAGCTGAGAAAACTGAGGCAGACGCCGACCTGCCGCTTCCATTTGAAGAGATTGTTTGTGAAGGGAGCTATCCCAGGCACCTTCAGGGAGTCTGCTACGATTCGAAAGGGAATATTTACTGGTGTTTTACCACCACGCTGGTCAAGACAAACTCCAAAGGGCATGTTCTGCAGCAGATTCCTGTTGCAAATCATCATGGAGACTTATGCCATGTGGATGGCAAACTTTTTGTGGCGGTGAACCTGGGGAAATTCAATCAGCCAGAGGGCCAGGCAGATTCCTGGGTTTATGAATACGACGCAGAATCATTACGGGAGTTGGCCAAGCATCCCACGCCGGAGGCGATCCATGGAGCTGGCGGGATTGATTATCACAAAGGGCGTTTCATTGTTGTGGGCGGACTCCCAGATTCGGTTCAGGAAAATTATCTCTTTGAATATGGAGTCGATTGGAAATTTCTTGCCCGGCACGTACTTCCCAGCGGGCAAACGCATCTGGGGATTCAGACAGCAACTTTTCATGACGGGATGTGGTGGTTTGGCTGCTATGGAAAACCTGAAGTGCTCTTAAAGGCCAGCAGTGCCCTGGAATACCAGGGGCAACATCAGACCAGTTGCTCGCTGGGGTTGATCGGTCTGGCACCGGGCCGCTTTCTCGTGGCGCGTGGGCGGACTGACATTGATAAAAAAATGAAGGGGGCGAAACTTGTGCCTGCCGTCTCAACCAGAGAGGGCGATCTGAAATGGGCTCACAAATAAAATAATAGCTGTTGAACAGGC
>Ga0182745_1002207_pt1 | contig 17800 bp, 16 predicted proteins | sample eDN3rd30CKraftBY_FD_128523 | JGI IMG/M metagenome (GOLD analysis project Ga0182745, IMG submission 128523) | Enriched backyard soil microbial communities from Emeryville, California, USA - eDNA 3rd pass 30_C Kraft BY (version 2) (version 2) | ecosystem: Environmental > Terrestrial > Soil >...
GCCTGCACGGCGGCGAGGGCGCCGGCACGGTCCCACACGGGGCCCGTCTGGAAGCTCGTGGCCAGCGCCACGATGGCGTCGGGGGTCTCGAAGCCGGGGAACCCAGCGACCTCGAAGCCGCCGTCGGCCTGCTGCTGGGTGAGCAGCCAGGCCCTGGCGTTGGTGACCACCGGGTCGACGGTGGGGGCCGCTCCGGCGCTGCCGGTGCCGAGCAGCGGAACGGTCAGCGCCAGGGCGAGACCGGCTGCGGCAAATCGACGAATCGACATGGATGTTCCTCCGTGGCCCCGATCCTCGGGGGCCGTCATGGCCTCGTGGGGACACGAGACGTGGGACCGGCGGACCGGAGGTCCGTCGGGGTGGAGGCAGGTCACCTGGCTCCCGGCCGCGAGGACCGGTTACAGCTGCGGGTCAGCGTCGGACTCTCACCGACTTCCCCTGTGTGCACCGGAGTGCACGCCCGTCGGCAACGTCCGGGTTGCCAACGACCTCAACCGGCTGTCACCGTACGGTGCGTCTCGGCGACGGGTCAATCCTCCTGGGCGCCGTCCTCTGCCGTCCACCGGCCCGGCACACCCGTGCGGGCCCCTCCCGGGGTACCGATCGTGCGCACCACCAGCCCGCTCCATGCCGTGACCTGGCTCGTGTGGGCCGTCGCGGCTGCTGCGTGCGTGCAGATCGCCCCGAACCCGCTCTACGTGGCCGTGGTCCTCGCCATCAGCTTCCTCGTGGTGAGCGCGCACCGGCTGGACACGACGCTCGCCCGGGCGTTCCCGATCCTGGTCGGCCTCGGGGTGGTGTTCGCCCTGCTCCGGGTGGCGCTCACCGCCCTCACCACGCACAGCAACCCCATCGACGGCGCTCCCGAGTACCTCTGGTTCACGCTCCCCCAGGCCACGCTCCCCCAGATCGTCGGCGGCTTCACCGTCGGGGGCACCATCGAGGGCGACGTCGTCTTGTTCGCCGCGGCCCAGGCCTTCGCCGTGGTCGGGATCCTGGGCGCGTTCGGCGTGTTCAACGCGGTGGCATCGCACCACGAGCTGGTGCAGGCCGCGCCCCGGGCCTTCCACGAGCCCGGCCTGATCCTCACGGTGGCGCTGGCGTTCGTGCCCAGCACGATGGCCGCGGTCGCCGACGTGCGGGAGGCCGATCGGGCGCGCACCGGGGGGCGCGTGGTGCGGCGCGGCCGCCTCGTCCGGCTGACCGTCCCGATCCTGGAGTCCGGCCTCGAGCGCGCCGTGGCCCTGGCCGAGTCGATGGACGCCCGCGGGTTCGCCCGCCAGCCGCGCGGCCGGGGCGACCGGGCCTCGGGGTGGCTCGGACTCGTGGCGATGCTGGCGCTCGGCGGGTCGTTCATCGCCCTGATCGGCCGGGCATCGGTCGTGGCCGTCATCGCCGGTGCCGTCGGGGTCGTCACCCTCCTCGTCGCCGTCGTGCTCGCCTCCCGCTCGTCGGGCACGTCCCGCTACCGACCTCGGCGGCTCACCCGGCTCGACATCGCCGTGGGGGCCGGCGTGCTGCTCGCCCCGCTCGGGCTGACCCTGATCGCTGCCGTCTGGGACGAGCAGCTCTGGTGGGCGGCCGACCCGCTGGTGTTCCCGCCGTTCTCGCTGGCCGCGGTCGTGTGCCTGACGGCGCTGGCGATCCCCGTCCTGGTCCCGCCGGTGCCCACCGCCGACGAGCCCGCCACCCCCGCTGCGATCGGCTCGACCGAACTGGCCGGTGTCTCGTGAGCAGCGGTCAGCACGGCGCCATCTCGTGGCGAGCGGCGGCCTTCGCCTACCCCGAGGCGCTGCCGGCGCTCGGCCCGATCGACCTCGAGGTCGACCCCGGCTCGGTGGTCCTCGTCGTCGGCGAGTCCGGCTCGGGCAAGTCCACGCTCCTGCGCACCGTGAACGGGCTCGTGCCCCACAGCAGCGGCGGCCGGTTCACCGGCGACGTCGTGGCCGGCGGTCGGTCGATCACCACCCACCGGCCGCGGAACCTGGCCGATGTCGTCGGGTTCGTGCACCAGACCCCCGAGGCCCAGTTCGTGGTCGACCACGTCGAGCACGACATCGCCTTCGTGCTGGAGAACCTCGGGTCCGATGCCGCGCTCATGCGCCGACGGGTCGAGGAGGTGCTCGACGCGCTCGGCGTGGCCCACCTCCGCGACCGGTCGCCGGCCACCCTCTCGGGCGGCGAGCGCCAGCGGTGCGCGGTCGCCGGCGCACTGGCGGCCGGGCCGCAGGTCCTCGTGCTCGACGAGCCGACCTCCATGCTCGACCCGCAAGGTGCCGACGACGTGATGGCCGCGCTCCGCCGGCTGAACGACGACCTCGGCACCACCGTGCTGCTGGCCGAGCACCGCCTCGACCGGGCCGGCCCCCTCGCGGACCGAGCCTTGCTGGTCGATGCCGGGCGCGTCACCGCCGATGGGCGGCCCGAGGACGTGCTGGCCTCGCTGGCCAGCGCGCCGCCGGTGACCCACCTCGGCCGCCTCCTCGGCTGGGACCCGCCACCGCTCACCGTTCGCGGTGCCCGCGACGCCGCTCGCCGCGTCCCGCTGCCCGACGCCGTCACCGCCGCCCAGGCCGCTCCACCGCCTCCGGTCCCCGAACCGACCGGCGACGTCCTGCTCGCCGCCGCCGGCGTGACGGTCAGCCACGGTCCCCGCACCGTCCTGCGACCCACCGACCTCGCCGTCCGCCAAGGCGAGATCGTCGCCGTCCTCGGCCGCAACGGCTCGGGCAAGACCACCCTCCTCCGAGCGCTGGCCGCGGCCGACGCCCCCACCGGCGGCACCGTCGACGCCTCGGTGCCCGTGGCCTACGTGCCCCAGGAGCCCGACTCGCTCCTGTTCAGCTCCACCGTGCGCGCCGAGGTCGAGGCGACCCTCGGCCTGCTGGGCCGCCGAGACCCCGACGCCGTCCACCGCTGGCTGCGGACCCTGCGGCTCGAGGACCTGGCCGACCGCCACCCCCGCAGCCTCTCGGTCGGCCAGCGCCAGCGCGTCGCCATCGCCGCCGTCGCGGTGGGCGATGCGCCCGTGCTCGTGCTCGACGAGCCCACCCGCGGCATCGACGCCACCTCCCGCCACGCCCTGGAGCACGCCCTGCGGGAGCATGCCGCCGGTGGCGGCGCCGTCGTCCTCGCCACCCACGACATCGAGCTCGCCGCCCGCGTCGCCACCACCGTCCTCGTCCTCGGCGACGGCGACGTGGTCGCCCACGGCGACGCCCGCACCGTGCTGGCCGGGTCTCTGTTCGCCCCCCAGGTGCTGCGGGTCCTGCCGCCGCTCCTCACCGTCGACGAGGTCGGGGCCGCCCTCGCGGCGTCGATCGCCGACGAGACGGAGCGGGCACCGTGACCGCCACCGCGGCTCGCTCCACGGCCGACGAGCACCTCCCGCTCCTGATCGGCGGCCACCCGAGCCTGGCGGCTCGCGCCCGCTCGGCTGCGGTCTACGTGCTGGTGCTCGTCATCGGCGTCGCCGCGTTCCTCTACCCGTTCTGGCTGCCGTCGTCGGCGCTGCCCAGCCAGGCCCACGCCGGCGATGCTCCGCTCGTCGCCGCCGTCGTCGGCGCCTTGGCCGTGGGCGCGGTGGCGCTGGAGATCCGCCGCGGGACCATGACCGGCACCACCGTCGCCGTGCTCGGGATGCTCTCCGCCCTCGCCGGCCTGATGAAGCTGCTGGACCTGCCCGGCGGGGGCAGCGGGCTGTTCTTCCTCGTGATCCTCGCCGGCGCCGCCTTCGGCCCGAGGTTCGGGATGATCCTCGGCATCACCTCGTTCGTGGTGTCGGCGATCCTGTCGGGCGGCTTCGGCCCGTGGCTCCCGTTCCAGATGCTGGCCCTCGGCTGGATGGGCGCCGGCGCCGGCTTCGTCGGGATCGCCACCAAGCGCATGCGCCCGTGGTCGGAGGTCGGCCTGCTCGCCCTCTACGGCTGGGCGTGGGGCTTCGTGTTCGGCGCCATCCTCAACCTCTGGTTCTGGCCGTTCCAGCGCGGCGGCGCCCTCGACTGGCAGCCCGGCATGTCGCTCGCCGAGTCCTTCGACCGCTACTGGGCCTTCTACGTCGCCACCTCCCTCGCCTGGGACGCAGCGGGAGCGCTCGCCAACGCCGTGATCATCCTCATCGTCGGCAAGCCCCTGATGGCGACCCTCCGCCGCTACGCCAACCGCCTCGACCCCATCACCGAGCTCGCACCCGCCTGATGGGAGCCGAGCCCCGCTGCTGCGACGATGGCCGCCATGGCCACGCAGACCCCACCCGCAGGCGCACGCCTTCGGCATCGAGGCCCGCGGGCAGCACCCCAGAGGCCGATGCGACCGGGGCTGCGACGGCGGGCGGGCCCGCGGAGATCAGCCGCCGACGAGGTGGAGGACCTCTTCGACCGATGCCTGGCCGTCGAAGATGACCTCGCCGTCGCGGAGGGCGACGCTGCGGTCGACCCGCTCGACGTAGGTCGGGTCGTGGGTGGCCACCAGGGTGGCGGCGCCTTCGGCGTGGACCTCGGCCAGCAGATCGAGCAGGACGAGCTTGCCGGGCTGGTCGAGGCCGACGAAGGGCTCGTCGACCAGCAGCAGCGAGAACGGCCGCACCAGGGCGAGGACGATGGCGGTCTTCTGGCGCAGGCCGCGGCTGAAGCGCGACGGCAGGTCGTCGATGCGATCCTCGAGCCCGAGCCGGTGGCAGAGCGATTCGGCGTAGTCATCCCAGCCGTCGCCGCCGTGCAGCTTCGAGATGTACTCGGCGTGCTCGCGCAGCGAGAGGTCGTCGTAGAGGACCGGATCGTCGGGGAGGAACGACGTGGTGGCGCGGGCCTCGACGTCGGTCAGGTCGAACCCGGCGATCTCGATCTCGCCGCCGGTCGGGTCCAGCAGGCCGGCGACCATGCGCAGGAACGTGGACTTGCCCGAGCCGTTGTGGCCGATGAGCGCCATCGACTGGCCCGACGGCACCTCGATGCTCATGGTCTGGAGGGCGACCAGGTCGTCGTAGGTCTTGGTCAGGTCCTTGGCCACCAGGGCCGGAGGCTGCGCGGCGCTCATTTCTGATCCCTCTTCCGCCCGATGGGCTTGGCACTGGTTCCGCCGCGCACACCCTCGGGCGGCGGGCTGACGGGCTTGGACTTCGGCTTCTGCTTGGCCTTCGCCCGCTGCGAGGCGCTGGTGGCCTCCCGGGCCCGGCGCTTGGACTCGGCGAGCGCCTCGGCCTCGCGGGCCTCGGCGGCCAGGCGCTCCTCGCGCTGGCGCTCGACGGCCTTGGTGGGCGACATGTTCTCCGACGCCTCGGCCATGAACGTCCGGATCTCGTCACGGAACCGCACGTAACCGGCGACCAGCACCACCACGATGGCGAGCGGGAGGGCGAGCGCCATGGCGGCGTTCAGCGGCGGCGGGTCCTGCTTGCCGAGGAACGAGGCGCGGGCAGCGAGCAGCGGCGTGATGCCGAGCACCGCGATGGCGGGCGGCAGCGCGGTGCGGATCACGGTCCGGGTGCCGGCGATCTCCGGCGTCACCATCGACAGCGTGTCGACCGGATCCGGCGCGCCTTGCACGACGCTGATCGCGGCACCGGAGGCGGCCAAGATGCCGGCCATCACGCCGGTGAACACGGCGGGACCGACGGGCACCGAGGCGCCGAGCGGCGCGGCCGCCACGGCGGCGCCGAGCAGGCCGATGACCGTCGACATGACGAAGAGGATCGGGAGGTGGAGGGTGAACACCTGGCCCCGGGGGAACGGGAAGGTCTCGGTGCGACCGGGGTGGTCGACCTCCTGGCCGAGCGGCTCGGCGGCGTCGAGGGCTGCGATCCACAGCGCCATGCCGGCCACGGCGATCAGCGGCGTCGTGCCGTTCCAGACCGCTCGCATCGAGAAGCCGGCGACGGCCGCCATCAGCAGGCCCCGGACGATGCGGCTCAGCGGCCAGCGGGCGACGCTGCGCACGCCGCGGTGCCACACCGGGAACTTCGGCGTGCGCCGAGCAGCCCTGATCCACGGCCGCGACCGGGGGTGCTCCTGCGAGAGCTGCCGGCGCAGGACCAGCACCGTGCGCAGGTCCTGCAGCGTCACGGCGAAGCGCATCTGGCCGACGAGGGCGGTCCGCCGCTCGGCCGCTTCGAGCGAGATCCCCGAAACCCAGCGCATCCCGGCCAGCACGAGCACGACGGCGAGGACGACGCCGGCAAGGGCGAGCCAGTCCGGCTCCAGGGGCCACACGGCGATGTGGCCGACGACGGTGAACGGCGAGAGCGGCGCCTTGCCCAGGAGGTCGCCGACGGACCAGAGCAGGAGCAGGCCGCCCACGAGCGAGGCCAGCCCGTGCTTGATCTTGAGGCCCGAGGCGAGCAGCGCGCAGCCGTAGCCGAGCCCGACGACCGTGACGCCGTAGAGCGCACCGAACACGATCCACTCGAGGGCGTTCCCCGGGAGGCGGCGGACGACGAGCTGGCCGGTGGCGGCCCCGACCGCGGCACCCACGCCGACGAGGAACCGGAGCTGGCGCCAGGCCGGGCCCCGCAGGGCGACGCCCCGGTCCACCGGCGACAGCAGGACGTGGCGCACGTCGGGCCGTTCGAGCGCGAGAGGGCCGCCGCGGCTTCCGGAGCGGAGCCCGAAGAACACGGCCAGGGCGACCAGCACACCAGCGGCAGCCGGCCCGTACTCCTTGACGTCGGCGATCCCCGCCGCGCTCACCTTCTCGTCGCCGATGGCGCCGGAGAGCAGCACGATCAAGACGACCGAAACGAGGCCCGTCAGGTACACCTGGTACAGGGCGTCGACCCAGTGGATCGACGCCACCCGCCGCTTGCGACGAGCGCGCCGGAGCTCTCCGACGACAGCGGACGACTCGGCGATGGTCAGCGCGGACACGGCCTGCGACGCTACTGCCGCGCCCCGCCCGAACCACAGGCGAGGCCGATCGGCCCCGCCGACCGCTCGTGGCGACCGAGGCGAAGCGGTCGAGCCTCAGGCCCAGGAGATCGTGGTGTCCGGAGCCGCTGCTCATCCGTCTCGGTCCAGCAGTCACCGTCATGATCGCCGCCCCGAGTGGCTTCTCCCCCCTAACCGTACGTCTCTGTACGGTTAGGTACGATACAGAGGATGAGCATGACCGTAACCGTCACCGAGGCCCGCGCCGACCTTCCCAAGCTGCTCGATGCGGTGGAGGGCGGCCACGAGGTCACCATCACCCGCCACGGCAAGCCCGTCGCCGTGCTCATGAGCAAGGACGCGCAGCGCCGGCACCGCACCGCGCGGGCCTTCCAGGGCGCGGCCCGCGTGCACAAGATGGCGGAAGACGCCCGAGGCAAACCGCTCTTCGGGGGGCCCGGCGTGTCGCAGGAGTACGCCGAGGAGTGGGTCGACGAGATCCGCGCTCGCCGCGACGCCGAAGGCTGACGTCGTGGACGCCTTCGATGCCGACGTCCTCATCTACGCGATCTCACCGAGCGGCCCTCACGGCCCCGCGCTTCGCTCGGCGCTCGCCGAGACGGCGGCTACGACCCCCGACGGGAAGATCGGCGTCGGGTCCGTCCTGTTGATCACGGAGACGCTCATCAAGCCCGTGCGAGGAGGGGATGACCGAGAGGCCGGCGAGATGGCCCGCCTCCTCGATCGTCTCGAGCTCTTCGGATGCGACCTGGCCACCGCCGAGCTCGCCGTCGACCTCGGCGCCCGGTACGGGCTCAAGGCCGTCGACGCCGTCCACCTGGCCACGGCGATCACGGCCGACGCCGACCGGTTCATCACCAACAACCGCCGGGACTTCTCCAAGGCCATCGAGGAGATCGACATCACCTACCCCGAGGACCTCGTGGCCGGCAGCGCCGGCTGATCGCCCGCCCGCAGCGTGCGGCAAGCGCGGACGCCGCGGCAGAATGGGGGACATGTTCACCCACATCGACCACGTCGGGATCGCCGTCCCGGATCTCGACGAAGCCCTGGCGTTCTACGCCGAGAAGTTCGACCTCACGTCGGTGCACGAAGAGGTCAACGAGGAGCAAGGCGTGCGCGAGGCGATGCTCGCCGTGGGCGACTCAGGCAGCTGCATCCAGCTCCTCGCCCCGCTCAAGGAGGACTCGCCCATCGGCAAGTTCCTCGCCAAGTCGGGCCCCGGCATCCAGCAGATGGCCTACCGGGTGGACGACATCGACGAGGTCTGCGCCACCCTGCGCGACCGGGGCGTCCGCCTCCTCTACGAGGTCCCGAAGAACGGCACCGCCGGCTCCCGCGTCAACTTCATCCACCCCAAAGACGCCGGTGGTGTCCTCGTCGAGCTCGTCGAGCCCGGCCCCGACCCCCACTGACCACCTTTCGGGTCACCTGAGCACCCCACCGGTGAACGCGTGACCCGAAATCGGGGGGAGGGGTCCCACCGGTCGGCGCGCGGGCACCGCCACGCCATGATTGAGCGATGCAGTCGGCCGTCGACCTGATCCTCGTCGTCGTCGTGGTCACCGCCGCGGGCGGTGCAGCGCGCCGGTGGAACAAGTCGATGCCGCTGATGCTCCTCGGCCTCGGCTGGCTCGCCTCGTTCCTCCCGCGCTTCACCGACTTCCATCTCGAACCCGACGTCGTCCTGGTCGGCCTCCTGCCACCGCTGCTCTACGCCGCCGCCGTCCGCACCTCGCTCATCGACTTCCGCAGCAGCCTGCCGGTCATCGGCTCGCTGTCGGTCGGCCTCGTCATCGCCACCACCCTCGGGGTCGGCGCCGTGGCGGGGTGGCTGCTCCCCGTGTCAGCCGCGGCGGCCCTCGCCATCGGTGCCGTCGTGGCCCCGCCCGACGCGGTGGCCGCCACCACGATCGCTCGGCGCGTCGGCCTGCCCCGGCGGGTCGTGACCGTGCTCGAAGGCGAGAGCCTGGTCAACGACGCCACCGCGCTGGTGTGCCTCACCGCGGCCACCACGGCGATCGAGGGCCACATCACGGCGCTCGAGATCACCCGCGACTTCGCCATCTCGGTGGTGGGCGGCATCGGCGCCGGCCTCCTCGTGGCGATGGTCGTCGCCCGGGTCCAGACCCACGTCGCCGACACCGTGACGCTCACCGCCATCTCGCTCGTGACCCCCTTCGCCGCCTACCTCCTGGCCGAGGAGATCCACGCCTCCGGGGTGCTGGCCGTCGTCGTCGCCGGGCTCATCCTCGGGCACAAGGCCGAGCTGCTCCAGGACGCTCCCTCCCGGCTGTTCAACCGGTCGAACTGGGCGACGATCACGTTCCTGCTCGAGGGCGTGGTCTTCTTGCTCATCGGCCTGGAGATCCGGCCGATCGTCGAAGCGGTCGGCAGCAGCGACCTCAGCACCGAGCGCATCGCCCTGGCTGCCGCCGCCGTGTTCGCCGCCGTCGTCGTGATCCGGTTCGCCTGGGTGTTCGCCACCGCCTGGATGCTCAGCCGCCGCGACGACCCCGAGGCCCTGTCACCCAGCGAGACGACGGTCGTGTCGTGGGCCGGCATGCGCGGCGTCGTCACGCTGGCCGCGGCGTTCATCCTGCCGCCCACCACCCCCGAGCGCGACGTGCTGATCCTCCTCGCGCTCGTCGTCACGGCCGGCACCCTCATCATCGAGGGCACCACCCTGCCCATCGTCATCCGCCGCCTCGCCATCCCCGGGCCCGACCGTCACGAGGACGCGCTCATCGCCGCCGATGTGCTCGAACGCGCCGGTCGAGCCGGGCGCGCCCGCCTCGACGAGGAGCTCGCCACCGACCCCGGCGCCGCCGGCCCGGAGATCATCGAACGGCTCCGACGGCGCGGCACCGAGCGCGCCGAGGCCATGTGGGAGCGCCTCGGCGGTACCGGCGAGACCCCCAGCGCCACCTACGCCCGCCTCCGCCAGGCGATGCTCGATGCCGAGCGGGCCGAGATCCTGCGCATCCGCCAGACCGGGCGCGTCCCGCACGAGGTGCTGCAGGAGGTGCTCGGCGCCCTCGACGTGGAGGAGAGCGTGCTCGCCCTCAGCACGTCGGACTCCACCGCCGACCGAGCGGAGGACCTGGCCGCGCCCGTCCACCCGTCGAAGCAGTGCGAGCACCTCACCGAGGCATCCGAGCGCGCCAGCGCCGATCCGGTCACGCCCGACGGCTGCGAGGAGTGCCTCCGCGACGGCGACACCTGGGTGCACCTCCGTCTCTGCCTCGCCTGCGGTCACGTCGGCTGCTGCGACTCCAGCCCCAACCGCCACGCCGAGGCCCACTTCCACGAGACGGACCACCCCGTGATCCGCAGCTTCGAGGTCGGCGAGGCCTGGCGCTGGTGCTACGTGGACGAGAAGCTCGGCTGACCAGCCTGGTCGGTCGCCCACGCCGCACCGACGGCCCGGCGGGGCCGGCTACCCACCAGGTGCCACATCGGCCGCGCCTCCCCGGCCAAGGTCGATGATCGACCAGCCCGGGCCGGCGGGGCGGCTACCGCTCGACGAGCTGGACGAGGACGCCGAACGAGCTGTCGGGGTGCACGAAGGCCGTCTTCGATTCGCGAGGACCGGCCACTGGCTCCTCGTCGAGCACGTCGCGGTCGTTGCTCGACAAGGCGGTGACAGCAGCGGCGACATCGTCGACGCGGTAGCCGATGTGGTGCAGCCCCGGCCCGCCCTCGGCCAGGAACTCGGCGAACTCGGAGTCCTCGCTGGTGGGCGAGATGAGCTGGATCGTCGACCCGCCGACGACGAGGAACGCCACCTCGTAGCCCTCGCCGTGCATCTCCTCGCGGTGCTCGACCAGCACCCCGTAGGTGTCGCGGTGCTCGGCGATGGCCTCGTCGAGGTCCTCCACCACGATCGCGATGTGGTCGACGTCGGTGAGCACGGCCGCGTCGAGCCCGCCGTCGAACGCCTCGTCGACCGGCTCGCCGCTGAACGACGTCTCGAACTGGTCGTCGTCCTCGTTCGGGTTCTTGGCCTGGATGCCCATCGTGCTCCTGCTTCGTCTTCGTCGCTTCGGTCCAGACGCGGATCGGGCCCAGACCGGAGCCGTCAGGGCCTCTGGTCTACGCCAGATCGCGCCGGTCTTGGGTTCGGGAGGCTCAGCCCCGCTGGTCGAACCGCTGGAACGATTCAGTCCTGCTGGTCGAAGCGCTGGAACAGCGTGATCTTGTCCTCGCCGACCTTCTCGCGGAACTCGGGGTCGTCGATGCCGAGGCCCTTCTCGGGTGCCAGGCACAGCACGCCGGCCTTGCCCTCGATCTGGTTCTTGTGGACGGCCAGGGCGGCCTCGCCGGTCTCTTCGAGCGCGTAGGTGCGGCTGAGCAGCGGCTGGATCTTGCCCTCGGCGATGAGCTGGTTGGCGGCCCACGCCTCCTTGTAGTTGGCGAAGTGCGAGGAGACGATGCTCTTCAGCTTCATCCAGAGGTGGCGGTTGTCGTACTCGATCATGTAGCCGGAGGTGGCAGCGCAGGTGACGATCTTGCCGCCGCGTGCCGCGGCGAAGACCGAGGCGCCGAACGTCTGGCGGCCGGGGTGCTCGAACACGGTGTCGACATCGCGCCCGATGAGGCCGCGGATGTCCTTGCCGAGGCGGCGCCACTCCTTCTCGTCTTGGGTGTGCTCGTCCTTCCAGAACTTGTAGTCGGCCTCGCGGCGGTCGATGACGTGCTCGACGCCCATCTCGTTGAGGAGGCGGCGGCGCTTGTCCGAGGAGACCACGCCCACCGGCGTGCCGCCGCCGTTGAGGATGTACTGCACGGCGTAGCCGCCGATGCCGCCGGTCGCGCCCCAGACCAGCACGGCGTCGCCCTGGGTCAGGTTGCCGGCGTGGGGGCTGACGATCATGCGGTAGCTCGTGGAGTTGCACAGCGCGTTGCACGCCGCCTCTTCCCACGTGAGGTGCTTGGGCTTCGGCATGAGCTGGTTGGCCTTGGCGACGGTGAGGTCCGCCAGGCCGCCGAAGTTGGTCTCGAAACCCCAGATGCGCTGGTTGCTGGCGAGCATGGAGTCGTCGTGGGCGGACGGGTCCTGGTCGTCGAGGTGGTTGCAGTGCAACGTGACCTTGTCGCCCGGCTTCCAGTTGCGCACCGCCGAACCGACGCGGACGACGACGCCCGAAGCATCGGACCCGACCACGTGGTACGGCAGGGCGTGGCGGGCTCCCCACACGCTCTCCTTGCCGAGGCGGTCGAGGAAGCCGAAGGTCGGCAGCGGCTCGAAGATCGAGGTCCAGACCGTGTTGAAGTTGATGGCCGACGCCATCACCGCGACGTACACCTCGTCGGGCGCCAGCTCCGGCGTGGCGACCTGGTCGACGTGGAGGGACTTGCGGGGGTCCTTGTCCTCGGACTCGTACCCCTCCCACATGGTCTGCTCGTCGCGCTTCACGAACGCTGCCCGGTACGACTCCGGGATGTCGATGTTGGCGAGCTCGTCGCCGGAAGCACCGGCCAAGATGGCGTCAAGGAATGCCTGCATGGCCGGGCATCCTATGTGGGACATCCGTCAGCAGACGAAGTGCCGGCGGCACGTCGCACGACCGGCGTGGGCCGTGTGACCCATGCTGCGCCGCCCATACCTCTCGTCGCGGAGATCGCCGCCGATAGTGTCCTCGTGAGCACCACCGCACCAGGAGTCAGCACGGACATGGCCATCACACCCGAGGAGATCGCCAGCAAGGAGTTCCTCGTCGGCCTTCGCGGGTACGACAAGGACGAGGTCCGCGCCTACCTGCAGACCGTCGCCGCCGCGTTCGATGCCATCCCGGCTGCGGCCGCGGCCCCTGCTGCGGCTCCGGCACCCTCGGCCGAGGGCGGTCTCACGGCCCAGCTCGGCCAGATCGAGGCCATCCTCGCCACCGCCAACGCCGAGGCCGCCAAGGTCCGTTCGGAGGCTGAGGCCGACGCGGCGCGCACCCGCGCCGAGGCCGACGCCCACGCCCAGGCCACCCGCGCTGAGGCGGAGAGCTACGCGGAGGCCACCCGCGCCGAGGCGGAGCAGCACGCCAACGAGGCTCGCCAGAAGCTGACCGCGGCCCAAGACGAGGCCCTCGGCCTGGTCGCCGACGCCCAGGCCCGCGTCGACAAGATGGTCGAGAGCTCCCGGGTGGAGGCCGAAGCCGCCGCCCAGGCATCGGTCGCCCACCTCACCACGCAGGTCGATGAGCTCACCGCCGCCCGCGATGCATCCAAGGCGCAGCTCACCGAGCTGCGGACCAAGCTCGACAAGGCCCTCACCATCGCCGAGGGCTGACCTGAGCTTCAGCCGCCGCTCGATGCAGCGACGGCGGTGATCACCACCGGCACGTCGGTGGCCTGTGCGCTTCGCCCGTCGACGCTCAGGCACAGCTCGATCTGATCGCCCACTCGGGTGGCGACCAACCGGACCATCACGACCGGGTCCCCGTCACGCACCTCTGCGCCGATCGCGACGGTGGCCACGAACGCGTCGACGAGGTGGATCTCCTCCATGCGCCACAGGTGACCATCGAGCTGGTCGCACAGCCGAGCCAGCACGTCCGCTATCTGGTCGGTCCCGAGCTGGATCCCACGCACGATCGACGGCTCGCCGCGCTGGTGCGCGACCACGAGGCCGGACGGATCGCAGCGGAGGACGTCGGCGCCGCGGAGATCGAGCTCCCACCCGGCAAGGAAGGTGCGCAGATCCGGGGACCCAGGGAGCGGGTCCAGGTGCGCGACCTGGGCGAGGATGGCCTGCTCGGTGCGCTGCGGCGCGTCGGGCGTCGGCGGTTCGACCGATGGATCGATGCGGATCCCGGTGGTCCGGGCCTCCAGCTCCGCGCTCACCATCGTCACCTGCCGGTCCCAGTTCTCGCGGTTGAGCTGGAGCGACGGCCGGATCGCGTCGGATTGCTGGAGCATCCGTTCGTGGACGACCCGAAGCTCGTCATCGGGGAGGTGCTGCACGCCGAAACCTCGATCGAGCACCGTGGTCACGTACACGACCACGCCGTGCTCCTCGGCCCAGACCATGGCGTCGGCCAGCTCCCACCAGTTCTGCTGGATGAACGACCACGACAGCGTGAGCTCCCGCCCGCTCGCACGGGAGTAGGCGTAGAAGCGGTCGAAGTTCGCCATGAACCGGTCGTAGTCAGCCCCGACCCGCACGGCCTCGAAGGTCTCGCGCGTCACCCCGTCCATCGAGAGGCGCACGCTGGTGGGGAAGTCGTGCAGCAGGGCCTCGACCCGCGGGTTCCAGATCGTGCCGTTGGTGGTGATCGCGCAGTCGATGCCCGGTGCCACCTCGCGCATGATGTCCCAGATGCGCCAATGCCCCCTGACCAGGAGCGGCTCGCCCCCGACGAAGTCGCAGATCGAGGCGTGCTCGATGAACTCACCGATCTCCTCGAAGAACTGGTCGGGGTACCGGTCCGGCAGCGGTGGCAAGCCCAAGCGCCGCGCCCGGATCGTCGACGAACGATCCGCGCCGCACATGATGCACTCGAGGTTGCACGTGTTGTGCATCGAGAACGACAGGCAGACGGGCCAGTCCACGTCGTCTCGCACGGGCATCCACTCGTAGGCGCGCAGCGGGAGCTCCGCCCCCCCGTGTCGCAGCTGGTGGCTGCAGATCCCGCAACCCAGCGAGAGGTCGCGGCGGGCGACCGCCGCCCGCAGACGGGTGGCCCGGTCGCCCGTCCAGATGTCGCGCAGGCGGCCCTCGCCGACGACGCCGAGCGGATACAAGAAGTTGGCGCAGCACACCAAGACGTTGCCGTCGGGGGCGAACTCCATCGAGGCGAAGGGTGCCCGGCACAGCAGCTCCGACCCCCGATCGGGCGGATCGACCGACCCGGGATCGGGCGGATCGACGGGCGCCGATACGGGCGGTGGGTCGGCAGGACCGGGCGTCGCAGCGGTGTCGGGCACAGGAGCGGCGGCCCAAGCGGCCCTTCCGGGCTCACCCGAGACCGCCTCCGAGGCGGGCGCCGCGGCGCGGTCTCGGCGCCACCGGGACGGACGGAGGCTCATCGATGCCCAGCCTCAGCCGGTCGGGCCGCCGATGTCGGCCACGTGTTCTTGGCATGCATGACAGCCGTCCTTCGCACCGGTGGGCGCAGCGAGGCTACCACCGCCCCTTCCGGGCCCCTCGGGGCCAGCTCGGCTGCCGCCCGTCCGGTGAACGACTCCGGTCACGCCGGTGACGCTCGGATGGACACGGGTGGGTCGGGCCTCGGTACGCTTGCGTCACGCAACCGTCTCCTCCCGAGACCCGTCACAAGGGGAAGCTCCGCAATGGCCGGAACTGTCATCGTCGCTGGCGCCCGCACGCCGATCGGAAAGCTGTCCGGAGCGCTCTCAAGCTTCTCCGCTGCTGACCTCGGCGGCTTCGCCATCAAGGCCGCCCTCGAGCGGGCCGGGCTGACGCCCGAGCAGGTCGAGTACGTCTTCATGGGCCACGTGCTCCAGGCCGGTGCCGGCCAGATCACCGCCCGCCAGGCTGCCGTCAAGGCCGGCATCTCCATGGGCGTGCCCGCCACCACCGTCAACAAGGTGTGCCCGTCGGGCATGCACTCGATCTACCTGGCCGATCTCATGATCAACGCCGGCGAGGCCGACATCGTGGTCGCCGGCGGCATGGAGTCCATGACCAACGCGCCGTACCTCCTGCCCGGCGCCCGAGGCGGCTACCGCCTCGGCGACCAGAAGGTCGTCGACTCGCTGATGTACGACGGTCTGTTCGACCAGTTCGACCACGTCGCCATGGGCGCCTCCACCGAGGCCTACTGCGGCAAGGAGTCCACCTCCATCAGCCGTGAGGAGCAGGACGAGTTCGCCGCCCGCTCGCACCAGCGTGCGGCCGCCGCCTCCAAGAACGGCCTGTTCGACAACGAGATCGTCCCGGTCGAGGTCCCGCAGCGCAAGGGCGACCCGATCACGGTCAGCGAGGACGAGGGCGTCCGCGGCGACACCACCGCCGAGTCCCTCACCAAGCTGCGCCCCGCCTTCGACAAGGAAGGCACCATCACCGCCGGCAACGCCTCGCAGATCAGCGACGGTGGCGCCGCCGTCGTCGTGATGAGCAAGGCCAAGGCCGAAGCGCTCGGTGTGCCGGTCCTCGCCGAGATCGCCGGCTACGGCCAGGTCGCCGGGCCCGACGCCTCGCTCCTGCACCAGCCGTCGAACGCCATCACCAAGGCGCTCGACCGGGCCGGCAAGTCCGTCTCCGACGTGAGCCTGTTCGAGCTCAACGAGGCCTTCGCCGCCGTCGGCATCGCCTCGATGCGCGACCTCGGCATCTCCGCCGACGTCACGAACGTCAACGGCGGCGCCATCGCCATCGGCCACCCGCTCGGCGCCTCCGGCACCCGCGTCACCCTCCAGCTCGCGCTGGAGCTGGCTCGCCAGGGCGGCGGTCTCGGCGCTGCTGCCCTCTGCGGTGGCGGCGGCCAGGGCGACGCCATCCTCCTCCAGGTGGCTGGCTGACCTGACCGCCCGGCCTGCGGGCCGGACGTGATCTGAGCGAAGGGCGGTCCTCCGGGGCCGCCCTTCGTCGTGACGAGCTACCCAGATCGCGAGGACACCCAACCGAAGTTGGTGTGAATCTTGTGGCAGGGCATCAAGATCCACACCAACTTCGGTCATGCCCCGCTGGCGCCCCCCGCTGACCGGTCGGGTCAGAGCTCGCGGCGGCCTTCGAGGGCTCGGCCCAAGGTGAGCTCGTCGGCGTACTCGAGGTCGCCGCCGACGGGGAGGCCACTGGCGATCCGGGTGGTCTTGATGCCCATGGGGCTGAGCAGGCGGCCGAGGTACATCGCCGTCGCCTCGCCCTCGATGTTCGGGTTGGTGCACAAGATGACCTCGGTGACGCCCTCGGGATCGAGGCGGGCGAGCAGCTCCTTCACGCGGAGCTGGTCGGGGCCGATGCCCTCGATGGGGCTGATCGCACCCTGGAGCACGTGGTAGCGGCCCTTGAACTCGCCGGTCTTCTCGACGGCGACGAGGTCCTTGGGCTCCTCGACCACGCAGATGGTGTGCCCGTCACGTCGGTCGTCGCTGCAGATGCCGCACAGCGGACCCTCGGAGAGGTTGAAGCAGCGCTCGCACCACGCCACCTTCTCCTTGGCCTCGACGATGACCCGCGCCAGGCGGACCGCATCCTCCTTCGGCAGCTTCAGGAGGTGGAAGGCGATGCGCTGGGCGGACTTGGGGCCCACGCCGGGCATGCGGCCGAGCTCGTCGATGAGGTCCTGGACCGGTCCCGCGTAGGTGGCCATCGAGGCGCTCAGCCTCTGCCGAGCAGGCCGCCGAGGTCGAGGCCGCCCAGGTCCGGCGGCTGCTGGAGGCCCTGGATCTCGTCCACCGCGTCGCGCAGGGCGGCGAGGATCAGGTCCTGGAGCATCTCGACGTCGTCGGGGTCGACGGCGGCGGGCGAGATGGTGACCGACTGGAACTCGAAGCCGCCGGTCACGGCGATGCGCACGGCACCGCCGCCGGCCACGCCCTCGACCACGGTGGCCGCCGCCTGCTCTTGCGTCGCGAGGATCTGGGCCTGCATCTGGCCGGCCGTCTCCATGAGCTGGCCGAAGTCGAAGCCGCCGGGTCCGCCGCCGCCGAGGAGCGCGGCGAGCGGGTCGTCGGCGGGCTCGGCTGCCGCGGGGAGGTGCACGGCCTCCGCAGAGATGGCGTCGTCGTCGTTGGTGTCATCGGGTTCGATGGTCACGATTCCTCCTGGAGCGCGTGGATCGGGCTACTGCTCGTCGAGCAGTTCGGCGCCCGGGAAGGCGTCGGTGAGGGCGGCGAGGCCCCCGGCGGGGGCATCGGGCGCGTCGTCGAGGTCGTGCACGTCGGTGCCGGCCAGGTGCTCCTCGGGGTCATCGGTGATGGGCGCCGACGGCGGGCGGCTCGAGCTTCCCGGCCCGCTGGCC
>Ga0182745_1002208_pt1 | contig 17796 bp, 16 predicted proteins | sample eDN3rd30CKraftBY_FD_128523 | JGI IMG/M metagenome (GOLD analysis project Ga0182745, IMG submission 128523) | Enriched backyard soil microbial communities from Emeryville, California, USA - eDNA 3rd pass 30_C Kraft BY (version 2) (version 2) | ecosystem: Environmental > Terrestrial > Soil >...
ACGGACTGACCCGGCGAGAGGACGGTGATAACGCTGTTCCCACTGCCTGCACCGGAGCGGCAGTAGAGACCGTCGCCATTGGTGCCGGACACCGTGGCCGTCTGGCCCGTGTTATCGCTGGCTGGCGGCGTTTCCGGTTCAGGGCTCGTGTTGCCGTTACCCGTGGAGCCGCCGGTTACGAATTCAGACGAGACGAAGCCATTCTGGCCGCCGCAGACGACAGCTTGCCAACCGCTGGTGGAGCCGCTGCGTGTGTTGACCGACTGGCCAGGCCGCAGGACGGTGATCACGCTGCTACTGGTGCTGGCACCAGAGCGGCAGTTGAGACCTGCGCCGCCCGTATTGGCGACCGTGACGGTGCCTGTGGATGCGCCTGGTGCCGGGGCGGGATCCTTGGTACCGGAGTTGTTCCCGGAACCGGAGCCCGCATTGATGGTGAGGTAGTCGCTATGGGCGAAGCCAGCTGCGCCGCCGCAGGTCACCGGCGTCCAGGCGCCCTGGTTGGCACCGCGCACTGGCACGGACTGACCGGGTGAGAGGACAGTGATGACACTGTAGCTGCTGCCTGCACCGGAGCGGCAGTAGAGACCGTCGCCATTGGTACCGGAGACCGTTGCGGTGCCGGTGGTGGCGCCCGATGCGGCGCTGTTGCTGTTGTTGGGGGCCGCGCTCGACGTGGTACCCGGTTCGACGTAGGTGGTGGCAACGAAGCCGTTTTGGCCGGCGCATGTCACCGGGACCCAGCCGTTGGTGGCGGCACCGCGCGTCTGGATCTTGTCGCCATCGCGGAGAACGGTGATAACGCCGTAGCTGGTGCCCGCACCGGAGCGGCAGTTCAGACCATTACCGGTACCCGTGACGACAACCGTCATGTTGGATTGCTGGATTTCCTCATCGCCAGCACCACCGGACCAGAGGTAGTTGACATCCGCGAAGCCCTGCAGACCTCCGCAGTCGATGCCCAGATAGCCATTCTCCGCTTCGCTGAGGACATAGACCTTGGTTCCCTCGGGCAGCGTCATCAGGGTTGCGGCATCATCGCTCGGGGCGACGCGGCAGCGCAGGCCTTCGCCGTTGGTGCCGGTCACCGTAGCGGTGCCGATCGCCTGGCTGATGTCGGAAGCCGGGGCGGTGGTGGCAGGAACTGCCGCAGCCTGTACCTCAGGCTCCTGCTCCGTGGTGGCGTCGCTTTCGACGTCATCTGCTTCCCCGGTATCCGTATCTGTGGTGACTTCCTCGACGGTATCCGTCGTGGTTTCGGAATCGGTCGTGACCTCTTCGGAGGAATCGGTTGTCGAGTCGACATCGCTGGACGTCTCGTCAGCGGTTTCTGTGTCCGTGGCTGTATCGTCAACGGTTTCGGTGTCGGTAGCTACGTCATCAGTTGTGTCGGTGTCTGTCTCTTCCGTCGCTTCTGCGTCGGTGGAGGAATCCGTCGCGGCATCTGTGTCCGTCTCTTCGACAGGTGCCGTATCGGTTTCGACATCGGTCGTGATGTCTTCCGGAATCGTCGTATCGGTTTCGGTGTCGGTCGTAACCTCTTCCGGAACCGTGGTGTCAGTTGTTACTTCGGTGTCGATATTTTCTTCCGGAGCCGTTGTATCTGTCATGGCGTCCGTGGAATCATCCTCGGAGACAACGGCATCCGTCGTGGTGTCTTCCGGAACCGTCGTGTCTGTGGTCACGTCCCCGGAGTCTGCCGTATCGGTGGTGACGTCCCCGGTGTCCGTCGTGGTGTCTTCCGGAACCGTGGCGTCAGACGTAACGTCCTCGACAACGGGTTCCTCGATCACGGACTCGACGGCCTCATCAGTCGTTGTCTCTTCAACCATAGGCTCGTCGGTCGTCGTCTCTTCCTCCTGCGTCGCTTGCTCGCTCTGCAGAACGACGTACTTGCCGTTCACGTAGCCAGCGCCGTCACCGCAGTTGACGTGCACGAAATTCAGGTCACCCTGCCAGATGCGAGGTGCTGCAACCTGAAGTGTGGCATTGACCGGAATGCGGGCGAGGACTTCGCCGTCAACCGTCGGTGTGGCACGACAGGCCAACCCTTCAGCCGGGATCTCGTTGTTGTTGTCCACAACAAAACCGGCGTCGATAACCTCCTGCCAAAGCAGGTCGGGTGACGTCGGTTGCTCCACGGGTGTTTCAGGTTCGGTTTCAGCGACCGGATCGGTCACTTCCGCCGGAGCCGTTTCAATGGCGCTGAGCAAGGAGGCGCTGACGAAGCCTTCCTGGCCATTGCCGGAGACCACCCAGAACCATGTGCCCGTGTCAGTCACGATTGGTCCATCGATCAGGGTCACGTTGCTTCCCTGTGGAAGCTCCCCAATGAGGGTGGAGTCATCAAGGGTGATGACATCGGAACGGAGATTTGCTCCGCTTCCGTTTGGATTAGCGATGGTTGCTTGTTGTCCAGCGACCAGGTCGGTGCTGGCGAGTGCGGCCATGGGTGCGAGCAGCGATAGCCCGAAGACCGTGGCCACTACGATGAGGAGCACATGATGTGCCCGTTTCAGGATTGTAGACAACCCCTTCCCCCTCCAGTTTAAGACGTGCGACCGGGCAGCCCCCCGGTCATAAGCGGGTATTGGGTTGATGGATATCTTGCGAACATCCCCGGAAACCGGTGGGCATTCCAAACGAATCGTTGGGATGCGTCGTTTCCTGAAACCCAACTGCCGGAGACCGTCCTCTCCGGAATCAGATCGGCCGATTCGACCGATACCCTGGAAATCGTGACGAATGCGGTAACGAGGCGTTGAACGCTGTGTTATCCACATCCCGGTTGCAACCGAAGCCGGTTCTGTCCCTTACCTGAGAACTGAGGATGGCGTATGGCATGAGTAGGGCGTGGCCAGCAAGCGGACATTCTGGTGCAAGTTCGGCAGGTGTTTCGAGACTGTTTGCCGGGACTCAACGCTGAGAAGGTCTTGGTGCTAACGACTCCAACTCTCGGTTTGCGGCGTCTTCCAGCCAGAAGGCACTGCAACCCGAACCACAACGCACTCGGGACTGAGACGACGGTAACAAAGGGGGGAGCACGATGTCAAGCAATGCAGCACATGCCATTTCCGGATGCAACCGGAGATAACGTGCCAGATGGGACTGGGAGTCCACTTTCTGAGGAGGGTTGATGACCCTTTATTGGGTGCTTCGCAGGCTTGGTGCCATGGTGTCACCCGAACCTGCGCCGGGGGCCACCTACAACCAAAACGCCCGTAACTGTCAAAAGGTTTCACCATTGACTCTTTAAGTATGTGTCTCCGAGTCATGTGCGGCAAGGGCTGAAAGGGGTCCGAACGGGCCGGTAATCGGGTCCGTCCGAACCTCCTTGACGAGGTGGTCACAACAGGGTTTTTGGATATTGGGAATGAATGCACGATAATGGTCTTGCCAACCAAATGTACGTACATTGTGGCGAGCGAGCGGAATACCGCGTGGTCGCCTGCTTCTGGCTGATTATTCAGTCGTGTCGTCGGTGCGGCGACGGCGCACCCGGTTTCCGAGTCCGACGCGGCCTTCGTTCTCGGCGTCACGGCGTTGGGCGGTCGCCACATCGAGCTCTTCCTGCACCTGCTCCAGGCGGACACGTACGCGTTGTTCGTGCAGGTACCAGATGTCCCGGTGCAGGGATGAATCGACTTGCCGGAGGTCCTCGATCTGGGCGTTGATTTCCGAGATCTTGTAGGTGGTCTCGCGGAAGATCTCATTCGTTTCGTCGAGACGTTCGTTGAGCCGCTCAATGCGTTCTTCCAGTGCGTGCCGGAGCTGGTCGAAGCGGGCGTCGGTTTCCTGACGGGCTTCGTCCTGCATATCAACCACCTGGTCGTGGCGTTCGGTCGCCTGTGATTGCATCTTGATGAGGTCGTTACGGAGGTTGATCTCTCCTGCACGCAACTCATCCAGAGTGGGATCGACATGGACGAGGCCACGGCGCGTGTCTTCCAGGGCATCGTAGGTGTGGGCGAGATCGGAGCGCAACTCGTCGATGCGGGCGGTGAAACTCTCAATGTTCTCGGCGACGGTTGCTGTGCGGCGACGAGCCTCCTGGTCGACGATCTTGATGGAATCATCGGTACGGATGACATCCCGCCGTAGTTCATCAACCTCGCTGCGGACGCTGTCGATGTTGTCGCGGAGACCGTGGGCAATGGCGCTGGTGCGGTCGCTGAGGGCGGTCAGGTGTTCCATCGTGGTCATGACTTCGCCGTAGCGTTCGGCATTCTGGTTACTGTCATCCACCTTCCGGCGGGATTGCTCAAGCAGGTCAGTGACGTGGGCCTGCAGCGATCGAATGGGACGTGTGCTGTCGTCGATCCGCTGTTCGAGATCGTCGATAAGTTGGCGGGTGCGGTTCTCATCCAGGGCGCGCGCCTGCAACGATTGTTCCGCCTCCTGTGTTGCCTGTTCCAGGGCGATGCGGAGTTGGCTGATCGTGGCTTCCTGCTGCTTGATGGTGGCCTGGTCAGCTTGTTGCCGGAGGCTGATCTCCCGCAAGGCGAGCCTTAATTCATCCAATTGCGCGTGCACGGCGCGAGATTGGGCCTCGGCGCGTTTGCGATCGTCCTCGCGGCGATAGGACTCGGGGCGGGCAACGGACATTTCGGTGGAGGCATCTTCTTCCTCCAGAGCGTCATTGAAGGGAATATCCTGCATGGCGGCGTTCCGGGATTTGTGCGCCTGACGCTGTTCCGGTTCCTGATGCCGAGGGGCATCCGTGCGGGGTTCCTGCTTGCGGGATTGTCCGAAGAGGTTCTTAACCATGGGTGTTGCCTTTGTTGTCGTATCCGGACATTTTCCGAACGGCCAGTTCGAACGAATGGAGACAGCGCGGGATCATGTTGTCGTATCTGCAACGAACATCGACGCAGGTGCGCTGGCTTGTCTGCGTACAGGATACGAGACGAGCGGGGAATCGTGCCGAATCAGGGGAGTCACGGAGGCGACCATTATATAGAAGGTGCTTGCATGATGTCGATCGTGTCGACGACGCATCGCGCCAGCGCCGAGGGGTGATAACCGCCTTCCAGAACGGCAATGAGGCGGCCTGCCGTCAACTCATCCGCCAGCATTCGGGTGGTTTTGGAAAGCGCCTGAAATCCCGCGTCCGTGACGCGCAAGCCTCCAAGCGGATCATCGCGATGGGCATCGTATCCTGCCGAAAGGAGGAGGATGTCTGGTTGGAAAGCGCGGACGGCAGAGGCTACAGGGCCGGCGAGGGCCGCCATGATGGCGTCGTCACCATCCCCGGCGGCAAGTGGCAGGTTCAGGGTGTATCCGCGGCCTTCGCCGGTTCCGCGTTCACTGGCTGACCCGGAACCGGGATAGAAGGCGCCGTACTGGTGGATCGAACAGAAGAGCACATCAGATCGGTCATAGAAGATGTCCTGGGTGCCATTTCCGTGGTGCACATCCCAGTCGATGATGGCGACGCGTTGGAAACCGGTTGCCCGGGCGTGGGCCGCCGCGATGGCGACAGTGTTCAGGAGGCAGAATCCCATGGATTGGTTGCGGGTGGCGTGATGTCCGGGCGGACGGACAAGGATGAAAGCCGAATCGACCTGACCTGCCATGACGGATTCGACCGCATCGATGCCCGCTCCGGCGGCGAGCCGGGCGGTGGGGAGGGAATCCGGCAAAACCAGGGTATCGGGATCGATTTGGCCGCCTCCTGTATGTGTCAGGATTTCGAGGCGGTTGAGCAGATTCCTGTCGTGGACTCGCAGGATGTGTTCATCCGTGGCCGGGGACCAGGAATGCGGAACTGCTTGGTGATTCAGGCCACGTCGGGTGAGTTCTGCCCCAATGGCCAGCATCCGGGCAGGTTGTTCGGGATGGGGTGTGGTGTCATGACCGGTGAAGGCGGAGTGTCGATACAGCCGGGTGCGTGCATGAACTGGAGGCATCTGGATCCGGGGGATGAGAGCGGGCTTCAAGCGAAGTGAAACCGCTCGTGCGGTCAATCGATGGCGAGAGCAGAGAGCGTTGCATGTGTGTCAAGCACACGCGATCCGCTTCAGGAGCCAGTACGCCGCATGTGGTTCACGCCGCTCCCTGTATTGTGGGCGCGGCTGCGCGTGAGACCGGGGCGACGGGCTGCGGTGCGGCCACGAACGACTCCGGGATCCCGTGGCCGTAGCGGCGTCACGTTGCGGGGGCGTGGTCCGCGCATTTCGCTGGTGTACCGAATCATGGAATCGCCATGCCGTGTCTCGGCGGATGTGTTGGTGTGCCGCAGGAAACTGGTTGGCCCCATCCAGCTATAAAGGAAGGCCCCGGCGATGGGCAGGCACAGGATCAGCAACGCCCAGGACATCTTGTTTCCGCCGCGCACACGTGGCCGGCCGATCAGATCCCCGATGGCCTGGATCACAAGCATGTACTGGACGGCTCCGAAGACCACAATGAGCGTGGCAAGAGCCAGGGTTTGGAGGTTCATCGTTTTTCACCAATTGCCGCATTCGCTAGCAACGTACGGCACATGACGTGCTATTTCAGTGTAATTGGTGTTGTTGTCAAGCGCGACTGTACGTTCGGGGCGGATTTGCCCGGGAAGACGGCGTTCCTGTGAAAAGACGGCGAAATCCTGCCGGTTTACGTGGAAACAGGGCGTGGAGCGAGCAGACAAATTGGGTTGGGGAGGGGGAATGTCCCTCACTCGCCCCCGGATGCCTTGAGGTACTGGGCGACGACAAAACCGGTCTCCCCCGTTTCGTCCACTTCGACCGGGTACCAGGTGTAGCCGTCGGCGTCAGCGGAATCACCCGTGATCGTGAGTTTCGTATCGATCTTGAGTTCGGTAATGATGTCGCTGCTGGCTGAAGCTTCGGAGCGGAGATTGACCAGATCCTCGCTGAGAACCACCTGATCGCCCGCGGCGAAATTCGGTGCGGGTTCCTCGGGCGTGGTTGACTGGGTGGTGGGTGTGCCGCCGAAGGTGATGAAGCGGGGTTCATCCGCCACAACAGAGGGTTGCACGCGCAACAGGTTGAGCGGCGACCATGGTTGCTCCTCGAAGGTTGCCCAGCCTTCACGTGTCGCCCCCGGCAGGATTTCCTTTGCCACATCCGGGGTGGGGGACGTGAGCGCCAGCACGTGATCCCAGGCTTCGCCGTCAAAATCGGCAAGGTGGAGCGCAGTGAAAGAAAAGAACGCCGGGCGATCGCTGATATTTGTGGCCTGGACGCGGACGGCATGCCAGGCATCGTATCCTGTCGACCCCGCCAGCGCGCGCAGGCCGAAGTCGGCGAGGTCATATACCGCCTGACCGGAAATGTGCTGGAGTACGGTGACATCAAAATCCCCGGCACGGACGGTTTCGCCGAAGGCAGCAGGGGAGTCCGGTGAGGTGCCGAGTCCGGAATCCTCGGGTACGGCGTCGAAGGCGGGAATCGAGGCGCCATCGGTCAGGGCCAGCCATGCCTGGCTCCAGGTTCCGCCGAGAAAGGGGCTTGAAAACCAGGCGACGATGTTTCCTGTATCGTTGACCTGAAGCGGAACCCATCCCTCGGTGGTGGCACCCGCCTCGACGGTGGCCTGCAGGGCAGGCTCCGGGCATTCCATTGCCGGTGTACGGCGGAGAATGCCGTCGGTGCCGGTGCCGGCAAAGTCGGTGACGTTGATGACGCGGGTCTGGTCGCTGGTATTGGTGGCCACGATGGAGGCCAGTACCCAGGTCAGTCCTTCCGGAGCTGCGTCGTTGCCTTCATTGGCGGCGGTGATGGTCTCGAATGCCTCGTCTCCGGCCTGGACACCTTGAACGGTGAGTTGCCAGGGACCGGCAGTGGCGGTTTCGCCGATGGGTGTGATTGTCGGTGCAAAGGCGGATTGTTGCATTCGCGTCATGAGGACCTCGTATCGTGCAGGTAGCGTGTGCATCGGTGAGTAATTGTCCCGGGAAGCATACGGAGTTTGGGGTGAGTGATGCAATTGCCGACGACGTCAGTTGACCGCTCCTGGACGATAGGGATTCTGCTCAAGAGCCTGCCGTACCTGCCTCGACGGGACATCAGAGAAGTCATCGTACCATTCACCGACCGCGCGAAGATGTGATGGTGCGAGGACGGTCACGATTGCATCTGCGAGTTCCTGAAAGCGTGCCAGGGCGGAGGCGGGGGCAACCGGAAGTGCCACGATGACCTTGCCTGCATGCAACCGATGCACCGACTGGATCGCCACGTGCATCGTTGCCCCGGTGGCCAGACCGTCATCCACAAGGACGACCGTCTTGTGTGCCACATCAGGTATTTCGATCGGTGCACCGAGGTCATCCGCCAGGCGGCGAGCGGCGGCTTCTGCACGATTGATGATGGGCTCCAGGTCTGCATCGCTGATTTCGAGATCCCTGACCAGATGCTGATTGAAGAAGACATCTCCACTGGCAGTGATTGCGCCGAGCGCGAGTTCGGGTTGGTCTGGCGCGCCAAGCTTGCGGACGACCATGGCTTCGAGCCGGACCTCCATCTTCCGGGCGATCTCTGCCGCAACCATGACACCGCCCCGTGCCAGCCCCACGATAACGATATCTTCCGGAGCAACATGCGCGAGATGCGGGTGGAGTTGGCTGACCAGACGGGCACCTGCATCGATACGATCATGGAAGCGATCGGGTGCGGATGGTGAACGGAAAGTCGGCATTTGTTTGTCGCTCCTGTACGTCCCGGGAATTTCCCTCAATGCATACACTATTGGTGAACGTGGGGACCGGAATCAGATTGGCAGGATAGCTGGCATGTCATCATCACGTTTCACGGGAAAGGTTGGCGCCCCTTGACTCAACATGAACCTGAAGACACCGGAGCAATATTTGCACCCCAGCGAGATGGCACCCCGCAGGATATCTACGCCTATTACGCGCGCTTCCGTCACGCGGGCCGGGTGGCGAGGGGAGACCCTAGCTGGGCAGGCGGGGATGAAATCCTCGCACTGCTCCGATTCGAGGATGTTCAGGCCGGGTTGCGGAATCCTCGCCTTGGTAAGGAATGGCAGCGCTTGTTGCCGCCGGGCGAAATGCCTGCGTTACCCGAACCGGATTCCTTTGGCGATATCGCGCATCATTTCATGCTCTTCCGCGATCCTCCCGATCATACCCGGCTGCGTTCGACGGCAAACATGGCATTCACCCCTCGTCATGTGAACAAGATGCGTGCCCCCATCGAACAGCTTGCCGCGAGCCTGATATCCGATCTCAAGACCCACGATGGCCCCGTGGATTTCATCGCCAGTGTGGCCTATCCGCTACCGGTGCTGGTGATTGCGGGGATCCTTGGCGTGCCGGAGGACGACTTCCCGCGATTCCGGGATTGGGCGGCAGTGATCGCGGCAGCGATCGACTTGCCGGTGACGGGTTTGGCCGAATTCGTGCAGCGGGCAGACCAGACAACATCGGATTTGGCGGATTACCTGCGCTGGATCGTGAAGGAGCGTCGTCAGGAGCCACAAGACGACCTGATCTCAGCCATGCTTGCCGCGGACGTGACCGAAGGGAAGATCGACGAGAAGGAGCTCATTTCCACATTGATCCTGCTGTTGGTGGCGGGGCATGAGACAACGGTAAACCTGATCGGGAATGGCACCCTGGCCTTGCTGCGGCACCCGGATCAGTGGCGGGAGTTGGTAGACGATCGGTCGTTGGCGCGCAACGCGACCGAGGAATTGTTGCGGTATGACAGTCCCGTCCAGATGACGACGCGGCTGGCGATGGAAGACATGGAACTGGCAGGGACATCGATCCGGCGCGGGACAGAGGTCTTCCTTGTGCTGGGATCAGCGAATCGCGATCCGCTGGCCTTCGAGGAGCCTGACCGGCTGGATATCCGACGGGATGTGGGCCGCATCATGTCGTTTGGGATGGGAATCCATTTTTGCCTGGGTTCCCAATTGGCGAGGCTGGAAGGAGAGATAGCCTTCCAGATGCTGGCGCGGGATGTGCCCAATCTGGAACTTGCAGTGGAAGAGCCGGAATGGCGAGCCGGGCTTATCTTGCGCGGTCTGGCGTCCCTGCCTGTCACCGTCTCGTAATGTTGTTGCGAGCAACGACTCTCATGGCAATGAGGCGGATGGCGAATCGTGCTGAAAGGGATTCCCGATCGTGTTACAGGATGCAGACATCCGGATCATTATTGGCGCTTCGTCCCAGCAGTATCCAGGCTGGATCCAGACCCAGGAGGACGAGCTCAACCTGACGAATCGGGCGCATTGGACGGCCCGGTTCCAGCCCGGAACGATTAGCCGCATTCTTGCCGAACATGTCTGGGAGCACCTGCTCCCGGACGATGCTGCGACCGCCGCCCGCATGTGCTTCGAATTCCTGCGACCCGGCGGGTTTGTCCGGGTCGCCGTGCCGGATGGGCTGTTTCCGGACGAGGCATATCAGCGAATCGTTCAGGTTGGCGGGCCCGGGCCAGCAGATCATCCCGCGGCGAGTCATCACGTGGTCTATGACTACCGAACGCTGCCAGGTGTTTTTGCACGTACCGGATTCGATGTGCGATTGCTCGAATGGTGGGATGAACGTGGCGAATTCCATGCGGAACCATGGAATGAGCGCGAGGGTTTCATCTATCGCTCGGCCCGGTTCGATCATCGTAATCAGGGTGGCAGGTTCGGTTTTACATCGCTCATCGTGGATGCGGTCAAACCGGCTGGAGAAGGCTGAATTGCCGACTGCCACGGAGTCGCAGCTTTATGAGCGTCAACCAGGTTCGGAGGCGATGAGCCGACGAAACGTCCGGTAGGCGTCCTTCGGAACATAGGTATCCGTCATGATTCCCAATTGATGGAAGGGATCAGGATTCGAGGACTCCGCATCGCGAAGACCGAACAATTCATAGACGGTAACGTTGAAATGATCGCGGTGATGCAGGATTGTCTGGATCATGTGTTCCAGCGAATCCGCTTGTACAGTCTCCGTCCGATCAGGTCCCGTGGGTGTTCCATTTTCGGCAATGTGGATCGGTACCGATGGTGGAATACCAGCCGCCGCCAGGCTGGTCGTGCGTAAGGTGTCCAGCGCATGTTGGGTGAGTGATCCGACATCACCTGGTTGGCCAATGGGAGCCACCGGTGAAAATGCATCCGGGTACAGGCCAAGACCAATGTAGTCGATCGACTCCACGAATGCTGGCCCCCCAAGCGATGCGATATCAGACCAGAAGTTGCCATCTCCCCCGGCGAATTCCTGTGGCTCGGATACGCTGAACCCGGTTTGTACCTGACGGTGTCCTCGTTCGTTCAGGTGCTGACGGGCGACGACAATGCCTTGGGTCAGGGCCTCACGGACACCGGGCGAGCTGCCGTCAATTCCGGGAAAGTTGAAATTCGGCTCAAGCGTGATTTGGAGAAAATGGACGAGGTGTCCATAGCGATCGATGACATTCCGAATGAAAGTCAGCCAGCCGTCGATGTCCTTCTCCTGTGGCTGATAGCAAACGACCAGGTCAAGCAAGAGGTGCTTCTGAGAATAGATAGTGTCGGGAAATGCCAACGGTGGAAGCATTGCCGAGGATCCTCCCCGAAAATGGATGTACTCCCTGATGATGAAAGGGTGCGGTCCGCGGAGTTCATCAATGGCGGCCAGCATTGCGCTCGGGTCGTCAGGATGACCAGTGGCATCTCCTACCTGGGAGCATGCATATATACCAAAGGTGAATGGATTTGCCGCTCGGGTACTCATGAGTCTTCCTTCTTTTCGGGATGGGCGTGAGTTGGCCACGTGATGCTGCCCGAGGTGATTTCGTTTGCGAGCGAATCGAGCCAATGGATTTCGCTCCCGATTTGATGCACCACATATTCGATCTCGATTAGATGCAAACGGGTGATTCCCTGCGACTGGGTTGCTGATATGCGGTCCTGTTCGAGCTGCCGGGAAGTTTCCTTGAGCCGTTTAATGCGTTGATGCAGCGCATCGATCGCGGTTCCTGGCTTCACCGCTCCCAGATAGCTCAGGGCTCCGATGAAGTGACTGATATGGACCTCAGGGTTCCGAATATATTGGTTAACTTGCCGAGCCAGGGCGGCCCAGCCTTTTCCGGTGATGTGATAGACCGTTCTGACAGGTCGATTTCCTGATTGTTCGGTCCGTAACGGCGCCACCCAGCCTTCACGTTGCATCGCTTCCATCAGGCGGCCAATGGAGGCGCGGCTGACAGGGATGCCTCGTTCCTGGCTGAGTGTCGATGCGATTTGGTAGACGTGTGCGGGAGACTCCGCGAGCAGACCAAGAACCGGTATGAGATGGGGGTTGTCAAGGGTGTTTGCTGGCATGACAGAAGTGTAATAGTTTATATGAACTAATGTCAATAACTACGAAACGACCAGTCCACAAGACAGAGGGCTCAGCGGTGATCAGTAACGCCGACCTGGGCGCACATGTCGAGGACGGGGCAGGTTGAGCATTTGGGGCGGGTACCGGTGCAGATGTGTTTGCCAAAGGGGACCAGGCGTTCGTTGATCTCGATCCAGTAGCGGTCGGGCAGCACCTGCTCCAGGGAGGTCATTGTTTGCTCGGGTGTTTTCGTTCGCACATAGTCCCAGCGGTTGGTGACGCGATGGACGTGGATGTCAACGCTGATCCGTTGCTGGTCGCAGGCAACGCCCAGCGTGAGATTGGCGCATTTGGGGCCGATACCGGGGAACGACTGCATCACTTCCGCATCGCAGGGAAGGCTGCCGGCGAACTCATCCCTCACCCGGATCGCGATATCGCGGATTTGTCCCGCCTTGCGTTCGTGGAATGTCACATCCGAAATCAGGGCATCAATCCCGGCGGGCGTCATGTCGGCCAGGTCAGATGGAGTCCGGGCTTTGGCGAACAGGCGACGGGCGGCAACGAGACTGGTTTCATCCCGGGTGCGAACCGAGAGCATGCAGGCGATGAGTTGCTCGAAGGGCGTTTCGTACCCTTCGTCACGCAGCTCGAACATGGCGGCTTTGGGGTAGGGCTGCACAGCTTCACGGATGCGTTTCATCGCTACATCGATATCGAACGGCTGTTTGGTCATAACACGGACCCTCCATGAGTGGGGTCAGCGCATGTCTGATGCCCGCGTATGACCGCAAGCGCGCACCTTGTCAGGCCGCGGGATCGAATCTCTCGATTACCAGGCACGCATTCTGACCGCCAAGCCCGAACGAGTGCTTGGTCATGGCGCTGATGTCGGCGTACTGCGGCGCGTTATGGACCACATTGAGGTCGATCAACGGGTCCGGTGTGAGGAAATTTCGCGTGGGTGGAATCACGCCCTGGGCAATGGTGAGTATTGAGGCGACGGTTTCGATTGCCCCGGTCGCGGCCATGCAATGGCCGATCGCACCCTTGATCGAAGTGACAGGGAGGGAGCCAGCACGTTTTCCGAAGACGAGCTCGATCGCCCGCGCCTCCGCCAGATCACCGAGTTGGGTGGATGCGGCGTGGGCATTGACGTGATCGATCTGGTCGGGATCCAGCTCCGCATCCGCCAGGGCTGCGTTCATGGCTTCGGCCGCACCCGAACCGTCGGGGCTCGGGGCAATCGGGTGAAACGCATCGTTGGAGGAGGCGAAGCCGGAAATTTCGGCATAGATATGGGCATTCCGGGCGAGTGCGTGTTCCATTTCCTCCAGCACGAGGATGCCCGCGCCCTCACCGAGAACGAATCCGGCACGGCTGGCATCGAAGGGTCGGCTGGCGTTTTCCGGATGATCGTTGGAATCCGTTACCAGGGCACGCATCGCTTCGAACCCACCAAGGAACAGGGGTTGATGGGTTGAATCCGCGGCACCGGTCACCATCATGGTTGCCTGGCCGTATTTGATGGCGTGGAAACCGGTGCCGATGGCCTGGGAGCCTGTCGCGCAGGCGGTCACGACCGTGGAGCTGGGGCCATGGAGATTGAATCGCTGGTGAATGGCGTAGGCGGCGAGATTGTTGGGACACATCACATGCAGGTGGGGCGGTACCCGCATCCGGTGTTGCTCGATGTGCGAGGCATGGACCGGCAGGACATCATCGTAATAGCCTCCGAGGCAACTGCCGAGCGCGACGCCAGCCGAGCGTAGCGAGGGATGTGGCTGGTGATCGATATCGAGGAATCCGGCGTCGATCAGCGCTTCCCCCGCTGCTTCGACAGCCATTCGGGCAAAACGGGATGTGGTACGGGCTTCTTTCGCCGTGAGAAAAGTGTTCGGCATGGCCTCGTCGTTGACATCGCCGCGAACGAGACAGGAGTGTTGCGATTCATCGATATCCTTGATGCGCCGGATGCCCGTTTCGCCGTCGAGGATGCGGCGCCATGTCTCCCGGGCGTTGGAGCCGAGTGAACTGACGGCGCCCAGGCCAGTGACCACGACCCGACGGGGCTGGATGAGGCTGCGTCGCCGGGCTCGCGTGTTTCCCGGAGTCTGCATCGGGAGTGTTGTCATGGAAGCGCCTTTCAACGAGAGAGCAATGGGTGGTGTCAGATCATGCAGGACGCACCCGGCATGTCGTGAGCTGATTCTATGCAAACCTTTCCGAACGCAACAGGCGTGAAACCCGGAGAAACAGGTGGGGGTTAGCGCTACCCGGGTGATTCCTCACGGGATCAGGGCACTATGCTCCCCGCGAATGGATGATCTGTCCGGTGATCCATTTCCCCGCATCGCTGGAAAGAAAGAGGATAAGCCGGGCGGCGTCTTCCGGTTGGCCCACACGACCGAAAGCCATCTCTGCGGTGATGGCTTGCTTGAGATCGTCGCTCATCCAGCCAGTATCGGTGCCGCCGGGATCGACGGCGTTGATGGTAATGCCTTGCCTCGCCAATGTCGGCGCCGACGATACGGTGAGGGCCTCAATGGCGCCTTTGGTTGTGGCGTATGAGAGTTCCTCTGGCATTGGCCCGACACTCTGACCGGATGTCATGTTGATGACGCGGCCACCTTCTCCGGAGCATCGCCGGGCAAATTCCGCGGTCAGCAAGGCAGTACCGCGCACGTTGACCGCGTAATGCTGATCGATGCTGTTGGCGGTGATGGTTCCGGCGTTGTCATGGTAGGAGACCGCTGCGTTGTTGACGAGAATGCTGACCTCTCCCAAGTGTCGTTGTACGTCATCGAAGAGTTGTGCTGGTGCTGCGGGATCCGAGAGATCCACTTCCATTGCCAGAACACGAACGCCCATCTCGCGGAGTTCAGCGGCGAGTTGCTCTGGCTCGGTGGTTGCACTGCCATAGGATGCGACGTCATAGGACGTCCAATGGGTGAACGCAATATCGGCTCCGGCGGCCGCAAAGGCCCGCGCGACGGCGGCACCGATGCCATTGAGGCGGCTTGCGCCGGTCACCAGAGCGATCTGGCCGCCGAGTTCGAGGGTTAAACCGGTCATGTTGACTCCTTGTCGTGCATGTGTTCACCAATACCTGGCTATTTGGGGAATTGGTTCGCAACTCTTGCTTCCGGAAATAAAGTAATGGGCCACGTTATGCGATCATGGTGATGATTATTGGTTTTCGCGAAAGGATAATGGTCGTGAAGGAACTGTCTAATCTGGATGTTCAGCCGGAACCCGATCTGCCTCCCAGTGTACTGGCGGAGCAAACTGTTGGATTGCTGGTGGGCGACGGAATGATACTTTTCACCGGAGTTGGCGCGATACTTGGGCAACAATTACTGGATAACGCATTTGGATGGGGGCAGGATTTGCTCGTCGGTGCAGCCGCCGGGGCAACGTTCGGCATTCTTGGCGGTATGGAACTCGTCCATATCCTGGCCGGTCGGTTGCGGCGCAAGGAAGCGTAGTCGCGATCCATGCGATCAACTGCGGGCCGGGGATTTGCAAATCCCCGGCCCGCAGTTTGGTTTTTCAGGATAGTGTGGAATACACCTTGCGCCGTCAATAATTGGTTAATGGATGCGATGCAAGGATATCCACTATGAGCAATCACCAGAACCTTAACGTGCAACCAGAACCGGATTTGCCGCCAAGTGAAATCGCCTCGTTGAGTTTGGGTCTGCTCCTGGGATCCGGTGTGATCCTTGGGGCGATGCTTGGTGCGCTGTTCGGTCATTTCCAGTTAGACGACGCATTCGGTTTTGGGCAGGATGTGTTGGTTGGTGCGATTGGCGGCATCATTCTGGGGATACTCCTGAGCGTCACCGCCGTCAAGTTGCTTGTTGCCCGCGTGGCGCGACGAGAACAAGAAGGTGAGGTACACACGCATGAATGAGACACCTGATCGCAAATCGCCACGGCCCGATGAGGACAAGAATTCGAAGATGGCCTATGGCATCGGCGTGGGCATTGCTATCGGGGCTGGCATAGGTTTGCTCCTGGACAATCTCGCGCTCGGTATAGGGATTGGTATCGCGATCGGTGTGGCCATGGGTGGGGTTTCAGACCGGGACTGGGGAAAGAAGAACGATTGAATCCAGGCGTTTTTCGTTGCCTGGAGGATGGTTGGGTGTTTTACGTTGAATACCCCGGACACGTTGAATGTCCGGGGTATTGCTTTGGAGGCTGTGACGATCAGGATGCAGGTGTGACATCTGCCAGGGGCAGGATCTCGAACGTGAGATTGACATTGGTGACGATCGAGACTTCGGCCGGTATACCGGGGTCGAACAGCGGCACGCTGTACAGGGTGGTGACCGATGTGAGCGGGAGTTTGGTGGTGCAGGTATTGACGGTGGGTATTCCGCCGTAGCCACCGTAGGACATGGCGGCGTATGGATCATCGTGCGAGGCGATGATTTCGCCGAGCGAGACATCCAGCAGTTCCGCCTGGAGAGCGGCCTGCTCGCGCGCATCGGCGATTGCCGACTGACGAGCCTCCCGCATAAGTGTCGCGCAGTCGGTAACGCCATACATGGCGCCGGCCATGGTGACGTACAGTCCCCAATCATGGGCGGCGGCGAAGGCATCATCAAGGATGTCCGAGATTTCATCCACCGTTGGGTTTTGCAGGTCGAAGACAAGCATGATGGTGATTGGGCCACCCGATGGTCCGTAATCACCGGAATAGGGGTTGATCACCGTATGGATGGCGTCTGTCGGGACGCCTGCAGCGGCGATCGCCTCGACTACTGGTGCAGAGATCTCTGCCTGGGATATCTGTGACACGACAGGCGTTTCCACCATCGGGTTCTCATCACCGTAATAGCCGGAGCCAAGGATCAGGACGACCGTCGCCGTTTCTGCCGGGACATTGACCATCCCGAATCCGGACACGGACAGCCCGGCAAGAGGTGCCACGGCGGATTGTGCGGTGGCCATCGGTGCGAACAGCACCAACACCGTCGTAAGGAACGCGAGCATTGATGGAAGCATGGTTATGCGACGCATGACAGGTTTCCTCCTGGGACCGACTGGCAATCCAACATAAATCCCGGTTTGTTGCACTCTATCACGCTTCACCGGGGCATTTGGTTTCCGGCTAGCTGGCGGTTCGTGACATTCGGGGCGAAGAGCCGCACAATGATGGAAACACGGTGGAGTGCCATCAGCCGACCAGTTGAGGCTCGCCTTTCTTCTCTTGAGCTTGATACGGGAATCTGGCGGGATACGGAGACTGGTGTACTGGAGCAGGGGCGACGTGGTAGATACGGGATGGATCGCGATTCCGGTGGCTCATTTGCCCGTGGAGATCAGAAATCATCCTTCGATTTGCAGAAAGGTAATGGCGCAATGAGTAGCACAAGCACAGCGAATTCAACCAATTACGATACGTTGACGCTGGAGCAATTGACCGGAGTGGTCGGCAAGAAGTGGACGTCCTATCCGGAAAAGATCGGTGCGTTTATTGCGGAGATGGATTTTGGTACCGCCCCGAATGTCATCGA
>Ga0182745_1002209_pt1 | contig 17788 bp, 15 predicted proteins | sample eDN3rd30CKraftBY_FD_128523 | JGI IMG/M metagenome (GOLD analysis project Ga0182745, IMG submission 128523) | Enriched backyard soil microbial communities from Emeryville, California, USA - eDNA 3rd pass 30_C Kraft BY (version 2) (version 2) | ecosystem: Environmental > Terrestrial > Soil >...
ACGGGGTGGACCTGCTGCTGCTGGGCTTCTCGGTGATGATGCACCTGCTCTTCCTGGAGCAGGCCCGGCTGCGCCGGGGCGCCGGAGCGGGCCTCGTGGGGCCGGTGGCGTTCGCGCTCGCGTGCATCGTGCCGGCGGCGCTGCTGACGCGCGGCCTGTCGGGGATGGCTCACATGCTCATCGGCACCGCCCCCATGCTCCCGAACAGCGTGCTGACGCTGGGGCTGACGGCGCTGACGCTGTTCACGGTGTGGCGGGTGCTGCGCGAGCTGGCGATGGACCCCTCCGGTGTGGCTGGCGCGGCGGTGTTCGCGGCGCTCGTGCTGCTGGCCGTGCTCACGCCGCACACACCCGCCATCATCACCGCCGTGGGCATGCTGGTGCTCGGCTTCCACCGCCGCAGCAGCGTGCTGCTGGGGCTGGCGGTGGCGTTCCTGCTCGTTGCCGGAGGCTGGTACTACTACGACCTGGGCCTCACGCTGCTGGCCAAGTCGCTGGCGTTGATGGGCGGTGGACTGGTGTTCCTGGGCCTGCGCTCATTCCTGCTGCGGCGCTTCCCCGCCCCGGCGACGGAGGTGCGGTGATGCTGCGCACGGCGGTCATCCTCGGCGGGCTTGCCCTGGCGCTGCTCGTCCCCACGGGGCTCGTCATCCAGAAGGAGCACGTGCTGCGCTCGGGCCAGATGGTGCTGTTGGAGCTGGCGCCCGTGGACCCACGCTCGCTGATGCAGGGCGACTACATGGTGCTGGACTACGCCATCAGCCGCGAGCAGAGCGCTCCCCTCCCACCAGACGGGCGGCTGGTGCTGCGGCTGGATGCCGACGGCGTGGGGCGCTTCGTGCGCTTCGATACCCCCGGCACACCGCCGACACCGGAAGAGCTGACGCTCCGCTATCGCCTCCGGGGAGGCCGCATCCGGCTCGGCGCGGAGTCCTTCTTCTTTCAAGAGGGCCACGCCGACCGCTATGAGCGCGCCCGCTACGGCGAGCTGCGCGTGGCCGATGACGGCAACAGCGTGCTGGTGGGCCTGCGGGACGCACAGCGCCAGCCCCTGGGCCGCTGACCCGACCACGCCGGCCGGGGGGCCGCCCTCGCCGGCCCCCTGCCCCAGGCCGGTGATATGCCCTCAAACGGGCAGGGCTTGCGCTCCGCCCTCCTTCTGGCGCACCATCATCTTAATTTCGATACGCAAAATCAAAATCAAGGATAGCGACGATGGTCGGTCAGGGCTGCGGCAAGAAGGTGCTGGCGCGAGGTCCGTGCGCGGAGGTGACGCGATGCTCCTGCGGGCACATCCACCTGGCCATGGGGCCGGTGACGATTCGCGTGGAGGAGGAGGTGCTCCGCGCCATCGGCATGACGCTGGCGGAGGCGCTCCATCAGCTGGGGACGCCGCTGGAGCCTCTCTCCAACGAGGACACCGAGTCCGTGGGGATGAGCGCCCTTGCCAGCGGCGGGTGGAAGCAGTGAGCTCCACCGGCACGTTGCGCCGACCCCGCCCGGACGTGTCCGCGCGCGTGAAGCGGCTGGAGGAGCCGGCGCGGCTGGTGTCTCCCCTCCACCGCAGGCCCCGGGCCCCGCGCCGCTGTCCGTCCTGCTGGCGAAGGGACGGCGAAGCTGGTGGAGCAGGTGGAGCGCTCCCTGTTCATCCAGGCCCTCTTCTTCGACACGTGGGAATGCGGGCTCTAACGAGGACGAGGCGCGCGCGCGTCTGTGACGCGCTGGCCCGGGGCGCCACCGGCATCGCGGCCGGCCTCCACTCGGACGCCCGGTAGTCCGGGCGCCGTGGCTCAGACGGCGTCGACCTCCGACAGCAGATCCGAGAAGGGCGAGCCCTCCTCGCCCAGGGCCTTGTAGAGCGAGTCCACCTTCTCCAGCTCGCGCTTGAGCGCCTTGTGGTGGTTGCGGTTCTTCACCAGGCTCTCGCGCCCCAGCAGCTTGAAGCCCTCGTCCCGGCCCACCTGGCGGATGGCGAACCCCAGCACCATGCCGCGGAAGGCATCCGCCAGGTCCAGGTCCAGCGGGGCGTTGCGGCGTCGCGCCTCCGCGACGAAGGCCTGGGCCGCCGCGCGCAGCGCCTCTGGCAGAGGCCGGGCGCCCGGGGCCTGCTCGTAGTCCAGCGCCTGCGCGACGTGCCTCTCCTGCAGCACCAGCTCGCCGGGGGCGTCCGCGTGCTCCACCATGGCCAGCGTGTAGGCGCGACGGACGATGTTGTCGAGCTGCCGCAGGTTGCCCGGCCAGGGGCTCCCCACCAGCAGCAGCTCGGCCTCCTTCACCAGCCGGGCATGGCCTTCCGGCGAGCGCTCGCGATGCCGGCGGTTGACCATGTACTGCGCCCACAGGGGGATTTCGTCCTGGCGCTCCTGCAGGGGCGGCATGCGCACCGGCAACACGTTGACGCGGTAGTAGAGATCCTCGCGGAAGCGGCCGGCGCGGACCTCCGCGTGCAGGTCCGCGTTGGTGCCGATGATGAAGCGCACGTCCGCCTGCCGCTCACCGGCGCCCTCGCCCAGCGGACGGTAGCTGCGCGACTCCAGCAGGTGCAGCAGCCCCGCCTGGGCCTTGAGCGACAGCTTGTCGATTTCGTCGATGAAGAGCGTGCCGCCGTCCGCGCGAGCCACGCTGCCGGGCGCATCACGCACCGCGCCTGTGAAAGCGCCCTTCTTCCAGCCGAAGAGCTCCGCCATCTGGAGGTCCTCGGGCACCGTCACCAGGTCCATCGTCTCGAAGGGCTTGCCCCGGCGGTTGGAGCGCTCGTGGCACCAGCGCGCCAGACGCGACTTGCCCGCCCCCGTGGCGCCGCTGATGAGGATGGTCTCATCCTGGAGCGCGAAGACCCGGAGGATGGGAAGCAGCTCCGCCATGGAGCGCCCCACCACCGGGAGGAACTCGTCCACCTCCGGCCGCGCGACCGGCCGCTGCGGCAGCCGCGCCAGATACGGGGCCGCCACGTCCGCCAGCAGCTGGAGCCGGTCCCCCGCCTCCATCCAGACGAACTCCTGCCCCATCGCGGCCAGGCAATCCGCCTCCAGAGAAATCATCCCCTCGATGCCGCCCCCGGGCGTGCGCAGCGGCAGCACGCACACGTGCGTCGCGTGACGGCCGAGGAAGCGCTGCCGGCTCTCGTGGCTGTTGAAGCCCGCCAGGCCCGGGTCCCCCGTCACCGGCGCGTTGGGCGCATGGGGCTGCACCGTCCCGACATTCACGTCGATGGACACCGCGCACCGATGCTCCACCACCGCGCGCCACGCCGTGGCCGAAGTGAAGAAGGGCGCACCCACACCCGCATCCGTAATCTCAGCCGCCCCCACATCCAGCGCGGCCAGACTGCGGTAGGCCTCGCCCGGGCGCAGGTGGACGATGCCGCGAAGCACCCGGCCCCGGGCCGCGTACCGGCTGGACGCAAGGGCTTCCTGGGCAACGACCTGCAACCGCCGAAGCGTGGCGGCAGCCGCGGTCTCGAAGTCCCTGGCTCCCCGCAAATCCGCGAGGAGTTGCGCCATCTCGTCTTGCATCCACTCGTCTCCGTCCAATGCCCTCTGACGGGCCCTACCAGGAACCACATCAGGGGGACGGAGTGTAGCGGAGATGAAGAACGCGGAAGGAGCGGCCCCTCCTTCCGCGTTCCCTAAACTCCAAGACTGCGGGGCTGCCCGGTCTCCCGGAGCGCCACGCCGCAGCGCCATGCGCTTCGCGTGCCAGCCAGCACATGTGCGTGATTCCGGGGATATGGCCGGACGTGGTGGACACGAATGAGGCCCCGCTGCGTCCCAGCAGGACGCGGCTGCGTCCCACTAGAACGCAGCGCCACCACGAGTACGGCCAGACTCCCTCTCAAACGCCCTTAGCGTGAAATCTTGGGCCGTTTTCCGGGCCCCGAAGCCCTCCGCGGCGCTTTCCGGACGGACGCAGGCGCAGGCGCGGGGGCATCCGCGGTGCGGAACGCGGGGTCCGGCTGGAGGACGAAGACGCGGTCCAACCGGAGGCTGCCGCGTGTCACGGGAGCGTCCAGGTCATAATCGAAGGTGTAGCAGGACAGCACCCGCAGCCCGGCGTCGCGGAACAGCTTCGCGGCCTGGGCGGCGCTGTAGGTGCGGAAGCTCCACTCCGTCTCGATGAGCCAGTCCTTGTCCGGTCCGGTGACGCGCAGGCGGTTGCGCATGGCGGAGCGCCGCGCCCGGCGGTCCGGCAGTCCTTCGTTCGTGTTGCAGACGACGCGGTCCTCGCCCACCTGCCCCACCCAGCGCTCGTGCTCGGGGCGCGCGCGCTCATAGTCCGTGAGGTGGAAGCCGAGCACGTAGATGCCCTCCGGCTTCAGGAGCCTCCGCGTCCCCTGCAGGTGCTGCCGCGCCGCCGCCTCGCTGTCCAGGTAGCGGAAGGTCGACACCAGGCAGTGCGCCAGGTCCACCTGTCCCTCCAGGGCAGGGTCCGCGAAGGACTCCATCCGCGAGGGCCCCAGCTTCACCCGGCGGCGCTGCGTCGGAGAGAGGCGCTTGCGGGCGTGGGCCAGCATCGCCTCGGAGATGTCGTAGCCCACCACGCGCAGACCGCGGCTGGCGGCCTCCTCCACCAGCCGCCCCGCTCCGCACGCGGGCTCGAGCCACTGCTTGCCGCCGGTGCCGAAGCGCTCGCTGAGCGCCTGGAGGAAGTCCACCTCGCGCGCGGTGTCGGTGCCGAAGATGGCCTCGTAGTACTGCGGGTGCTCGTACCAGTCTGTGCGTTTTTCCATGGGAGGACGCCCCATCGCGGGCGTTGGCATCCTCCGGTCCTTCACCGTGAAAGCAAGAAGAAGGACGGCCGCGCGCCACGGCTCAGGACGGCGGGCGCGCCACGTCCCCAGCGCGCGCGTCCACCGCGTCCAGCAGGCGCGACGCCAGCCGCATGAAGTCGGCCTCCGTCACGATGCCCACCAACGCGCCCTTTCCATCCACCACCGGGAGGCAGCCGAAGCGGTGGTCCAGGAGCCGGTAGATGGCGTCGCGCGCCGTCACATCCGGCGTCACCGTCTCCAACTCCCGCGTCATGATGTCCGCCACCGCCACCGGAGCCCCCTGGGACGACGGCGGGTGGCGCGACAGGGCGCGGATGAGGTCTCGGTGGCTCACCAGTCCCACCAGCCTGCTGCCGCGCAGCACGGGCAGGTGGCGGATGTGGTGGAGCTTCAGCAGGTCATCCCCCTGGAGCAGCCCGTCCGTCTCCTGGAGCGTGGTGACGTCGCGGGTCATCAGGTCTCCCACGGTGAGCATGGCGGGCCTCCTCGCGCACGCGGCCCGCTGACGCCCTGGCCGCTGTCTCCCTGGAGGGTGCGCCCCCCGCGGCCAGCACGCATCCGCTCCCGGGCAGGCGAGCGGGCAACGGCACGGCGGGTGGGCGGGCCAACGACGTGGCCCCGGGGCGCTCAGTGCCCGGGGTGCCCGGGGTGGCCCATGAGCCGCGCGAGCAGGAACATCAGCAGCAGGCCCACGAGGAGCGCCAGCACGTTGCGGCCCGGCTGGTCCTTGCCGTGCCGGTGCACGTGCGGCAGCAGGTCCGACACCGCGATGTAGAGGAAGGTGCCTGCGGAGAAGGCCAGCGCCTTGGCCCCGAGGCTCTCCAGGTGCAGCAGGGCGTCGAAGAGGAAGTAGAGCACCGCGCCCGCTGGCACCATCATCCCGTACAGCGTGGACAGCGAGAGGATGGAGAACCGCGAACGGCCCTCCGACTTGAGGATGGTGGCCAGCGACAATGCCGAGGGCACCTTGTGCGCGACGATGGCCAGCATCGCCATGCTCCCCACGCCCTCCTCCACCGCCGAGCCCAGGGCAATCCCGTCGAAGAGCGTGTGGGTCGATAACCCCAGGAACGCGGTGAGCCCCAGCACGTGCCCGGGATGTGGCGTATGCCCGGAGGGCGCTACGGCATCTCCGGACAGGTCCTCGCCCGCATGCGCGACGAGATAGCGCTCCAACACGAGGAGGAAGGCGAACCCCGCCGGCACCAGCGCGAAGGCCCACCACCCGCCGCCGGCGTACGCCTCCGGCAGCATGTGGAAGAAGGCGGCCCCCAGCATCACGCCCGCGGCAAAAGCCAGGGAGCGCACCAGAGGCGTGGGCCGATCGTTCAGGACGACCACGACCGCACCAGCCAGCGCGCCGAGGACGATGATGAGGGAATACACGGCCACCGTGGCCAGGACCGGCGACATGGGGCGCGCACCCTACATCAATCAAAATCCCGATTCAGTAGCGCCGCACGACCAAGACTCCGATTCGTCCGGGCTTCACCTCCACCGGGTGCTCCGTCGTGCGCCCCCAGCTCGTCACACGGATGGTGTGGCTCCCCGCGGACACCCGGAAGCGCGCCACCTGGAACTCGGCGGGCAGGGAGAGCCAGGAACGCAGGTCTGGCGCATTCATCGCGTTGAGCACGAGGAAGGTCAGCACGCCCAGCTCGTCGCTCTTGGTCAGCGCCCCCACCCCCGCCGCCACGCCGGCCTTCACCGCCACGCCCGCAATCTGCTTGGCCAGCAGACGGCCAATCCGGTCATCCAGGTGGACCACGGCCACATCCGCCAGGGACGTCACCGTCACCGCCTGTGTGGACTGGCCCTCCAGGGCCACGTTCACGGGCGCCGCCAGCCCGCGCGTGCGGTAGACGGGGACTTCAATCAGGCCGCCACCGTCCCCCGAGCTCCGCGAGCTGCGCTGCTTCTCCGGAGACAGGCCCGCCTCCACCACGACGACGAGCTGCCCTTCATCCGGCGCCAGCGGCGCGTGCGGAACGTCCGGGTACTTCGCCAGCAGCTCCTCGTACATGTCGTCGCGGCCGACCTTCCTGGCCAGCCGCAGCAGGGGCTCCGCCAGCGCCTCCTTGCGAGACGCAATCTCATAGGCCTTCGCGTAGTCGATGTAGGCCGAGTCCCAGTCCCGCTGGTCCTCCCGGATGACGCCGCCCAGGTAGCGCGCGATGGCGAGCTGCTCGTAGGGCTTCTTCTCCTCGGCGATCATCTTCTCCAGGCGGTCGTTGACCTGGCGCACCTCCACCATGGCGGCTTCGTCGTCCCCCAGCTCGACGTAGTTGAGCGCCTGGAGGACGGAAATCATCAGCTTCTCGAAGTCCTCTCCGCGGTAGGCGCGCTGACGCTCGTTGGTGACGAGCGTCGCCGCCTCCTCGCTGACCGAGACGCTGTCGAGCTGTTCGCTGAGCCGCTCCGCCTCCTCGAGCACGGCGTTGCTCTCCGCCCACTGACCGGCGGCGTGCAACACCATGCCCTTGTCCATCAGCACCAGCAGCTGGTCCTGCTGAGGCCCCTCCCGGGTCGCCGCCTCCAGACTCTCCAGCGCGCGCGAGTAGTCCCCCTGCTGGTACGCAGACCGGACGCCGCGCGTCCGCGCGACATAGTCACCCGCGCAGCCAGACGACACGAAGAGCACGCTCGCGAGCGCGAGCACGCCCCATCCGCGCATGCGGATGGGGCTCCAGGAGAGTAGGGACATGGAGGGAAAGGCCCGTTACCAGCTCACGCCGCGCTTCTCGAACTTCTTGCGAATCTGCTTCTCGTCCGTCCACTCGATGAGGCCGGTGCGCACGTTGCTCAGCTTCGCGGTCATCTTGTAGTAGACGAGCTTGTCCCGGCCGACCTCCTGGATGATGGAGGCGAGGTCGCCCGTCATCAGGAAGTCCACGGAGATCTGCTGGCCCGGCCCCTTCGCGGTGTTGGGGTCGACGTAGCCGGACTGCTGGTACTCGTACTCCTCCGCGATGTCCTGGCGCGCCTGCTGGTCCACCAGCGCGAAGCGGCCCGTCTGCGCCAGCGCCGTCTGGATCTTGTCCCCCAGCGAGCGCATGTCGATGTGCTCGGACGTGCTGTTCTTCAGCTTGCCCACCAGGACGATGGGCAGCGAGCCGTCCGGCCGGGACTGGGAGAAGCGCGGCGAGTTGGCGAGCGAGTCCGCCATCTTCTTCGCGATGAGCTGCAGGTCGTTCTCGTTGAAGCGGTCCGACAGCATCTCGATGGTGTTCGGGTCCTCGTAGGTGCCCCGCGTGAAGGCGCGGGGCCCCGTGCACGCGGTGACCGAGGCGGCGAGACAAGCGGACAGCAGCAGGCGGCGGGTGTTCATGGTGCGGGTCACTCCTAGTTCCATTCGCATTCGAAGCGGCTGCCTTCGAAGTTCCACTTGTGGGCGAGCACCGCGTCACGGCGATACCCCGCCGTCAGGCGGCAGACGCTCTGCAACGACGCGCGCGGGTAGTCGAAGGTGTAGCTCTGCGACTTCGCCAGCTCCTGCGCGGTGAGCTGGGACGGATGCGTCAGCGTGGGGCTGGCGCTGGCGGCCACCAGCACGTGGTGCTTGCCATAGGTCCGAAGCGGCACCTGCCCCGCGAGCTGGACGCGGCGCACGGTGCGCGCGACCAGGATGTCGCTGCGGTCCACCATCGTCTCGTGGCTGTTACGGCGGCTCAGCAGCTCCGGGATGTTGGCGGTGAAGACGCGGGTGACGTCCCCGTCGTCCACGAAGAAGTAGAGGAAGCCCTCGCGCGCGGTGCGGCTCTCCCCCGTGAAGTCCAGCGTCACCAGCAGGTTCAGGAAGCGGTTGGGCGCCAGGCCATGCCGCGACACCGCGGCCAGCACGGTCTTGTCCACGCCGGCCTTCTTCAGGCGGATGAGGCCATCCGCGCTGGCGTCGCAGGCGCAGCGGCGCTCCTCGATCATCTTCACCAGCTGGGCGGGCTCGAAGCCGGCCTGGGACAGCTTGGACAGCTCCTCATCGGTGAGGGGGAGCTGGTCGGAGCGCTCATAGATGCGCGGCAGCTGGTTCGGGTCCCACTGGATGATGTTGTAGGTCTGCACGTCTCCGGAGGGAAACGGCAGGTTCACCTGTGGGCTTCCACGGCCGGAAACGGAGACGGGCGCCTGACTGGCAACCAGCGCCAGCGTGGCGGCGAGCATCTGGGCAATCATGTCGGAGCCTCCAGTCTAGAACTTGTAGCCCACGGACATGCCCAGCCGGTGCGTGACGCCGCCACCGCCAATGGGGATGTCCGGGGTGTAGTTGAGGGCCAGGAGGAAGTTCTCTCGGTCGCCCAGGAGCACCTCGGCGCCCACCTGCGGAGAGATGCCGAAGCGCAGGCCCTCTCCCTCCGGGATGACGATGGCGCCGGCCTTCAGGCCCGCGGTGAACACCAGCGGCCAGCCCCAGGTCCGGAAGCGCGGGCCCACCATGCCGACGAAGCGCCCTCCGTCGAAGATGTAGGCGCCGCTCACGTCGAGCTGGTACCAGTCCGCGCCCCACAGCGACACCGTGGCGCCCACGAACAGCGGCGGCCCCTCCGGCGCGCCCCGAGGCGGCTTCCGGGAGTTGATGGCCGCGCCCCAGTCGAGCTGGAGCGAGATGCTCCGTCCACCGGGGCCGCTGTAGCCGCCCTTGCCGTACTCCGACTCCTCCGGCCCGTCCGTGCGGCCACGGGACTGGGCACTGGCGGTCAGAGGCACGGTGGCGGCCACCATCGCAAGGGCCCCACACAACCTGACATGACGCATCATCTCGAAGACTCCCCCGGGCGGTAGTTGCGTATTTCAAGCGCTTTGGACAGCGCGGCCCGCCGAATATTCAAGACTGCCTGCGCCCAGGCAAGCGTTCCCTGGCGCGTGGGCGATGAAACCTCAGGCCCGAGGCGTCGTGGGCGGCGCGCTGCTGGGCGCGCCCGGTTCCAGGGCAGGCGCCAGCTCCGGCTGCGGGAAGGGGCGCGCCTCCGTACGGGTGACGGGCAGCCACAGGGGGCGCGTGCGCAGGAAGGCGATCAGCTTCTCGCGCACCAGCGCCCGCAGGTCGAAGAGCTTGCTGAAGTCAGACACGCTGACGAGCGCGCGCACCGTGAGGGTCCGGTCCAGCACGTCCAGGACCACCACCGTCGCCACGCGGCCATCCCACAGCGCCTTGCCCTCGTTCTCCAGGATGCGGCGGAGCTCCGCCCGGAGCGCGTCGATGTCCGTCTGGAAGTCCACCTGGAGGATGACGGGCCCGAGCATCTCCGGGTTCCCCTTGCTCCAGTTCTGGAAGGGGTTGTCCAGGAACTGGGCGATGGGGATGACCAGGCGGCGCTGGTCCCACGTGCGCAGCACCACGTAGGTGAGCGTAATCTTCTCCACCGTGCCCCACTCGCCCTCGATGATGAGGGTGTCCCCGATGCTGATGGGCTGGGTGATGGAGAGCTGGATGCCAGCCAGCAGCGTGGAGATGGACTTCTGCGCGGCGAGACCGAGCACCAGGCCGGCGATGCCCGCGGAGGCCAGCAGCGACACACCGACGTTGCGCACCACCTCGAACTGGATGAGCAGCAACGCCGCGGCGATGACGTAGGTGGCCACCTCGAAGATGGCCCGGAGCACCACCAGCTGCGTGCTGACGCTGCGCGCCCGCGACGCGTCCTTCATCTCCGACGACACCCGGTTCTGCACGAAGGCGGCGGAGACATGGAGGAAGCGCAGGACGACCCACGCCAGCGCGATGACGCTCAGCGAGTACCCCACCCGGTTGAAGAAGACCTGCGCCGGACGCGGCAGCCGCAGCAGCAGCGTGCCCACGACGAGCAGCGCGGAGAAGGTGAGCAGCTTCAGCGGCCCCTTCCCCGCGGCGACCAGGTCGTCATCCCAGGTGATTCTCGTCCACCGCGCCAACTGGAGCGCGAAGGCCAGTACGATGCGCTCCAACAACACCGAGAGCCCCACGCTGCCGAGCAGCGTCACCAGCAATCCCAGCCACTGCCAGGGCTCCAGCCCCAGCACCGTGTCCTTGAAGAAGAAGGCCGGCAGGAAGCCCACCAGGCGGGGGCCATACTCTGCGAAGAGCGGGTCCACCTGCCGCACCGTGGACTCGTTGAAGACCCACACGAGCCCCCCTTCCGAGGGGACGCGCTGGACGCGGATGGGGACGTTGGTGCCCTGTAGGGGGATGGTGCCCAGCTGGTCGAAGCGCTCGTCGGCCGGGTCGCCTTCCGGCTCCTTGCTCACCGAGCCCACGTCCACGGGCAGCTTGCGGTCCAGCACGAACTTGAGGGCGCGGGCGAGCTGGAAGCCACGCTCCACCTGCTGGGCGCGGGGGATGAAGTCCAGGTCCAGGTAGTGCGCCGCGGTGGCGTAGTCCCCCCGATGCGCGGCGGACAGGAAGCCCTGGACGGTGGCCTGCGGCGTGCGCCGGTCCACGGAGGCCGGAGGTGGACCGAGGCCCGTATTGAGCGCGGCGGCAGGAAGGCTCCACAGCAGCCCCAAGGCCAGGACGACTGCTCTCCGGGTCCAACTGTCACGGTGCATCATGGCCGCCCTCCATATCCCTTTCGGACATCTCACTGGAAAGAAGTCCGTCCTGGCGGCCCGGCAGGCGGCCGCGTGCCAGTCGATATCCGAAATCAGGGAAACACCGACGCCTGAAGCGCATGGGAAAGCGTTGGTGCGGAGCGTGGGGGTAGGATAGAAACAAGGTCAAGGAAGGTCGCCGTGTCCGAGAAGCGAAGAATCCTCCTGATTGACGACAGCGAGATTACGCTCGCGATGGAGAAAGCCGTGCTCGAAGCGCGCGGCTATGAGGTCATCGCCACCTCGACGCTCATGGAGTTCGAGAAGACGCTACAGACGTGGCGTCCGGACCTCATCCTCACCGACATCCACATGCCCGAGGCCAAGGGCACGGACATCTGCCGCACGCTCAAGAACGAGTACGGCACGCAGGACATCCCCATCGTCCTCTTCTCCAGCCTCCCGGACGACGAGCTGTCCAAGCTGGCCGAGCAGGTGGGCGCCGACGGCTCCCTGTCCAAGGTGAACGGGCTGGAGGCCATGGGCGAGAAGATCGACGAGCTGGTGCAGAGCATCCTCTGGTGACCCCCTTGCGCGCGCTCCTCGCCGCGGCCCTCGTGGCCGCGTCGCTCGCCGGGTGTGCACGCAAGGACCCACCCGCCAAGGCAGACGCGGCGGCCGCCTCCGCCGAGAAACCGACGGCCGCCCTCCAGGGCGAGGGCGCCATCCTCTTCATCTCCGCCGACACGCGCGGTTACCTGGGCCCGTGCGGCTGCAGCGAGAACATGCGCGGCGGCATCGCCCGCGCGGCCGCCCAGGTCCAGGCGGCGCGCAAGGGCGCCCTGCCCGTCCTCTACGTGGACGGCGGCAACAGCCTCTTCGGCGAGCTCGAGCTCAAGCCGGGGCAGGTTCCGCAAGAGGAGCGCAAGGCGAAGGCGCTCGCGGACGCCATGCGGAGCATGGGCCTGGCGGTGCGCGCCACCGGCACGCTGGATGACACGCGGGGCGTGGCCTTTCGCCAGTCGCTGGGCCTGCCGGAGCTGGCGCCGGGCGGCGTGAAGGTGCTGCCTGCTGGAGCGCGCAAGGTGGGCGTGGTCGCGGCGACCTCCGCCGCGCAGCTCGCCGAGGCCAGTGCCCAGGCCCGCGCGCAGGGCGCGGACTTCGTGGTGGGACTGCTGGAAGCCCCGCTGGACGTGGCCCAGAAAGCGGTGGAGCAGCCAGGACTGAAGGCCGACGTGGTGGTGGCCACCCGCACCGCCACCGAGTTCAGCGGCGAGCAGAACCGGCTGGTGCGCGCGGCGGTGCCCGTGGTCGGGCTGCAGAGCAAGGGGCGCTCGCTGCTGCGCGTGGACCTGGCGTATGCCCCGCGGCCGGGCCCCTTCTCCATCCAGAAGGGGCAGGAGGAGCTGGAGCGGGAGGCGGCGGCCCTGGAGCAGCGGGTGGCGCTACTGGACAAGGACATCAACCTCCCTGGCTCCGACCCGAAGCTCAAGGCGCTGAAGCAGGCCAAGCGCGATGAGCTGGTCACGCGGCGGCAGGCCCTGCTGGACGCCCCGCCCGTGTCCACGGACGGCACCAATGCCTTCACGCTCCGCTTCGTTCCGCTGGAGTCCAGCCTCCCCTCCGACGCGGAGGCGCTCGCCCTGGTGACGGCCTACGACGCGGACGTGGGGACGATGAACCTCGCCTGGGCGAAGGCCCACGGCCAGGACTGCCCGGCTCCGGCGCAGGGGCGCGCGGGCTTCGTGGGCAACGCCCCCTGCCGCACGTGCCACGAGGGGGCCTTCCTCGTCTGGGAGAAGTCCAAGCACCACCACGCCTGGGAGACGCTGGAGCAGGTGGGCAAGCAGTTCCACCTCAACTGCGTGGGCTGTCACGTCACGGGCTGGGAGCAGCCAGGCGGCGTGTGCCGGCTGGACAAGGTGGCCGGCCGTGAGGACGTGGGCTGCGAGAGCTGCCATGGCCCGGGCTCGGACCATGTGAAGGCGCCCTCCACCCGCAACATCACCGCCTCGCCCGGCGAGAGTGTCTGCGTCACGTGCCACAACCCGGAGAACTCGCCCCACTTCGACTTCGCGACCTACCTGCCGCGAATCGTGGGGCCGGGGCACGGGAAGCCCTAGTCATCCAGGAATCCGGGCTCTCACCCGGGCGGCTGCTCCCACTATCGTCCTGGTGCAAGGCGTACCCAGCGACTCCTTGTTTGACTGTCAAGGAAAAGGGCGATTACTTCCGGCTTTCGCCCGCCTCCGGGCGCTCGTTCCCGCGACTGTATGCCGCCCCTACCTCTGCTCCTGCTCGCCCTGGCCTCGGCTCCTGCCCCGGGGCTCCCCCCGCCGTCCGCTGGGGTCCCCCCCACGGAGGCCCAGGTGGAGGCGCCGGGTGGGACGCAGGCGCCCCAAACAGAGGCGCCAGCCGAGGCAGTCGAATCCACGCCTGAAGTCGTGCAGCCGACGGCGTCCGCCACGGCTTCGGGCGGCGCCGAGCTTGAGCCCGAGGCCAACGCCCCCGGGCTGGAGCCCCTGGAGCCCGGCTCCGCGCTGATGGCCGAGGACGCCTCCGAGGAAGACGAGGCCACTCGCGACGCGGTCGAGTCCGAGTCGGCGGAGCTGGAAGAGCTCCGCGCGCTGGAGGGCGCCGCGCTGGACCCGGCGTCGCGCTCCACCGCGGAGGTGATGCAGTCCCTGCGTCGGCTCGGTCTGGCCAACCCGCTGCGGATGCGCATGCTGGACGCCCTCGACGAGCACACCTTCCGCGAGGACGAGGAGCTGCCGGAGATTCCGCTCATCACGGACCTGGCCAGCTTCGACGTGACGCTGATTCAGGACCGCTTCGACATCCCGGTGGAGATGCAGCCGCTGGTGGCCCAGTACGTCCAGTTCTTCCAGGGCCCGGGGCGGCGCTGGTTCCGCAAGTGGATGTCGCGCGCGGCCCGGTACGTGCCGGTGATGCATCCCATCCTGGAGGAGTACGGCCTGCCGAAGGACACCGTGTACCTGGCGATGATTGAGAGCGGCTTCTCCGCACACGCCTATTCCTGGGCGCACGCGGCGGGCCCCTGGCAATTCATCTCCAGCACCGGCAAGCAGTACGGCCTGAAGCAGGACTTCTGGGTGGACGAGCGCCGGGACCCCATCAAGGCCACCCACGCCGCGGCCTCCTACCTGCGGGACCTCAAGCGCGAGCTGGGGCACTGGTACCTGGCGTGGGCGGGCTACAACACCGGCTCCGGGCGCGTGCGGCGCATGGTGGAGCGCCACGGGACGACGGACTTCTGGCTCCTGTCGGAAGAGCGCGGGCTGGCGAAGGAGACGAAGCACTACGTGCCCAAGCTGATTGCCGCGGCGCTGGTGGCCAAGCACCCGGCGGCGTTCGGCTTCAATGAGAAGGAGTTCGACCCCGAGCCCGTGCTCGACTTCGACGAGGTGCAGCTCACCGACGCGGCGGACCTGGACGTGGTGGCGCGCGCGGCCGGCGTGCCCGTCAAGTCGGTGCAGGACCTGAACCCGGAGCTGAAGCGCTGGTGCACCCCGCCCGCGACCCCCAAGAAGCCCTATACGCTCCGGCTCCCCAAGGGGACGGCGGCGCAGTTCGCGGAGAGCTACAAGCGCATCAGTCCGGCGGAGCGCCTCACCTTCCGCATCCACAAGGTGAAGCGCGGCGACACCCTGTCGCAGATCGCGGAGTCGTATGGCTCGGCGTCCGAGGCCATCCTTCAGATGAACCAGCTGAAGTCGGCCCGCACGTTGCGCGTGGGCGCGGAGCTGGTGATTCCGATTCCCGCCGGAAAGAGCGCGGGCGGCGCGCTGGCGACGAAGGTGGCGCAGGCGCGCCGCAGCGGCGTGGTGGTCCGGCCCGAGGACGAGGTGCCGGCGGGCGCCCCCAAAGGTCCCGTGGCCGCGGGGCCCGTGAAGAAGGAGACCATCAACGGGCGCACGCGCGTCACCTACGGCGTGATGTCTGGCGACAGCCTCTGGGTGATTGCCAACAAGTTCAATGTGTCGGTGGACTCGCTGAAGCAGTGGAACAACCTCAAGCGGCGCAACCCGACGCTCCAGGTGGGCTCCACCCTGTTCATCTGGCCCGATGGCAACACGGGCACCGCCAGCGTGCAGGAGCGCGGCGGCACGGTGCTGGCGAAGCACTCGGTGAGCGCCGCCAAGCCCGCGGGCAAGGCCGGCAAGGTCCACGCGCTGGCAGAAGGTGAGACGCTCTGGTCCGTGGCGCAGCGCTACGGCGTCAGCGTGGACGACATCATGCGGTGGAACAAGATCAAGGACCACCGCACCATTCCCACGGGGAAGGTGCTCCTCCTCAGCGCGCCGTAGCCTCTGGCGCTGACACGGTCGACACGGGCTCCGCGCCCTCGCGGGCGAGTGATTTGCATCGCGACCGGGGATGACCTCATCCATCTCGCCATCGAGTACTCGCCTCCCGTTCCTTCCGCCTGACGTCCCGGCCACGCCTCAGACATCGCCCCAGACGAAGTCCGCACGCAGTACCGGAAGCGCCCCACTCCTCTCCACCGGCCACGGTGTGCCTCGCGCGCTGGATGGGCATCCGGCCCAAGGGATTCCCCTCCCCTCGGCACTGGACGGCGTGGACAGGCCAGCGCGCACGGCCGCGCCTCCAGCCAACGCTCGCTTCACCGGGCTGCCTCAACTGGCCGACGTCGCTTCGGGGGCACAGGTGCTCGGACCGGGGAGCCAGGGCGAAGGCCTCCGCGCCGTGCAGTCCGCCCTGCTCGACATGGGGTTCGCCCTGCACGGCGGCGCCGACGGACGGTATGGCCCACACACCGCCCGAGCGCTGCGCAACTTCCAGGTCCATGCCGCGCGCGCCTTCCCCGCCGTCCAGCCCACGGGCACATTGGATGCCGTCACGCTCCGGGCGCTGGATGCGCTGGCACCGGCTCCCGGAGCCCGAGGGCAAGCCAAGGGGCTGCCTTCCGCCTTCTTCGATGGCCAGCCCGTCCGCGTGGTGGTGGCCCTCCGGGAGCACCGGACCTTCCTCTTCGATACCCGCGGAGAACTCGTGGACATCTTCCCCAACGCCGCGGGCGCACCGGCCTCACCGACCCGCACCGGGCTCAAGGTGGTCCGCACGAAGCTGGATCAACCGGCCACCGAAGCCGCTGGCGCGAGGCTATGGAATGACCGCCACGTGTTCGGCGTGCGCATGCTCGACCTCTCATGGGCGGACGGCCGGCACTCCGGTGAAGAGCTGCACGGGACGAATCTCCCGTCCCTGCTCGGCACCGACGTCTCACACGGCTGCATCCGTCACTCGAACGAGGCCATCCGCGTCCTGCACGACGCGCTCTCCGTCGGAGACCGCGTGGCCGTCGTGGAGCATATGGACGACCCACACCTGGGCGTTCCGCGCCCCGTGACGTGAGCCCCCGTGTTGGAGGGAGCCCGTGCGCCATGGGGTCCCAGCGCCGCGTCAGTCTCCGGGCGCGAAGCCGAAGAGGCTCGCCGCGAAGTACAGGCTGTTGCGCTGGAAGACGCCCTCACCCGGCGTGCCCTTCTCCAGCTTGTCCTGCACGTGCTTGGGGAGGTTCGCGTAGAGGTCCTGCCCCAGCAGCTCCTCGATGCGGTCCACGGGCACGCGGTGCGCATCCAGCAACGGGAGGATCTGCTCCTTCTTCGACGGCCCATCCTTCACGTTGGGCACCAGGTACGCGTACATCGTGAGGTTGCCGTTCGGCAGCTCGTGAAGGACCGTCTTGAAGTTGTGCGTAGGCACCGCGATGCGGCGCTCGCCCGCGCCCGTCGTCTCGCGCTGCTCCGGCGGAATCGGCTGCCCGTTGGCATCCAGGAAGAGGTTGCCCGTGACGATGTACGCCTTGCCCCCCTGCGAGTTCACCAGACCGGAGACGCCCTGCTCCAGCGTGCGCCACACCTGCTGGTTGTGGTTGCCGTGCTGCGGGGCGATGTTGGTCATCTGGTGGCTCTCGTTCATCGCCTCCTGGGTGGGCGAATCCTCCGCGGGCTTCATGTGCCCCCGGTCGAAGCCAGTGTTCCTGTAGTCGGAATCGGTGACGCCGGTGCGCCCCAGCTCCGGGTCGCGCACGAAGGTGCTGTCCAGCCGGGTCACCGTGGCGGGCGTCTCCCGGATGTCCGACGCGGACAGCATGTAGCTCACGAAGGAGGGCACGTTCGCGCCCTGGTCCAGCGCCAGGCGCGAGTACTCCTTCACCAGGCTGAGCCCCTCCGAGCCCAGGTCCCCCGCGGGACGCAGCGGGTCCAGCTCCCCGGCGGTCTCGGCCACGCGGCTCTGGAGCGCGGCCATCTGCTGGTCGGGCACCCAGCGCGTGTCCTCGCTCTTCCCGGCCTTCGACGCCTGGATGAACGCCTCCAGCTCATCCGCGCTCAGCTGGCCATCGCCATTGCCGCCCAGCAGGTCCGCGCGGCGGGCCACCGTGGCCTGCCAGCCGCTGTCGAACGCGTCCACGTCCACCGCGGTGCCGTTCCCCTGCGCCAGCTTCGCGTCCAGCGCGGCGCGGTTCTGCTG
>Ga0182745_1002215_pt1 | contig 17772 bp, 16 predicted proteins | sample eDN3rd30CKraftBY_FD_128523 | JGI IMG/M metagenome (GOLD analysis project Ga0182745, IMG submission 128523) | Enriched backyard soil microbial communities from Emeryville, California, USA - eDNA 3rd pass 30_C Kraft BY (version 2) (version 2) | ecosystem: Environmental > Terrestrial > Soil >...
ACGCGCGGCGCCTTCATGATTGCAATGTTGGCGTTGCGTCCAAAGGCGTCGCGGCCCGACAATTCGACGATGAAGTTGAGGCTCTTGTTGACCACCTGCGGAAACGGGTGGGCCGGATCCAGACCGATCGGGGTCAGGAGCGGGCGCACCTCGCGTTCGAAGTATTCCTTGACCCATGCGCGTTGCGCTTCGTTGCGCTCGTCGTGGCGCAGCAGGCGGATGCGCTGGGCGGCAAGCTGCGGCAGGATTTCGGTATTCAGGATCGCGTATTGCTTGGCCACGATCTTGTGGCATTCCACCGCGGCGATTTCCAGGGCCGAATGCGGATTGGGAGGATCGCTGGGCGAACTGCCCGGCACGCCCTGCGCCAACAGGCTGGCGATGCGCACCTCGAACAACTCGTCCAGGTTACTGCTGACGATGCACAGGTAACGCAGGCGTTCCAGCAGCGGGATGCGCGCATCCTCGGCCTGGGCCAACACGCGCCGGTTGAACGCGAGCAGCGATAGTTCGCGATTGAGGTAAGGCGTGCTTTTATCGGGGTCGGGGGGAGTGGTTCGGACCAGTTGCGGTAGTTTTGTCATCGATCACGGAAAGGCGTTGGGTGGCATTTTTCGCTTTTGATAGTACCGTATCCCTACGCCGTAATGGCGGTCCCAGGCGGCTTTCCCGCGATATTCCTGAATATTTCCGTTCGGCTGTTGCGTTGGACTTTCTTGTCATCAAGAGTAAATATTTGCTGAATATAATGTCGTCCTTTTTCGTGCTCCGTTGTCAAAACCCGGACCTGCCCAGGGTCTGACAACGGACTTGGGTGCACGCCACAGCGCTGCGGCGGGCCCAGGCGGACGATGGATTATTTGCCTTTTTCCTTGCGCGGACGACCGGCTTTCAGCGACGGCAGGCCGGCCAGGATTTTCTTCAGCTGGGCCGGTTCTAGATCGCGGATCAAGGAAACGCCGACGCGTAGCAATTCGCTCTTCTTCACATCGATCCCGGCTTTCAGGCATTTGCGCTTGACTTCGCCAAGGACGCTGTACTCGTCTCCCGGCATGGTGAAGCTATCGCGCACCAGCTTGGCGGCCTTGTGCTTGGTCTTGGGCATGGCGATGGCGCCATTCGTCCCATTTGCGCCCTTCGCGCCATTCGTCTCGCTCTTGGGAGTGATCTTCGGTGCACTGGGCGGGATGAGCGCTTCCTGAACCGATTTGTGGATCGGGCTTGAGGTCGCCTGGGTCGTCTTGGCCGCTCCGGCCTTCTTGGCGCTGGCGGATTTTTTCACAGCTGGCGCCGGCTTGGCGGGCGTGGCCTTGACGGTTTTCCTGGCTGTGTTGGCGGCTTTCGTCCTCGCGGCACCAGGCTTGGCGCTGGCGGATTTCTTCGCCGCTGGCGCTGCCTTGGGTACGCTTGCCTTGGCAGTCTTTCTGGCCGCGCCGGTGGTTTTCGCCTTCACCGTGCCGGGTTTGGCGCCGGCGGTTTTTTTTGCCGCGCTGGCAGTCTTTTTCACGGCCGCAGCCGTCTTGGATGTCGCCGCCCGGGCCGTTTTCTTGGCCGCTGCGGTGGTTCGCGCCCTGGGGGTGCCGGTGCTTTTCTTCGCTGCAGATCCGGAGGACGTTTGCGTGCCTGCCGTGCTGCGGGCGGGTGGAGGGGATTGCGGCGTTGGATCGGCGCCTGCGGTAGAGGTGGCCATGGACTTTCCTTTCAGGTCAAAAGTGGATAACGTTGGTTTCATCAAAGTGGGCCCAAGGCCCGGGTTTGTCATCCCCTTGTTTGCGATTCGGGGGATGGCACAATCAGGCCAACTGCAGCCACAAGGCCTGGTGATCGGATGCTGCACTCGATTGATCCGCCAGCAGCCCGCGTATGCGTACGCCGAGGTCCTGGCTGACCAGCATGAAGTCGTAGGCAAAGGAAGGTTCCGGCCATTGTTTCTTGTCGTAGACGCCGACCGTCGGCGCGTGCGCCGTGCCGGGGTGGGCAACCCGCCAGGCGTCCAGGTAGGGAGGCGTTACGCCATCCTCGAACGGCGCCAGCAAGCGCGCATATTCGGGCGAATCCGGGAGCATGTTGAAGTCGCCCATGAGGATCGCGGAGGCGGCGCGCGGCTGCGGGGCAAACGGCCCCTCGGCATCCTTGGCCGGCGCTGCGCCGCGGGCATGGCCTACAGCCTCCTGGTGCAATGCGCGCAGACGCTCGATCTGGGCCATGCGTTGCACCGCCGAATAGTATTCCAGGTGGGTCGTGGTCAGGCGCAGCAGCCCCAGGGGTGTTTCCAGCGTTGCTTCCAGCGCCATCCTTTGCATGCTGGGCACCGAAGGATCCGCCGGCCAGGGCAGCAAATGGCGTAACACCTGGCGTACCGGCAAGCGCGTGAGCATCATGTTGCCGAATGCGCGCCTTCCGCCATCCGCGCGCGGGATGTTGGTGGCGCAGCCGGCAATGGCCGTATATCCGGGCAGCAAGGCAGCAAGTTCATGGAACTGGTCGGCGCCATCGCAGCCGGGCAGATCGGGGTATCCGGCCGATACTTCCTGCAGGCACAGCACGTCGAAATCCGCCAGTGCGCGCGCGTGCTCGACAATGCGCGCCAGGTCGACACGGCCATCGATGCCGCGCCCCCATTGGATGTTCCAGGTGATGATGTCCATGCGCGTCTCCGTTTCCCCAACGCCAGCATTCATAGCGTAATCAATGCGCGAAATGGCTTCCAGAGCTTGCGCAAGGCCTGCCCATCTTCCCGGATTTGCGCAGCCAGGTAACCGCGCGCGAAGTGGATCGCCGGGGACAGGTCGGAATGTTCTTCCAGCATTTTCCTGAGCATGTCGTCGGCGACCGTGAAATCGTTGCGCCAGCCGAGCTCGTCCTGGATGTTGGAGAGGGCGGCCTGGGTCTTGCGCAGCCATTTGCGCGGCTGCCGCGACGCGAAAAACTCCAGGGTATACCGATAATGCTTGCAAGCGATGCGCAGGCGATGCAGATCGTCGGTACTGAGATGGCCGATGCGCCGGCCGCGCCGTAGCACTCGGTGGCGATTGCTCTCCAGTGTGATCGTGGCAAAGCGCGCAATCGGCGTATCCAGGCTGCGCAGCAGCCCCGGATTGCTGGGGTCGCCCCAGCGCACGCCCTGCAGCCAGGCGTGCAGGCTCAGCAGCAGGCGCACATAGCGGCTCGACCGCAGGACTTGCGCGGCTTGCATACGCGCCTGTTTGGCGCAGTCGGCGATGGCTGCCTGCAGCAGCGGCAATGGGATATCCGCGGGGATATCTTCCGGAATATCGGCAATCCGCGCCATGGTCGATTCCGACAGGACGTCCCAATCGCGCGCCACTCCGAGTTCCTGGCTCAGCCAGGCGATTTCCTCGCGCAAGGCGGGCGGGCAGGGGATGACGCTGTCGAACATCCTGATCGCCGAGCGCAAGCGGCGCAAGCCGACGCGTGTCTGGTGCACGCTTTCGGGATAGCCGCCGTCGAGCACGCCGGCTTCGTTGGCCTGCACCTGTTGCAGGCAGTTGCCGATGATTTTCTGGAATCCCTGCTCGACGCTGTCGTTGCGTTCCAGCACGATGGCGGTGGATTTGACCGCTTCGATCGCGACCGTCTGGCCCAGGGCATAGCCGCGCTGCGCCTTGCTTTGGTCGGACGGCCGCAGCGGCACCTCGTCCAGAAGGCGCAGCGCGGCTTCGTACAGGCGCGTGGGCTTGCCCGACTTCAGTTCCAGTTCGATTTCGCTGATCGGCGCCGACAGGCCTTCGCGCTTGATCATGCCTTGGTCCAAAACGAATTCGATGTCGTCGCCATCGATCAGAAAATCCCAGGTCTGGCGCGTGACCTCGACGGTGAACAACGGTTGCAGGCTGTCTCTCAGGCTGGGGCGCGCCAGCAGCTCGAACAGCGGGGAAGCGGGATCGAGCAAGGCCAGCAGCTTGCCCAGCTCCAGGCTGGCCGCATCGACCGGGGTTTCCCATTCATGGCGCTGATGCAAGCCGCCGTTGACGCCGCCGCCCGCCTTGAGGTTCTGTATCCACTTGCCGTTTTCGCGCCGCACCCGCAATCCCACCGCGTTCCTGCGCAGGAGTTGGTCGGCGGTGTCAAAATAGATGGCGTGCAGCGCGGTCTGCCTGGGCTTGGCGAGCGCATACTGCTTGAGCAACGGATGCTGGATCAGTTTTTGATGGTGCGCCGGATCGACCAGCAATTTGAGTTCGATTTCCATTGGGCAGCCGTTGAATGATTAAATGGTATAAATAATATATCTCAATATACGGGATGGCAAAATATTTTTGCGTCAGCACGCGTCGGATCACTGTGTCGATACAGCGCGATCGTGCCCATCCCCCGGAGGAGCAATGAATCTCAGGCAATTGGAGTATTTCATGGCGGTGGCGCAGCATCATTCCTTTCTCAAGGCTTCGAAGGCCTTGCATGTCTCCCAGCCTTCGATCAGCGCGCAAATCCGTGTGCTGGAGCAGGAGCTGGAAGTCCAGTTGTTCGAGCGGCGTTCCAGCGGCACGGTGCTGACCCCGGGTGGCGCAGAATTACTCGAGCATGCACGCGCCATTTTCGCGACTCTGGAGCAAGCGCGCAATGGCATGCGCGCCTACCAGACCGCCGATAGCGGTTGTGTCGCGGTCGGCATTCCGGGTTCGCTGGCGTCGACGCTGACGGTTCCGCTGGTGCAGAGGGTGCAGGAGGCCATGCCGAACGTGCAGCTCAGGGTGGCGGCAGGGCTCTCTGGCCACGTACAGCGCTGGATCAGGGAAGGGACGCTGGATTTCGGCCTGATCTACGCCAACGCGCCCATCATGGATCTCGATCTGCAACCCTTGCTGTCCGAGGAGTTGTATGTGGCCGCGCGCGACCGGCGCATGCTTGCGCATCTGCTGGACCCGAACGGCGCGCTGCCCTGGTCCGGACTTGCCAGCCTGCCGCTGGTATTGCCCGGCAAGGAGCATGGCTTGCGCATCGCGATCGAGGAGGGCGCCGCGCTGCAGGGGATCGCCTTGAATGTGCGCATCGAGATGGACGCTCCCGAGCAATTGAAGGAAATGGTGCGCCGTACCGAATGCTTTACCATCCTGTCCCTGGCGGCCTTGCAGAACGACGGCTCCAACGAGCCCTTGTTCATCGCGCGCATCACCAAGCCGGCGATCGAGCGGGTGATCTGTCTGGCACGGGCGCAGGACCGGCCCTTGTCGCACTCCGCGCGCCGGGTCGAGGTTTTCCTGAAATCCTTGATCGATGAAGAGCTCGACAAGGGCTGGTGGAAGTCGGCGCTGAACATGGGCAGCGCGGATTCGTAGGGGCGGGTTCCAAACCCGTTCGCTGATCCGCCCGCCTTGCTCGCTAGCGCGTGCGGCGCACTGTGACCAGGGCGACGCCGGCGCAAGTGATCGCGATTCCGGCCATGGCCAGTGCGGATGGGCTGACCTGGAACAAGGCCCACTCCAGGATGACTGCTACGATGGGCGTCAGGAACAGCAGGCTGGTAACCTTGGCGGCCTGGCCCCGGCGCATCAGGTAGTGCAGGATATTGGTCGCGATCAGCGAGCCGAACACCACCAGGAACAGCAGCGCCGCCGGCAATTGCCAGCGCCAGTCGACGGCGAAGCCTTCGACGCTCCAGGCCAGGGGGATCAACAGCAATACCGATATGCCGAACTGGCAGAAGGATGCGCTGCGCAAGTCGACATTCGGGCAAAAGACTCTTTGATATAGCGTGCCGCTGGTGATCGCCAGCAGCGAGATGGCGACGGCGATCAGGCTGGCGATGCTGGCTTCGCGCACGTCGACCTTGTGCCAGACCACCAGCGTGACCCCGGCCAGCCCCAGGAAAATTCCCAGCCATTGCGGCGGCCCGAGACGCTCACCCATTTTCCAGGAGGCAAAGCCCGCGGTCAGAAGCGGCTGGGTCGCCAGCAGCAAGGCGGTGATCCCGGCTGACATCCCGAGATACTGTGCATAGTGGCTGCCGGACAGGTTGACCGCATGCATCAGCAGACCGGCGACGCAGATGTGCATCAGGCTTTTCCAACTGGCGGGCCAGCGTGGCGGACTGATCAAAAGCCAGGGCAGCAGCACCAGCATGCCCAGGGTGAGACGCAGGGTCAGAAAGGTGAACGGCGGGGCGGACGCCAGGCCGATCTTGCTGGCAAGATAGCCCGAGCCCCAGGTGATGACGAATAACCAGGCCAGGAAGGTGTCGGAGCGAAGAATCGGGGGTAGCGAAGCTGGCATGGTCAGGGAGCGCCCAAGGCGGGCACCGTCAAGGACAGCCATGATAGCGTACCGACATAATTTTGCCCGGATGAGAATCCGTGGGAACCAAGCTGGGCGCACACATGTCGATGATGGAAGGTGGCGCGATGGTAGTGGGGTAATGCGACTGCGATGTGGCCGTGATGCGACTGTGATGATATTGCGGCGCTTGATTTCCATCAAGAGACATCCAGAAAACGCACGCGGGCTTGGGTCAAGTCACGCTCCTGTGACATTCATTGCCTATAATGATTCCACGTGGCAATAAATGGTCAAAGAGCCTAAGGTCACTGGGAGAGGGTTCATCGCGACATGCGATGGTTCTTTTGACATATCGTGGGCAGAACGACATGGCATCGGCGAACAGGATCGAGAGGTGCCCCGTATGCGGGGCGCAAGGTACGGAAATCACCTATCGCGGCCCGGAAGGGCGCTTGAGCACACACGGCGAGCATCTGGAGTGGGCCAATCGCGGTTACAAGTTATTGATCGGCATGGGCGGCCAGATCTTGAATACGGTATGCAGCGAATGCCATTGCCTGTGGCACAGCGCGTCCGATACCTTGCCGGAACCGCCTCACAAGGTGCCGGCACGCGAGATCGAGCCATCCTTCCATTGCTAACGCCGGCCGAGCGTGACCGGTCGCGGCGGTATTCCAGTCGAACGAGAATTTTCAATCGGGGCATGGAAGCCGTCGCCTTTCGCGACCAAGCCCCTCATCGCTGCGCATCCAAGCCGGAACGGAATCGAAGGATTTCCCGGACGGCTTGATCCCCGCATGCAGCGAACAGGCGCGAGCACATCATGATGTTGATAAAGTTGCCCATGCCGGCCACGGCCGGATCACTCCTGGCCGGACCGTTCTCATCGCGCGTCGGGGACGTTCGGAATCAGGGTGGTATCGCCGCCCAGTCTGCGCGTCAGTTCGTAGGATGCGCTGACCACCAGGGCGGAGATCTTTTCCATGACCTCCGGCGAGAAGCGGATGCAGGGACCGGAGATGGCCAGCGCGCCGCGCAGCGAGGGGCCGGGGCCGAACACCGGACCGGCCACCGCGGCGATGTCCGGCTCGCGTTCGCCCTTGCTCAGGATGACGGGTGTGGGAGGAAAATCCGCAGGGGCGGTGATGCTGGGGTCGAAACTCAGCAGGACGCGGCCCGCGGCACCCCGGTCCAATTCCATCAAATCGCCTTGATGCACATGGTCGCGAATCGAACGCGGCGAATCCACCCGGAACAGGCATACCCGCACATCGCCGTCACGGGTGAAGAAGGAAGCGCCTTCGCCAGTCTGCTCCACCAGTTTTTTCAGCATCGGCACCACATGGTCTTCCAGCCGGAGCGACGCTTGATAAACGCCCCCCCAATGGAATAGCATCGAGCCAAGCTGATAGCGGCCGTCCGCCAGGCGATGCAGGCAGTGGGCGTTCTCCAGGGTGGCGGCCAGGCGCAGGATGGTGCTCTTGTGCAATCCCGTGCGCAATGACAATTCATGTAGGCTCAAGCCTTCATCCTGCGGCTTGAAGGCGCCCAATATCGACAACGCCCTTTCCACAGAGGCCACGCCAGGCTGCTTCTCCGACATGTTATTCCTACCTTTCTTAATAAACTGCTTCGAATTATAGGGGCGATACGGCTTGCGGGTATGAAGCTTGCGAGCCGCTTCATCATTCCACAAGAAACCGGTTGACGCGCCAAGATTTCGTCCTATAGAATGCAATTCTGTTTTTGCGATAACAAGAAGGCACTTTACGCAAAGCGCAGAGCAGCATCAAGTGGGTATTTTTTTTTCTTCATGTCAGAAAGAAAGTGAGGTCGGTGATGCGATATTTGAAATTTTGGTATGTCCTCTTGCTCTCCTGTCTGGTATTCCCGGTTGCGGCCCAGGAATCAGCAGCGAGTTTCCCTTCCAAATCGATAACGGTGGTGGCGCCGTATGCTCCAGGCGGCGCAACCGATACCTTCGCCAGGTTGATTGCCGATGGTTTCCGGCGTTCCTTCGGTGGCACGGCCATCGTTGAAAATCGTCCGGGCGCGTCCGGCATGATCGGCGCAGACGTCGCCGCCCGTGCTCCGGGTGATGGTTATACCGTGGTGATCGGCGCCGCGTCGCTGCATTCGATCCTGCCTTTGCTGTACGAGAAAATGGGCAAAACCCAGGAGAACCTGATCCCGATCTCACAGATCGGCGTCAATCCTTCGTATGTCGTGGTGCCCGCTTCCTCGCCGGTGAATACGATCGAGGAATTGATCGACTATGTGAAGAAGAATCCCGGCAAGTTCCCGTACGGCTCGGCCGGCACCGGCACCTCGCAGCATGTCTTCGTCGAACTGTTCAAGCAGCGCGCCGGACTGGACATGTATCACGTGCCCTACAAGGGTAGCGGTCAAATGGTCACCGACCTGATGGCTGGCCGCGTGTTGATGGTGATCGAGCAAGGTCCCGCGGTGATGGCGCATATCAACGCCGGCAAGCTCAAGGCGCTGGCGGTGACCACGCCGGAACGCAGCAAGGCTTTGCCCAACGTTCCCACCCTGGGCGAGAAAGTCCTGCCAGGATTCGAGGCATCGACCTGGTTCGCTGTCTACGCTCCCAAAGGCGTTCCGCAAGATATCGTCGCCAAGCTGAACAAGGCGGTCAACGATACCCTGGCGCACGAGGAAACCCGTGAGCGTTTGCTGCGCGCAGGCACCGACCCCAAGGGCAGCACTCCGGAAGAACTTGGCGAGCTGGAAAAACGCGACGCCAAGAAATGGGCCGAAGTCATCAAGGCCGGCAATATCAAGGTTGATGGTTGATTGTCATCCTGGGCGTCAGACAGGCCTGGCTTGCCTGGCGCCCGCTTTGCCCGCGCTTGAGATTTATTGTCGTACCCGCTCTATAGTCATTCCTCTTGAGTCGTAAAAAGGAAAGGTAATGAAAGCAGAAAACCAACAGCAGGCAGGGGTAGAGGTTCGCGCCGATTACCTGGAAAAGGTGACGGGTACTGCGATATTTGCCAGCGACGTCAAGGTTCCCGGAATGCTGCAGGGCCGGATCTTGCGCAGCACCATGCCGCATGCCTTGATCAAGAGTATCGATGCCTCCGCCGCGCTGGCCTTGCCAGGCGTGGTGGCGGTGTTGACCGGCGCCGACCTGGACCGCGACAACGCCCACTGGGGACCGTTCATGCGCGACCGCCCAGTGATTGCGATCGACAAGGTGCGCTATGTCGGCGAGCCGGTAGCCGCGGTGGCGGCGATCGACGAATTCACCGCGGAAGAAGCGCTGGACCTGATCCATGTCGAATACGAGTCCCTGCCATACGTCACCGATGTCATGGAGGCGATCAAGGAAGATGCGCCGCTGGTGCACGAAAACATGGTGGGGCAGAAGGATTATTATTTTCGCGGTGAACCGAAGTTCGTGCCGGGCACGAACCTGTTTCAGCGCCAGACGTACGAGCACGGCGACGTGGAGGAAGCGTTCCGTACCGCCGCGCGCGTGTTCGAGGATACCTTCACGTTTCCTATGGTGTTCCATTACGCCATGGAGCCGCACGTGGTGATCGCGGACTGCCGCGATGATTCCCTCGAGTTGTGGAGCTGCGGCCAGACCCCGAACGCGATCTCGCGGGTGTGCTCCGATCTGTTCAATATTCCCTTGGCCCGGGTGCGCGTGCATACGCCTTACGTGGGCGGCGGTTTTGGCGGCAAGGCCGCCATCAAGATCGACCCGCTGGTGGTGGCCCTGTCGCGCAAGGCCAGGCGCCCGGTACGGGTGTGCCAGTCGATCAATGAATCGATGCTGACGGCGCGCCGGGTGTCGGCGACTGTGCGCCTGAAAACCGCGATCGACGCCGCCGGAAAACTGACCGCGAAATTGGTCCAGGTGTACGCCAATGGCGGCGCCTACGCCGATACCGGACCCGCCGTGACCATCAAGGCGGCGATCCGCGGGATCGGCCCGTATCGCTTTCCCAATCTGAAGCTGGAAACCTGGGGCGTGTATACAAATACCGTTCCCGGCAGCTCGTTCCGTTCCATCGGCGGCCCGCAGGGCGTCTGGGCGACCGAATCGCAAATGGACATCATCGCCGATGCGCTTGGGCGCGACCCGGTCGAGTTCCGCCTGGCCAACATGGTCGAGAAGGGCGAGACCATTCGTCCCGACCTGCGTCCCCTGGATGTCGACTTGAAGGATTCGCTGCGGCAGGCCGAAGCCGCGATTACCCAGCTGTGCGGACCGAACACGCCTGGCCGCGCGCGCGGCGTGGCGGTGGGCGCTACCGACCCCGGTATCATCCCGCTGGGAGGCGCGATCGTCCGGCTCAAGGCCGATGGCTCGGTGCTGGTGTATGTGCACTCGGTCGAACTGGGACAGGGCACGCGCGGCACCATGCGGGCCATCGCCGCCGAGACCTTGGCGCAGTCCGTGGATTGCGTGACCGTGGCCGAGCCCGATACCAACATCGCTCCGCACGATTGGGGTACGGGCGCGAGCCGCTCGACCGTGATACTGGGGTTGGCGGTCGAGCATGCCTGCAAGGACATCATCCAGCAATTGCGCGACATGGCGGCCGAATACCTGGGCGGGGAGCCCGGCGATTACTGGCTCAGCCAGAATGGCATCACCGGCCCTGGCGGCGCGGTCTCCTTCCGCGAACTGCTGCGCCTTGCCCATGGCATCGATAGCGGCGAGTTCCTCGGCGTCGGCCGCATCACGCCCGCCACCAAGGACTTCCGCACCATGCCGCTGTTCTGGGAAACCGCAGCCGGCGCGTTTGAAATCGCGGTCGATACCGATACCGGCCAGATCCGCCTGACCCATGGCGTCAGCGTCGCCGACGTGGGCAAGGTCATCAATCGCAAGGCTGCGGAAGGCCAGGACGAGGGCGCCACGATCATGGGTATGGGGCATACGCTGTTCGAAGAATATATCTATGAGGATGGGCAGTTGGTCAACGGCAGCATGTTCGACTATCACGTTCCGGCCATGGATGAGTCCCCCAGGCAGATGGCCACGATCCTGATCGAAAGTGGCGACGGTCCGGGACCTGGAGGCGCGCGCGGCATGGGCGAGGGCGCGATTCTGCCGGTGGCACCTGCCGTTGCCAACGCCTTGTCGCGTGCCTATGGCGTACGCATACACGATTTGCCGTTGACCCCCGAGAGAGTATGGCGGGCCTTGGCCAAGAAAGGAAAAAAGTAATGGATTTCAAAATCAATGCAGTATTGCCGACGGCGGCCGAGAATCTGTGGGAGATCTTCTTCGACGTCAGCCGTGTCGCTAGTCTGATTCCCGGTGTCGAGAACGTGGTGGAAGTCGAGCCGAAGGCAGCGTATACGGCCACCATGAAGCAAAAGATCGGCCCGTTCAAGTTCGAAGTGCCGACCGAGATCGTCGTCGAGGAGCTGGACGAGCCGCGCCTGGTCAAGGTGCGCGCCAAGGGCCGCGACAAGATGACCGGAACCACCATCGACATGCTGCTGGCGGTGAACCTGCAGGCGCAGGAGGATGGTTCGACCCTGCTCGACATCGACTCGACCCTGCAGGTTGCGGGCCGGCTGGCTTCCCTGGGCTATCCCGTGGTGAAAAAGAAATCGGATGAGCTGTTCACCGAATTCGAACGCCGTCTGCGCGCCGAGCTGGAGACAGCCTGATGTTACCCGCGCGCTTCGAGTTGCATCGTCCCGAGTCATTGGCGGAGGTTTTCGATCTGATCGAAACGCATGGGGACGACGCGACCGTTCTGGCTGGCGGCACCGAGTTGCTGATCACCTTGAAGACGCGGGTGCTGCGTTATGACCATGTGATCGATTTGAAACGCGTGCCGGGCTTGAGTGAGGTCGTGCTCAAGGATGGTTTTCTCAGCATCGGAGCCTTGGCGACCCACCATCAACTGGCGAATCATCCCCTGGTGCTGGAGCATTTCCCGGTGTACGCCAGGCTGAGCGAACACGTGGCCAATATCCGGGTGCGCGTCGCCGGCACCCTGGGCGGCAACCTGTGCTTTGCCGAGTCGCACGCGGACCCGCCGGCGATGCTGTGCGCCCTGGGGGCGCGCCTGAGGCTGGCCAGCAAGGATGGCGAGCGCTACCTGCCGATGGAAGATTTCATCATCGACGAATTCATGACCGAGCGCGGCGACGACGAGCTGCTGCTGGCGGTCGAGATCCCGCTGTTGCCGACGGGCGCGCGCGCCGCCTACCACGGCTTTGGCCATCTGGAGCGGCCGGCGGCGAGCGTCGCGGCGGTGGCCTTGCCCGCGGCCAAGGGCTGGGAATGGCGCTTCTGGGTCGGCGCGGCTTGCGGCCGTCCGACGCGCATGGAAGCCCTGGAGCAGGCGGTCAACGGCCTGGATGCCGAGGCCGCGCTGGCGCAGGTGGCCGAGCAGGTGGCGGCGGTGGTCGAGCAACTGGATGTGCATGACGATATCCATGGCGGGGAGGATTACAAGCGCCACCTGATTACCGTCATGGCGCAACGCGCGGCAAAGGAGTGCATGCAATGAACGAGTTTCCGATGATGACGATCGCGTTCGAGCTGAACGGCAAGCAGACCAGCGTGGATATCGAACCGCGCGAGTTGCTGATCGACGTGTTGCGCGATCACCTGGACTTGACCGGTACCAAGCGTTCCTGCGATGTCGAGGTGTGCGGGGCCTGTACGGTGCTGGTGGACGGCCTGCCGATTTCCAGCTGCACCACGCTGGCCGCCGACATGGACGGGCGCAAGGTTCTGACCATCGAAGGCGTGGCCAAGGATGGCCAGCTCGACCCGATCCAGCAGGCATTCATCACCCACGGCGCGCTGCAGTGCGGGTTTTGCACGGCGGGCATGGTGCTGGCGGTGAAATCGCTGCTGGCCCTGCATCCTGCTCCCGACGAGGAAACCGTGCGCCATTACCTGCATGGGAATGTGTGCCGCTGCACCGGCTACGTCAAGATCATCGAGGCGGTGATGGATTTGGGCCAGATGCAAGCGACCCAATTGGAAAGAAACTGAAACAAGCAATGTGACCAAACTTGCGCACGCTGGCCCATATAGGGGTCGTTGGCGCCTTATCAATGGAGATCTGTAAATGGAAAAAAAATCCCCCCGAGTATTGATCGCTGGCGCCGGCATCGGCGGTTTGACAGCGGCGCTTTCCCTGTTGAAGAAGGGGATCGATTGTGAAGTCTACGAGCAGGCGCCCGAACTGAAGGAGATTGGCGCGGGACTGTGGGTGTCGCCAAATGGCTGGCGGGTTCTGTTTGCGCTCGGATTGGAGCAGGAACTGCGCTCGATCAATCTGCTGGCCGAGGACCGTGTGGTCCGCTTGTGGGATTCGGGCGATACCTGGTCGGTATACAACCGCCAGAACCCCGACAACGTGCCCCATACCCTGTTCATGCTGCTGCGCGCCGAATTGCACCGGATCCTGGCCGAAGCCGTGCTGAAGATCAAGCCGGACGCGGTCCATTTGAATTGCAAGGCCGACAGTTTCGAACAGGACGATCAAGGCGTGACCCTGAAGTTCACCGATGGCAGAAGTGTGCGCGGCGACGTGCTGATTGGCGCCGACGGCTTGCACTCCAAGGTCAGGCAAACCGCTTTCGGCCCGGCCCCGGGGCGCTTCATGGGTGCGGTGGCGTGGCGCGGCCTGGTGCCGATCGAGCGCTTGCCCGAGCATCATCGCGCGCCGGTCGCTTCCACCTGGATTGGCCCGACCGCGCACGTCACCAGCTATCCGGTCAAGAAAGCCAACGGCGAGATGTTCATGAGTTTTTCCGGCCAGGCCGACACCAACGTGTGGCAGGCCGAATCGTGGTCGCAAACCGGCTCCATCGAGGAATGCCTGGAAGACTTCAAAGGCTGGCATACCGATATCGTCGATCTGGTCAGGAATGCCGAAATCCTCTTCAAATGGGGCATGTTCGTGCGCGAACCGCTGGCGCACTGGAGCAAGGACAGAGTGACCCTGCTGGGCGATGCTTGCCACACCATGGTTCCCTACCTGGGCCAGGGCGTCAACATGGCGATCGAGGATGGCCACGTGCTGGCGCGCTGCATAGAGGCCAATCCGGACAATCTGGCCGAAGCCCTGGTCAAGTACGAGAATGCGCGTCGTGATCGCGGCAATCTGACCGTCGCCCGTTCCGCCTCCATGTCGGCCGTGTTCCACAATGCGGCGCTGGAAAAAACCGAGACCGCCATGCCTTACATCAACGAAAACTGGAGCCCAGCGAAAGTGAAAGAGCGCTACGACTGGTTATTCAATTACGACGCGACCACGGTCGCGATTTAAAGGTAATGCAATGAACAAGAAAATTGAGAAGAGTGTGCTGGAGAGCGTCGCCCGACCTAGGCCGTGGGACGGACTGATGTCGAAGGAAGAAGAGGAAGTCTTTCGGCGCGCCGGCTTCGGCACGCCGGTTGGCTTCGGCAAAAAGCCCGCACTGCTGATCATCGACGTCCAGTACCGGACCGTGGGCACCGAGCCGCGCCCGGTGCTGGAAGCGATCAAGGAATTCCCGACCAGCTGCGGCGAGGCCGGCTGGAAGGCGGTGGCCAGGATAGAGAAGCTGGTCGAGGTATTCCGGCGTCTTGGCTACCCCATCGTCTACCCGCATGTGGCGATGAAGGACAGCTATGACCGCGGACAGTTCGAGGACAAGGTGCCCGGCGTCATGGATATTCCGCCCAAGGGGTATGAGTTCGTGCAGGAAGTCGCACCGCGGAAAGGCGACATCCTGATCCCGAAGTTTCATGCCAGCGCCTTTTTCGGCACTTCCCTGGCCAGCTATCTGATCGGCCGCGGAGTCGACTCGGTCGTGTTTGCCGGCTGCACCACCAGCGGTTGCGTGCGCAGCTCGGTGGTCGATGCCTGTTCGTACAACTTCAAGTGCATCGTGTCGGAAGACGGCGTGTATGACCGCTCGCCGCACTCGCACGCGATCAGCCTGTTCGACATGGCGTACAAGTATGCCGATGTCCTGCCGGTGGACGAGATCGTGCGCGAGCTGGAACGGCTGCACGCCGAGAACTAGGAGAAACATATGAGCACGGCGTTATTCCGCGGCTATGACCGGGCCGGCCTGGACCGGGAGTATGACAACCGCGTCAAGGTGCCTGGTTTTGATTTCGCCGCCTTTCAAAGGCAATGCGAACAGGCCAGCGCGGAGGCCAGGCAGAAGTTCGACTGCGTGCTGGACGTGCCCTACGGCAGCGCGCCAGCCGAAAAGCTCGATATCTTCAAGGCCAAGCGCAGGAATGCGCCGGTGCATGTGTTCATCCATGGCGGCTATTGGCGCATGCTGGACAAGAAAGATTTCAGCTATGTCGCCAGCGGCCTGGTGCCGCATGACGTGACCACCGTGGTATTGAACTACGCCTTGATTCCCACGGTGAACATGGATGAATTGGTGGCGCAGTGCCGGCGCGCAGTGCAATGGGTGATTCGCAATATCGCCGAATATGGCGGCGACCCGCAGGCGATCTCGGTCTCGGGCCATTCCGCCGGGGGGCATCTGGTGGCGATGCTGCTGGCCGAACCGGCCAAGGGCCAGCTCGGGCATGCCAGCGGCAGCGACTTCACCCATGCCTGCGCCATCAGCGGCATTTTCGAGCTCGAGCCGATCAGCCTGTGCTTTTTGAATGACATCCTGAATTTGCAGCCGCAGGAAATCAAGGACAACAGTCCGCGCTTCCTGAAACGCGAACAATGGTGCCCGCTGACAGTCGCCGTCGGCGCACAGGAAGGCGACGAATATCTGCGCCAGTCCAGCGACTTCGTGCAAGCCTGGACCGGCAATGCGGATCAACCGCGTTTGCTGGTCTTGCCGGGGCAGGATCATTTTTCCATCCGCGCCCAATTGGGCGAGCCGGACAGCGAGATGGTGCAACTGGTGCTTGGCGGCGATATCAACTCTTGAGGAGAATCTTATGACCCTGACCATGGGTTTGTTGCAAGCCTGGGAACACCTGTTGAAGCTGTCCCGGGTGAATGACAAGGAAAGCGTCGCCATCCTGGTGAGCGACGACTCGCATCCCGATCACATCGCCGCCGCCAGCATGGCCTTGAACAGACTGGGCGCGCGCTACATGAGCATCAAGCTGGGCGAGATGCCGAGCGTCAAGATGGGTGGCGAAAGCACGGCCTTCTACGCCCCCACCGCCTTGACCGGCAACATCCCGGCGATCCAGGCCATGAAGAGCGCCAACCTGGTGATCGACCTGATGGGGATGTTCCGCGGCACCGAGCAGGAGGAAATCCTGGCTACCGGCGCGCGCATCCTCCTGGTCAAGGAACAGCCCGAAGCCTTCATGCGCATGGCGCCGACCGAGGACGACAGGCGCCGCGTGCTGGAAGCGCACAAGGTGCTGAAGAAGGCCAAGACCATGCATGTGACCTCGGCCGCCGGTACCGACATTCAGGCCGAACTGGGCGAATACCCCTGCCTGGTACAATATGGCTTTGCCGACGAGCCGGGCCGCTGGGACCATTGCCCCAGCGCCTTCATCGCCACCTGGCCCAATGAGCGCAGCGCCAACGGTACCGTGGTGCTGAACGCAGGCGACATGATCCTGCCGTTCAAATCCTATGTGCGCACTCCGATCACGCTGACGATACGCGACGGCTTCGTCACCAAGATCGAGGGTGGCCTCGATGCGCGCTACATGCGCGACTATATGGACAGCTTCAACGACCGCGAAGGCTACGCGGTGTCCCACATGGGCTGGGGCTTGCACGCCAAGGCGCATTGGACCGCGCTCGGGATGTACGACAAGCGCCAGACCAATGGCATGGACGCGCGCTCCTTCTACGGTTGTTTCATGTTCTCGACCGGCCCCAACATCGAAGCCGGCGGCGCCAGGGATACCCCTTGCCACCTGGACATTCCGATGCTCGATTGCACGGTACGGGTGGATGGCGTTACCATGGTCGAGAACGGCGCAGTGGTCGCACCCTTGCAGCAGGTGTAAAAACTCTGCGGTCGGTGCCGACCATCGCGGTGATTGTATTTACCGGGAATGGTTATGGACAGCATCGACCTTGAAGTACTCAAAACCTGTGACACCTGGTTGCGCCAGGGTTATCGTTGCGAACTGGTGACGGTCATCAAGACCTGGGGCTCCAGCCCCCGGCCGGAAGGCGCGACCCTGGCGATCCGCGACGACGGCAACGTGATCGGCTCGGTCTCGGGTGGCTGTATCGAGGACGACCTGATCGACAAGGTGCGGCGTGAAGGCATTACCCGCACCAAGCCGGAAATCGTAACCTACGGCATCACCGCCGACGAGGCATTCCGCTTCGGCCTGCCCTGCGGCGGGACCATCCAGCTGGCGATAGAACCCCTGACGCAGACCAGCCGCATCGGCGAGCTTCTGGAACGCCTGGACCGGCACGAACTGGTGGCGCGGCGCCTGGACTTGCAGAGCGGTGCGGTAACGCTGGCAACCGCAAACGCCGGCATGTCGCTGCAGGTTTCCGAAACCACGCTGGTCACCATCCACGGTCCGCGCTGGCGCTTGCTGATGATAGGCGCGGGTCA
>Ga0182745_1002216_pt1 | contig 17768 bp, 14 predicted proteins | sample eDN3rd30CKraftBY_FD_128523 | JGI IMG/M metagenome (GOLD analysis project Ga0182745, IMG submission 128523) | Enriched backyard soil microbial communities from Emeryville, California, USA - eDNA 3rd pass 30_C Kraft BY (version 2) (version 2) | ecosystem: Environmental > Terrestrial > Soil >...
CGGGAGATTGTCTTCGATATCAAGGATCATTTGAACATTGACTAAAATGGCTTGCGCGTTCAATAATTCAGTTGTTTCTTTCATGATGATACTGAGATCTTTCTCAGAGAATTTAATTGCTTGCGGCCTAGCTAAAATAAGAAACTCAGTAATAATCGATTCTATCCTACTCAACTCTGATGTGATCACATTAAAATACATAGAAAAATCATCCTTCACACTTCCCTCTAATAGCTGAATAAAACCTTTTAATGCCGTCATTGGATTTCGTATCTCATGGGCTATTCCAGCTGCTAGTTCTCCAACAACATTTAGTGTATCCGATTTCCGCAATTGTTCCTCTAATTCTCTCTTTTCTGTTACGTCTCGAAAAACCGCCAGGTTCATATCTTCATTTATATGATGTTTTAAAGAAATCTCTAAAATTTTCTTTGCACCATTAGAAAGAGTGTAAATGGTCTCCTGTGTTTTGGCCTCGTAAAAATCTAATTCTTCCTCCTGATAAAGATCAGCCATCTTTGAAAAAAGAATATCACATATTTTATACGATTTTATATCACTTGAAGATAGATTCAAAATTTTCCTTGCAGCAGGATTTGCTTCAATGATTTCATAATTTTTATTAAAAAGGATGATACCGTCCATAGATGCATTAAATATATTCCTAAATTTATGCTCACTTTCTCTTAAGACTTTTTCCATTCTTTTTCTTTCACTAACATTCCGAAAGATAGTTAAATGATGGCCGTCTAAAATGTCCATTTTTGAGGTGAACTCAAGTTCTTTATTCTGACCGTTCGGCATGTGAAATAGCAATTCTTCTCTTATTGCACCTGTTTGAAAATATTCTTTTTTCACTCGTTGAAAGCTTACTGAACTCTGATCCACAAAGTCTAAAATATTTCTTTGTACAAGCTCTGTCTCACTTAATTCAAATGTTCTGCTTGCGGCTTGATTTACCTTTTGAATTTGCCCATTTTTCCCCCAGATCATGATGGCATCGATGGCATTTTCAAAAACCTCTCTAAAGCGCTCCTCACTTTTGTATAGTTTCATTTCCATCGATCGTTTTTCAGTTATATCCCGCATAATCGCCATGTAAAAACCATTAATAATATTTGAAGTTGTTGTAAACTCAAAAACCTTTTTACTGCCATTTCTAAGCAGCACGGGAAGTTCACCTTTTGCACTTCCATTTTCTTTCAACATCTTCCATAGTCGATCCAATTTATAAAGATCCGGCTCATCAATAAAATCGCCTAAAACAAATGAGTTTAACTGATTCTTATTAATGTCAAAACTTGTACAAAAGGAGCCATTTGCATCTATAAATGCTCCATCTTGATCAAATATCACAATTCCATCAACAGCCCGGTGAAATAGATCTTTAAAAAGTTGTTCATTAATTGTTCTTTCCCGTTCAAGCATTTTCTTGAATGAGACATCTTTGATCATCGCAAGATCATACCCATTTATCGCCTGCTTACGTACAGAAATTTCCAAAAACTTCACTTGTCCATTTTCTAGTTTTACGATTAATTCATTTCTGCCAGGATCATCTTGATAGATTGCATCCATAACTTCGCTCAATTGATTTTTTGGAATTAGTGATAGAAAATCATAAAGGCTTTTTTGACATAATTCCTTCTTTTGTAGTTGAAACATATGACATGCAGCCGAGTTTACATCAATAAATTTCATGTTTTCATCAAAAATAGCTACCGCATCTAATGCACCTTCCAATATATTTTCGTGCTGCAGTAACTTAAATTTTAACATTTCATTTTCTTTTTCTAATTTAGCTAATTGTGCTTTTAAGGTAACGATTTCGAAATCCTCCATCGTTTGTTTCAATTCATTCACCCCTACCTGACTCACTTTCTTCTATAACTTCTATTCTACAAGTTCTTTCATTGTCCTTCACCTATCTACAAAATGATAGAAAATGTTTCTTTTTTACTGTGAACGGTGTAATATATTAAAGTATTTTGTTTAAGAAAAAGTGAATTGATGAATTTACACGATAAAAGCTGTCATCGTTTTACAAGTAGATGACAGCTTTGTTACGTCCCTAATAAAAAATCACTTTTTATCGAAAGTAATGTAATAAGCTCATATTGATTTATGTTCATACAACGTTTATTTCCACCTCTATTCGGGAATAAAAAGGATAATTTTACGATTAATTACTTCAAAGGGAATGATAAAATAATGACTAATCGTTTGAGTTATTTTGATAATGCAAAATTCTTTTTAATTTTTTTAGTTGTTTTTGGTCATATTATTAGGCCATTTATCGATGAAAGTGATGTTATGTTGACCATATATAAATTTGTTTATACGTTCCATATGCCAGCATTCATTTTAGTATCCGGTTATTTTGCCAAGGGATTTAATAAAAAGGGATATGTCAGTAAAATCGCCAAAAAGCTTATTTTGCCTTATTTAATTTTCCAGGGAATTTACTCTGTCTATTATTTTGCGATTGAAAAACAGGGTGCAAGTGTTTTGGATCCATTAGATCCCCATTGGTCATTATGGTTTCTAGTCAGTTTATTCTTCTGGAATGTTTTCTTATTTGGAGCAACAAAGCTTTCTCCAAAATGGTCATTAACTTTTGCTTTTGCGATCGGAATTGCAGTTGGATATTTTGACATAGTAAGTAATTATTTAAGCTTATCAAGAACATTTGTGTTTTTTCCATTATTTTTAATTGGTTTTTATTTAAAGAAAGAGCATTTTACGTTCATTACTAAACCAAATATTAGAGTTACTGCCGTGTTATTGTTAACCATAACATTTGTATCGTATTTCTACCTAGACTTTGATTATGAATGGTTATTTGGTTCAAAGCCTTATTCACAGTTTGGTGATGTCTCCATTTTTAATGCATTTATTCGAATGGGCTTTTACACTCTAACATTGATCACGTCTCTTAGTTTTTTGGCTCTCATTCCTACCAGACATGCTTTCTTCACAGAGTGGGGTACTAGAACGTTCTATGTATATCTTCTGCATGGGTTCATCATACAATATATGAGAAAAGGTGATACGATTGAGTGGTTAGGCGATTATCAAAGTATTGCTACTCTTACGTTGTTAGCAATTTTGCTAACAACGGTATTATCAACAAAAACAGTGAAAGAAATTGCGAGCCCATTTATTGAGTTAAAGCCATCACATTTATATATCAAGCCTTTTTCATTGAATAAATAATGATATGAGACATTTTCCTAAAGGATCATGTCTCATTTTTGTTTAAATGCCTGGTATTCCTTCCATACTGTGGTTATATACCCAATCGAAGCATTATGTTAAAATAAATAATTGATTAAAAGGTTACGCAATTTATTTTTATAAAATCAAATAAAAGTGGTGTAGAAATGAAAACTGTTTTATCAACATTAAATGCAAAATATATCCATACAAGTTTATCAATTCGTTATTTAAAAGCATTCGCAGAGCCTGATTATGATATTGAGTTAGCAGAATATACAATCAAAGACCCTGCAATGAATATCGTTACAGACCTTCATGCAAAAAAACCTGAGATTATTGGATTTAGCTGCTATATTTGGAATATTGAAGAAACCATAAAAGTGATAAAAATGTTGAAGAAGATTAACCCCTCTTTACTGATTGTATTAGGAGGACCAGAGGTAACATATGACACAAGAGAATGGATGGAGAAGATTCCGGAAGTTGACTTTATTATTATCGGCGAAGGAGAACAATCATTTAAGCAATTATTAGATGAATTACATGGTGAACATCATTATGAAAATGTTAGTGGGATTGCTTACCGCAAAGACGCAGCATTACAAATTAAGCCTCAGCGGAACAAAATTGATCTAAAGACATTACCTTCTCCATTTCGTTTTAAAGAAGATTTGTCACAGCTTTCAAAGCGTGTTACGTATATTGAAACAAGTCGCGGTTGCCCTTTCAGCTGCCAATTTTGCCTATCTTCGATTGAAGTAGGTGTACGTTACTTTGATCGTGAAAAAGTTAAAGAGGATATTCGCTTTCTAATGGAACATGGAGCAAAGACAATTAAATTTGTTGATCGTACATTTAATATTAGCCGTAGCTATGCCATGGAAATGTTTCAATTTCTCATTGATGAGCACAAGCCTGGTACTGTATTTCAATTTGAAATAACAGCAGACATTATGAGACCTGAAGTCATTCAATTTTTAAACGACAATGCCCCTAAAGGTTTGTTCAGATTCGAAATTGGTGTTCAATCAACAAACGATGCAACGAATGAACTTGTGATGAGGAAACAAAACTTTAGTAAATTAACACGTACTGTCACAATGGTAAAAGAAGGACAGAAAATTGATCAGCATCTTGATTTAATTGCAGGTTTACCTGAAGAAGATTATCATTCATTTAAGAAAACCTTTAATGATGTTTTTGAACTACGTCCAGAAGAGCTTCAGCTAGGATTCTTGAAAATGTTAAGAGGAACAGGTCTTAGACTTCGTGCTGAAGATCATGGTTATGTATATATGGATCATTCCCCTTATGAAATTTTAAAAAACAACATCCTATCATTTGAAGATATTACAAAAATTAAACATGTAGAAGATGTATTAGAAAAATATTGGAATGATCATCGAATGGATGAAACTATTGAATACTTAGTTTCAAACGTATTTGCAACTCCTTTTGACTTTTTCCAGGATTTTGGAACATTTTGGGATAAAAAAGGCTGGAGTCGAATTGGACATCAGTTAGAAGATCTTTATAAACATCTTTTCGAATTCCTTGCAAGCTCTAAGCATGACGTTGTAGAAATTGTTAGTGGATTTATGAAATATGATTATTTACGTAATCAAAAATTCAAACCACGTAAACCATGGTGGGATGATGCACTTTCCAAACAGGAACGTAGCAAAATTTATCACTCCATATTAGAAAACCCTCTTCTTTTAGGTGAAGAATTTGCAAGAAAACAACTAACAGAGAAGGATCTATTCAAACATACCGTGCTTGAAACCTTACCATTTAATTTAAATCACTATCTTAAAACAGGAAAAATGGTAGAAGAAGGCTCTTTTATTCTTGTACACTATGATACCATCCATTCAAAAACAACAGTTTATACAGCTTTATCACGTGAATTCGAATCTAAAGTAGGGTGAAGGAAAAAGTGAGAGGATTATCTCTCACTTTTCTTTTTTTCCTTTTTATTACCTGCTAGTGCGCTATATAGTTGAGATGCATTAACATCTCCCATTTCATGACCAAATTCTTCTTGTAACAAATCCTTTTCAGTAGGAATTTTATGGTTTTGCATATCTTTACTTTTCATCTTTTTACGCGTCATGATGATTTTCCTTGCTTTCCATGTTTAGAATTACGATTTGCACCCTTCATCGGGTTTTTATCATCATTAATTTCAGCAAATTCCACATCTGGCAGACTTTCCGTTGGTGTATTATTATGTTTTAGGGCTTGATTTCGAAATGCTTTTCTCTTCAATCTTCTCACCTCATGATAAGTTTCGACTTATTCAAGATGTTACTTTATTACTTTCTCCATTTTACTGTTTTCTATCATAGGTAGAAATCGGAAAAAAGATCAGTTACTAATAGGACATTCTAAATATAAACAAGATTGAGGTGAAATATATGAAAAAGGGAAAGAAAGACAAGTTTTCACTTGATGAATCATTACCACATCAAAAACATGCTCCATCTTGGAAAGGAACAGGAATGACAATGAAGGAACCGTTTATAAACGACTATGGGGTGGTGATTGGAGATAGCAACTATAACTCCGAGCATTCTCCATTAAACAAATGGAGTGATGGGACTGATCCAGCAATTATGTCTGGTGAACAGTGGGTTCACCAGACAAATGATATTGGCTGGAATACTCCTGAAAATAGAAAATTACTTGAAGAAAAGAGAGAAGCAAAAGGTGATCTCTTTAGACATCCTGATAAAGATGTAAGTTATAGCAGTGACTAATTTAGATAAAAAAGATGACTCAAAATATCAAATCCATTTGAGTCATCCATTTATTATTCATTTGAGAGATATTGCTTCATCACCTCTTTTACTTTAGGAACTACGTAATGGCTCCCTCCCTTGTCTTTTACATCTTCAATCATCATTGTAATCAAAAGCTTAGGATTATCTGTATTAACAGCTACAAACCATCCATTCTCTTTACCTGCCTGATCTTCTTTTGACTGTTTCAATTCAGCTGTTCCAGTTTTTCCTGCTAACTGTAGGCCTTCTACTTTGGGCTTATAAGCGGTACCATTTGGATTGTTTACAACTTCTTTTAAATTTGACAGAAGAATATCGTTATTTTCTTTCTTTGTCATACTTTCTTTCCAAAAACTTGTTTTATCTTCATCTGTGACCTCGAGATACGGCTTTATCATACTGCCATTATTTACATAGGTTGTATATGCTGCTGTCAAATGAAAAGGACTCATCAATATTTCTCCTTGTCCATAACCGGAATCAGCCAGAAGCTGTTCATTTGAAAGATTTTCATTGGAAATAGAAGATGTTGCAATTGGAAAAGGGAAGTCAATGTCTTCTTCAAATCCAAACTGTTTTAATCCGTTTACCATTTCCTCTGCCCCTATATCCAATGCTAATTGTGCAAAATAGATATTGTCAGAATAGATAAGAGCATCCTTTAAGTTAACATTTGAATCTGCATCTGACACTCTTGTAATACTATAATTTCCCCAACTAGCATCTTTTTTCCACGTCAGTCCTGTTATTTGTTTTTCAGCATCAGGATCTAACTTTCCTGCATTCAATCCAATTGATGCAATAATCGGTTTCAAAGAAGATCCTGGAGAAAATGTTTTATTAAAACGAGCCATTAATGGCTTTTGTGGATGATCAGATAATGCCGCATACTGTGAGGAAGATAGACCATATATAAATTCATTTGGATTATAAGAAGGACTGCTCACTAAAGCTAATGTTTCTCCTGTTAAAGGATCCATTGCAACAGCTGTACCTGCTTCACCCTCGAGCTGATCAAACAGTTGTTTTTGCAGCTCACCATCAATGGTTACTTGGATATCCTCACCATTTTTAGGAGGCTTTTCGGCAATAATTTTTTCTGTACCTTCAACGTAAATGGTATAACCTGTTTCTCCTTTTAACCTTGATTCAAATACTTGTTCTAAACCGGCTTTTCCAACCAAGGATTGACTGGAATACCCTTCATCTTTTAATTCCTCAAGCTGTTCTGCTGTAATGCTTCCAATATATCCTGTTAGATGTGCTGCAGCTTCTCCGTAAGGATAAAATCTTGCTGGAACATCTTTCTTTTGAATTGATGGAATTGAAATTAATTCAGCTAGTAATTCTTGTCGTTGTGGATCAATTTTTTTAATAGGAACAAATAATTCAGGTTGAACCCAGCTTTGTGAAAGCTTATCTTCTATTTCTTTCACATCCATGGAAAGCATTTTAGCAATCTTTTCGACCGTTTCATCCCGATTTTCCGGAAGATTGCCGGGAACAATTCCAATTTCATATGCTAAACCATTCACTGCGAGCCCTTTATTTTTTTCATCAAAAATTTGTCCACGCTCAGGTGGTGTACTACGTACTCTTACTTCTTCATTACCTTCCAATTGCGGAAAGATCATAGAAGGTGACCAGGAAACAAACCAATCCTCTCCATCTTCTGTTTCTTCCTGGATAATCTTCACATCTTGATCAAATGATATTGGACCAGCCAGGGTTTCCATTGTTAATGAAAAAGGGTAGCTAACCTCAGTTGTCTTATCATCTATCTTTTCTTCTTCCGGTTTATCAAACTCAACCTTCAACTCATTAACTGACACACCCTCGTATATTCCTTCATAGCGATTAACAAACTCTTCTTTTGTAATCTCCTTTTTTGCATGTGACGATAGTTTATCGTACATTTCTGAAAACTTTTGATCATTCCATAATTTTATGTATTCAGAAAAACGGTCTGCAGCAGTTGGTGCTTCTGAACATGCGCTTAAGACGATTAATAATACAAAAAAAACAAATGCCATTAAATTTTTTCTCATATCGCTCCCTCCTCCTTACATATTGTACCAAAGATTATGAAGCCTTCAATTATTTACGATTGATTTTTTGTTAAATGAAAAAAGAGCTGGATTTTGACACCAACTCTTTTCCTTTCTTATCCAATAATGACTCTTTCCTTTGGATAATGAAAATTATCTTTTTTCTCTTTTGTACCTAACAGATATAAGAATGTTAAAATCCCAATACGACCGATAAACATTAAGATCATAATGATGATTTTGCCTATTATACTAAGTTCCGGTGTAATCCCTATTGATAATCCGGTTGTTCCGAATGCAGAGCATACTTCAAATAAAATTGAAACAAACGGGAAAGGTTCTGTTATTGATAAAATGACGACTGAGGTAAAACATATTAAGAAGGCCATCATTGTGACGACAACAGACTTATTAAGGTCTGCTTCATGTAGCTCCCGTTTAAATATTTTGATTGATTTATGTCCCCTGGCGAAATGGAAAAGGAATAATAAATTTAAAGCAAATGTTGTAGTACGGATTCCTCCTCCAACTGAACTTGGTGAAGCTCCAATAAACATTAAAGCACATAAAATTAAAATGGTTGTCTCAGTGAATAAGCTTACATCCATTGTTGCTAACCCTCCACTTCTAGTAGCAGTTGATTGAAACAATGAATAAAAGAAGGTTTCATGCCATTCTTTTCCCTTAAAGAAGTGTGAGTATTCTAAAATAGCAATAGCAATTGTTCCAAACAAAATAAGGGCAAAGAATGTAATAGTTGTTAGCTTAGTAAATAATGTAAACCGATGTCTTTTATTTTTGTTAAATAAAAAATCCTTTACTTCAATCAAAACAGGAAAACCAATCGCTCCCAATACTATTAGTATCATGGTGATAAATTGAATAAAATAATCATGGGCAAACGGGATCATTGATTGTCCTGTTATATCAAAACCACCATTGGTTGTTGCACTGATAGAAGTGAAGAAACCTTGTAAATAGGCTTCTTGCCAAGTTGGGTAATATTTAAGGAAATAGGTCCCGAGTATTAACCCCCCAAGAAATTCAATCAAAAGAATGAGCACAATAATTTGGCGAATTAGATTCACAATTCCTGATAAGTTAACTTGATTTTGATCTGCCATAATAAGTTGCCGTTCTTTTAAGCCAATCTTTTTCCCCATAATAAGCCACACAAATGTTCCGAGTGTCATAATTCCAATTCCACCGAATTGCAATACAAAAGCCAAGATAAATATGCCGGGAACACTAAATGTTTCAGCAGTAGTCACAGTTGTTAAACCTGTAACACTTACAGCACTTACTGCAGTAAATAGTCTGTCTATGAAGGCAAATTCAACACCGGGCTTATGCGCCACTGGTAAACTCAGCAGTAAAACAGAAACACTTACAGCTAAAAAATAATAGGCAACGATTAGTTGTACCGGTGTTAATGATTGTAATCTAAGCTTTAGTTGTTTCATATCCATTCATTCCTATCTTACAGTTCAAAACTATGAATTAAAGTGTATTGATCCACCCATGTTTTCTATCATAACGATTATTCCTGGAAATGAAAAGGCTAATTACCATCTTATTTGTATCAACCAATTAGCACCCATGTATTTCAAATATTTAAAAATAGACTTACCGCCAAGAATGTCGGAAGTCAATGCCTTTTCTTATACTTAATCCTTAATTTAGTTAAACATTCTTAAAGATAAAAAAGAGAAAAGGATGACAATTATGCCATCCTTTTCTTTTATTTCGCTTCCAATCTATTAATACGATCATCTAAGTCAGGGTGTGTTGAAAATAGTGACATCCCTTTTTTACTGTTAATTTTTAATGTGGATAAAGACGCCTGATCATCTCTTACTCGTTGAGTATATTGTTTAAGTGAACGCAGAGCATGAACCATCTTATCCTTACCGGCTAAATCGGCTCCACCTCTGTCTGCGTGATATTCCCGGTATCTAGAAAACGCAAATACAACTATGCTTCCCAGTATTGAAAAGACTAATTGGAAAATAATCACAGCCACAAAATGTACAATCGGAGCCAAGTCCTCCCGAACAAATCGTGAAACAAGCCATGCTGCTATACGCGCTAGGAATACAACAAATGTATTAACAATACCTTGTAGTAATGTCATCGTCACCATATCACCGTTTGCGATATGAGCTACTTCATGTGCAACAACACCTTCTATAGCATCATCGTCCATTTCATGTAACAGTCCTGTAGATACAGCTACTAAAGAACGACGCTTGGAAGGACCTGTAGCGAAAGCATTAACTTCAGGGGACTGATAAATTCCTACCTGAGGCATTTTCATAAGCCCAGCAGCTCTTGATAGGCGATGAACACGTTCTACCAATTCTCTTTCTGCCGGGGAGAGCGAGCTATCAGGATTTAATACCTTCACACCCATCATCATTTTGGCCATCCAACGAGACATGGCTAATGATACAAATGACCCTGTAAAGCCAACAACTGCACTAAAGATGAGGAGACTAACTAAATCCAGACCACCACCTGCTGTTTGATAAGGTGATATATTCAATAAGGATAAAACAATACCGATTGTGGTGATAACTAAAATATTTGATAATAGAAAAAGAAAAATTCTTTTTGCCATACATACCTCCATCTTTCAAGTTCACATGAACTTATATTATAATAAAAATTATAGAAATATTTTTCATAAAAAGCAAGATAGAAAACTTACATTTAATAAATCGTTCACGATTTTGTTAAATCCTTTACAATAAATTCTAAACTGTCTTTTTAGATTCATAAAATGAGGTGTTAAAATGTCTTTTCAATTAACTCGAGTACAAATGACAAAACTTTTATATGCGTTAAAAGGTGAGTCAGTTGAGACTCCTTTACATATTATACAGGATGCCTTTAAAACATCGATGTTCACTGAAGAAATGATTCCAAATTTCTTAATAAAGGCTAGCAACCGAAAAAAACAGCTTGAATATGGCTTATCAACAAATGAAATTGTATCATTAGCCAATCTCTGCGAACTAACGTCTTTAAAATCTACCTCCATTCAAAATTGGATAAAACGTGATGTAAAGGAACTAATCGGACAGCCGGAGCTTGGTAAAAAATATTCAATAGAACAAGCGGCTATGCTATTAATCGTGAAGGATTTAAAAGCAATTTTTGATTTTGAGCGAATCCGCAATATCTTAACAGAGGTATTTAACACACTTTCAGACCGAAGTGATGATTTAATGAGCCCGATTACTTTTTATGAAATATATGGAACTGTGTTGGAAAGCTTAGAAATTAGTTCGGGGAATGATTTAACATTGGAAAAACGCATTAATAGCAAAATAAAGTTCCCCTCACAAATTATTTCAAACTTGACAAATGATCAATGTTATACAATTCGTAGAATCTTGGTGACAACTGTTTTGGCAGTATTAGCCTCACATATCCAAACAAGGGCACAAACTTATTTAAATGATATATAAATTTTAAGCACCTCTAAACATTTCCAGTATAGAAATACATACTCAAAGAAACCTTATGAGTAAGGCTATAAAGGAAACTCTTTATAGACTAAAGCAATTAATATAAAAGGGGTGCTAAGAAATGGCAAGAAGTAGTAATAAATTACTTGTACCGGGGATTGAACAAGCTCTGGATCAAATTAAATATGAAATCGCACAAGAATTCGGTGTGCATTTAGGATCAGATACTGTTTCCCGATCAAATGGTTCAGTAGGTGGAGAAATCACCAAACGTCTTGTGGCACAAGCCCAATCACAGTTAAACGGACAAAAAACTGAATAATGTATGGTTAGAAAAACTTGGCTTGTCGCCAAGTCCTAATGGCGAAAGCCTTAGTTTTTCTTATACTATCTTCCATAAAAATTTATATACTTTCTGATAGTGTAAAAAGGCTGATCCGATTGATCAGCCTTTTGGTATATAAAACTGTACGTTATTTAAAAGTCGTCACGGTCTTTCTTTCCTCGTTTGTTGTCATCTCTATCTTGGCGACCGTTGTTGTTTTTACCTCTATTGTTTCCTTTGCGCTCAACCCTTCGGTTATCTTTACGATCGTCGTTGTTATCATACCTGTCTTTTTTCTCTTGCCAGGTTTTTTTACTTTCGGTACGCTCTTTTTTCCGTTCCTCTTGGTTAAACTTAGCACGTTGATTATTCTGTTGTTTATTCTCATTTCTCTTTTGTTGAATTTGATGAGCATTCTCTTGTAGCTTTTCCTTAGCTTTAGTTAACTTTTCTTTTGCTTCAGATTTATCTTTTTGCACAGAAGTGGTATTATCAGCAGGTTTAGTGTTCTGCTGTTCTTTTACTAGACTCGTTATGCTCGTGCCCTTTTTTTCTGGAACAATTGGAGCTGGTGTAATTACACTCTGTGTCGATTCATCTGCTTCTTCAGGCGCTTCTGTTTCTTTAGATTCTTCTTTTTGCTCAACAAGTTCAATATATTTACCGGTCGAAACCCCTTGTTTTTGTGCTTTATCTCTTGTATCTATATCTGAATTAATCGTCTTTACGACCATTTCCTCTTCTTCAATCACTGAACTTATTTCTGTCAAACCTTCTTGCAGCTCTTTTTCAATTTTCTTGTCAGTGTCATTCATTACCGTAGTGATGACAATTTCTTTCCCAGGATAAACGTATCCATCTGACTTACATTTCTTAATAATTATTTGCATGATTTCATTTAATGGCTTTTTCTCCCAATCTTTAAGGCTTTTCATAATGTTATTAGCCTCGTCATTAAGCGGTATTAATGAAATTACCTTTAAATGATCATCAAGACTTACTTCAAAGCTAGGATTTATGTCAATTGACATGTATGCATAAACTTTATCATTGTTAAATAATGGAAGAAAACTAATCATAAAAAATATGATGGCGACTGCTGATAAAGCACCTACCCTAGCTGTTCGAGTACGTAAAGATTTAAGAAAGGTATGATTGCTTACCCTTTTTGTTCTTGTTGGAGCCTCTTCACGTTTATCCTCAAAAGGAAAAAAAGAAATTTCTTCACCTAATTCATAATTACCCTCTTTATTTGAAGCCTTTAGAAATTGCCCATCTGGGGTAAGCAATGTAACAAAGTCATCATCGAGATCTACGACGACCCCTTTTTTCATGAATCTAGCACCCCTTTTATATAATCTTTTAAATAGACGAAGTTTCCCGAAAGAATGATAGCCATAGCTATGATGTATTTTCTATTTCTCTCTATAGTTTTGCGACTTACTGAAACTTTTGCCTCGAGCTGTTTTACTGGCAGCTGTCGTTTGGTAAAAAGTATATTTCGCAGTTTTTCATCATTTACCAACTCAGTTGCCACTAACATCGCATTTTGTCTGGCATCAAAGTGTTTTGGAGATTGTTCCACAATTTCAGCAAAAGTTAATTGAAAATCGCTTAGACAGTGCTGAAAATAAATAATTTCTTCCCTACGGTGTTCTTGTTCAATTGCTTTTGTATATTCTTCAATTGATAAGTCTGATTCAATTTTGCTCTGTGAAAATTCTCCCTCTTCATGCTCTTGCAGCTCTAGGTGGACCGTATAAGGATGACGTGCTTCCTTTCGGATATAGTCAATCACTTTTCTTTTGATGACAAGCTCAGCAAAAGCTAATAATGAGCTCCCCTTATCAGTCGAATATTTCTCAATGGCATCATTAAATGCGATAAGACCTATACTAAATTCATCATCAGTTTCGCTAATATATCGTTTACAAACAGATGAGACTGTTTTAGCAACAAATGGTTTATATTGTTCGATTAGTTCATTTTGTAAATGTAGATCTCCCTTTTGTATTTGGAGAACTGTTTCTTCTAATGTTCGCTTCTTTTTACCTAATTTAAACAAAAGGCTAAGCATTGGGATGTTCACCTCTGTTTCCCCTATATTACTTTGTATATCATAGCTAATTTAATAGGGGATCGCAAAGGAAGATATATGAAACTATCTTTCTAATTTTCTACAAAAGAAAGTCAATTATTACAAAACAAACAACTTTAGACCTATTGATTTCAACCTATTTAAAAATAACAAAAAAGCAATGACGAATCAAATTTCCAGGTCAAATCAAACAATACATCACATTAGCAAAACAATGAAAAAACAGAAAAATATTAGGGAAATTCCCCTTTGTCACATTCCCCCTCTCTCGATTTAATTAATTCTCTACATAGTTACGTTACTTTAATTTATCTTAAGGGTGTTAAAATACTATTTTGTAAAAAAAATGTTCAAATATGATTTTAGACCTACAAAATGTTACACATTTGATATATTTATGTGTATTTTTTCTTTAGTCAATATAAAAAGGAACCCGAATCGGATTCCTTTTTATTATTTATTATTTAAAAATCATTACTTGCTTTAGCTTTATCTATGGTCTTTTCTTCAATGGCCTCTTCTTCATTGACATCTTTAGATAAGAACCATCCACCTACTGCAATACCAGCAAGGATAATCCAGAAAATGATTTTCCAAGTGGCAGATTCTATAAAATGCTTTGAAATGACATCAATTTGTGGATGTGCAAGTGTATATAATGAAAGCTTCACACCTACCCAACCAACAATTAAAAACGCAGCCGTTTCTAAATTTGGTTTTTTCTTTAACAGTTTCACAAAATACGTTGCGGCAAATCTCATGATCACAATTCCAATAATTCCACCTGCTAAGATCACAAGGAATTGTCCGCCATCAAGTCCACCTATAGTAGGTAAATTTGTTGCTGGTAGTGTAACGGCAAGTGCTACTGCAGCCAAAATGGAATCTACTGCAAAAGCCAAGTCTGCAAGTTCTACCTTTAAGACTGTACCCCAAAAACCAGATTCCTTCTTTACAACCTTGTGCTGCTCACTTTTCTTTAAAATAAACTTCTTCATAATATGGTTGATTGAAATATAAAGAAGGTAAATGGCACCTATTGCCTGAACTTGCCAGACATTGACAAGAAATGAGATGAGAAATAGTGCACCAAATCGTAAAACAAATGCACCTGCTAATCCGTAAAATAAAGCTTTCTTTCTTTGATCCTCTGGTAGATGCTTAACCATAACAGCCATTACCAACGCATTATCTGCTGCTAAGATCCCTTCCAGGGCAACTAACACTAATAGCACCCAACCGTACTCTAATAATAAAGTTACATCCATTATTTCTCCTCCTATGCTTAGGGTATTTATCTTCTTAAACCCTTTATTAGCAATAGGACAACAAAAAAAGACCTTTGCCGCTAAAGGCAAAGGTCTTGCTGAGCATGTTAAACCGATCCGATCATGCCAACAAAGCCGATGGAAAGATATCCATGAAATGACGACTTTGTTTTCAGGTTCCCCTGAACGCTACTCCCCTTTGAAAGAAGATTATTATGTTACCTTTATCATACGTGCTAGCATGTTTTCTTGTCAAATGTTTTTTCTTTGTTCCTACCTTATATTCTTTAATAAATTGTTCTACACAAGGAACTATCCTACATATTCATAAATACAGACAAGCTTTGTTTTGAGGGGGATGAACATGGACTGGATACAGGCAGTTATTTTGGGAATTATTCAAGGTTTAACAGAGTTTATTCCGATAAGTAGTACAGGGCATCTTTACTTGGGGCGTAACTTTTTTGGATTAGAAGAAGCAGGTTTATTTTTAGATACAATGCTTCATTTGGGTACACTTATTGCTCTTATTGTCTTTTATAAAGACATACTAATCAAATTAATAAAAAAACCATTTAGCCGGGTAACAGCACTATTAGTTATTGGAACGATCCCAGCTGTTATGACCGGTGTACTTTTTAGCGATTACTTTGATGGACTATCAAAATCCGGAGTTTCCATTGGATGGGAATTTTTAATTACAGGTCTTTTTTTGTGGTTTGCAGATTCAATTAAGAACGGATCAAAAAAAGTTGAAAACCTTTCTTTATTTGATTCATTTTTTATTGGTAGCTTTCAAGCACTTGCTATATTCCCTGCAATTTCCAGATCTGGTATGACGATCGTTGGTGCTCTCTTAAGAAAAATGGATAAAGAAGCTGCAGCCTATTTCTCATTTCTCCTATCTATCCCCGCTATATGTGGAGGAGTTATCTATCAATTAAAAGATATGATTTCAGGATCAGTACCTCAAATCAGTCTTTCATCTATGTTTATAGCCACATTATCTTCAGCGATTTTCGGTTATATTGCCGTTAGATTTATGATTGCATTTGTTAAGTACAGATCTTTAAAAATCTTTGCCGTTTATGTGTGGATTTTAGGTATTATCATTATTGTTCTTCAGCAATTATCTATTTTCTAAACATAATTGGCAGCTATTGCTACTAATGAAACCCTTGTCTTAAGTAAAAAATAAAAGCAGGAAACTTATAACATAAGGCAGGGGATTATATGCATACAATGTGGAAAGGCTCCATTAGTTTCGGTTTAGTTAACATTCCGATTAAACTTTATGCAGCAACTGAAGATAAGGATATAAAATTGAGAACCCTTCATAAGAAATGTCATAGTCCTATTCAATATGAAAAAACATGTCCGAATTGTGATGAAGAAGTAAAACAAGATGAAATTGTGAAGGGCTATGAGTATGTAAAAGGAAAATATGTTGTCCTAACAGATGATGAGCTTAAGGAATTAAAGGATGAGCACGAAGATAAAACTGTAGAAATAATTGATTTTGTCAAGATGGATGATATTGACCCTATCTATTTTAACCGTTCTTATTTTATTGGCCCGGGAGAGAATGGTGGAAAAGCGTATGGTTTACTTAGAGAAGCGTTAACGAAATCAGAGAAAATTGGAATTGCAGAAATTACAATCCGTTCTAAGCAACAGCTTGCAATGGTCCGTGTTTATCAGAATTGTATAGTCATGGAAACTGTTCATTATCCGGACGAAGTCAGAAACGTAAAAGAAGTCCCTAGTGTTCCTGAAAATGTAGAAGTCGGTGAAAAAGAACTGGATACAGCTATCATGCTTATTGATCAGTTAACCACCACCTTTGAACCAGAAAAATATAAGGATGATTATCGTTTAGCTTTACAAGAATTAATCGAGAGAAAAGTAAATCAGGATGAAGGAAAAACACCAACAGAAGCAGCACCACGTCAAAATGTAGTTGATTTAATGAGTGCTCTTCAAGCAAGTATTGAAAAAACAAAAAAACCGCAAACAAAAGCAAAACCCGCAAAATCAAAGGCAAAGTCCGCAAAGGCAGTTGGTAATGAGAACCCGCAAACAAAACCAGCTCATACTGGTGGAACTGCAGAAAAGAAAACAAAAACCGTTCGAAAAAAAGCCTAGTTATTAAACTTCATCATTTTCCACTTGGGTCTTACCTTTATATCTCAAAAACGAAAAAACTTGGTGATTGTGCAAATCACCAAGTTTTTTCGCTTTTTCAATTACCTTTCTACTCTTCTTCTTTGAACAAAAACATAAGCACTTCCAATTAATATCATAATTACTCCAACTATTAACCAGTTGTAATGAGTAGATGCAGTTAATGGTAAATAGTTCCCTTCTTTTGAAGAAGAAACTGGTTTGTTGCCTTTATTGCTGTCATTCGGTTTATCGCTAGGATTGTTACCGGACTTTACATCAGGTTTATCCTCTGGTTTATTACCAGGATTTTCTGAATTTCCATTTCCAGTATCTCCTCCCGGTTCTCCTTCCTGATTATCGCCCGGTTTATCTCCTGGATTTGCTC
>Ga0182745_1002223_pt1 | contig 17714 bp, 13 predicted proteins | sample eDN3rd30CKraftBY_FD_128523 | JGI IMG/M metagenome (GOLD analysis project Ga0182745, IMG submission 128523) | Enriched backyard soil microbial communities from Emeryville, California, USA - eDNA 3rd pass 30_C Kraft BY (version 2) (version 2) | ecosystem: Environmental > Terrestrial > Soil >...
ATCGACTTCAGGAGCTGTCGTTGGAGCGATGCTGCACGATCCGCGCGTGCGCAAACTGTCATTTACCGGTTCGACCGAGGTTGGCCGCATCCTGCTCAGACAAGCCGCTGATCAAGTGATCAACTGTTCGATGGAGCTTGGCGGGAATGCGCCCTTCATCGTCTTTGAGGACGCCGATCTTGACGCCGCAGTGGATGGCGCGATGATCGCCAAAATGCGCAATGGCGGCGAAGCCTGTACCGCAGCGAATCGTTTCTATGTTCAGCGCGGCATTTTCGATCGGTTTGCCGCCAAGCTGACTGACAGGATGAAGGCATTGAACATTGGTAGTGGATACCTGGCGACCACCAACCTGGGCCCCTTGGTAAACAAGGATTCCTGCGAGAAGGTGGCGCAACTGGTCGATGACGCCGTGGCCAAAGGCGCCAAGGTATTAACGGGAGGGAAGGCGCTGGATCGGATCGGTTATTTTTATCCGCCCACGGTTCTGGTGAATCTCGCTGCGGACACCAAATTGCTCGACGAAGAGATCTTCGGACCGGTAGCGGCGATCGTGCCGTTCGATACGGAAGAAGAAGCCATCGAGGCTGCCAATCGGACGGAATATGGCCTGGTCGCCTATGTTTACACGCAAGACCTTGCACGCGGCCTGCGGATTTCGGAACGCTTGGAAAGCGGCATGATCGGTCTTAATCGCGGCCTGGTTTCCGACCCGGCGGCGCCATTCGGTGGCGTCAAGCAAAGCGGGCTGGGCCGCGAAGGCGGGCACCATGGATTGCTCGAATTCATGGAAGCAAAGTATATCGCTGCCAACTGGTAAGACGGTACGCCTTGCGTAGCGGCAATCGGTGCGCGGGAATGCCGAATCACCATACCGAGGGGCGGGTTTGAAACCCGCCCCTCCTTCGAGGGCGCTCTCCCCCAAATTCACGGCCAGGGACTTATGTTGAGATAACCCAGGGGAAACAGCATTTTATGCTGAATGACCCGCAATACTGCAGTCAATTCGATCACCTATTCCGCCCTGCCAAGATTACGCTATAGCTATCCAAACAAAGAGGGCAAGGCGATGGAAATGTCGTTGATCCACTATTTCAGCAAGCAGGCCGATATCGATCCCCAGGAAACAGGGGAATGGCTGGACGCCCTGCAGGCCGTGCTGCGCGCCGAGGGACCGGAGCGCGCCCGCTTCCTGCTGGCCAGCCTGGGCGCCGCCGCACGCGATTGGGGGGTGCCATGGCGCGACTTGCCCAATACGCCTTATGTCAACACCATCCGGCCCGAGGATGAGCCACCCTACCCGGGCGGTCCGGACGCCCTGGCGCTGGAGCAAACCCTGGCCAGCCTGATGCGCTGGAATGCGCTGGCCATGGTGGTGCGGGCCAATCGCGCCTCCGGCGAACTGGGCGGGCACATCGCCAGCTATGCCTCGGCGGCAGACTTGTTCGAGGTCGGTTTCAACCATTTTTTCAGGGCGCGCAGCGATTCCTTCGGCGGCGACCTGGTTTACTTCCAGGCCCATTCCGCGCCGGGCGTCTATGCCCGCGCCTACCTGGAAGGCAGGCTCGGCGAGGCCGAATTATCCTTCTACCGGCGTGAGCTGGACGCCGCGCGGCATGGCGCAAAAGGCTTGTCCTCCTACCCGCATCCCTGGCTGATGGAAAATTTCTGGCAATTCCCCACCGGCTCCATGGGCCTGGGGCCGATCAACGCGATTTACCAGGCGCGCTTCATGCGTTACCTGGAGCACCGCGAGTTGCTCGCGCCACAACAGCGCAAGGTTTGGGGAGTGTTCGGTGATGGCGAAATGGACGAGCCGGAATCGGTGGCGGCGCTTTCCCTGGCCGCGCGCGAAAAGCTGGACAACCTGGTGTTCGTGGTGAACTGCAACCTGCAGCGCCTGGATGGACCGGTGCGTGGCAACGGGCATATCGTGGACGAGCTGGAAACCCTGTTTACGGGAGCGGGCTGGAATGTCATCAAGCTGTTGTGGGGGGCGGACTGGGACCCGCTGTTCGCGCGTGACCAGCAGGGCGCGCTGGCCGACACGCTGGGCCGCACAGTGGATGGGCAGTTGCAAACCTTCGCCGCCAACGATGGCGCCTTCAACCGCGAGCATTTCTTCGGCCAGAGCCCGGCCCTGCAGGCGATCGCCGCCAGCCTTACCGATGACGAGATCGACCGCTTGCGGCGCGGCGGCCACGACATGAGAAAAATCCATGCCGCCTACCATGCGGCGGCCCGCCACCCCGGCCAGCCGACCGTGATCCTGGCGCAAACCAAGAAAGGCTACGGCATGGGGGCGGCGGGACAGGGCCGGATGACCACCCACCAGCAGAAAAAGCTGGATGCGCAAGCCTTGCTCGAATTCCGCGACCGCTTTCAGCTGCCGATTTTGGATGCCGACTGCGAAGCGCTGACCTTTTACAAACCCGCGCCCGACAGTCCGGAGATGCGTCACCTGCTGGCGCGCCGCGCCGCCTTGGGCGGTTTCATGCCGCGCCGCGTCGCCGCGTCGGCCAGCCTGCCCCAGCCCGAGCTGGAGAGCTATGCGCGCTTCGCGCTGCAGGCCGATGGCAAGGACATGTCGACCACCATGGCCCTGGTGCGCATGCTGGGTGCCCTGCTCAAGGATGAGGCCTTGGGCCGGCACATCGTCCCCATCGTTGCGGATGAGGCGCGCACCTTCGGCATGGCCAACCTGTTCCGGCAAGTGGGCATCTACTCATCGCAGGGCCAGCTGTACCAGCCGGAAGACATCGGCTCCATCCTGTACTACCGCGAGGCCAAGGACGGCCAGATTCTGGAGGAGGGCATTACCGAAGCGGGCGCAATATCTTCCTGGACCGCGGCGGCGACCAGCTATTCGGTACACGGATTGCCGATGCTGCCGTTCTACATTTACTACTCGATGTTCGGCTTCCAGCGCATCGGTGATCTGATCTGGGCCGCGGCGGATCAACGGGCGCGCGGCTTCCTGATAGGCGCGACCTCGGGACGCACGACGCTGGCCGGCGAAGGGCTGCAGCATCAGGACGGCTCCAGCCATGTCATCGCCGCGACAGTGCCGAACTGCGTTTCCTACGATCCGGCTTATGCGTATGAGCTGGCAGTCATCGTTCAGGACGGCATGCGGCGCATGCTCGATGACAGCGAGGATGTTTTTTACTACGTCACGGTCAGCAACGAAAACGAAGCCCAGCCGAGCATGCCGCCGGGCGCCGAAGAGGGTATCAAGCGCGGCATGCATTGCCTCCAGAGCGACGCCGACGCCGACGTACGCTTGCTGGGCGCCGGAGCCATCCTCAAGGAAGCGATCGGCGCCGCCCATTTGCTCAAGGAGCGGTTCGGCATACGCGCAGAGGTGTGGAGCGTGACCAGTTTCACCGAGCTGGCCCGCGCTGGCATCGCCGCCGAACGCACGCAGCGGCTGACGGGTTGCGAGGAACAGGCCTACGTCACGCGCCAGCTTGGCACCAGCACCGCCCCGGTGATCGCCGCCAGCGACTATGTGCGCAGCCTCGCGGAAACCATCCGCGCCTATGTGCCGGCGCGTTACGTGACGCTGGGAACCGACGGGTTTGGACGCAGCGACACGCGTGCCAATTTGCGCGACTTCTTCGAGGTCGACGCGAAATGGATCGCCTTTGCCGCATTGAGGGAGTTGCCGGTCGGCGCGGATGCCGGGCGCTTGCGGGAAATCGCCGACACCCTCGGTCTGGATCTGAATCAACCGCTGGCGGCAACGGTTTAGGGCGGGTTTGAAACCCGCCCCTACGGAATACCGCCACCGGCATGGCGCGACTCGTTCAACATGTGGTCGACCAGCAACTGCGCCGCGGGCGACAGCCCGTGGTATGAACGGATGCAGAGCGCCAGAACCCGGTGCGCCCACGGCTCGGAAAGCGCGAGGACCTTGATACGCAAGGCCTTGGCATGGGACATCGCGATGTGCCGCGGCAGCACGCCGATGCCGAGCCCCGCTTCGATCATCAGGCAGAGCGCGTCGTAGCTGGTGACCTGGATACGCGGTGTCCAGGGCCGGCCGCGCTCGCTCGCGGCCTGGGTCAGTTGCAGGTTCAATTGGCTTTTGGGGTTCAGCCCGACATAATCGAATTCCAGCGTTTCCTCGAACGACACCCGCGCCCGCCGCGCCAGCACATGGCCCTTCGGTACCACGACCACCAGCTCGTCTTCCCGGTACGGATGGAGCTCGAGCCCGGGTATCGGCGCACCCTTCACCAGAATACCGATGTCCGCGACGTTGTCCAGGACCGCCTGCGCGATTGCCGTGCTGGTCTTTTCCTCGAGATGCACCTGGATCGATGGATGGGCCTTCAGGAAGGTGCTCAGTGCCGATGGCATGAATTGCGTGATGGCGGAGATGTTCGCAAATACCCGAACGTATCCTGTCAGTCCCTTGGCATAGTCGCGCATCAGCGCATGGATTTCGTCGAGGTCGCTGAGAACGCGATGCGACAGGCCCAACAGCGCCTGTCCGGCCGGTGTCGGCGTCAGGCCCTTGTTGCTGCGTAACACCAGCTCGGTGCCGAGGGAGGCTTCGAGTTCGCTGATGCGGCGGCTGACCGCGGCAGCGGCGATATGCTCGCGTTCGGCCGCCGCGGCAATGGTGCCGGCTTCGATGACTCGCAGGAAAAGCTTGAGGGACTTCGGATCGATGCTCATGTCGCGCTGATGTCGCGTTCAGCGAGAGGGCGGGTTGAATCCGAGTTGCATGGAGATCGAACGGACCGCATTCAGCAGTGCTGCCAGTTGCTGCGGCGGCGGCTCGGGCGGGACGTACTGAATCGAACCGACGATGGCGAGGGCGGCGATACAGTCTCCGGTGCGGTCGAATATCGGGGCTGAAAGCGCATTGATGCCGAGCATGATCTCCTGAGGCGATGAAGACCATCCCTGCCGGCGGATGAGTGCGATTTGCTCCTCGAGCTGTTCCCAATTCGTCACGGTGAACGGCGTCAACCGTTCCAGCGGCCGCGAGCGCGCCAGTTCCATGAGCGGCTGACGGCTGAACGCCATCGCTATTTTTCCGTGGGATGTGGCGTGAAGCGGCAGGATGCTGCCAGGCCGCACGCTGATCTCCAGCATGTCGAAGCCGAGCAGGCGATCCACGACCAGCAGCGATTTGGCGTCAATGACGACCAGGGTCACGGTTTGGCCCACCTCGTCGCGCAATTGCCGCATGGGGCCCTGGGCGGCGGCTTCCAGATCGGCTTCCTTTGCCGCCATGCGTCCCAGCGAAGCGGCGCGCAGACCCAGCATATAACGAAAGGTATCGGGATTTTGCAGGAGATAGCCGCGATCGACCAAGGTCTGGAGGTGGCGGAAGATGGAGCTTTTGGTAAAGCCTAACGTGAGCGCCAGTTCGCTTACCCCAAGCCCATTGGGCGCCTGGGAAATCGTCTCCAGGATATCGAGCGTGAGATGGACGGCCTTTACGCCCGTTTCGCGGGCGCCTCCCTGCGGTTCCAGCAATACATCAGTCATAGTCCTCACCGGCGGTTACAAATTTGTCCGCTCGATTATATATCGGTTGCGAGCGTGTGTTCGCGAGTGAGGAACCCGTTTTTGTGCTTGCGAACTAATTTTCGGCATAGTATATTTGTTCGCGTATGACATTTACTGTTCTCCAGTAGCGAACGCCAAGTTAGTGCAATAGCTTGGCCGCAAGCTGGCAGGTTTTGCATAGATTCAGGAGCTTGAGCCGATATGTACAGCAATGAGACAGTCTTGGGACAGGCGGGAGCCCATCCAAAGGAGCGCAATACCCGTGAGCTGGTCTGGCCGGAGGAAGGGCTGCAGACCATTCCCGACTGGGTCTATACGGATCAGTCCGTCTATGATCGGGAAGTCGAGCGGATTTTCCATGGCCCCAGCTGGAACTTCGTCGGGCTTGAGGCGGAAGTGTCCGAGCCGGGGGATTACAAGCGGAGTTATGTCGGCCCGACCCCTGTCGTGGTGACCCGGGCCGAGGACGGCTCGATCAATGTGTTTGAAAACCGCTGCCGGCACCGTGGCGCGGAGTTCTGCCGTAGTCCAAGAGGAAACGCGAAGGAGCTGGTCTGTCCGTATCATCAGTGGAGCTATGACCTGAAGGGGAATCTGCAGGGAGTACCTTTCAAGCGTGGCGTCAACAAGATGGGCGGCATGCCGAAAGACTTTCGCAACGAGGAGCATGGCTTGAGAAAGCTGCGCGTAGCCGTGCTGCATGGCGTGATCTTTGCTTCCTTCTCCGACAGTGTCGAGCCGATCGAGTCCTACCTCGGGGAAGAGATGCTGGTCGACTTCGAGACGGTGTTCAAGGACAGGAAGCTGAAGGTGCTGGGGCATTACCGGAATGAATTGCCGGGCAACTGGAAGCTGTATTTCGAGAACTTGCGCGATCCTTACCACGCTACGCTTTTACACGCTTTCCTCGTCAACTTCGGACTGGTCGTCGCCGGCAGCAAGTCCGTCATGGCGGTGGACCCGATAGGCAGGCACGGATCGATGGGCTCGGCCAAGCCGGAGAACCTGTCTTTTGTCCTGGATAGCGCGACTGCGGCGGAGATGCGCTCCTTCACCGAGGGGACGTCTCTGGAAGACCCCCGCCTGATCGAATACGTCCGCGAGTTCGAATCGACCTGGACCGTGACCATGCAGACCCTGTGGCCCAACCTGGTGGTGCAGCGCGAGCTGAACACGATGGGCGTGCGCCACATCATCCCGAACGGTCCCCACAGCATGATCATGGTCTGGACGATGTTCGGATATGAGGGCGATTCGGAGGAAATGCAGCGCCACCGCCTGCGCCAAGGGAATCTGATGGGGCCTTCCGGCTTCCTCGGTGTCGAAGACAACGAGGCGATCCGCTTCGTCCAGGAAGGCTTGCGCCGTTCGCCCACGGACCAGGCGGTGTTGAAGCTGGGCGGAGATACGGAGGGCAGCGACACGACCCTCATCACCGAATCGGCCATCCGTTCCATGTATCGCTATTACCGGGAAACCATGGATTTCTGAACATGGGTTTCCGATTCACTTTTCGCCTTGCCAAGGGCTGACTACATGAAAATCGATTTTGAACATTTTTCCACCCGGGTCGACGAGCCTGCCAGCTTCCGGGAGCTGCGGCTGGAGATCGAGGAATTCCATCACGAGTATTGCAACAGCCTCGATTCGGGGCGGGTGATGGAATGGCCGGATTACTTTACCGCGGACGCGCTGTACCGGATCACTGCCAAGGAGAATGCGGCGGCGGGCATGCCGGTGGGGCTGGTGTACTGCGAAGGCAGGGGGATGCTGCGCGACCGCGCAAAAGCGGTCGCCGAAACCCTGATGCACGCGCCGCGCTATCTGCTCCATTCCGTCACCAATACGCGCGTCATTTCCAGTGCCGAGGGCCGGATCATGGCGCAGTCGAACTACCTGCTGTATCAGACCCTTGTGGAGGGGCCGACCACCTTGCTGCAGGCAGGGAGGTACTTCGATACCTTTGTGCGCGAGGCGGGCCGCCTCAAGCTGAAGGTGCGCGAGTGCGTGTACGACACCGAACTCATTGCCAACGATATCGTCTATCCGGTTTGACCACCCGATCATGAAACACTCTACTGAACAGTTCGAGGAAGACGGCGGCGTCGGTGTCAGCGTGCGTCGCAAGGAGGACGAGCGGCATCTGCATGGCCGCGGCAATTTCGTGGCTGACATGCAGATGAAGGGTTTGCAGGAAGTGGCTTTTCTGCGGAGTCCCCTTGCGCATTCTCGGATACTCGGGATAGACAAGCCATCCGGGTTCCAGTCCAGCGTTTTTGTCCGTACCGACATGCCGGAAGTTGCGGACATCGTCGCGCCATCTTCCGTGCCGAACTTCAATATGTCCCACCAGCCGCCCCTGGCTCATGGAAAGGTGCGTTTCACCGGGGAGCCCGTGGCAATGGCCGTGGCGGGTTCGCGCGCGGAGGCGGAGGACATCGCCGAGTTGATCCAGGTCGAATACGATGAACTGGAACCCATCCCCGACACGGCCACCGCCCTGGCGGGAAGCGCCGGCCTGGTGCACGACCACTGGCCGGACAATGTCTTCGTGACGCTGCAGGCCAACAACGGTTTCGAGGAAGAAGCGCGCAAGGCCAGTGTCGTCATTACCAAGCAGGTCAAGCTGTCGCGGCAGTGCATGGTCCCGATGGAGGGCAAGGCCGTCCTCGCGTACTGGGACCACCAGGCGAACCAGCTGGTGGTCTATTCGGCGACCCAGGTGCCGCATCTGATCCGCTCGGGAATCGCCCATTTTCTTGCACTGGATCACTCGGCCATCCGGGTGATTTCCCCCGACGTCGGCGGGGCCTTCGGGTACAAGTGCGACTTGAAGCAGGAGGAGCTGTGCATCGCCTGGCTGGCCTGGAAATTCAGGCGGCCGTTCCGCTACATCGAAGACCGGCGCGAACACCTGGTTGCGGGAGCCAACTGCCGCGAGCATGAATACCAGCTGACCGCCTATGCCGATGATAGGGGCCGCTTGCTGGCGCTCGATGCGCACGTCGTGGTGGATGGCGGCGCTTACTCCAACTGGCCATTCACCATCGGCCTGGAGCCGGGCCAGATCACAGGCAACCTGCCCGGGCCCTATGCGTTTCACGGATACCGCATCAAGTCCGAGTGCATCGCCACGAACAAGCCGGGATTTCTTCCGTACCGGGGAGTGGCCCGTACCGGCGTCTGCTTCGCCATCGAGCTGGTCATCGATGCCATTGCCAGAAAGGTCGGGCGCGAGCCTTGGGAAGTGCGCCGGGAAAACCTGGTCCCGCCGGAAGCGATGCCTTACAGGAACGTCTCGAACAAGCTTTTCGACAGCGGGGACTATCCCGCCAGCCTGGACCGCGCGAAGGAACTGATCCGGTTCGATCAGGTGCGGGAACGGCAGCGCCGTGGCGAGCCGGACGGCCGTCTCGTTGGCGTGGGGTTCGCGACCTACACGGAACAGACCGCGCATGGCCTGTCGGTGTTTTCCGCTTGGGGCGCGGCAATCATCCCGGGCTATGAGCCAGCGACCGTCCGGGTGACTCCGGATGGCGGTGTGGAATTGAGGGTCGGTCTGCATAGCCACGGGCAGGGCATGGAAACGACATTGGCGCAGATCGCCAATGAAATCCTGGGTGTCTCGGTCCATAACGTGCGCCTGATCCATGGCGACACCGCATTCACTCCCTACTCGACCGGGACTTATGCGTCGCGCTCCGCCGTCTGGGCGGGTGGCGCCGTTTCGACCGCCTGCAAGGCCCTGCTGCCCAGAATCAAGCAGATCGGCGCGCATCTGCTTGGGGTGGAGGAGGCTTCGGTAACCATGGAGAAGGGCGAAGTCGTATCCGATGAGCGCCGCGCAAGCTTGCGGGAAATCGCCCATGCCTGGTACATGCGTCCCGAGCGCCTGCCGCAGACCGTCGACCCCATGGGCCTGGAAGTGACCCTGAACTACAAGCCGGCCGTGGACACCGGAGCATTTACCTATGCCTCGCATGCCTGCGTCGTGGCCGTGGATCCGGAACTAGGTACGGTGGAGATTCTCGATTACGTCATCGTCGAGGATTGCGGCAAGCGCATCAATCCGAAGATCACCGAAGGCCAGACCTACGGCGGCTGGGCGCAAGGAGTCGGAACCGCGCTTTACGAAGAAGTGCTGTACGATGCCGCGGCCCAACCCCTGACCTCCACGCTTGCGGATTACATTCTGCCCGGCCCCACCGAGTTGCCGGCGCCGACTCTCGAGCACATGACTACCGCTTCTCCTCATACCGAATTCGGCGTCAAGGGTCTGGGCGAGGGCGGAGCGATCGCACCGCCGGCAACCATTTTCAATGCCGTCAACGACGCCTTGAAACACCTGGGGGTCGAACTGGCATGCACGCCGCTGAGTCCGAGCCGCTTGCGTGAGGCCTTGATCGCGGCACAGGCGCGGCCCGCCGAAGCCGACGCTGCGAAACCCGCGGCGGCGCCGGTATGAAAGCCCGGTTTATTCGAGAACCATGACACATCAACCTGGAGACAATGTATGAGCGACAGACTGAAGACCACATTAGGCGCACTGGAACTGAAAAATCCGGTGGTAGCCGGTTCCGGAGAGGCCACCATGACGGTCAACGGCATCCGGGCCGCGCTCAAGGCCGGCGCCGGTGTCGTGATGCCCAAGTCCTGCAACGAAGCCGAGGGCGCCAAGCGCCAGCTGGACCATACCGATTACATGCTGTTGGATGACCGCTGGAATCCGGTGGAATGGACCGATCATCCCCCGATCGATGCGCATTTGTTCTGCCGCTCCGGGCTGCAGCAAGAGAACTTCGACGACTGGCTGGAAAAACTGGCCATGCTGGACAAGGAGGCCGAGCAGGTGGGCAGCTACGTGGTGGGCCATCTCATCCTGAACGACCTCGAGCAGTGCGTGCGCATGGCCGAGCGCATGCAGGAGGCTGGACTGCGGGCGATCAATGTGCTGGTCGCGGCGGTGCATGGAGACCAGGCCGCCAAGGGCGCGATCGCCATGGTCAGGGACCCGGTCGGCGTGCGCGATGTCGTCACCCGGCTGCGCAAGACCATCAAGGTTCCGCTCTGGATCAAGCTTCCCGGCCACGACGTCACGGTGCTGGCCGCCGCGGCGCGCGAGGGCGGGGCGGATGCCGTGAACTTCATCGACCGCACCCTGGCGCTGGTCCCTGACCTGAAGACGCGGGCGCCCTACCTGGGAACCATGGCGGCGCTGGGCGGAACCTGGGGTCTGCCGATCGCCTGCCGCTGGCTGGCGGAAACCCGGCGCCGTCTCGGACCGGAATTTCCCCTCATTGGCACCAATGGCGCAAGAGACGGCCTGGACGTGGCGCGCATGCTTCTTGCCGGCGCGCATGCCGTCGAGATGACCACGGCCGTCATGCTGCAAGGCGCCGAAGCCATTTCCACTTCGATCAAGCAGCTGGACGACTATCTGGCCGAGGGCGGCCTGACCGTGCCGCAGATCATCGGCGAAGCCGCGGACAAGCTGACCGCATACACCGACCAGCCCGCGCGGCCTGGACATTGGCGGGATTTCGTCCACGAAGAAGCCCGTTGAGAGGAATCCTTCCCATCCGCCCGCTGCAGCGCAGCGGACGGCCATGGGCCGGAGCTTTACCCAGTTTTTCCTGGCAAGGCGGGGCTGGCTGAAATACATGGCAGTGAAGAGGAACCAAAGCGGGGCACTTATATAAACAATGATCTAGGAGAAATACGATGAAGAAGGCACTTCGGTTCATGTGTATGGCGATGGCCGTGACGGGCGTCACGGCCGCGGCTCAGGCCCAGGAAGACAGCTATCCGAGCAAGCCGGTCAAGGTGTTGGTCGGATTTGCGCCCGGCGGGGCGGTGGATACCGCCGGCCGGCTGATGGCATCGGAGCTGCAGAAGGCTCTGGGGAAATCCTTTGTGGTGGAGAACAAGCCGGGCGCCGGAGGCCTGCTTGCATTGATGGAAGGCGCGCGCGCCCCGGCTGACGGTTACACCATCGTCGTCGGCTCGGCCGGCCCGCTGACGGTCAGCCCGGTGCTGTTCAAGAACCAGAATTTCGATCCGCTCAAGTCCCTTGATCCCATCGCCCTTTATATGTACACGCCCGGTATCGTCGTGGTGAAGAACGACCTCAAGGTATCCAATTTGAAGGGCCTGGTGGAAGCATCGAAATCGGCCTCGCTGAACATGGCGTCGGCCGGAACCGGCAGCGTCCTGCATCTGATGGGTGAGCATTTCCAGGAACGGGTCAACGTCAAGTGGGTGCATATCCCTTACAAAGGCAGCTCGCCGGCGCTGGCCGACATGATGGGCGGAAGGGTGGACGTCATGCTCGATGTCTTGCCGTCTTCCGCGCCGCTGGTCAAGGGCGGGCAGATCAAGGCGCTGGCCGTTACCAGCAAGCGGCGCAATCCGCAGTTGCCTGACGTTCCAACGGTTGCCGAACAGGGCTTCGGCGATATCGAGCTGGGTTCATGGATGGGCATGCTGGTGCCCAAGGGTACCCCGCCGGCCATTGTCGCCAAGCTGAACAAGGCGCTCAACGCTTCGCTGAAAAACCCGGAGGTGCAGAATAAAGTCGCTTCCCTGGGCAGCGAGACGGAAGGCGGCACCCCGGAAATGCTGGCGGAGCGGATTGCTAGGGAAACGAAAGTCTGGCGGGAAGTGATCGAGAAGAACAACATCGAGGCGCAATAGCCGCATCAAGGGAGTCAGCGGGGAGACACTATGAAACCAAGCTCTTTTGCCTATCAGCGGCCGGCCTCGTTGTCCGAGGCTGCCCGCCTCCTGGGGCAAGCGGCGGGCGTGGTCAAGCCCATGGGAGGCGGGCAGTCGCTCGGGCCCATGCTCAATCTGCGCCTGGTGCGTCCGAACCTGCTGATCGACGTCTCCGGCATCGACGAGCTGCGCGGCCTGGCCGCGCAGCCGGACGGCTTCAGGATCGGCGGCGCAATCACGCATGCCGAAGTCGAAGACGGCGCGCTCGACGCGTTGCTGGAGTCTTCGCCAAGCCTGGCCGCCATGCTGCGCTACGTGGCCGGCACGATTGCCTATCGCGCCATACGCAACCGCGGCACCCTGGCCGGCAGCCTGGCGCACGCCGATCCCGCGGCCGACTGGGTGCTCGCGATGAGCGCGCTCGACGCGCAACTGGAGTGCGTGCGGCCCGATGGGCAGCGCCGCATCGCCATGACGGGATTCATGTCCGGCGCATTCACGACCGCGCTGGAAGAGGGCGAAGTGCTGGCCGCCGTGGTATTGCCAGCATACTCTCCGGCCATGCGCTGGGGTTACTACAAGTTCTGTCGCAAGCCAGGCGAGTTCGCCGAAGCCAGCTGCGCGGCAGTGTTCGATCCCCGGCGCGGTCTGGCCCGGATCGTGGTGGGGGCGCTCGATGGCGCACCGGCGCCGCTGGAAAGTCTGGCGGGCGCAGTGGCGGCGCGCGGACAAGCCGCCCTGACGGAAGACGCCCTGCGGGAAGCGGTCTCCCTGGTGGCCGGCGGCCGAAGCGCGTCCGACCGCCAAATGATCGCGACCGTTGTCAGGCGCAGCGTCTTGCAGGCAGTGGGGCAACATGAAAATACATGAAGAAGTGCATGAAAGAATCGCGCCGGAAATCACGGCAAGTCTCCAGCCGGTACGGCTGGAACTCAACGGGGAGTGGGTCAGCCGCGAGACGGCTGCACGTACCCACCTGGGCGATTTCGTTCGCGATCAATGCGGCCTGACCGGCACCCACCTGGGCTGCGAGCATGGCGTATGCGGCGCCTGCACCGTCATGCTGGATGGCAAGCCGGTTCGCTCCTGCATTACCTTTGCCGTCGCCTGCGACAACAAATCGGTGCGCACGGTGGAAGGCTATGAAGGCGACCCCTGGATGGCGCGCTTGCGCAGCGCCTTTTCCCAGGAACATGCCTTGCAATGCGGCTATTGCACGCCGGGCATGCTGGCCACTGCCTACGACATCGTGCGCCGCCTGCCGGACGCGGACGAAGAGCGCATACGCATCGAGCTCTCGGGCAACCTGTGCCGCTGTACCGGCTATGTCGGCATCGTGCGCGCGATCGGTTCGGTGCTGGAAGACCTGAAGGCCAATCCTATCGCCGGGGCCGCGCCCGCCGCCGTTTCAGCGTCGCGGGAACAGGCGGCGACTCCGATGGAAACGTTCCAGGCAGCCATCTCCGCCGCAGCCCCAGCCCCCGCCGGGCAAGCGGCCGCGGCAGCTTCCGCTGCCCCCGCCGAACACCGCAAGGGCTGGTCGCACATCGAGGATAGCTTCACCGTCGACTTCCCGGCTGACCGGGTATGGGCTTTCATGGGCGACGTGGAAGCCCTGGCTTCCTGCCTGCCGGGCGCCGAGGTGCTGGAAAACGACGGCAAGACAGCCAAGGGCAAGATCGGCATCAAGTTCGGCCCGATCTCGGCCGCCTTCAACGGCTCGGCCCAGCTGGAGCGTGACGAAGGCGCGCGTACCGGCATGCTGCGCGGAGCCGGCACCGACACCATCAGCCAGTCGCGCGCCCGCGGCGATATCGGCTATCGCGTGATCGCGCTGGAGCCGGGTCGCACCCGGGTCGATATCACCCTGGACCACATGCTGCAGGGGCCGCTGGCGCAATTCTCGCGCTCCGGCCTGGTAAAGGATTTCGTCGAGCGTATGGTGGCCGACTTCGGTCGCAACGTCGGCGCCCGTCTGGGCGGCAGCGCCATCTTGCCGGCGGCTTCAATGAGCGTATCGAAAACCCTGGCCAGCATTCTGTGGGCGCGCATCAAGCGTCTGTTCGGCGGCTGAGGACACCAACAGCTGGCCACAACAAGCATAACGAGGAGCAAGGATGGGACGCATACGCAAGATCGCGCTGGAAGAGCATTTCATGGCGCCGGGATTTGAAGAATACTCGCAAGTGTTCATGAAGAACATCGACGCGCAAAGCAGCCAGGCGCTGGCGCGCAAGCTGGGGGATTTCGATGACATCCGCCTGCGGGAAATGGATGAGGCCGGGATCGACATGGTGATCCTGTCCCAGTCCGCGCCCGCTGTGCAAGCCGAGCCCGACACCGCGAAAGCCATCGATGGCGCGCGCCGCAACAACGATTTCCTGGCCAGCCAGGTGGCGCGCCATCCGACCCGCTATGCCGGATTCGCGCACCTGGCGATGCAGGATCCGGAAGCGGCTGCCGCTGAATTGACGCGCTCGGTCAAGACCCTGGGGTTCAAGGGGGCGTTGGTCAACGGCCATACGCTGGGGCGCTACCTCGACGATCGTATCTACGATCCATTCTGGGCCACGCTGCAGGACCTGGATGTGCCGCTATATCTGCATCCTATCAATGCTTTCCAGGACCCCTATGCCATCAACGGCCATCCGGTATTGGCCGGGGCGACCTGGGGCTGGGGTGTGGAGACCGGCACCCATGCCTTGCGTCTTCTGTTTGGCGGGGTGTTCGACCGCTTCCCTGGCGTGAAGGTCATCCTGGGCCATATGGGCGAGGGCTTGCCCTTCCTGCGTTGGCGCTTCGACAGCCGCTTCGCGGTCTACCCATTGGGTGTGAAGCTGGAGCGCGCGCCGTCCGCCTACTTCGGCTCCAACATCCTGATCACCACCGCGGGGGTGTGCTCGGCGCCATCCCTGGTGGGCGCGATCGGCGAGATGGGGGCGGAAGGGGTGCTGTTCTCCGTGGACTATCCTTATGAATCGAGCACGATCGCGGCGGATTTCATCGAACAGGCGCCGCTGGACGAAGCGACCCGAGAGCTGGTCTGCTTCCGCAATGCCGAACGGATTTTCAAGCTTTGAGCCATTCCCGTGTCATTGCATGACGCTGGCGTAACGACCGATAGACGACGAGGAAACCATGCCCATCAGCGACCATGACATGATCAGTGCCTGGAAACAGGTGCTCACGCTGTCCAAAGTAACTCCCGGCCAGACGGTAACCATCCTGTCCGGCGCCACCACCCACCCGCAAAGCCTGCAATGCGCCACCATCGCCGCGCAAGGCATGGGCGCCATCGTCAACCGGCTCGACCTGCCGCCGCTCAACGGCGAGAAGTCGATGAGCCGTGACGTATTCGCCTATCTGGGCACCACGCCGCTGACCGGAAACAAGGCGGCGATCGCGGCCCTGAAGGAAAGCGACCTGGTGCTGGACCTGATGACCCTGCTGTTCTCGCCTGAGCAGCACGACATCCTGAAGTCGGGCACCAAGATCCTGCTGGCGGTGGAGCCGCCCGAGATCCTGGCGCGCATGGTGCCCACCGAGGCCGACCGCGAACGGGTCCTGGCGGCCACGGCGCGCATCGAGCAAGCGAAAGAGATGCGCATCATCTCGGCGGCCGGTACCGACCTGCGCTGCGCGCTGGGGGAGTTCCCGGCGATTGCGGAGTACGGATACTGCGACAAGCCGGGACGCTGGGACCACTGGCCCAGCGGGTTTGCCCTGACCTGGCCCAACGAGCACCAAAGCAATGGGACCATCGTGCTGGACAAGGGCGACATCCTGCTGCCGCAGAAGCGCTACCTGACCGAAGCGGTGCAGATGACGATCGAGGACGGGTATTGCACGGCGATCGAAGGCGGCATGGAAGCGGACTTGCTGTCCGACTACATGGCCTCGTTCGACGACCCGGAAGCCTATGCGATGTCGCACATCGGCTGGGGACTGCAGCCGCGCGCGCGCTGGTCGGCGCTGGCGCTGTACGACCGGGAGCAGACGGCCGGGATGGATGCACGGGCCTATGAAGGAAATTTCCTGTTCTCTCTGGGGCCGAACAACGAAGCCGGCGGCAGCCGCGTCACGGCCTGCCACATCGATATCCCGCTGCGCAATTGCACGGTGCTGCTGGATGGGGAAGCGGTGGTGCGGGATGGCAAGGTGCTGGATCGCTGAGGCAAGGCGGGCGGGTTTGAAACCCGCCCCTACGAAACCCCCGTCCCGTAGCATGCTGCGTAGGGGCGGGTTTCAAACCCGCCCTGCATGCAGTACGCCATCGATCATGATGGAAGATGCTTGCACGACGTAGACACCAAAATCAAGATTCTCTAACCCACCCTGCACCCCATCCACCATCGCATTCCGCGATGGTGCAATCAAATATCGGCACTTTACCTTCATGGGCAGTCCCCCTACCATCGACACCATCAGATTTTGCGAAGGTGACCGATATGAGTATTCTTGAGAACGACACGCCGCTTCCCTTGGCTGGCATCAAGGTGCTGGAGCTTGGCTCGCTGATCGCCGGACCGTATGCCTGCGCGCTGTTTGCCCAGTTCGGTGCCGAGGTGATCAAGATCGAGCCGCCGGACAACGGCGATCCGTTGCGCAAGTGGCGCAAGCTGCACGAGGGTACCTCGCTGTGGTGGTATACGCAGAGCCGCAACAAGAAATCGGTCACGCTCGACCTGAAGACCGAAGCGGCGCAGGAGATCGTGCGCCAGCTGGCGGCGGAAGTGGACATCGTGGTCGAGAATTTCCGCCCCGGCACGCTGGAGAAATGGGGCTTGGGCTGGGAACGGCTGCATGCGCTCAACCCGGCGCTGATCATGGTGCGGATTTCCGGCTATGGCCAGACCGGGCCGAACAGCCAGCAGCCGGGGTTCGCCGCGATCGCCGAATGCATGGGCGGATTGCGCCATGTATCCGGCTTTCCCGACCGGCCGCCGGTGCGGGTCGGGGTCAGCCTCGGCGATACCCTGGCCTCGCTGTACGGCGCGCTTGGCGCAATGATGGCGATGCACCATCTCAAGGTCAACGGCGGCAAGGGCCAGTTCATCGATGTCGCGCTGTACGAGTCGGTATTCGCGATCATGGAAAGCCTGATCCCGGAATACGCGCATTCCGGCTTCGTGCGCGAACGCAGCGGCGCCAGCCTCCCCGGTATTTCCCCGTCCAATACCTATCCCTGCGCGGATGGCCGCTACGTCGTCATCGCCGGCAATGGCGACGGCATTTTCCGGCGCCTGATGCAGGCGATCGGACGCGCCGATCTGGCCGACGATCCGGGCCTTGCCCACAACGACGGCCGGGTGCTGCGCAACCAGGAACTGGACGCAGCGATCTCCGCATGGACCACGGCGCACGATCTCGATCAGGTGCTGCATGTCATGGAAGAGGCGGCCGTGCCATGCGGAAAAATCCATACCGCGGCCGATATCCATCAGGATCCGCATTACCGCGCGCGCGACATG
>Ga0182745_1002225_pt1 | contig 17697 bp, 17 predicted proteins | sample eDN3rd30CKraftBY_FD_128523 | JGI IMG/M metagenome (GOLD analysis project Ga0182745, IMG submission 128523) | Enriched backyard soil microbial communities from Emeryville, California, USA - eDNA 3rd pass 30_C Kraft BY (version 2) (version 2) | ecosystem: Environmental > Terrestrial > Soil >...
CCCGCCACCACGTGCCCCGCGAGCGGACCGCCGATCAGGAATCCCACCGCGCCATGGGCGCGCGCCATGTCGTACTTGCGCCGGCGATGGATCGTCCCGGCAGCGAACATCAGCTCGTGCCGCACGAGCACGATGCGGCCGGCGATCTCTGCCTTGTGCGCCTCGAACTCGTCAGGCGTGCCGCGCCCCAGGTCGATCACCTCGGCGGTGAGGCCCGGCGTCGCGATGGTGCGCACCAGCGGATGGCACGGCGCGAAGGCGCCGCCGGGCAGCTTCAAGGTCGCCGACTTCGCCTGCCAGCCATTGTAGGGCACCGGGATGGAGCGGCCCGAATTGGCCGGCGAGGCCGCCCGTACCCTCTCGCGCAACAGCGCAAACGCCTTCTTCTCACTCTCGGTGCCCGACAGACGGCCGCCGCAATCGCAGATGTCGTTGAAGTCGCGCCACAGCGCCTCGTCGGCCGCGAGGCGGCCCATAAGATTGGCGTCGAGACGCATCATTCACCCTTTCAGTTTGTCGTCGAGCATGTCGAGGAACGCCGCCGCCAGCACGGAAGGCTCGCGGTCGCGGCGATGGAAGGCGCCGATGTCGTAGGTGACGGCGGGTTCGAAGGGCCGCGTCACGAGGCCGAGATGCTCGAAGCTGCGTGCCGACAGCGGATCGACGATCGACCATCCGGCGCCCGCGGCCACCAGGCCGCACAGGCTGGCGAAGAACTCAGCCTCGACCACGGCGTTTATGGACACGCCGGCCGCCGAGAAGACGCCGCGGATGCGGTTGGGCACCTGATGCGAGCGCGCCGGCATCACCATCGGATGTGGCGCGAGCAGTTGCGGCGTCAGCAGCTTGCAGGAGGCGAGCGGATGGCGCGGCGGCAGGATTGCAACGCAGCGCATCGCGTAGCGCCGGACCTCGATCTGGCTGTCGTCGATCGGCAGCTCGGCGATGCCGATGTCGAAACTCTCGGTCGGCAGGAGCTGGCTCACCACGTCGGAATGGCGCGAGATCAGCCGCACAGAGACGCCCGGACGCTCGGCCAGGAACTGCGCCACGAGATTGGGCAACAGGGAGATGGCGGCCGAGGGATGGCTGGCGATCGACAAGCGGCCCGACTGGCCTTCGCGGATCTGCGCGGTCGCAGCCTGCAGCCGGTCGACCTCCCCCAGCACACGGCTTGCTTCGGCATAGAACAGCATGCCCTCGGGCGTCGGCTTCAGCCGGCCGTTGGCGCGGTCGAACAGGGAGAAACCGACCGCCTCCTCCAGACGCGCGATCTGGGTACTGACCGCGGGCTGGGTCACGCCCATGGCGCCCGCGGCGGCAGTCATGGAGCGGTGATCGACCACCGCCCGGAAGGCTTCGAGGAGCTTGACGTCCATACTCTATAAACAGCCGTTATTGGTTATTCTGGCAATTATTCCATCCTCTACTAGCAAAACTCCTGCCGATCCGGCAGGCTCCAGGAGAGCGGCATAGGATTTGCTTATGGAGTGACATGAGCAGCACGAGCCCCCTCATTCTCGCGGACGGAATCACCAAGCGCTTCGGCCCCAATCAGGTGCTGACCCGCGTGTCGCTGGAAGTCCTGGAGCGCGACGTTGTTTGCGTCGTGGGTCCGTCGGGCTCGGGCAAGACCACACTGCTGCGCTGCCTTGCGCTGCTGGAAGAGCCGAGCGAGGGCCGTGTCGTAATGGAGGGTGTGCCCATTTCGACGCCATCGCCGGACAAGCAGGTGAAGGCCGCCGCGCGCGACGTGCGCTCCGAAATCGGCATGGTTTTCCAGCACTTCAATCTCTGGCCCCACATGTCGGTCCTTCAGAACCTGATCGAAGCGCCGATCCGCGTGAAGAAGATGCCCCGGGACAAGGCCGTCGCCATCGCCGAGTCGCTGCTGAAGAAGGTCGACCTGTTCGAGAAGCGCGATGCCTATCCGGCGCGCCTGTCCGGCGGCCAGCAGCAGCGCGTGGCGATTGCCCGCGCTTTGGCCATGTCGCCCAAGGTCCTGCTGTTCGACGAGGCAACCAGCGCGCTCGATCCCGAGCTGCGCCGCGAGGTGCTCGCCGTCATGCGCCAGCTCGCGCGCGAGGGCATGACCATGCTGGTGGTCACGCACGAGATGGGCTTCGCGCGCCATGTCGGCACGCGCACCGTGTTCATGGATCGAGGCGAGATCGTCGAGGCGGCGCCGGGTTCGGCCTTCTTCGATGCGCCGCAGACGGAGCGCGCCCAGCGCTTCCTGCAGCAGTTCGCGGATGAGTGATGGGGAAGGTCAACAAGGGAGACCGATGATGGGTGTAGCAAGGATATTGGGTGCGCTCGCGCTGGCCGGCACGGTTGGCGCATTTTCGATCACGGGCGCGGAAGCGCAACAGACGCAGTCGCGTCTCTACGAGGTGACCAAGAGCAAGAAGCTCCGGGTCTGCCAGTTCCCGCTCTACTATTCGATCTCGTTCCGCAATTCCAAGACCGGCGAGATCGAGGGCATCGACGCCGACCTCGCGAAGGAATTCGCCAAGGAGCTCGACGCCAAGCTCGAAATCGTCGAATCGAGCTTCGGTTCGTTCATCGCCGATCTTCAGGCCGGCAAGTGCGAGATCGGCATGTTCGGCGTCGGCGCCACGATGAAGCGCGGCCAGGCCGTCGAATTCTCCAAGCCCTACCTGCTGACCAACCTCTACGCGGTCACGCGCAAGGACAGCAAGATCAAGGAGTGGAAGGACATCGACCAGAAGGGCGTGAAGGCTGCCGTCTCTCTGGGCAGCTACATGGAACCCTTCATGAAGGGCTACGTGAAGAACGCCGAGGTCGTCTCGGTGGCGCCGCCCAACACGCGTGAGGCCGAGCTGGTCGCACAGCGCGTCGACGTCATCATCACCGACTTCCCGACCGCGATCAAAGTGACCGACGAGTTCGACTGGGCGACCTACATCCTGCCCAACGAGAAGCTCGCCATCACGCCCTACGCCTATGTCGTGCCGCAGGGCGACCAGATCTGGCTGAACTACGTCAACCTGTTCGTCGACACGATCAAGCTCGACGGAAGGCTGCTGAAGTACGCCAAGAAGCACAAGCTCGACCCGATCGTCGCGCCGTGACCTGTAGCCCATGCTTCGAGACGGCTGCGGAGTTTACCCCGAGGTATTCGAGGGGCAGCCTTCTCAGCATGAGGTGTGCGTTAAGCCACAACCTCACCCTGAGGAGCGCTCCGCCGGAGCGCGTCTCGAAGGGTGGGCAACAAGCGTGATCTGAGCATGTTCAAGTACCAATTCCGCTGGGATACGGTCTGGGGAAGCTTCGACTTCCTGATGGGCGGCCTGCAGATGACGCTGATCATCTCGGCCATCACCCTGGTTCTGGCGATGCTGGGCGGGCTGGTCATCGCGCTGCTCGACATGTCGCGCTTCCGGGCGCTGCGCTGGATCGGCATCTCGATCGGCGAGGTGGTGCGCAACACGCCGATCCTGGTGCAGCTTCTGTGGGTCTACTACGTGCTGCCGATCGTGTTCGGCGTGCGCATCGAGGCGCTGGTCGCGCTGATCATCGGCCTCGCCCTTTACCAGGCCTCCTTCATCTCCGAGGTCTATCGCTCGGGCATCCAGAGCGTGCCCAAGGGCCATCGCGAAGCCGCGCAGGTGCTGGGCCTGACGCCGCTGCAGTCGTTCAACCGCATCGTGCTGCCGCAGGCTATCCGCATGACCTTGCCGCCGCTCGCGTCGAATTTCGTGCAGCTCATCAAATTCTCCTCGCTGGGCGCCGTCATCTCGGTGAGCGAGATTACAAGGCGCGGCATGGAGCTCTCGGCCACCAACTTCCGGCCGCTCGAGACCTTCACCTTCATTGCCGTGGTCTACTTCTTCATCTGCTGGCCACTCGCCATGGCCATCCGCTTCTGGGAACGCAGGCTGCAGGCTCGCTGATGTCTCCGAGAATTCGCAACGAACTGGCGCGCAAGGTCGATGCCTCGCTCGACCGTCTCATCGAAGTGACGCAGCGGCTGGTCGCCGTTGCCTCGCCCAACCCGCCGAGCGACACGTTCGACGTGGCGCAGGTCGCCGAGGCCCTGCTGCGCGAGATCCCCGGCATCGAGATCGAGCGGGTCGAACCCGAGCCGCGCATCGTCTCCCTGATCGGCCGCATCCGCGGCCGGACGCCCGGCCGCCGCCTGATCTTCAACGGCCATCTCGACACCTTCCCGTTGCTCGAGAACCTGCCCTGGACGGTGCCGCCGCTGGGCGGCGTGCTGAAGGATGGCAAGCTCTACGGCCGCGGCGTCTGCGACATGAAGGGCGGCATCGCCTGCTCGCTCCTCGCGGCCGCGCTGCTGGCCGAGAACCGCGATGCCTGGGACGGTGAGGTCGTTCTCACCCTGGCGGGCGACGAGGAAAACATGGGCTCCCTCGGCTCGGGTTACCTCCTCGAGAATTTCCCGCACGCCGCCGGCGACGCCAATATCTGCGGCGACGTCGGTTCCCCCAAGGTCGTGCGCTTCGGCGAAAAGGGCCTGATGTGGGTCGAGGTCGAGGCCACGGGCTCGCCCGCCCACGGCGCCCATGTCCACAAGGGCACCAACGCCATCGACCGGCTGCGTTCCGCGCTCGACTGCCTGAAGCAACTCGAGGACGTGCCCTTTCAATCGCCCCCAATCGTCACGCAGGCGATCGGCAAGGCCAAGCCCATCTCCGAGCCCCTGTCGGGGGCCGGCGAGGCCGACACGCTCTCTCGCGTCACGGTGAACATCGGCACCATCGAGGGCGGCACCTCGCCCAACCTGGTTCCCCCCCATGCGATTGCCCGGGCCGACATCCGCTTGCCGGTCGGCATCACCACCGATGTCCTCGCGGCGAAGCTCGACGAATGGCTCGGACCGCTCGAAGGCGTGAGCTGGAAGGCGATCCGGCGCTTCGAGCCGTCCTTCACCGACCCCGGCCACGAGATCGTGACCCGCACCGCGTCGGTCGCCGCCGAAGTACTGGGCGAGACGCCGGCGGTGAACATGAGAGTCGGTGGTTCGGACTCGCGCTGGTATCGCCTGTTCGACGTGCCGACCGTGGTGCTGGGGCTCACGCCCTTCAACATGGGTGGCGCCGACGAGTATGTGCTGGTCGACGAGCTTTTGGCAGTCGCCAAGATCCACACGTTGGTCGCCTATGATTTTCTCTCCGCGGAGCCCTGACATGGACCGTCTGTCCGACGACGAGCTGTTCACCCTGCCCCTGACCTTCATGGGCGTGCCCTACGGACGGCCGGGCCCGGCGAACAAGGCCGCGATCCTCGGCATCCCGTTCGACTGCGGCACCAACATGCGCATCGGCGCGCGCGGCGGCCCAGACTCAGTGCGCCAGCAGTCGCAGCTGATGCGACGCTTCAATCCGACCAATGCCGACTTCGATCCGGCGACCGCTCTGGGACTGGTCGATTGCGGGAACGTCAAGCTTACGCCTTCGAAGATCGTCGATGCCTTCGAGCGGATCGAGCAGGCGGCCGACCGCATCGTCGAGGCGGGCGCCGTGCCGATCACCATCGGCGGCGATGGTTCTGTCACCGTCCCCGTCGCGCGCGCCGTCGGCAAGAAGTACCCAAAGATGGCGGCGCTCCATATCGACTCGCATACCGATTCGTACCCGTATGGCTCTGAGGAAAAGTACAACTCCGCCACCCAGTTCACCCATGTCGCCGAGGAAGGCCTCGTCGATCCGGAGTTCTCCTGGCATGTCGGCATCCGCAGCACGACCTACGCGCAGGGCGTCGTGCCGCGCGCCATGAGCCTCGGCTACAAGATCGTGTCGATCGATGAGCTGATCCGCGGCGGCTTCGCCCAGCGCATGGCCGAATTTCGCGACAAGGTCGGCAAGCGGCCGGTCTATCTCTGCTTCGACATGGACGTGTTCGACCCCTCCTGCGCCCCCGGCGTCTGCACGCCCTCTTGGGGGGGCCTCAGCGCCCGCGAGGGAATCGACCTGCTGCGCTGCCTCACCGACCTCAACATCGTGGCCGTCGACGTGAACACGGTGAGCCCGCCGCAGGACGTGAACGGCATGGCCGCCCACCTCTGCTCACACGTGATCTACGAGACGCTGGTCCTCCTGTGCCGGCAGATGGGGCTCGACGCCGCCTAGCGCAGGTACTTCGCGAAGAACGCCTTCGTCCGTGCTTCGGCGTCGGGTGCGGCGACCGTGTCGTAGGCGAGATGGTGCTGCTTGCCCGCGGCGCCCGGCACGGTGCGGTCGGCGGCTTTCGAATCGAAGCTGTGATAGGCGTTGGGATAGTAGATGGCCTCGACGAGATCGCCGCGCGTCAGACCCGACACCAGGCTCCGGCAACGGTCAGCCGGCGTCCAGTCGTCCCTGTCGCCGGCCAGCAGCAGGACCGGAATGTCGATGTCGCCGTCGAACTTCGGATTGCAGCCTGGATAATACGCGACGCCCGCCGCCAGGCCGCGTTGCGCCAGCCCGAACTTCTTCTGCGCCGAGCGGATCACCGTCGAGCCGCCATGGCTGTGGCCGATGATACCGACCTTGCCCTTCACAACATCGGACCGCGTCGCCAGATAGTCGAGAGCGCCCGCAATGTCGGCCACACGCATATTGGGCGTCACTACGTTGGGCGTCGTGCACACGGCCCTGGTGCCGCGCGGACCGAACGAATCCGGCACCAGCACGAGATAGCCCCAGCTCACCAGGAGCTTGCCCCAACCGTCTGTGTGCCGGTTCGTGCCGGCGCAGCTATGCGCCAGGATGATCGCGGGGAACGGTCCGTTGCCCGGCGGCTTGTAGATCCAGCCCTTCACCTCGGGCCCCGCCGGGCTGGCACCGACGGTCACGCTCGGGAAGCTGACGGACTGGGCCCAGGCAGGCGCGCCCAGAGCCACGAGAAGGACAACCACGAGCAAGCGGATCATGTCGCAGACCGTGAGTTGGCCAATCTTTTCATCCCGAGCGTCGCAAGGGACCTTTCCCTGTTCGAGGCCACCCGAAGGTCCCTCGCGACGCTCGGGATGACAAGTTTTTCTGCGGGATCTATTCCGGCTGGATGCCCGCCAGTTTGGCGATTTCGGCCCAGCTCACCAACTCCTTCTTGATCCGCTGGGCGAAGGCGTCGGGCGCTTCGCCGCCCGGCAGGCTCGACAGGTCGCGGATCTTGGCCTGCATCTCGGGCTCGGCCAGGACGGTCACGACATCGTCGCGCATGCGGTTGGCGAGCGCAGGCGACATCTTGCCCGGACCGAACATCGCGAACCACGCCGTCGTGTCAACGCCCGGCACGCCCGCCTCAGCCATGGTCGGAATGTCATCGAGGCCCGGCAGCCGCTTCGTGCCGCTCACGGCCAGCATGCGCAAGGTGCCCGCACGGTGGTGCGACATCACGGTGAGCGGGCTGGTGAATCCCACCGGAATGTGGCCGCCGGCCAACTCCTGCATCATCGGTGCTGCGCCCTTGTAGGCCACGTTCTCGATCTTCAGCCCGCTCTTCACCCGGAACAGCTCGCCGACCATCCGGGTCGTGTTCTCGGTGCTGCCAAACTGGTATTTGCCGGGGTTGGCCTTCGCCGCCGTCATGAACTTTTCCATCGAGTCCATGCCCGCCTTGGGCGAGCCGACCAAGGCGAGCGCGCCTTCGATCAGCGGCGTGACCGGCGTGAAGTCATTCTCGGTGTCGTAGGGCAAGACCTTCGTCGTGTAGGGATTGATCGTGTGCGCGCTGGTTGTGACCAGCAGCGTGTACCCGTCAGGTGGGGCCTTGGCGACGATCTCGCTGCCCAGGATACCGCTGGCGCCGCCCTTGTTGTCGATGATGACCGTCTGCTTCCATTTCTCGGCAAGGCGCGGGATGACCAGGCGCGCCACCAGATCGGTGCCGCCACCCGCGGGATAGGGCACCACCACCCGGACCTGCTTGGTGGGATAGTCCTGCGCGCGGACGATCGCCGGCGCCATACCGAAAGCCGCACCTGCCGTGCCCGCGGCCACGAAGCCGCGTCGCGTCATGCCTGTCATGCAATCCTCCCGTTCCATTTCCTTGGCGACAGACTAGGGTCAATCCGGGAGGAAAAAAACATGTTCGATCTGATCATCAAGGATGCGGAAATCCACGACGGTTCGGGCGCCCCGTCCATCAAGGGCGACCTCGGCGTGAAGGACGGCAGGATCGCCGCCATCGGCCCGAAGCTCGGCGCCGCCCGGGAGACCGTGAAGGCCGATGGCCTCGCGCTGGCACCGGGTATCATCGACGGTCACACCCACTACGACGCGCAGATCACCTGGGACCCCTTCGTCGATCCCTCACCGGCGCTGGGCGTCACGACTGCGATCCTCGGCAATTGCGGCTTCACCATCGCACCCTGCAAGCCTGCCGACCGCGACCTCACCATGCGCCACCTGACCCATGTCGAGGGCATGTCGCTCGACGCGCTGCGCGCCGGCATCGACTGGGGCTTCGAGAGCTTCCCGCAGTATCTCGACATGCTGGAGAAGAACGGCGTCGGCCCCAACGTCGCCTGCTTCGCCGGCCATTCCGCCATCCGCACCTTCGTGATGGGCTCCGACGCCACCGAGCGCACGGCCACGACGGACGAAGTCGCCCGGATGGCCGACCTGGTACGCGAGGCGATGGCCGCGGGCGCCGTCGGTTTCGCTTCCTCGACCTCGGAAGCGCACAATGGCGAGGGCGGCACACCGATGCCGTCGCGCCTCGCCGACGACCATGAACTGCGAACGCTCGTGAAGGCGATGGGCGAGCGCGGCACCGGCGTCTACATGCTGACCAAGGGCCGTACGACCACCATTCCCTATCTCGAAGAGATCGCGGCCGAAGCCAACCGCCCGGTCGTGATCGCGGCGCTGTTCCATTCGAACACCAATCCCGAAGCCGCCTTCACCACGCTCGACCAGGTGAACGAAGCGCGTGCCCGCGGCCGCACCCTGGTGGCACAGACCTCGTGCTGCCCGCTCAGCATGGATTTCACCTTCCGCAGCCCCTACCTGTTCGAGAGCATGCAGGCGTGGAAGCCGGCGATGGCCGCGCACGATCCGGCCGAGCTCGCGAAAATCTATCGCGATCCATCCTGGCGCGCTTCGGTGCGCGAGGAGCTTTTAGCCAAGCGCGGCCGCCTGCTGTTCAACGGCGAATGGGACAAGCTGTTCGTCGTCGAAACGGCCAAGGACGAGAACCGGGCCATGGAAGGCGCTACGCTCGGCGAACTCGCGAAGCAGGCCGGCAAGGAGCCGCTCGACTTCATCCTCGACTTCGCCCTGTCGGAAGACCTCGACACGATGTTCGTGGCGCAGCTTCTGCACAATGACGACGAGGCGGTCGGCCGCATCCTGGCCGATCCCAACACCCACATCTCGCTGAGCGACGCCGGCGCGCATCTCACCTTCTTCTGCGACGCAGGATTCGGCCTGCATCTGATGGGTCACTGGAGCCGCGACCTCGGCGTGCTCGACCTGCCGAACGCGGTACATCGCCTGACGGGTCAACCCGCAAAGCTGTTCGGCATCCAGGATCGCGGCCTGCTGCGCGAGGGCCTCGCCGCCGACCTGATGCTGTTCGATCCGAAGACCGTGGCGCGCGGCCCCAAGCGTCGCGCCCACGACCTGCCGGCCGGCGCGGCGCGCCTCACGGCCGGCGCGGTCGGTTTGCACGGTGTCTGGATCAACGGCGCCCGCGCCGCCGACGAGAAGGGCTTCTGCGCCGACCCGTCCTCGCGGCCCGGCAGGGTGTTACGCTCCTTTGGCTGATCCTCTCCGCAGGAAGGGTCAGGACATTGCCCGCCGCCGGGCGACTTCGACCAGGGTGCGCGAACTGTCGGCGGGGGAGGCTTTGTTGCGCTTCACCTGGCCGCATTTCAGGCATCTGTGCACGATGATGTAGCGACCGCGCGCCTGTTCGACCGCGATCGGCTCCATCATCCCCCCGCACTCGGCGGCGCGATCTCCCGGATTTTCGTCCACGTGCTTGCTGAACAGGCATGCCGGACAGTGGTTGGTGAATCCGTTGCCCTCGACCTCGGCGCCGCAGCGCTCGCAGGTGAAGTTCTCGATGTTGCGCGCGAAAAGACGGGCCATGCCTTTATTTTCGCACTGCCCCGGGATCCGCGCACACGAAAAAGGTGGGTGCCCGATGGCACCCACCCCGCATCCGTCGGAAGGTAATGTTTAGCGGTAGTAGCCGTAGTCGTTACGCGGCGTCGTCGCCGCACCGATGGCAGCCCCACCGAGGCCGCCCACGACCGCACCGGCCACCGGTGCGCCCATCGTCGAGCCCACGACGGCACCCGTGCCGGCACCGATCGCGCCACCGGTCAAAGCGCGGTCCGTCGGATTGTTGCCGCACGCGGCGACACCCAAGCCGAGCGCCGCAACGATCGCGATATTCGTGAACTTCAGCATGAGAGTCTCCTGCGCGTGAATTGTTAGCGATAGAACGACCGGGAAGGCCCGCCGGTTGCGTTCACGGATTCGCGTGCCAAGTGCGATCACAGGTTGGACACTGAATCCCCTCGCGCGAAGGCGACTGCCTAAAGCGAAAGAGCGGCAATCGCGCGGATGCCAGCTTCGAACAACATGGATAAGGAATCAGAAGGTCTCCGGTCGCAGCCGACGCCACTCGGGGAGAGGGGTTGGAAGGCCGCAACCGGAGGGCCGGACCGTGAGGTCCGGCGTCGTTCTAACGCGCGCCGTACAAAAGCGTTGCCAGTGCGGCGAAGTTGATGACCGCCTCCTGGATGACGATTTCGACGCGGCGGTTCTGCGGCTCGCGGACGTCTCCCTGCCGCCGCAGGGTTGCATACCGCCCCACTCGCCGCACATCAGACGCTTAGTGGTGCCCCTTCGCCACACCAAGCGTGTGGTGTCGAACGTACAGCTCGATGCGGGCCGTCGTCCGCCGCGCGAAAGCGCTCGGTGAGCGCGTCTTGCGCGGTCGATGAGCAAACCTCATCATTGTCGCCATGAATGTGTACCGACGCATCACGGTCTCCCCGATCGCCGGCGCCCTCGGAGCGGAGATCGGAGGCGTCGATGTGAGCGCCCGCCTCGACGATGAGACGGTCTCGGAAATCCGGCGGGCACTGCTCGAGTATCTGGTAATCTTCTTTCGCGGCCAGAGGCTCGATGATGCGAGCCATAAGGCCTTCACCCGCCGCTTCGGCGACATCTTCGTCCATCCCAACTTCAACACCGGGGCCGGCGATCCGGAAATCGTGCGCGTCGTGCGCGCGCCCGGTGACGAGCGTATCGTGGGCGAGGAGTGGCATTCCGACACCACGATGATGCCCGAGCCCCCGATGGCGGCCATCCTCTATGCGCTCGACGTGCCGCCCTATGGCGGCGACACGCTATTCGCCAATCAGTACCTCGCCTACGAAAGCCTCTCCGACGGCATGAAGTCGATGCTGGCGGGTCTGCGCGCCGTGCACAGCGACATCCGTGTGGCCGGGCCTCAGGTCGGGCTCAACGCGCGCCGCTCGATCAAGGTGCGGGAGGATTCGAACTGGCGGCCGACCGAGAGCCTGCATCCTGTCGTGCGAACGCATCCCGAGACCGGTGCTAAGTGCCTGTTCGTGAACCACTCCTATTCCTGCCGCTTCGAGAACATGACCGACCGCGAGAGCAAGCCGCTGCTCGACTTCCTCATGGATCACGGTCACCGGCCGGAGTTCACATGCCGTTTCCGCTGGGAGCCCGGCTCAATTGCCTTCTGGGACAATCGCTGCACCAAGCATCTGGCAATCCACGATGCCGGCCCCTTTCACCGACGCATGCAGCGCACCCAGATCGCGGGTGACGCCGTCGTCTGACCGACGACGGCGTCAGCTTTACCCCCTATTTCTTCTCAATGTTCCAGAAGACCGGCACGGGCGAGACGACGCTGCCGGTCACGTTCTTGCGGATCGCCATCGCGTTGTTGTACTGGCCGAGGAAGGCGTGCGTCGGCACCTCGGCGGCGCGCAGCTGGAGCTTCTCGACGATCTCCTTGCGCTTCGCCTCGTCGGTCTCGTCGGCGAAGGCGTTGCGCAGCCGCGTGATCTCGGCATCGCACGGCCAGCCGAACCAGGCCTTGTCGCAGGCCGCGCTGATGAAACTGTAGGTCAGCGGATCGAGCGAATCGGCGCCCGAGGTCGAAGTGATGAGCACGTTCCAGCCGCCCTTGTCCGGCGGATCCTTCCTGGCGCGGCGGGCGACCAGGGTCTGCCAGTCCATCGACTGCATGTCGACCTTCATCCCGGCCTTCTCCATCAGCGACTTGGCGATCGGTGCCATGTTCGTCAGCACGTAGAGATCGGTCGAGTGCAGCAGCACGACGGGGGTGTTGTCGTAGCCGCCTTCGGCCAGGAGCTGCCTGGCCTTGGCGAAGTCGCTCTCGTACTTGTCGGCGAAGCCCGCGGTCGTTTCGTAGGGACCGCCGCACATGAACATCGCCTTGCAGACCATGTAGTATTCGGGATCGCCGATGACGCCGTTCAGGAAGTCCTTCTGGTTCAGCGCATACAGCATCGCCTGCCGGTTCTTGGCATTGTCGAACGGCTTGTGGAGCTGATTGAAGCGATAGATGTACTGGTTGCCCCACTTGTTCGTGGTCACCATCGAGACGTTGCGATCCTTCTTCAGCAGCGGATAGAGGTCGTGCTGCGGCGCCTCGATGATGTCGATCTCGCCGGCCTGCAACGCGTTCACCGCGGTCTGCTGGTCGGGGATCGCGACCCATTCGACCCGATCGACCTTGGCGATCTTGCCGCCGGCCAGGCCCGACGCCGGCTCAGGCCGCGGCTTGTACTTGGGGTTCTTGATGTAGACGGTCCTGTCGCCGGGCTTCCATTCGTCGGTCTTGAAGATGAAGGGACCGGAGCCCACGAACTCCTTGATCTGGTCCGTGCCAGGCGTCTCGGCGATGCGCTTCGGCATGATGAAGGGATTGCCCGAGGGCTTGGACAAGGCCTGCAGCACGACGCCGGTCGGCGACTTCAGCACGATCTGGAAGGTCTTGGCGTCGACCGCCTTCAACTCGGCGACCTTCGCCCACAGGATATTGCCCAGACTGTCCCGCGACGCCCAGCGTTTCAGCGAGGCGATCACGTCCTCGCTGGTGACCGGCTGGCCGTCGTGGAATTCGAGTCCGTCGCGCAGGGTGAAAGTCCAGGTGAGCTTGTCGTCACTCGTCTTCCAGGTGTCGACCATCTGCGGCTTGATCTTCAACTCGCCGTCGAGCGCGAACAGCGTGTCGTAGATCATGTAGCCGTGGTTGCGGACGATGAAGGCCGTGGTCCAGATCGGATCGAGAATCTTCAGATCCGAATGCGCGACCACCCGCAGCGTCGTCGGTTGCTGCGCCATGGCGACGGCCGGCACCGAAAGGCCGACCGCCGCGATCAGCCCAAGAATTCTATTGCGCACGCATGCCTCCTTGTTTGTTGTCCGCGAGGATCATTCCAGCCCCCTTGTCGGCAATCATGATCGTGGGGGTGTTGGTGTTGCCCGAGGTGATGGTGGGCATGACCGACGCGTCGACCACGCGCAGTCCCTGAAGCCCGATGACCCGCAGCCGCTCGTCGACCACGGCGTGCGGATCCGACGGCAGCCCCATCTTCGCCGTGCCGACGGGATGGAAGATCGTGGTGCCGATGTCGCCGGCGGCCTTGGCGAGCGAGGTATCGTCGTCGCCGACACCGGAGCCCGGCAGATATTCCTCGGGGCGATAGGGCTGCATCGCCGACTGGCGCATCAGGCGCCGCGTCACGCGAATCGCGTCGGCCGCCACGGTGCGGTCCTCAAAAGTCGCGAGATAGTTGGGCGCGATCAGGGGCTTCGCCGTCGGATCGGCCGAGCGCAGTCTGACGGTGCCGCGCGAGGTCGGGCGCAGATTGCAGGCGCTCACGGTGATCGCCGGGAAGCGATGCAGCGGTTCGCCGAACTTGTCGAGCGACAAAGGCTGGACATGGAACTCTATGTTCGACCTTTCCTGATCGGGCGAGGAGCGCGTGAAGATGCCGAGCTGCGAGGGCGACATGGTGAGCGGCCCCTTCTGCAGCAATGCATATTGCATGCCCATCAGGGCCCGGCCGACCAGCGAGTGGTAGCTCTGATTGAGCGTCTTCACGCCATCGACCTTGTAGATTGCACGCTGCTGCAGGTGATCCTGCAGATTGCGCCCGACGCCCTCGCGCGCATGCAGGACCGGAATGCCGAGCTCGCCCAGCCAGTCGGGGGCGCCGATACCGGAAAGCTGCAGGATCTGCGGCGAGCCGATCGCACCGGCCGCCAGGATGACCTCGCCCTTCGCCCGCGCCTCGACCAGCCGGCCGTCCTGGCGATAGAGCACGCCGGTGCAGCGCCTGCCCTCGAACGACAGCTTCTCCACCAGAACACCGGTCTCCAGCCGGAGGTTCGGCCGCTTCAGCACCGGCTTCAGGAAGGCGCGCGCGGCCGACATGCGGATGCCGCGCTTCTGGTTCACGTGGAAATAGCCGACGCCGGTATTGTCGCCGGTGTTGAAGTCCGGAGTTTCCGGAATGCCCATTTCGGTGGCGGCCCTGATCACCGCGTCGAGCACCTCCCAGCGCACCCGGGACTCCTCGACCCGCCATTCGCCGCCCGCACCGTGATGCTCGGTCTCGCCCAGGAAATGGTTGTCTAGCTTGCGGAAGACCGGCGCGACATCGTCCCATCCCCAGCCGGTTAGGCCGAGCTGGCGCCAGTGGTCGTAATCCTGCGACTGGCCGCGCATCGAGATCATGCCATTGATCGCCGAGCAGCCGCCGATCACCTTGCCGCGCGGATAGTTGAGCGCGCGGCCGTTGAGCCCGGGCTCCTTCTCGGTCTGGAACATCCAGTCGGCGCGGGGATTGCCGATGGCGAAGAGATAGCCGGCCGGAACGTGAAACCAGATCCAGTTGTCGCGCCCGCCCGCCTCGAGCAGCAGCACGCGATTCTTGGGATCGGCGGAGAGCCGGTTCGCAAGCACGCATCCGGCCGAGCCGGCGCCCACGATGATGTAGTCGAAGTCCCCACCGAGACGAGAGACGGTGTCTTTTGTCATTCCACGTCCTTGAGCGACAGATGCATGCCGCGCACAATATGGCGGCAAGCGGGGGGCGAAGTGAAGCGCGGCGGCTACGATAGCTATCGATCCGACGAGGCGCTGCAGCAAGCGAAAGCCCGTGGCGAGAACATCGGCTGGGATCGCGCTTTCGGCATTGCCGGCTCGGTGGCCGAAAGCATCTGGCTCGCCATCCTCATCTGTGCCGTCTGCTACTTCTCCGGGCAGGCCCTCTTCAACAGCGGCACGCTACTGCCCGCGATGCTCATCGTCGGAGTCGCGGCGGTAGCCGCGCCACGGTCGGCCGGCTGGCTGGTCAAACCGTTCGGCGATTCACTGTTCCGCCGTCTCCTCTGGGGCCTCTCCGCGGCCGCGACGCTGTTGCTGGTCGTCCGTGTCGCGCTCGCCGCCGTCCTCGTCATCCAACTGCGCCTTCAGGGGGTGGGCGAAGAGGCGGCCGGGATCGGCGCCTTCCACGGCGCGGCACGCTTCACCCTGATGATCGCCATGCCGGTCTGGTTCCTCTACGCATTCTGGGGCTGGCTGCGCCGCCGTTCGTTACCGTGCGATTCCGACTCGCCCCTCTGGCGCCGCGTCCTGCCGATCGTGTTCGTCTTCGCCATGATGGTGTTCCTCGGCCATGAGGGTGCCTACTTCGATAGCCGACCCGCGAAACTGTAGGAGCATTGCCCCGCCCCTCGGACGGCGCATAATTCCCTTACCAAATCAAAGGGAGCCAAACGCCATGCAATACAAGCGCATCTCGGCCGATAGCCACCTCGACCTGCCCTGGATGCCGCCCGACCTGTTCACGTCGATGGCGCCGCGCGATCTCAAGGAGCGCATGCCCTACGTTACCGAGACCGACGACGGACCGAAATGGGTGGCGAAGAACGGTGCGTCGTTCGGCTTCAAGAACGGCGTCGGCCCGTCCGGCTCGAAGTTCGTGCCCGGCAAGCACGGACGCGTCGATATCATGGCCGAGACCGGCCTCTATGCCGATGGGGCGAAGGACATCCGCCGCATCTCCGATCCGCATCTGCGCATCAAGGACCTCGACCGCGATGGCGTCGATGCCGAGGTGATCTACGGCATCCTGGGCGCCGCCAGCCGTCTCAACGACCGCGAGGCCGGCAACGAGATGCTGCGCATCTACAACGACTGGCTGAAGGATTTCTGCAGCCACTACCCGGACCGGCACATCGGCCTCGCCTGCCTGCCCTACGGCGACATCGACGCCGCGGTGAAGGAAACCTACCGGGTCGCGAAGATGGGCATCAAGGGCCTCGAGCTCTCCTGCTCCTGGGACATGGAGCCGATGTGGCATCCGATGTGGGATCCACTGTGGAAGGCGGTGAACGACGTGCAGCTGCCGCTGCACTTCCACACCTTTCCCAACGTGCCGCCGGGCACCATTGAGAAATATCCCGGCCGGGTCGGCCGCTCGGTGTTCTTCACCGTGGTCTCGGGATTCCAGATGAACCTGGTGAACATCCTGGCCGCCATCATGGGCGCCAACGTGCTGGAGCGCTTCCCCAACGTCCGCATCGCCTTCGGCGAATCGGGCTGCGGCTGGATCCCCTATGCACTCGACCGCATGGACTTCGAATGGGAGGACCGTTTCACCGACCTTGGCCTCAAGATGAAGCCCAGCGACTACTGGCGCCGCCAGTGCAAGGCCACGTTCCAGTTCGACCGCATCGGCGCCAAGCTGATCGACGACATGGGTGCGGAAAGCCTGATGTGGGGCTCCGACTACCCGCACGGCGACGGCGTGTGGCCCCACTCCGACAAGTACATCAAGGAACAGTTCGCCGAGGTCCCGCCCGAGCAGGTCAAGATGATCACCTGCACCAACGCCGGGAAATTTTATGGGCTGATCAACTGATCCTGAGCGATACCTGGTGGCGCAGTTCGCTGTGCCACCGCCTTGCCTACGGCATCGCCATGACGGTCGTGGGGCTGGTTGCGATCAGCCTCACATCGCTTCTGCATCGAATCGCTTATCCGCAAGAATTTGCGGACGACCTGGTTCCTTACGATTTCATCAGTTCCAGCCTCGCGACCGGCTCGGCTCTGGCGGCTTGCTTTCTCGCCGGAATGACGGCGTGGCATCCGCCTCAGCTACAGCAAACGACGCTCGACAGGATTAGGATGATCGTCTTGAGCATCAGCCTGTCGTTTTGGCTGTCCGGTCTCATCTTCGGAATTGCCTTCGCCCTTTCGTCGGAGATTCCGAGATCAATCCTGGAATGGTTCGGCAACTATCTCGCCAAGCCTCTCTTCTTCTCCCTGGGCAGTGGAATAGCGGGGCCGCTCCTGTTTGGCCCCGTCGCCTACCTTGTCGGAATTGCCATGTTGTGGCCGTTGCACCTGTGGGCAACATCGCAACAAGCCTCAAGCGATTGGGACACTGCCAGCTCCGTCCGTCGCCTGCTCACCATCTTCTGCGCAGCGCTTTCCACGCTATCCGTCTTTCTCGCCGGCGCTTCGTTTTTCTACCTCAGCTGCTCGCTGATCTTCGCCGGCGTCGCATCGCTTGAAGGGAAAACTTAGGCGAGATCGCCCTTCGACACGGTGTGCCGCAGCGCGAACACCTCTCCTTCGGGCGCGTGACGGTCGCGCGCGGCCTGAGCCGCTTCGACCGACCAGAAGAAGGCGGCC
>Ga0182745_1002226_pt1 | contig 17681 bp, 19 predicted proteins | sample eDN3rd30CKraftBY_FD_128523 | JGI IMG/M metagenome (GOLD analysis project Ga0182745, IMG submission 128523) | Enriched backyard soil microbial communities from Emeryville, California, USA - eDNA 3rd pass 30_C Kraft BY (version 2) (version 2) | ecosystem: Environmental > Terrestrial > Soil >...
CGTCAGTATTTTCTTGGAAATAAATCCTATCCCGTAAATCAGTTAGGGTTAACCTATGGCAAAAAGCCGATTAGTAAAAACTATCGAATGGTGAGTGAATTACAATTTCAAAATAATAAACACGTCACGCTCGTTAAAGTGGGGGCAATGTTCGTCAATTCGATTACCTTGACGAATGTATCGACTACCTGGAAAAAGGGAGAGGAAGTCGGTTATTTTGGATTTGGTTCTACAGTTGTCATGCTGTTTGAAGAAGACTTTATCACTTTTACTGAAAATATAAAAAAAGGGCATAATGTGAAGATGGGAGAACCCATCGCAATTATGTTATAATCATCTAATGAGAATCTTTACTAGCAGAGGAACCATCCTCCAAAAGAATGAAAATCATATTAAATTTTGAAGGAGTCAGGGCTTTGTATAATTTTTTATTGCCTAGAGAGTTTGTAACTACAGTATTTGAAATTACGCCAGAAAAGTTGGCTGCCTTAGGGATTAAAGGAGTTATTACAGATTTGGATAATACTTTAATCGAATGGGACAGACCAGATGCGACAGAAGAAATAGCGACTTGGATGAAACTCATGCAGGATGCTGGGATTCGAGTGATTATTGCTTCGAATAATAACCAAGAGCGTGTGAAAAAATTCGCGGAACCTCTTGGCATTCCGTTTATAGCTCGAGCAAGAAAGCCCTTAGGAGCGGCTTATTATGCTGCGATGAAAGAAATACGTTTAAAAAGTAATGAAGTGGCAATGGTTGGCGACCAGTTATTAACAGATATCATGGGTGCTAACCGTTTGAAATTATATACTTTTTTAGTCCGACCCGTTGCAGAGTCGGATGGTTTTGTTACGCTTTTTAACCGATTTATCGAACGACGTGTATTTAATTCGTTAAAGCGTAAAGGAATTAAAACTTGGGAGGAACAGTAATGAGTGAACAACATAGCTGTATAGGCTGTGGAGCAATTATACAAACAGAAAATCCAAAAGAAATCGGGTATGCACCGCCTTCTTCTCTAGACAAAGAAATGGTCATCTGTCAAAGATGTTTTCGTCTAAAAAATTACAATGAGATCCAACCAGTCAGTTTAACAGATGATGACTTTTTACGAATCTTAAATGGCCTTGGTGAGCAGCAAGGTTTAATCGTAAAAATCGTTGATATCTTTGATTTCAATGGTAGCTGGTTGCCAGGTCTTCACCGTTTTGTTGGGAAAAATCCAGTACTCTTAGTGGCCAATAAAGCGGATTTATTGCCAAAATCGGTAAAACCGAAAAAAGTGATTAACTGGCTAAAACGAGAAGCGAAAAGCTTGGGACTTCAGCCAATCGATGTCCTACTTGTCAGTGCGCATAAAGGAGCAGGAATGGCAGAAGTAGTAGATGCCATTGAAATGCACCGTAAAGGCAAAGACGTTTTCGTTGTTGGTTGTACGAATGTAGGGAAGTCTACTTTCATCAATCGAATTATTAAACAAGCAACCGGTGAAGGAAATATTATTACAACATCACACTTCCCAGGAACAACATTAGATATGATTGAAATTCCACTTGATGACGGTGCGGCAATTTACGACACACCAGGAATCATCAATCATCATCAGATGGCGCACCATATCGACGCTAGTGAGCTGAAATATATAACGCCGAAAAAAGAGATTAAGCCTAAGGTCTATCAGCAAAATGAAGGACAAACTTTATTTGTCGGTGCCCTTGCTCGTTTTGACTTTATAAAAGGTGAACGATCTGCTTTTACAATCTATGCTGCTAATGATTTGCCGATTCATCGTACAAAGCTTGAAAAAGCGGAGACTTTATATGAAGAGCATAAGGGCGAGCTTCTTGCACCACCTTCTAAAGAGTTTATTCATCAGCTGCCTGAATTGGTACGCCATGAATTTTCGATTAAAGAAGCAAAAACGGATGTAGTAATCTCGGGTCTAGGCTGGATCACTGTGCAAAATGCAAACGTTATTGTAGCAGCGCACGCACCTAAAGGAGTAGAAGTGTTTATTCGTCCATCATTAATTTGATGAGCGAAGTGTTATAGAGATTAGACAAGGGAAGAGGTTGTGGAAATGAAGAAATGGTTTGCTGTGATTGGGGATCCGATAGCCCATTCTAAATCCCCTAATATGCATAATTCATGGTTCGATGAAATGGAGATCGACGCTGCGTACGTTCCAATTCATGTGAAAAGCAAAGAGTTAGAAAATGCTGTTGCATCTTTAAAAACATTAGGGGCAAGTGGATGGAACGTCACGATTCCACATAAACAAACCATCATCCCATTTTTAGATGAACTCGATCCCATTGCCCAGAAGATGGGGGCAGTAAATACAGTTGTCAGGCTTTCTGATGGAAGACTGAAAGGGTATAACACAGATGGTGCGGGATTTGTTCATTCTCTTGAAGAAGTAATAGGCAAGAAAAACAAGGACCAGGAAGTGTTATTAATCGGTGCAGGTGGCGCAGCGCGTGGCATTGCTTTTGCCTTGCAGCATTACGGCTATCACAAGTTAACAATCACAAATCGAACAGTTGAAAAGGCTGAGGAGATTATCGATGAGTTAGGTGAAGGCGAAGCGGTGACTCTCGAAGCTGCTGAAAGAACATTAGACAAGTTCGGTATTCTGATTCAATCGACCTCTGTTGGTCTTGCTAATAGTGAATTTAAATTGCCTCTTTCTCTAGAAAAATTACAAGAAGGAGCAATTGCTGCTGATATTGTGTATAATCCATTAATGACCCCATTTTTACTTGAGGCGAAAAAGAAGGATGCCAAAATAGTAAACGGTCTTGGAATGTTCGTCCACCAAGGAGCTATAGCTTATAACTATTGGTTAAAACAGTATCCAAACACAAATAATATGATAAAAAGATTAACTGCAGAATTAGAACAGTTAGTTTAGGAGGAAATAAAGTTTTATGCTTACAGGCAAACAAAAAAGATTTTTACGTGCAGAGGCACATCATTTAACACCGATTTTCCAAGTTGGGAAGGGTGGCGTAAATGACCAAATGATTAGTCAATTGCGTGATGTACTAGAAGTGCGCGAGTTAATAAAAGTACGTATTTTGGACAATTGCGAAGAAGACAAAGATGTTGTTGCAAACGAGTTAGCAAAAGGGACAGGAGCTGAGCTTGTACAGCTAATTGGTTTAACAGTCGTTTTATATAAAGAATCACGCAATAACAAAAAGATTGTGCTACCAAAAGTAAATAAAAAATAAGGTGTGTGAGCAATGAAAAAAGTTGGCATTTTAGGTGGAACGTTTAATCCGCCTCATATCGGACATTTAATAATGGCAAATGAAGCGTATGATGCGCTTGAACTTGATGAAGTCCGTTTTATGCCAAATGCCATTGCCCCACATAAACAATTAGTTGATGATGCATCAATGGAAGATCGTCTCTATATGGTTGAGCACGCGATCCGTCCTTACGAGCATTTTAAAATCGAATCGATCGAATTAGAGCTTGGTGGCGTGTCCTACACATATCATACAATGGTGGAACTAGTTAGGCGGGAGCCAGACGTACAGTTTTACTTCATCATTGGAGGCGATATGATTGATTCTCTTCATAGATGGCATCGTATCGACGATTTAGTTAAGCTTGTTCAGTTTGTTGGGTTAAAAAGACCGGGAACACAGTCTTTTACTACATACGATGTGAAAATCATCGAGGCTCCTGAAATCGATTTATCTTCTACCTTAATAAGAAGTCGATTAAAAACGGGAAGTACTTTAAAGTTTTTATTGCCTGATGGGGTGGAAAGCTATATTCGAAAGGAAGGTCTATATGGAACGCGATAAGTATTTATCGGCAATAAAACCACGTATGCCTGAAAAAAGATATATTCATACTATTGGTGTAATGGAAACGGCAATTATGTTAGCTAAGCATTATGACGCGGACAGTACTGCGGCAGAAACAGCAGCGATTTTACATGATATTGCAAAGTATGCTGACGAAGAGTGGATGCGTACCATTGTAAAAGAAAATGACCTTGATGAAAGACTGCTTTCATGGGGTTCTGAAATTTTGCATGGCCCGGTTGGAGCATGGATTGCGGAAACTGAATTTAATATAAGTAACGAAGATCTTTTAAATGCTATTCGCTTTCATACAACCGGCAGAGCAGGGATGTCAAAATTAGAGAAAATTATATATATAGCAGATATGATTGAACCAAATCGCAAATTTGACGGGGTAGAAACCTTGCGGAAAATTGCGAAAGAGGATTTAGATTTAGCTATGAAAGCATGTATTTGTCATTCAATCAGGTATTTAGTTGAGACAGAGCAGCAAATTTATCCTGTATCGATTGAATGCTTTAACGATGTGATTTCAAAAAACGCTTAGGCGATAAACAGAGAGGGAAAGTGAAGAATGACGCAAAGTTTATTACAAATTGTTCATAAAGCATTAGACGATAAGAGAGCAGAGGATATTGTCGTATTAAATATGGAAAATATCTCTTTGTTAGCAGATTATTTTTTAATTTGCAACGGTAATTCAGACCGTCAAGCACAAGCAATTGCACGAGAAGTTCAAGAAAAAGCACAAGAGAATGGCTATGAGGTAAAACGCATAGAAGGATTTGACTCAGCTCGCTGGATTCTAGTTGACCTTGGAGATGTTGTCGTACACATTTTCCATAAGGATGAACGTGCATTTTATAATTTAGAGCGCCTATGGGGAGATGCTCCTCAATTGGATTTACCAACAGTAGAATGATGAATTCAAGCTACGAAAGATTTGCATTTGTGTACGATGAATTAATGGGAGACATTCCATATGATCAGTATGTCAACTGGGTGAAGATAAATGCTCCTAGTCAGCAATATCCGAAATTACTGGACATTGGCTGCGGTACAGGAACGCTGTCGCTATTCTTTCATCAAGAAGGCTATGATGTGTGTGGAATTGATTTGTCGGAAGATATGTTAGCTGTTGCTTATGAGCGACTTCAAGCAAATGGTGTAACTCTTCCGTTATTTACGATGTCTATGGATGAGCTTGAAGGCTTCGATGAATTGGATGTTGTGACAATACCGATTGATTCTATAAATTATTTAGCGAAAACAGATGCAGTAATTGAGACATTGAAGCGCATTTTTGCTTCCTTGCGTGAGGGTGGTCAATTATTTTTTGATGTCCACTCGCTTTACAAAATGGACCACATTTTTATGGAAGGTCCCTTTACTTTCGATGATGGCGTCATTACTTATGTCTGGCACACTGAACCAGGTGAGGAAGAGCATTCAATCTTTCATGAAATGACTTTCTTTGTAAAAGAAGAAAGTGGTTTATTTGAACGTTTTGATGAAGAACACTTTCAAAGAACCTTCCCTGTTGAGATGTATGTAAAATGGCTTAAGGAAATTGGTTTCACACAAGTCGAAGTAACAGCTGACTGGACAGAAGAAAGCCCATCAGAAGAAAGTGAAAGAATTTTCATTCGTGCAGTAAAATAAAATAAATTAGACACTTTTCAAAAGAAGGAAAATTATGTATATTATACATATACTCCATATGATTGTCCTTCTTTTAGAGAGGTGTTTTTTATATTCCATCAGGCTTTAAAAAAGTATGGACGAATAGTGCTATTCCCCGGCATTGTTTGTATGATTCTCCTTTATATTTTCCTTCAACAAGGACCTTCAGAAGAAAAAGAAACCTTAACAATCACCACAATTCCAGATGAACAAAGTGAAGAAATCAATAGTGCGGATGCCGCTAATGAGCAGGTGGAAGCAGTAAGCATCGAAGAAATTATGGTCGATGTAAAAGGAGCTGTTCACTCACCGGGTGTGTATGTATTTACAACAGAAAATCGAGTAATCGATGCGATTGAAAGAGCGGGTGGCTATACACAAGAAGCTGAAACGACGGCAGTTAACCATGCTCAAAAGCTTCAGGATGAAATGGTCATCTATATTCCTAAAATAGGCGAAGAGATGGATCAATCCGTGTCTGGACAAGTTGTCATTGCTCCTGCGGCATCAACAACGGAATCTACTGCTGCCCAAGTAGATTTAAATAGGGCAGATGAAGCCGCTTTAACCACTTTACCAGGCATTGGCCCATCCAAAGCACAGGCAATTATAGCCTATCGTGAGGAGAATGGCTCTTACAAAACCATTGATGACCTAAAAAATGTTACTGGCATTGGCGATAAGACCTTTGAAAAATTGAAGGAGTTTATTGTCGTGAAGTAAGAAATTTCAAATTATATCGCATTGCATAAAAAAGCTTTTCCATCTAAACTAATAAAAGAATAGTTTGGAGGTAATCATATGGAGCGAATAACATGGGATCAGTTTTTCATGGCACAAAGCCATCTATTGGCCCTAAGAAGTACATGTACTAGACTAGCAGTTGGTGCAACGATTGTCCGCGAGAAAAGAATTATCGCTGGTGGCTATAATGGCTCAATTTCAGGTGATGAGCATTGTATTGAAGATGGCTGCTATGTTGTGGATAATCATTGCGTCCGAACGGTTCATGCGGAAACAAATGCCTTATTGCAATGTGCAAAGTATGGTACACCAACAAACGGCGCGGATATTTATGTAACGCATTTTCCTTGTTTACCTTGCTCGAAAACAATTATTCAAGCAGGCATTAAAAACGTCTATTACGCAAATGATTACAAGAATAACCAATATGCTTTAGAATTATTTAACAAAGCAAATGTGAATGTTGTACAAATTCCATTTGACGAAGCAAAAATCGACTTTTTAAAGGATCAAAAACTAGAGCTAACAATAGGTATGCTCGATAAGTTAAGAAGTCTTGGCGCTTCTAAAGAAGAACTGCAACCTTTTGAAGAGAAGGTGAAAGAATTATTTGATCTCATTCAAGCGTAAGTATATTTTCTATGCCTTATCGATTCTCGTTGCCACCCTTGCAGCCCATGAATCGGTAAGGCTGTTATTATTATTGGTCCCTTTTTCTCTTTTTCTCCATTATAAAAAAATCAGTATGCTTCATATTGCAGCAGTGGTGTTTGCAGCCTTATGCACATTTACCTACGTTACACATTTACTTCAGCAATTTGATGCCCCCCTCCAACTACCAGCTTATTTGACTTGGACAGATGAGTACAAAATAACTGGCGATAACTTGCGCGGCTTTATGAAGGATGCAGCCGGGAGATCAATTTATGTAAACTATGGAATACACTCGGAAGAAGAAAAGCTTACCTTAGAACAGGAACCATTAGTTGGCCGTCGCTATTTAGTATATGGGGAAATGGTGGAGCCCTCTAAACCGAATCATGAGTATGCCTTTAGTATGAAAGCATACTTAAAAGGGAAGGGCGCAATTGGAATTGTTGAAATCGCCAATTGGGAACTAGTCGAAACAACTTCAAGTATTCAACAAAGGATAGCCAAACAACGTTTTAACGTAAAAAAGCATATCAAAGACACCTTTCCAACAGTACTTGCAGCAGAAGCGCAAGCACTCATCATTGGCGCTCAAGATCAGGTAGAGGAAGAGACGACTAGGGCCTATCAGAAATTAGGCATAACCCATTTGTTTGCAATTTCTGGCCTCCATATCGCCATTGTAGCGTTGATTTTTTATCAAGGCATATTAAGGCTGGGAGTAAGGCGAGAGTTTGCCTCCATCTTTCTTATGGTCATTTTACCGGTTTATGCAATCTTGGCAGGTGGTACACCTTCAGTCTGGCGAGCTGTAACGGTTGTTGAGCTTTTAATGATCAGTCGTTTAAAAGGGAGAATGGCAGCAGATGATGCGCTCGCCATTAGTTTTATGTTATATGTGATGATTGAACCATGGTCAATTTATCAAATTGGTTTTCAATTATCCTACTTAGCAACAGCAAGCCTTATTTATTCCGGACCGTTCATTAATCGATTTTCATCATGGGTCGTTCAATCTTTTCTTATTACATTTGTATGTCAGCTTCTTGTATATCCTCTTCTTCTATATCATTTTTTCGAAATGAGTTTATCATCCTTTATAGTGAATATCTTTTTTGTTCCACTTTTCTCTTTTGTAATTTTACCAATCAATATTTTATTATTAATCAGTTCCTATTTATCGGAGTGGATTGCGCATCTATTCTTTCAATTGTACGAACCTCTCAGAAAACTTCTCACAATTTTGATTGATATTCTGCAAGGAATCCCATACCAGATGTGGAATCCAGGAAAGCCGACAATTGCTTTAATCGTTTTCGCCTATGTCAGTGTTTTTACGGCGTTTTATTTATTGGATGTAAAAGCGAAACTTTCGAAGGTGTTGACTGCATTAATGTTGCCAGCGATGATTCTCCATTTAAGCAGTAAGCTGTCGAATGACTTTATCATCTCCTTTATCAGTGTTGGACAAGGAGATTGTATAGTTATTGAATTGCCTCATAAAGAGGAGGTGTATTTGATCGATACAGGCGGTGTTTTAAGATTTAACGAGGAAGAATGGAAGAGGAGTTCAAATGAATATGAAATTGGCCGGGATGTTGTCGTTCCTTTTTTAAAAGGGAAAGGCATTACGAAAATTGACAAATTGATATTGACACATGCAGATAGCGATCATGTCGAAGGGGCTGAGGAAATCTTACAGGAAATTCGTGTGAAAGAAATTAATGTCACACCAAACTCATATAACGAAGAGGCCATGAATGATTTATTGGATGAAGCAAGGCATCAGCACATCCCCATAATTGAACAAATCGCAAACGAGCATTGGCAAATAGGGGATATGACATTTACCTACCTTTGGCCAATTGAAAAGTCTTATGAGGGGAATAATGATTCTTTAGTGTTACATGTGACAAAAGGTGATTTTGAGGCACTGTTTACGGGAGATTTGGAAGAAGCGGGTGAAAAGGCTATTTTAAGCGAATATCCAACTTTAGCAAATGTTGATGTCCTAAAAGCAGGCCATCATGGCAGCAAAACTTCTAGCACTGAAGCCTTTATTGAAAGGTTAAGACCGGCGCTCACGATATTTAGTGCGGGAAAAAATAATCGATATGGGCATCCGCATGAGGAAGTGGTCAAACGATTTAACGATTTAGGCTTACCGACATTGACGACTGCAGAAGTAGGGACGATTGAGCTGCGAATAGGTCAAGATTCGTTGGAAGTACAAACAATGTCTGAAGAATAGCTTGCAACAAAAAAGGGAAATTCCAAGTTAAACTTAAGAATTTCCCCTTTTTGCGTTGCAGCAATTAAGCTGCTACATCAATAATGATTGCGATAATGAACATAATTGCAAAAAATACGAATGAAGCACCGAATCCTATACCAGCATCGATTGCTTGGTTACGCATTGATGCACCGTTTTTTCCTTCAAAAGGATTGTGTGTTACAACGTTTTCATCATGTGATGACATACTTATCCCTCCTACTCCACATTCATTATAAGTGAATATAGTATAAAAAGCTATATCCAATCAATCAAATTCTACTCCTACCTTTTGTCTTATTGAAAAATTTTATACATCCAAAAAAACGTGTATACTTATAGTTACGAAATGCTTAGGAGGAAGCAATATGTTTACAAAAGTTTGGAAAGATATAAAAAATGGGCAGATTGCTCCCGTGTATTGTATTTATGGAGAAGAATCTTATTTTATCGATGAAACGATTAAGCGCATAAAAGAAGCACTCCAAACAGCAGAGGAAGCTGAAATAATGACATTTGATATGGAGGAAGCTCCAGTGGATGTTGTCATTGATGAGGCAGATACTTTTCCTTTCTTCTCTGAAAGAAAATTAGTTATTGCCAAAAATGCTTCATTTCTAAAAGCGACTGAAAAAGGAAAAGAGAAAATCGATCACGATTTAAAGCGATTAGAAAACTGGTTAGCGCATCCATCTGATTTCTGTGTCACGGTATTTATCGCTCCTTATGAAAAGTTGGATGAGCGTAAAAAAATAACAAAAGCAATGAAAGAAAAAAGTATTATGATCCATGCCGAAACGCCAAAAGAAAATGATTTAGCCATTTGGATTCGCAGTGAAGTAAGTCGCTTTAATAAAAGCATTACCGATGACGCTGTCGATAAATTAGTGGAAATGGTTGGCGCTAATATGCTGCAGCTGCAAATTGAAATTGAAAAGATGTCCTTATATTTAGGTGAAGAAAACCAAATTTCTGCACGATTAGTTGAGGAATTGGTTGCCAAAACATTAGAGCATGATGCCTTTAAAATGCTGAATGCGTATTTGTCCCGTAATGTATCGGAGGCGCTTCAAATTTATCATGACTTGCTCAGACAAAAGGAAGAACCCATTATGCTAGTGGGGCTTTTAGCTTCGAATATTCGCACGATGAACAATGTCTATTATTTGCAAAAAAAAGGCTATCATCCTAATCAGATTTCAAAGCAGTTAAAAATTCACCCTTACCGAGTGAAGCTTATGCTGGAAAATAGAGAGAGGCCAAACGAAGAAAGATTATTAAAAGCGTTAAAAAACCTATCAGAAGTCGACTTAATGCTGAAGTCGGTGAGTGGAAATAGAGAAAGGTATTTGGAAATGTTTTTGTTAAAAGCTTTATAAAATAATGCAAGTATTTTAACATTGTACATTTTAATCTATTGACATTATCTGTTATATTTATTCTATGTAGTTCTATAATTTTAAATTATACAAAAATATTTTTCCCCAACAAAGAAAGGACTTCACATGGACTATCAATTCAGGTTTTGGCATTCTCTTTTTAATCCAAGTACACTAGCCTTTTCTCTAGATCATCAAGAAAAAGGTTCGCGAATCAAAGGATATAATAGCCGTTTTTTTGTACTTCTCGGTTTAACCATTGTCTTTTTTTTGCTAAGAGCGATTTGGGGTATGGGCTCCGAAAGCACAACACATCTTTTAGCCGCTAATATGCAGGAAGAGTATATTGTCAGTCGGTATTTATCAGCTGCTGGTGCGATAATCAAAGGGCTATTATTTTTCTTTTTTCATTATTATTTAATTTCGATGTGTTTATCGATTCTAACTGATTTTTCTTTTAAAGCAATTACCAAAATTCAACTCTTTGTGATTGCAGGTATTTTACTCGAAAAATTGATTCTCTTTTTTGCCTTTGCTTTGAGTGGGTATACAACAGCGGTTTCTTTCTTGTCTTTAGGCCCTATAAGTACATATGTAACCGATGATAGTTTTATAGTGTTCTTTTTCAACCAGCTATCAATAGCGACAGCTGCAACGATTTTCATTCAATATATGTTTCTTTCAAAATGGGAAGAGGAGAGTAAGGGGTTATTATTGACGAAAATAATCGCTATACAAATTTTCTTTGCACTTTTGACAGCAGGAATTAGTGTATTGCCTATCTATGACTATATTGCTAGGGTGGTAGGTTTATGATGAGGAATAAGAAAGTGTGGGCCTGCGTAGGTTGGGCACTATTATTAACGCTTCTGATAGTGAATTGTTTCATAGTTTTTAATAAGGATAGTAATATCGCTCGCTCCTATTATATCTCTGACTATGAAAGAATCGCAGTAGGGCAACAAAGGGCTTACGTTGAAAAACAGGCTATGATTGTACCGCGTGAAGAAATTCGAATAACAGCCGATGCTAAAGCCTTGGCTCAAATTACCGCTCGCCCGGGTCAACAAATTGCTATGAATGAAGAAATTGCAGCCTATAAAACCGAGGAGGCTGCCCAGGAGCAGTCCAAGCTGCAATATGAGTTAAATGCCTATGAAAGCGAGAAAATGACGTTAGAAGGCATTCTGATGGAGTTACAGATGAGGGAATACGAAGAGCCGTATACAAATTTTGATGCGACGGAGTTTGAAGATGGTTTATCTGTTACACTTGAAACGGAAATTTCACAAGGCTCACCATTAGTAGCAGTCGCCAATATTGAGAGCAAAATTGCGGAGATCGAACGAAAGATTGCGATTTTAGAGAACCAAATTTCCGAACTCAGCTTTTCTAATGTGCTTTCAAGTCCAATTGATGGAGTGATTGGCGAAGTCATCGAAGAAAACGGCACAATCACTTTCAACATTTATACAGATGAAAAAAATCTAATTACCTATTTATCTGAAAAGGAATGGGAGCAGGTAGAAGAAAATCAATTTGTTGAGCTTCAAGCTACCCTCTATGAAAATCACCAAGAAATTGAGAGCTTTGAAGATGGAGAAACGAGTAGTTTAGTAGAAGAAGAGGCTCCAACTGAATTACTAGGAACGGTAGTCGAAAAGCAAACCATTCCAGCAACTGCTTCGATCTGGTACAAAGAAATGGAAAAGGTAGTGAAGCTGCCAGAGCCTCTTTCATTTGCAGTGAGAATCGATTTAGGGCAGTCCATTTTAAGTAAGCCTTATGCGAGCTTAACGAAAACAAAAATCATCATTAACGAGGTGCCAAGTGCTTTTAGAGTGAAGAAAGAATGGCTGATTGTGAAGAAGGTTAATAACGAGGCAAATTTGCCTGAAGCAAAAACATATCTCTACACAATAGGCGAAGAAGGCAAAATTCAAACGACTGCCGTAGAAGTGGCGTTTGAAGATAAGGGCGAAGCAATCCTAACAAGCACGCTATCAAATAACCAAATCGTCCTCAATGAGCAGGTAAAAGATGAATTATCTAAAGCTTTCTTCCCGATGCCAGCCGCTCTGCCAAGCAAGGCTGTTATAGAAACACTAACATGGGAACAATATCTAAAATATCTTATTTTCTAACAAAAAAACTATCTAGGATCTCCTAGGTAGTTTTTTTGTTAAACAAATTATTTATAGTGATTGAAAAATACTAAGAAGTTTTTACAAGCACATCATAAGACCAATCATGAAAAAAGAATAGAAAAAGAGGTTTTCCAAATCATAAAAGTAATGATTTTGGAAAACCTCTTAATGAATTAGTTAGCTTTTTTAGCTAAACGTGATTTTTTACGAGCTGCAGCATTTTTATGGATAAGACCTTTAGAAGCTGCAGAATCAAGAGCTTTGCTAGCTGCTACTACTAATTCTGAAGCGTTGTCAGCGTTGTTAGCAAGTGCTTGTTCAGCTTTTTTCACAGTTGTACGCATAGCAGATTTTGCTTGAGCGTTAGCTGCGTTAGCTTTTTCAGCAACTTTAACACGTTTAATTGCAGATTTGATGTTTGGCATATCTTTCACCTCCTAAATAAGGTACGAGATGAGTTATCTTCTCACTATTTCATTTGTCAATACAACAAAAATCATTCTACCAAACACTAGCACTAATTGCAATAGTTAAATGCAAAGAATATTTACTTGACAGTTTGTCCAACATATAAAAGAGGTGATTATAATGATAGAAGTGAATTGGAGCAGAACCGATTTAATCGACGAATCCACAGAAGTAGTCGAACATCAGACCAAACAGCAGAAAAATCGACTTGAGCAAACGAATGGTGTTGCGATCGATGAATTTAACGAAGGTCGAGTAAAAGTTACAAAAGTAATTGTAGATGAACATGGACAGGAGCAAATTGGGAAAAAAGAAGGAACGTATATAACACTATCTGTTCCGACCTTAACCATAGATGATTCTAATGGATTTGAACAGCTAGAAAAGTCCTTCACTAAATATCTGGATGATATTCATAAAGATATTGAGATTACAAAGGATAGTAAGGTACTAGTGATCGGGTTAGGAAATAAAACCATTACTCCAGATGCAATTGGCCCCTTTGCAATTGATGCCATGCAAAATGAACAATCAGAGAATCCGAGTGACCATTTTATCATGTATGCACCAGGGGTAACTGGCCAAACCGGCTTTGAAACGAGTGATTTCATCCGTGCCCTCACGGAAAAAATTAAGCCTTCCTTAGTGCTGGTAATCGATGCCCTCGCAACAAGAGGAAGCTCAAGACTATGTAAAACGATTCAAATTACAAATACAGGGATTCATCCTGGATCAGGTGTTGGGAACCAGCGTACAGAAGTATCTAAGGAAGTTATGGGAGTGCCTGTCACAGCGATTGGAATTCCAACCGTTGTAGATGCTACGGTAATTATCGCGGATGCGGTTGATAACGTATTCCGTTCTATTGCTGCGAAAATTGAGGAAAAAGGGAAGCCTTCTGGTAAACTTTCTGTTTCTTCCTGGACACCAGATTCAAATAAGCGTGTCGATATGAATTTAATCAAACCGATTTTCGGTGAATGGTCGACATGGTCGAACGAGGAACGACTTCAACTGTTTGAAGAGGTGTTCGCTTCACATCCTGAAAGACTAATTGTGACGCCAAAAGAAGTCGATGTCTGGATTACGAAATATTCAATACTAGTTAGCAAATGTCTCTTTAACTGGATGGAACATAAAGTGAAATAGTTCTAAAAAGACTCCCTCCTCCATATCGTAGTGGAAGGAGAGGATGTCATGTTAAAAAAATTAAAAGTTCTATCAGTTTTTCTAGTGTTCTTTTTTATGTTACCAATCATTACAGGACTATTGCCTTTTCCAAACAACAAAAAATATGAGCCTCCTACTGCTGAAGAAAAGCAAGTAGTCTATGCATCGACAAATGTTCAGTCGTCAGACAAAAGTGCAGATGAAGTAACGGCAACAGAAGTGGCAGCAACAGAAACTAGCAAGACAGATGTAACACCGACAATGGATTCCTTTGACGTATTGTTTGTATTTACACATTCTCACGAAACCTATAAACCGTTTGTAAAAAGTAAGAATGGCACTGTTGCTGTGTATGATGATCAAGCGAATTTGTTATCTATGTCGCAAGCAATGGAAAATTATTTTAAACTAAACGGTTTAAACGCTACAACTCTAAATGTGGATATTATGGCTGAAACGGTTAAACAGGGAAAAACGATGGCGTCTTCGTACTCAACTGCACGCACTTTCCTTAACAAAGAGTTGAAGAAAAACCAATATGACTTAATTTTGGATATTCATCGAGATGCGACAGGTCATAAAGCATCAACAATTTCTTATAATAATGTCGGCTATGCAAAAGCGGCATTTGTAATTGGGGCAGAAAATCCAAATTATAAGTCCAACTTAAATCATGCAAACTCATTAAGCCAGGCTCTAAACAAAATTGTCCCGAATATTTCTAGAGGGGTCATTCAGAAGTCTGGAGCAGGAGTTGACGGAGTTTATAATCAGGATTTAGCGAATAATCTATTATTAATAGAAATTGGTGGAATTGAAAATACTGAGGATGAGGTATATCGAACAATCGCCGTTCTCGCACAAGCGATTGCGAAAACCTACGTGAATCAAGATGGAAATGCTTAAAAAACATTGTCTAATAGTGAATTTGATAAGGGAATATTAATATTTTGCGTTTTTTCTCACTACATCATTGCTAAAGTTGTTGTGTCACTGCTATAATTCAAGTAAGTTTAGCCTTTTTTTGACAAGAAAGTGTAAATCTTTCTTAGTCTTGAACATGTAACTAAGGCTTGTCGTTAAAAAGTTTGCGATAACCGAGGATTACTAAAAGGAATTGTATATAGAAATTATAACAGATTACCAAATTATCAGCTCAAGAATGACTGATAAAGGTTAATGCCTCCAGCGTATTCCAAAGAGTTTTGGACCGTTTAAAGCGTCCAATTCTCTTTGGTCATTTCCGGCAAAAAGCGGAAATTTATACGTAGGAGGCGTATTTGATTAGGAGTGGACACGACATGAATCGAGAAGAACGTCTTAAGCGACAACAGAATATAAGGAATTTTTCCATTATTGCCCATATCGATCACGGTAAATCTACATTAGCAGACCGGATTTTAGAAAAAACAAAATCCATCACTGCTCGTGAAATGAAGGCTCAATTACTAGACTCCATGGATTTGGAACGTGAACGAGGAATTACCATTAAATTAAATGCCGTTCAGTTAAAATATGTAGCTAAAAACGGTGAGACTTATACATTCCATTTAATCGACACACCAGGACACGTCGATTTTACATATGAAGTTTCTCGAAGTTTAGCAGCATGTGAAGGGGCCATTTTAGTTGTTGACGCGGCACAAGGTATAGAAGCACAGACGTTGGCGAATGTTTATTTGGCCCTTGATAATGATCTTGAAATCTTACCAGTTATCAACAAAATTGATTTGCCAGCAGCTGACCCTGAACGAGTGCGCGGTGAAGTTGAAGATGTGATTGGTCTTGATGCATCTGAAGCCGTTCTTGCTTCCGCCAAAGCCGGAATAGGGATTGAAGAAATTTTAGAGCAAATTGTAGAGAAAGTGCCAGCACCTACAGGAGATCCTGAAGCGCCACTTCAAGCGCTAATCTTCGACTCGGTTTACGATGCCTATAAAGGTGTAATTATCTCAATCCGTATTGTAAATGGAACAGTGAAACCTGGAGATAAAATTCGCATGATGGCAACAGGTGCAGAGTTTGAGGTGATTGAAGTTGGGGTGCATACGCCAAAATCAGTGCCACAAGCTGAGTTAACTGTTGGGGATGTAGGATACTTAACTGCCTCTATCAAAAATGTTGGAGATACTCGTGTAGGGGATACGGTTACTTTTGCAAACAAACCTGCCGAAGCGCCGCTTGAAGGTTATCGAAAGTTAAATCCAATGGTGTATTGCGGTCTATACCCAATAGATACTGCACGTTATAATGATTTGCGTGAAGCACTAGAGAAGCTAGAGTTAAATGACTCTGCACTTCAGTACGAACCAGAAACTTCCCAGGCATTAGGCTTTGGTTTCCGTTGTGGATTCCTAGGACTTCTGCATATGGAGATTATCCAAGAGCGTATTGAACGTGAATTTAATATCGATCTAATTACTACAGCTCCTTCAGTAATATATGATGTACATTTAACTGATGGAGAGATTTTGAAAGTAGACAACCCTTCAATGATGCCCGATCCTCAAAAAATCGATCGTATTGAAGAGCCTTACGTAAAGGCTACAATTATGGTACCAAATGATTATGTTGGGGCGGTAATGGAGCTGTGCCAACTTAAACGCGGAAACTTCATGACAATGGATTACATCGATACAAGCCGTGTAAGCATTATTTATGAAATGCCATTATCTGAAATTGTCTATGATTTCTTCGACTACTTAAAGTCAAATACAAAAGGATATGCTTCATTTGATTATGAGCTTATTGGGTACAAGCCATCCAAGCTAGTGAAGATGGATATTCTATTAAATGCTGAACAAGTCGATGCATTAAGCTTTATCGTTCACCGTGACTTTGCATATGAGCGCGGAAAAGTAATTGTTGAGAAATTAAAAGAATTAATTCCACGCCAACAATTTGAAGTGCCGATTCAAGCAGCAATCGGTCAAAAAATTGTGGCACGTTCTACTATTAAAGCGATGCGCAAAAACGTATTAGCAAAATGTTACGGCGGTGACATTTCACGTAAACGTAAACTTCTTGATAAACAAAAAGAAGGTAATAAACGCATTAAACAAGTAGGTTCGGTTGAAGTTCCCCAAGAAGCTTTCATGGCTGTATTGAAAATGGATGATAATAATAATAAAAAATAAATAATTGCTCAAGCTATTAGCGTTAATTGAGCAAGAAGCAAGAAGCCGATTTGCCACGTAGTTTTATGCAAATCGGCTTCTTTAATTTGGAAGAAAAGGTTTAGGTGGATGTTTCTTTTTAAAATTGCAACATTGTGTGAATGCATTTCAAACGAAGGCAGTGCATGTTGAGCAATTTGTATGGGGTGACCTGATGATTATAA
>Ga0182745_1002228_pt1 | contig 17674 bp, 11 predicted proteins | sample eDN3rd30CKraftBY_FD_128523 | JGI IMG/M metagenome (GOLD analysis project Ga0182745, IMG submission 128523) | Enriched backyard soil microbial communities from Emeryville, California, USA - eDNA 3rd pass 30_C Kraft BY (version 2) (version 2) | ecosystem: Environmental > Terrestrial > Soil >...
GCCCGGGCTCTCGAACGGATAGATCGTGGTCATGTCCATCGCGATGGCCACGGTCGAGCGCGGCAGGCGCACCCGCGGCTGGCTGCGGCGCGGCAGGTAGAGCGAGGGGGCGAGCCCCGCGATGTAGGCCAGTCCCGGCATGAAGCCCAGGACATAGACCTTGAACGGCGAGGAGAGATGGTCGGCGATCACCTGCTCGGGCGTCTTCTTCGTCCGCTCGGCGACCTCGGCCAGGTCGGGGGCGAAATCCTCGCCATCGTAGCAGCACGGCAGGCGGACCTTGCGGCCGACGGCATCGGCCGACAGGCCGCGCGCGATCAGGGCGTCGATCCGCGGCTGCAGCTCCGCCCGCGTCGCCTTGACCGGATCGTAGGTGACCATCAGCGAGCGCATGGTCGGCACCGTCTCGACCACGCCATCGAGCTCGCCGGCTGCCCTGGCCTCGCCGATGGCGGCATGGAGCGCCATGACCTGGCCGTTGATCTGGGACGAGATTTCGTTGCCGAATTCGACGGTGAAGGCCGTGTCGCCGCAGGAGAGGTACCGAACGCTCACGTCTGCTAGGATAGCGGCATCGTTCCAGGGAGTCTTCCATGGCTGCAGGCACCAACAGCGGACAGGTCAACATCAACTCCGATCTCGGCGAGAGCTTCGGCCCGTGGGTGATGGGCAACGACGCCGAGGTGCTGAAGATCGTGCGCTCGGCCAACGTGGCGTGCGGCTTCCATGCCAGCGACCCGGTGGTGATGATGGACACCGTCAAGCTCTGCGCCGAAAACGGCGTCAGCATCGGCGCCCATCCCGGCTTCGCCGACCTGCAGGGCTTCGGACGCCGCGTGATCAACCTCTCGGTCAAGGAGCTCGAAGCCAACATCGCCTACCAGATCGGCGCGCTGCAGGCGATCGCCGCGCTGCACGGCGCCAGGGTCACGCATATGAAGCCGCACGGCATGATGGCCAACATGTCGGCCGACAGCGCCGAGATGTGCGAGGCGATCGCACGCGCCACGAAGGCGGTCGACCGCGACCTGATCTTCCTCTGCCAGGCCAACACCGAGCAGGGCAAGGCGGCGCGCAAATACGGCCTGCGCGCGGCGGAGGAGGTGTTCGCCGACCGGACCTACACCGATTCCGGCATGCTGACGCCGCGCAAGGAAGCCAACTCGATGATCAAGGACCCGGCGCAGGCGGTGGCCAACGTCCGCCGCATGGTCGACGAGCAGGCGATCTACTCGACGTCCGGCAAGCGCATCCCCTGCCAGGTCGATTCGATCTGCGTCCACGGCGACGGCCCGACGGCGGTGACGGTCTCGAAGGCGGTGCGCGAGGGTCTGGAGGCGGCCGGCATCAGGATCGTCCCGCTCCCGGATCTGCCGAGCCTCAGGCACTGAGCTATAGGCGTCCTTGCTATAGCTCACGATGGATGCATTCATGAGCTATAGACGGGATGCCGATGGCTCATGAAATGGAACTGGCAGCGACCCGATGGGCCTGATTCGCCTACGACGCCAGCGCTCTGGCCGAGCGGGAAGGGCGCTTCTTGCTGCAATCCGGCGAATTTCTTGGCGCCGTGCGCCATATCGGCGAGGACGATCGCGATCTTCTGAAGATCGAACTTTTGCGCGACGAGGCGCTCAAGACGTCCGAGATCGAAGGCGAGATCCTGGATCGAGCGAGCGTGCAGGCGTCGCTCCTGCAGCAGTTCGGCCTAGGTGCGCCGAGTGCACGTATCGAGGCTGCCGAGCGCGGCATCGCCGGGATGACCGTGGAACTTTATCGCAGCTTTGCGGCGCCTCTCAGCGAGAAAGCCCTCTGTGACTGGCATCGCATGCTGATGGCTGGCAACCGAACCATCGAGGACGCTGGCGGCTATCGTAGGCACGTGAAGCCGATGCAGGTTGTCTCTGGATCGACGCTCAAGCCCGTTATCCACTTCGAGGCGCCCCCATCGCGCGCAGTGCCGCGCGAGATGAAGGCGTTCGTGAAATGGTTCAACGATAGCGCCCCGGACGGTCGGCATCCCCTGCCAGGCCTGACCCGGGCGGGCATTGCGCATCTTCATTTCGTTTCCATTCATCCGTTCGAGGACGGCAATGGGCGTATTGCCCGCGCGCTCTCCGAAAAGGCGTTGGCGCAGAGCCTGCGTCAACCCAGCCTCGTCGCGCTCGCCTACACGATCGAGCGTAAACGGCGCGCCTACTCTCTCGCGCTGGAGAGAGCGAACAAGAACAACGAGATTTCCGGGTGGCTGGCATACTTCGCCGACGTGGTGCTCGACGCACAAGGCAACACGATACGACGAGTCGAGTTCTACATCGCGAAGGCGCGCTTCCACGAACGGCTACGCGATCACCTGAACGAGCGGCAGGCCAAGGTGATTGCGCGCCTGTTCCGTGAGGGCATCGATGGCTTCGAGGGCGGCCTGAGCGCAGAGAACTACATCGGCATCACGCGCGTCTCGCGCGCGACCGCGACGAGGGACTTGCAGGATCTGGTGAAGAAGGGCGCGCTCGTCCGGAGCGGCACGCTCCGTCATACGCGTTACGCACTCAATCTCCCGAACGCTGGAATGTGATCGCCAAAAGCCGGCGGGATCGTCGGCAGTCATGACTCTCTGCACGCCGAGGGGCCGGACATGGGCGAGCCTTCGTCCCGGAGACAGGTCATTTGGCGACGAACGTGCCGCCTTGTCCGCCGCGACCTCGCCGCTATAGTCCGCCCGCATTTGTTTCCCCAGGGGCGTGGCGTATGGCGGTGTTCGGCAAGGCCCAGTACATCAAGCGCGTCGAGGACGACCGGCTGCTGACCGGGAAGGGCGGGTTCTCCGACAATCTGTCGCGGCCGAACCAGGTCCATGTCGTGCTGGTGCGCTCGCCGCAGGCGCATGCACGCATCGTGAAGATCGACGCCGATACCGCGCGCACGGCGCCGGGCGTGGTCGCCGTCTACACCTGGGCCGACATGGAGAAGGAGGGCAGCGGCTACTTCGTGCTGCCTGCAATGTTCCCCAACGCCGACGGCAAGAAGCCCGACATGACGCCGCGCCGCCCTCTGGCGCACGAGGTGGTGCGCTACGTCGGCGAACCGGTCGTGGCGGTGGTGGCCGAGACACGCGCGCAGGCCGCCGATGCCGCCGAGCTGGTCGAGATCGAGTACGAGCAGCTTCCGGCGGTGACCGAGATCGAGGATGCGCTGAAGCCGGACGCGCCGCAGGTCTGGAAGGGGGCGCCCGGCAACCGCGTCGGCTTCAACCGCTTCGGCGATTCGGCCAAGGCCGATGCCGCCTTCGCCGCCGCCGCGCACAAGGTCGAGATCGACATCGTCCACCAGCGGCTGATCGTCAACGCGATGGAGCCGCGCGCGATCATGGCCGAATGGGACGGCGACCGCATGGTCGTGCATATCGGCAGCCAGAATCCCTCGGCCACGCGCGACATCCTGTGCGACGTCATCCTCAAGATGCCGAAGGACAAGGTACGCGTGCTGGTGCGCGACATCGGCGGCGGCTTCGGCATGCGGACCGGCATCCAGCCCGACGAATCGGTCGCGGTGTGGGTCGCCAAGGTGCTGAAGCGCCCGGTGAAGTGGCGCGCCGAGCGCAGCGAGGAATTCGCCTCGGCGACCGCCGGCCGCGACCAGCTCCACAGGATGGCGCTGGCGCTCGACAAGGACGGCAGGATCCTGGCGCTGCGCATGGAGGCGTTCGCCAATGTCGGTGCCTATCCGTCGGGCGCCGGCATCGCCATCCCGCTGTTCGTCGGCCCCAAGGTCTCGACCGGCACCTATGTCGTCCCGCTCGTCGACTTCGAGATCACCTGCGTGCTGACCAACACCGCGACGATCGGCGCCTATCGCGGCGCCGGCCGGCCGGAATGCCTGCTCGACCTCGAGCGGCTGATGGACACCGCCTCGCGCCAGATCGGCATCGATCCCGCCGAGCTGCGGCGTCGCAACTTCGTGACGCCGGCGCAGATGCCCTACACCACGGCGATGGGCGAGACCTACGACACCGGCGACTTCGACCTGTTCCTCACCAGGACGCTCGAGGCGGCCGACTGGGACGGCTTCCCCGCCCGCAAGGCCGAGGCGGAGGCGCGCGGCAAGCTCTATGGCCGCGGGCTCGCTTCCTATGTCGAGTGGACCAGCGCCATGGTCATGAACGAGATGGCCCACTACGAGGTGAAGGCCGACGGCAAGGTCGTGATCTGGATGGGCACGCAGGGCATGGGACAGGGGCTGCAGACCAGCTTCACCCAGCTCGCTTCGGAGCTGCTCGGCATCGACCCCTCGCAGATCGAGATCGCGATGGGCGATTCGGACAAGGTGGGCGGCGTCGGCTCGATGGGCTCGCGCTCGGCCTATATCGGTGGCTCGGCGGTGCTGAGCGGCAGCGGGAAGCTGGTCGACAAGGGCAGGGAGCTCGCGGCCGACGCGCTGGAGGCGAGCACGGCCGACATCGTCTACGCCGGCGGCCGCTTCACCATCGCCGGCACCGACCGCGGCATCGGCCTGGGCGAGCTGGCGGCGAAGCAGCCCGACAAGCGCATCTTCATCGAGAACGTGAACACGGTCGACGGCATCGCCTGGCCTAACGGCGCCCATGTCGGCGAGGTCGAGATCGATCCCGAGACCGGCGACGTCACGCTCAAGCGCTACACCACCGTCGACGACGTGGGCCGCCCGCTGCACCGCCCGATCGTGTTCGGCCAGATTCATGGCGGCTGCGCCCAGGGCATCGGTCAGGCGCTGCTCGAGGAGAATGTCTACGACCGCGAATCGGGCCAGCTCGTCACCGGCTCGTTCATGGACTACGCCATGCCGCGGGCGACGACCTTCCCGACCTTCGACAACCAGCTCGACGACAGCGTGCCGGCGAAGACCAACCCGCTCGGCGCCAAGGGCGTGGGAGAATCGGGCGCGGTCGGCTCGACGCCGACGGTGATGAACGCGATCATGGATGCGCTGTGGCCGCTCGGCGTGCGCAACATCCAGATGCCGGCGACGCCGCTGCGCGTATGGTCGGCCATCCAGGAAACCCGCAAGTAGCGACAAGGCGATGAAGCAACGCATCTTCGGCTGGATCTCGGTTCTCGTCGGCATCGTGCTGGCGCTCGGCGCCATCGAGCTGACGGCCATCGTCTGGCTCTATCTCGAGGAGGGCCGCTACGTGTCGGCCGAGGAGCTGTTCCAGCGCACGCAGAACACCTACGTGCGCGATGCGACCAGGGGCACGAACTGCCGCTACGTCGACACGCTCTATCCCCATCCCTATCTGGCGTTCGTGCATCACGGCAATCCGCCGTGCGGCCTGCCGAACATCAACAATATCGGCCTGCTCAACACCGACTTCCCGACCGTCAAGCCGACCGACCGCTACGTCGTTCTCGTGGTCGGCGGCTCGGTCTCCTCGCAGCTCGTGCAGAACTGGCCCGCGCCCGCGCCGCGCTTCCTCGAGGAGGAGCTGAACAAGCGCTTCGTCAGTCCCAACGGCAAGCCGTTCCTGGTGCTGAACGGCGGCGACGGCGCGTGGAAGGAGCCGCAATCCTTCATCCTGTTCTCGATGTACGCCACCTCGGTCGATGCGGTGATCGCCCTCGACGGCTACAACGAGCACTACATGTTCCGGCACTACACCGAGGAGCGGCTGGAGCGGCCTCTGAGCAACTTCACCGACGTCAATCCGTTCGTCGCCGACGAGAATTTCGGCGATGCCGCGATCGGCTGGGTGATGGGCCGGATCGCCGGAACGCTGGCGCGCATGCCGCTGCTCGGCCACAGCCATGCCGCCTACATGATCGTGCGCGGCATCGAAGCGGCAGCCAAGGGCAAGGACGTCTTCAAGGCCGACAAGAACAAGAAGACGACCCTGACCAGCATTTTCGCGCTGCCGGCCGATATCAAGGGCAACGGCGACAAGGTGTTCGCCATCCAGCTCGCGCTCTACCAGAAGTACACGCGCGCCATCGAGGCCGTAGCCAAGGACAACGACGTCAAGACCGCCTACTTTCTCCAGCCGGTGCCGAGCTGGGGCAAGACCCTCACCGAAGAGGAAAAGCGGGCAGCCGGCGGCAATCTTGCCGACCCCGTTCTCTATCGCCGCATGGTCGAGGGCATGCTGACCCTGCGCGATCGCGGCATGGCGGTGTTCGACCTCGGCGACATGCTGAAGGACGTGCCGGAGACGATCTACGCGGACGACATCCATTTCATCCGCGACTCCAAGGGCGACAGCAAGGGCTACCGGATGATGGCCAGGATCGTCGCCGACGACCTCGCCAAGGCGTGGGACCTCAAGGAGAAGTAGTGCTGGGAGCGCGGTTCTCCAGAGCCGCTCTTCCTTCGCTCTGCCCGATTGTATGAGCGCCTATGAGAGGCGCGCTCCCAGCCGGAAGAGCGTCGTTTGATTAGGAGGACCGGCTGCGCCATCCTGTGCGTTCTTGTTTCAGAGTCAGGACAATAGCCGTGTCGCGTGACGACCGCGCCGAAGGCGCCCAATCCTCCCGTCCACCGTCCATCGACCGCATGGCCAACTGGCCGGAACTGGCGCCGCTGATCGGGCGTGCCGGGCGGCCGCTCGTCGTCGAGGCGCTGCGGGCCTGGGCCGAGGCAGGGCGCGGCACGCCCACGGTCTCCGATCCAGCGGCCTGCGCGGCGTGGTGCGCGTCGCGCCTGCAGCCGTTGGCCAGCTCCTCTCTGAAACGCGTCTTCAATCTCACCGGCACCGTGCTGCACACCAATCTCGGCCGCGCGCTGCTGGCGGAAGAGGCGATCGAGGCGGCCGTCATCGCCATGCGCTCGCCCGCCACGCTGGAATACGATCTCGAGGGCGGCGCACGCGGCGAGCGCGACGATCACATCGCGCCCTGGCTCTGTCGCCTGACAGGCGCGGAGGCCGCGACCGCGGTGAACAACAATGCGGCTGCGGTGCTGCTGGCGCTCAGCGCCCTGGCGGCAGGCCGCGAGGTCATCGTCTCGCGCGGCGAACTGATCGAGATCGGCGGCGCGTTCCGCATCCCCGATATCATGGCGCGCGCCGGGTGCCGGCTGGTCGAGGTCGGCACCACCAACCGCACGCATCCGAAGGACTATGCGGCCGCGATCGGTCCCGACACCGCGGCGATCATGAAGGTCCATCCGTCGAACTACGCCGTGCAGGGCTTCACGAGCGCGGTGTCCGCTGCCGAACTGGTGCCGCTGGCGCGCGAGAAAGGTCTGCCGGTGATCGAGGATCTCGGCAGCGGCACGCTGGTCGATCTCGAAACCTGGGGCCTGCCGCACGAGCCGACCGCACGCGAGGCGGTCGCGGCCGGCATCGACGTCGTGACCTTCTCGGGCGACAAGCTGCTGGGCGGGCCGCAGGCCGGCCTGCTGGTCGGAAAGACGGCGCTCATCGAGCGCATCGCGAAGAATCCGATGAAGCGCGCGCTGCGCCTCGACAAGGTGCGGCTCGCCGCGCTCGAGGCGACGCTGCGGCTCTACGCAGATCCCGAAAGGCTGGTGAAGCGCCTGCCCACGATCCGCACTCTCGCGCGTTCGCCGGCCGAAATCCGGGCACAGGCCGAGCGCCTCATGCCGGCATTCGCATCGGCGCTCGGCGACGGCTGGCAGACCGGTATCGAAGCGGTGCGCGGCCAGATCGGCTCGGGCGCATTGCCGGTCGACCTGCTGCCGTCCTTCGCACTCGCGGTGACGGGCAAGGGGCTCGCGAAGCTGGCCGCCGCCTTCCGCCGCCTGCCGATCCCGGTGATCGGGCGCATCCAGGACGGCATGCTGCTGTTCGACCTCCGGACGCTCGATGACGAAACCGCCTTCGTCGCGCAACTGCGGGAGCTCGAGCCATGATCGTCGGCACCGCAGGTCACATCGACCATGGCAAGACGGCGCTGGTGAAGGCGCTGACCGGAGTCGATGCCGACCGCCTCAAGGAAGAGAAGACGCGCGGGATCACGATCGATCTCGGCTACGCCTACAGCGACCTGGGCGACGGCCGCCAGCTCGGCTTCGTCGACGTCCCCGGCCACGAGCGATTCGTGCACAACATGCTGGCCGGCGCGACCGGCATCGATGCCGCGCTGCTGGTCGTGTCTGCGGCGGAAGGCATCAAGCCGCAGAGTGTCGAGCACCTGCAGATCATGGATCTGCTTGGCCTCGATCGCGGAATCGTGGCGCTCACCAAATCGGACCTCGCCAACGACGACGATCTGCTCGAGCGGATGGCCGAGGTCGAGACGCTGCTGTCCTCGACCTCGCTCAGGGGCGCCGAGATCATTCCGGTCTCGGCAGTGACCGGCGCGGGCATCGACGAGCTCAAGGCCAGGCTGCTGGCGCTCGGCGAGAGCGGCAAGGGCATTTCGGGCTATGCGCGGCTCGCGGTCGACCGCTGCTTCCTGCTGTCGGGCGCGGGTATCGTCGTGACCGGCACGGTGCATGCCGGCGAGATCAGGGTCGGCGATCACCTGCTGCTGGCGCCGTCGGGCCTCGAGGCGCGGGTGCGCTCGATCCATGCCCAGAACCGGGCGGCGGAGGTCGGCCATGCCGGGGAGCGCTGCGCGCTCAACCTCAGCGGCGCGCGGCTGTCGAAGGAGGCCGTGAAGCGCGGCGACTGGGTGGTGAGTCCCGAGCTGCAGGCGCCGACCGACCGGATCGACGTCGAGCTGAAGGTGCTGGCGTCGGAGAACGAGCCGCTCAAGCACTGGGCGCCAGCACATGTCCACCTGGGCGCGGCGCACGTCATGGGCCGGGTCGCGCTGCTGGAGGGCGACAGGCTGGCGCCAGGCGCCAGCGGCCTGGCGCAGCTCGTCCTGGAGGAGAAAGTCGGCGCGCTGGCGGGGGACCGGGTGATCCTGCGCGATCCCTCGGCCACGCGCACGATCGCGGGCGCGCGGATCGTCGATCCCTTCGGACCGCCGCGCAACCGGCGCATGCCGCGACGGCTCGCCGAGCTGCGCGCATTGCGCGAGCCGAACGGGAGCGTGCTGCCGGCACTGCTGCGGGAAGAGGCGGGGTTCGTCGACCTCGCGCGCTTCGGCGTCGCCCGAAACCTGCGTCCGGCCGAAGTGGATCGACTGCTGACGGAGGCGGGTGGCGTCAAGGTCGCGGGTTTCGGCTTCCTGGCCGAGACGCTCGCGACCTCACGCGCCGATATCGTGGCCACCCTGAAAGCGTTCCACGAAAGCAATGCCGATGCACTGGGCCTGCCGCCCGAGCGCCTGCGCGTCGCCCTGAAGAAGCGCTGGCCGCCGGCGGTGTTCGCGGCTCTGCTCGATCTCGAGGTGGCGGCGAAGGGCGTCACGATCGATGGATCGCTGCTGCGCCTGCCGAGCCACTCGCTGACGCTGGGCGCGAAGGACGAGGCGCTCTGGAAGAAGATTTCGGCCGACCTCGCGCGCGACCGTTTCAAGCCGCCGCGGGTGCGCGACTTCGCCCAGGCCTACGCGACGCCCGAGGCTGGCGTGCGCAAGCTGTTGCGCCAGCTCGCGCGGCTCGGCCGCGTCGTGGAGGTCGCGCCCGACCAGTTCTTCCTGCGGCCTGTCGTGGCCGAGATGATCGCGATTGCGCACGGGCTGGGCGACGATTTCACAGCCGCGCAATTTCGCGACGCGCTCGACAACGGGCGCAAGCTCGCGATCCTGATCCTGGAGTTCTTCGACCGGCACGGCATCACCGTCCGCCGCGGCGACCTGCGGCGGACGGTGCCCAGGAAACTGGGCCAATATGGCCCGCCACCGACCACGACAGCCAGTGGTGGGTGATCTTGCGATCGATTGAGATTGCGAGCCCCGCTGCCGGCGATGCCTCCCGGTTTCGGTCCGCCTCCGCGGATTGCGTTCCGCAAATATCGTTCATCGATGCGTGAATTCGGATAAACTCACCCGTGGAGGGGAAGCGCTCCCGGTGGGGCGGCTGGCCTTCAAAGCCAGAGGGGGTCGCCAGACGGCTCTTAGTGGGTTCGACTCCCACTCTCTTCCGCCAACTCCCGCTCCAACCGGCGGGCGGTCCCTGCCGGAACTTTCCGGTACCGGCGCCGGGCGATCGAAAGCCAAGGAAGGCGGTGCGTCCAGACACCTGCCGGCGGCCCGCCGTGGTCTCGATCCAGAGGCCGCACCGATGCTGTCGCCCATGACCCCTCCGTCGGCGACTACGCCGCCACCTCCCCATGCTGTACGCAGGGAGGAAAGCCGAGGAGACAGCGCGCCCGGAGGTCCGCCGTGTGGCATGGCCGGCGTCTGCCGCACGACGCGCGGCCTATCTCTCGCGAAGGCTCTCCTGCCTGAATCGGAGGAGCGGCGACAGCAGATAGCTCAGCACCGTGCGGGATCCCGTCTTGACTTCCACCGTCACGGCCATGCCGGGCGACAGGTCCACGAGCTTGTTCTCGACCTGGATCTGCGTCCGGTCCAACGCGACGCGCGCGGAGTAGATCAGCTCCTGGCCGCTTGGTTCGCTGCTCCCGGCCTCGGTGCCCGGCGCTTTCTCGCCGGGCCTTTCCGGTCTGTTGCGCGAGATGGCATCGTGCGAAACGCTGACGACGCGCCCCGGGATGAGCCCGTATTTCGTGAAGCTGAAGGTATCGACCTTGATCTCGGCGGCCTGGCCCGGCTCGACGAAGCCGATATCGCGATTGGATATCATCGCCTCGACTTCCAGATGACTGTCGGTCGGCACGACCACGAGCAAAGCCTGTGCCGGCGTCACCACGCCGCCGGCCGTATGGACCGCGAGCTGCTGGACGACGCCGTCGACAGGCGCGGTCAGCAGCTGCAACTTGGTCCGCTGCTCGGCCTTGATCAGCTCCTGCTCGAGGCTGGCCGCCTTGGGCTCGACCTTGCTGGCTTCGTCGAGCACCGTCTTCCGATATTCCGCCTTCACCTGCTTTTGCGTCTCGACGAGCGCGCGGACCGCGGCCTGGGCCTCGCGCAGCCGGCTTTTCTGGACCGCGAGTTCCTGTTCCTGCTCGGTCAGGGCCTGGAGCATTTCGAGATACTGCAGCTTCGATCCGATCTCGGCGTTGGCCAGCGTCCGGCGGATCTCGAAGCGTTGCCGGATTACCGGAATGATCGCCTCCAGCTTGCTCACCAACGCTGCGGAAGTCGCGGCCTCGGCTTCCTTCTGCTCGGCCTGACGGTTCAACGCCCCGAGCTTTGCCCGGTATTCGCCGACCTGGCTCACCAGGAGATTGCGTTGAGTGGAAACCAGCTCCTGGCCTGCTTCCGGGGGAGCCTGGAACGTGTCGCTCTCGGCCAGGGCCGCCTTCAATCGCGCAACATTGACCTGGGCAGCGAGGAGCTCGCTCCGGAGCCGCGAGGCTTCCGCCGCGTTGATGGTGGGATCGAGCTCGATGAGGGGCTCCCCGGCCTTCACGGCCTGTCCGTCACGGACGTGAATGGCGCGGACGACCGCAATCTCGAGAGGTTGGATGACCTTGGTCCGGCCGGTGGGCACGATCTTGCCCGGCGCCGACGCGACGATGTCGATTTCACCCAGGCACGCCCACGCAAGCGCCAGGACGAACAGGAGGATGAGGGACGCCCCGATCGCACGACCGGTCGGCGACGGCGGCGTCTCGACGATCTCGAGCGCCGCCGGCAGGAACGCAAGCTCCTCGGCGCTCCGCTTGGGCTTCTTGGGCGGCGGCCCTGGCGGCCGGGCCGTGACAGGAACAGGAACAGCCTGGCTAGCCGACTTCATGGATCCCCGCCTGCATCCGCCACAGGCTGGCGTAGCGCCCGCCCGTGCCGACGAGGGTGTCGTGAGTGCCGTCCTCGACGATCCGGCCGCGGTCGACGGTCACGATGCGATCGGCATGGCGCACCGTCGAAAGCCGATGGGCGATGATGATCACGGTACGACCCTTGCAGATCTGGCGCATGTTCTGCTGGATCACCCGCTCGCTTTCGTAGTCGAGCGCACTGGTCGCCTCGTCGAAGATCAGGATGCGTGGATTGGTGACCAGCGCGCGAGCGATGGCGATGCGCTGGCGCTGCCCGCCGGACAGGCTGCTGCCGCGTTCGTGGACAACAGTATCGTAGCCTTCCGGCAGCTCGAGGATGAACTCGTGCGCTCCGGCGAGCGATGCCGCGGCCATGACGCGCTCGATCGGCATGGATGGCTCGGCGAGCGCGATGTTCTCGCGGACCGAGGTGTTGAAAAGCACGTTCTCCTGCAGCACGACGCCGATCTGGCGCCGCAGCCAGGCAGGATCGACGGCGAGGATATCGACCCCGTCGACGAGCACCCGTCCGCTTTCCGGCACGTAGAGTCGCTGCACGATCTTGGCGAGCGTGCTCTTGCCCGAACCGGACGGGCCGACGACGCCGACCGTCTGGCCCGGCAATATCCGGAGATTGACGTCATGGAGGATCTCGGGTCCATCGACGCGATAGCGAAACAACACGTGCTCGAAGGCGACCTCGCCGCGGATTGGCGGAAGCCCGGTGCGGGCGGAATTGAACGTCGGCTCGGGGGTGGTGTTGAGGATATCGCCCAGGCGTGCGACCGACAGCCGGGCCTGGTGGAAGTCCTGCCAGATCTGGGCCAGCCGCAGGACCGGCTGGCTCACCCGCCCGGCGAAGATGTTGAAGGCCACGAGCTCGCCGATGCTGAGGTTACCTTCGATGACCGCCTTGGCCCCGAAGAACAGGATCGCCGCCGTCACCAGCTTGCTGATCATCTGGACGCACTGGCTGGTCACATTGCCCAGGTTGAGCACGCGAAAGCTCGCGGCGACATAGCCGGCGAGCTGCTCTTCCCAACGGCGCTGCATCTGCGGCTCGACCGCCATGGCCTTCAGCGTCTCCACGCCCGCGACGCTCTCGACCAGGAAAGCCTGGTTCTCGGCGCCGCGGCGGAACTTCTCGTCGAGCCGCCTGCGGAACAGCGGCGTCGCCGCGGCAGAGATGCCGATATAGAAAGGAAACGAGCCCAGCACGATCCAGGTCAGGAACGGCGAGTAGATGAACATCACGGCCAGAAAGACGAACGTGAAGAACAGGTCGATGACGATCGTCAGTGCCGAGCTGGTCAGGAAGTTGCGGATGTTCTCCAGCTCGCGGACCCGCGCAACCGAATCGCCGACGCGGCGTGCCTGGAAATAGGCGATCGGCAGCGCGAGAAGGTGCCGGAAGAGGCGCGCGCCCAGTTCGACGTCGATACGATTGGTCGTATGCGAGAACAGGTAGGTCCGCAGGATGCCGAGCACGGTTTCGAAGACGGCGATGGTCACCAGCCCGATGAGCAGGACATCGAGCGTGCTCATGCTGCGATGCACGAGCACCTTGTCGATGACGATCTGGAAGAACAGCGGCGAGACGAGAGCGAAGACCTGGAGGAAGAACGAGGCGAGCAGCACCTCGCCGAGCATGTGCCGGTACTTGTGGATGGCGCCCAGGAACCACGTGATATCGAAACGGCGTACGAGATCCGTCAGGCCGGCGCGGCGGGTCAGCAGAACGATGTGCCCGTCCCAGACGGCTTCGAACTCTGCGCGCGTCATCTGGACAGGCCGGCCTCCCAGAGGCGCCTGAACCAGGATCTTGTCCTCGCCAATCCTGCCAAGGACAAGATAGCCGCCGCCCTTGAGGCGGGCGATCGCTGGCAGGGGCGTGCCGATCAGGCGCCGCCAATTCGAGTTGTAGGCCCTTGCCCTGAGTCCCAGGTCCTTGGCGCATCGGAGCATCTCCGGCACGGCCATCGGCGACCTGCCGATCCGGTGGCGGATCTGCTCGGGGTCGGCCGCCATGCCTTGAAAGCGCACGAGCATGACGAAGGCGGCAAGACCCTGATCCACCGCGGTCTTTTGCTCGACTTCCACGGGCATTGGCCAAACGGCTCCAATGAATTAGAGTTTCAAAACACTTAGCCGATCGGTGGCATCCCAACCAACTCTTTCGGCCGTCGTGAAATCTCGACCAACTTCCTTGGCACCTCCGAATCGGAGGTATTCAAAGAAGCGCAAATGGTTGATTTATCAACTGCTTAGAGCCTGTTCTGCAGTTCGGACCTTCAGCCGACATCTGCGGCGTCGCGACCGGATACCCCAAAAAAGTCCCAAGGCGGTCGCGGTTGCTCTTTGCCTCCCAGCGGATAAAGTCCGCGTCCCTCTACACGAGGAAAAGGAGCACATCCATGCGGCGTTCTGTATGGGCCATTTTCGGCGCAGCGGCACTGGCGGCAACCTCGACCTCCGCCCTGGCCCAGGCGCCGGCGGCACCCGGCACCCCGCCGGCCTCGGCCAAGTCCGGTGTCAATGTCGGCTCCCTGCAATGCAAGGTGGCCGGCGGCATGGGCTTCATCTTCGGCTCGTCGAAGGACCTCGACTGCCTGCTGGTCCGCACCGACGGCGCGGCCGAGCATTATGCCGGCTCGATCAACCGCTACGGCGTCGATATCGGCTTCACCAAGGAGGCGCACATCGTGTGGCTGGTCTTCGCGCCGGGCGCGATCGGGCGCGGCGCGCTGGCCGGCGATTACGGCGGCGTGACGGCGGGCGCGTCGTTCGGCGTCGGTCTCGGCGCCAACGTGCTGGTCGGCGGTTCCAACAAGCAGATCGCCCTGCAGCCGGTCAGCGTCGAAGGCAGCGTCGGCCTGAATGTCGCCGCCGGCGTCGCCGCGGTATCGCTCAAGCCCGTCAAGTAGGATGTCCGAAGACGGCCCGGAAAAGCGCGGGTCGGTTCGCCGGGCCGCGCGCCGGCTGACGCCGGCCGGCGCCGAGATGCGCGACGAGGTCGTCGCCGAGGAGGTCGCGGTGGCGCTGGTCTACAACGGCATCAGCCATGCCGTGATGATGGCGACGCCTTGCGACATCGAGGACTTCGCCCGCGGCTTCACCCTCACCGAGCACATCGTCGAGAGGCCGTCCGAGATTTTCGACATCGAAGCCGAGCCGGCAGGCCGCGGCATCGAGGTCAGGCTGCGCATTGCCGGCCAGCGCATGGCCGCCCTCCGGCAACGGCGCCGAACTCTGGCGGGCCGCACCGGCTGCGGCCTGTGCGGCGTCGACAGCCTCGACGCGGCGCTTCGCCCGGTGCCGGCGACGCGCTCGACGGTGCCGGTATCGCGCACCGCCATCGCGCGGGCGATGGCCGCGCTGCCGCCCGAGCAGCGCATCAATCGCGACAATGGCGCCACCCACGCCGCCGGCTGGGCGACGCTCGACGGCACCCTGGTGGCGGTGCGCGAGGATGTCGGCCGGCACAATGCTCTCGACAAGCTGGCCGGCGCGCTGGCCAGGCGCGATCTCGAAGGGGCAGACGGCTTCGTCGTCGTGACCAGCCGGTGTTCCTACGAGATGGTGCAGAAGGCCGCCGCCATCGATGCCGCGGCGATCGCGGCAGTATCGGCGCCGACCTCGCTCGCGATCGAGACGGCAGAGCAGGCAGGCCTGGCGCTGGTCGCCTTCGTGCGCGGCGACCGGCTCACCGTCTATGCCCACGGCGAGCGCATCGAGCCGTGAGCGGACAAGCCGTTTTCGGCATCACCGGCTGGAAGAACGCGGGCAAGACGACGCTTGCGGAGCGGCTGGTTGCGGAGTTCGTGCGACGCGGCTGGCGCATCGCGACGATCAAGCATGCCCATCACGCCGTCGACATCGATCGGCCCGGCACCGATTCCTGGCGCCACCGCGCGGCCGGAGCCAGCGAGGTCGCGCTCGTCGGCGGGCAGCGCTATGCGATCATGCGCGAGCAGGCCGATCCCACCCTGGCCGAGGTGCTGCCGCGGCTCGCGCCCGCCGACCTCGTGCTGATCGAAGGCTTCAAGGGCGATCCGCATCCCAAGATCGAGGTGCGGGCCGATCACACGCGGCCGATGGACGCCGCCGCGCACAACATCGTCGCCATCGCTGCCGACCATCGCCCGCCGGCAGGCACGCTGCCCTGGTTCGCGCGCGACGACATCGCCGCGATCGCCGACTTCATCGCGAGCCGAGTGCGCCGGCACCGGCAAGGATAGCGCCACCGGCTTTGAGAAACGCGGGGGCTGATCGTGTCCTCCCCGCGCCGCGCGCAGGGAGGAACATGTGCCTGTAGATGTTTTCCGATTTCCCCAGACCGACCTGCGAAAGACGGAAAAGACTGAGGGCTACCGTTGTCCGGCGAAGGTGCCGGCGGCCTTGTAGGTCGTGCTGTTCGCTCCGATGGTGAAGGCGCCGGCCTGGTACTTGGCGGCATCGGTGGGCGAGGTGAAGAAGGCTCCGGACAGGCTGCCCGACCGGCCGCCCCCGGAGAAGGCTCCCGTGAAGCTCGTGCCGCCCGACCCCTGGGTCGCGGCGGCCGATCCTGCGTAGCTCGTCCCGTCGAACGAGGCATTGAAGCTGCCGGCGCGGCTGCCGAAGCTCCAGGTGCTGTTGTAGGAGCCGGTCGCGTTGTACAGGCTGCCGTTGTTCCAGACGTTTCCCATCATCGAGCCGTTGTAGGTCGCGCTGCCGGTCTGCGGCATCTGGACCTGTGTCGGCATCGTTCCCGCGACATAGGGCGAGGCGGAAACGATATCGATCTGGTTGGCGCGATAGCTGTCAGGATAGGTGATCACGCTCGCCCACTGGCCCCAGCTCAGATATTCGCAGGTGCACGAGCCGAACGGGCCGGATTCCTGCAGGAAGCTCGAGCTCACCAGGACGGAGCTGCTGTTCTGGATGTTGAAGGTGCTGCCGTTGACCTGAACCGTCGTCGGGCGCGACTTGTCGTCCGTCGTCAACATCGCGTAGCTCTTGTCGTCGATGAACACGCTGGTGCTCGGCGTACCGCCGAGCTGGAGCGTCGTGACCGAGGTGTCGGCCTGGCGGAGGACGATGCTGCCCGTCGCCTGCTCGGTCGAGGCGTTGGTCGAAATCTGGACATCCGTGGGGCCGCCCAGGACCGGTGTGGACGTCGTGACCGTGTTGCCGTTGACGGTGGTGACGAGCCCGCTGGTGAAGCCATTCATCGACCGGGTGGTCTGCTCGCCCTGCGACGGTGGCGGCGGCGAAGCAGTGTCGACCTGGGCCTGGGTGTTCGCGCCGCTGACGGCGTTCGTCGTCGCGTTGTTGGTCGCGTTGTTCAGGGGCCTGGGATTGGGAAGCGGGTAAATAGCCTGGCCGGAGTTCCGGGCCGAGAAGCCGGAAGCCTGCGCGATCTGATCCGCATTGCTGCCGCCGGTGCCCGGCGGCGAGCCGGTCTCGAGGACGGCGATGTCGAGTGCCAGGCCGCCCTTCGGAATGCCGGTCGGCGGGCCCGGCGGGCTGCCGGCGCTGACCAGGATCTGGTAGCCAGGCCGGGTGATGGTCTGCGTCTGGCCGGCGGCGGCGACAGTGAGCCTGGTGCCGAAGATGAACGCCGCCAGCGTCTCGTTGGCCGTCACCTTGAAGATCGTGATGCCGCCGCGGATGCCGATCGTGCTCGACGGCGTCGTGACGGTGATGGCGTTGTTCTTGCTGATCTTGCCGCCGACAAGACGGAACACGCCCTTGGCGGCGGTGATCGCGAGGTCGCCCTTCCTGGTGTCCGGATCGTAGACGAACTTGTCGATGGTCAGCCGCGCATTGGGACCGATGGTGACGGCGGTGCCGTCGAGGAACACCAGGTGTGCGCGGTCGGTGGCATTGGTGGTCACCACCTCGTTGGCCTGCACGTCGATGCCGATGCGCAGCACGCGCTCGTTCTGCTGCGGCGGCTTGCCGAGCGGGTCGCCGTCGGTTGCC
>Ga0182745_1002230_pt1 | contig 17649 bp, 16 predicted proteins | sample eDN3rd30CKraftBY_FD_128523 | JGI IMG/M metagenome (GOLD analysis project Ga0182745, IMG submission 128523) | Enriched backyard soil microbial communities from Emeryville, California, USA - eDNA 3rd pass 30_C Kraft BY (version 2) (version 2) | ecosystem: Environmental > Terrestrial > Soil >...
CTCCAGGAGCTTGGCCACCTCCCCGTGGCCGTTCGACTTGGCCTCGTGGAGGGGCGTTTGGCCACCCTTGTTCCGCATGCCGGGGTCGGCTGCGGCCCTGAGCAGCACCTCCAAGACCTCGATCTGGCCCCTCCAGGCGGCCCGATGCAGCGGGGTACGGCCCAGGCCGTCCTTCCGGTTCGCCCCCGCACCAGCACGAAGGAGCAGTTGGACGACCGTAGCATGACCTTCCTGGGCGGCCCAGTGCAGCGGGGTCGCCCCGTCGTTGGAAGGGCTGTCCACCCCGGCCCCGGACTCGATCAGCAGCCCGGCCACGTCGGGATGTCCGAACTGGGCGGCCCAGTGCAACGGCGTCCGATCGCTTCAATCTCGGGCCTCGATGTCGGCCCCGTGCTCGATGAGCACCCTAGCCACCTCGGCGTCGGCGGCGAAGTGCAGGGGCGAGTCCCGGCGGTCGGGCCGGCGAGCGTCCACGTCGGCCCCCCGCCGGATCAGGGCCAGGGCGACATCGGCGAGGCCCCGCTGGGCTGCACCATGCAGCGGCGTGGCCCCCATCCAGCCGGGGCTCTCGATCTTCCAGCCGGCGTCGAGGAGCCGCTCGATCGCCTCGGGAGTCTCGGCCTTGTGCAGGGGCGTGTCGTCCATCGAAACAGATCCGATCCCGCTTGCCAGGGCACGTGTCTTCTCGACGACGAGGAGGCGGACCTTCGAGGCCGACCGCCGCAGGGCTCCGAGGAGGCGATCGATCATCCGGCATCCCCGTTGCTGTGACCAAGCTCGCTCATCCCATGCCGTCGGATCAGTTCCCCGAGCGACATCCCTCGCCGATCGGAGAAGAACTCGGACGCCTGCCGCAAGTCGGCCATCGCCGTTGCGTAATCCCCACTCACGTAATGCAATTGCGCCTTCGTGATCAGATCGGCTCCAATCTCCAGCCAGCCCTTGCCCAGCAGGGCCTCGACCGAAGTGATTTCATCCAGGTCCACCAGGAGCGACGAGATCGAGCCCGACAGCCGCCCCGCCAATCCGTCGAGATCGGTCGTGGCCGACACGTCCCAACAGGAGGGGGCTCCCGGTACGACCTCCTCCAGCCGCCTTCGGACCTGGCACTCGTAGACCTTCGGCCGATCCGGGCGGGGCCTGCCCTCCAGTACCCACAGCCGGTCGATCCCGAGGGCGACATTCACGAAGAACTCGCCCCTGTCGGCGAAGTTGGCCTGCGAGAGCTGGAAGTCGATGACCTGAACGATCTCTCCCAGGACTCGTTGGAAGCGTAACCCGGCCTTGCGGAATCCGGCGGCTTTCAGGAGCGGGGCCACGGCCCGACCGATCGCAAGACCGATCAGCTCCCTCGCCCGTTGGCCCATGGTCTCTCCCCTCCCGGACCGACCGGCCCAACCTGGCTGGCCGCTCGGACTCCCACGCACCGGTCCGTCAAACAGACCTGATGATCGAGTCGAAGTGGGCATCGTGGCCCATCGGCCCGCCGGGCGATATCCTATATCCCCTTGGAGGTCCGGACGCAAGACTGTCGGATGGGGCCAAGACATGCAGGACAGAGGACTGGGTAAGGGCGGCATCCATGCCTCGGCGATCGGCCTGTGCTGCTGGGGCATGTCCGGCTCCTACGGCCCCGCCGACGAGGCGGAGCCCTAGGCGACCTTGCACCATGCCCACGAGCCGGGCCTTGACCTTGGCCATCCGCCGGGGCTCGTCAAACGACAACCCGAAGTACGGGATGCCCCTGACGCCCTTCAGCAACCGCTGGGGGTATTCCAGGGTAATCACCTACCGTCGGATGACCTGCTCCACGACGTTGATTTTGTGCTCAGCGGTGCATTGCCGCCGCAGCATGCCCCCGGACACGCCCGGCATGGCGATGGTGAACGCCGAGATCGAGGCGAACCGCCCGCCGGTGGAGTTCCTGCCGTGGATCAGGTCGTCGCCCAACCGGCCCGCCGACTCCGTGAGGATCGGCGGGCCGCCAAGGGGAGCGGAGCCATTCCAGGTGATGGTAAACGGACTCGGGCTCCTCCTGGGTGTCGGCGAATGCGGCGTGATCGAGGGGCTCGTCCATCTCACCGTTGACGAACATCAGGTAGAGGGCAATGGACTGGAACCCGGCCCCGAGAGGTCTAGGATGTGAAAAACCTCGTTTATTCCACGCCCATGTATGGATCGGGGCATGGAAAGCTCGGGGCCGTCCGAATGGGATTGGGTGCGGAGGAATTCAGTTCGGCTGCCTGCTTTCCGGCCGGGTCGTCCCAGTGAGACGTTCCATGGACTCACCTGACTCTCCACTCTTGGCGATGGAAGTCTCAATCGTGGAATTGACCTGCATGTCTAGGACGGTCGGGCCGTTGTTCTGAGCGTACCTCAAATACCGCCGGATCAGTTGTCCCGTGCCAGCCGGGTGATAGATCTCAATGAACCTTCGCAAGGCGCACCTCCAAACCGTTCGATGGTCGTCCTCACGCTCACCGACGATGATCGCCAGCCAATAGCCCAGGTAGGGATGAAACTGCTCGTACCGGACCAAGCCCGACTCGATGTAATTATTGAAGCGATCGAGGTAATCGAAGAAGGCATCGAATATGTTCCGGATCTCGACCTCTTCCTCGGTGAAATTCTGGTCGAAGCACTCGGTCCTCAACGCACCGGCAACCAACTCATCTTTAACGAGGACTCTTCGCTTCGCCTTGTCCTCCTTGCCGGGGAATAGCTCGACTAGATACTCCCACCAGTCGAGCATCTTTTTCGCCTTCTGGACATCCGGGTTTTTATCGAACTCCTTGATCTCCGACGCAACGAACTCCAGGATTTTCCATCGCTGCGTCTGCGAATAACGCCGGTAGGCCACGATGAAGCCCACGAGGCCACCTATGAAGGTGAGCAACTTCACCGATTGGTCTAGGAGATCGGGGGACTGGCTGCTCATCATCGCCTCCAGAGTCGTATACGGGCCGAGCCCGTTGTCGAGTATGGTCCCGCACAGGTTAAGACCGGACAGCCCTGTATTCAACGATCAACGGCCGACCTCCGTCCCATCCGGTGACGCAACGGAGCGGCCGGGCTCGTCAGCGGCACGGGTGCCGCCGGGATGCCGAAGAAGGTGGACCTCTCGATCGAACCGTCCCGCACCGATTCCTCGGTCACCCGGTAGGTCACCCAGGGTTCGGGGTCGAACAGCACGGGTTCCAGCACCGCCTCGATGACCGCCCGCAGCCCCCTGGCTCCCGTGCCCCTGTCGTGGGCGATCCGGGCTATCTCCTGGACTGCACCGTCTGTAAAGCTGACATCGCTGTTCCGGTACTTCAGCAACTTCCTGTACTGCCCGATGGGCGAATTCTTCGGCTCCTTAAGAATCCGCACGAGGTCGTCCTCGTCCAGGCTGTCGAGCGTGGCGATCACCGGCAGCCGCCCGAGCAGTTCAGGGATCAGGCCGAACTTCTCCAGATCTTCGGGCAGAACGTGGCCTAAAGGGCTCTCCTGGCTATCTCGCCTCTCCTGGGTGAACGGTTCGAACCCGAAAGCACTTCGGCCCAACCGCCGGGCAACGATCTCCTCCAGGCCGCCGAAGGCCCCGCCGCAAATGAACAGGATGTTCGTTGTATCGATCAGGACGCCCGGTTCCATGGGGTGCTTGAATCCGCCGCTCGGAGGAACGTTGATGACTGTCCCCTCGATCATTTTCAGGAGGGCGTGCTGGGCTCCAAGCCGCATGTCCTTTGTACCGTGTGCTTGCCCGCCCCTGAGCTTGTCGATCTCGTCGAGGAAGACGACCCCCCGCTGGGCTGCCTCGACATCCATGTTAGCGGCCACGAGGAGCTTGTGGAGCACGCCCTCCACGTCCTCGCCGACGTACCCTGCCTCGGTCAGCGTCGTGGCGTCGGCGATGACGAATGGAACGTTCAGGTACTCGGCCAACGCCCTGGCCAGGTGAGTTTTCCCCGAGCCCGAGGGTCCGATCAGCAGGACGTTGCTTTTCTCGATGACGACATCTAGCAGGCCGGGATCGGCGACGACCGGATCGGCGGATCCCCGGTCCAGGGAATCCAGGTTTCGGACGAAGTGGTTGCTGACGGCGATGGCCAGCGTCCGCTTGGCCCGCCCCTGGCCGACGACCGACCGGTCGAGGTGTTCGACGATCTGCCTCGGTGACGGGATGGAGGCCAGCCAATCCTTCTTCGATGGTGGCTGATCGACGGGATTCGTGTTCTCGGGCATGACGGGCACCAATTGTGGGGTGATCGCCACCCCCCGACTCGGGCGGTGACGACCGATCCGGTGGTGTCAGTGCTCGTCCTGCTGCCGCCCCGTGCGGATCACAGCATGTTCCAGAAGATCCGGAGCATGTAGACCAACGCCGCCAACATGCCGAGGACGATCCCGAGGTAGAGGGTCGCAAGCCAGATCCTCACCAACACGCCATAGAACGTGTAGGTGAACCAGGCTCCCAGAGCTGCCCCTGCGAGCATCGTGTACTTGTTGCCCGACCTGTAGCCCAGGTAGGCCAGCACGACCGTCGGGATAATCGCCGCCCCGCCATAAACGACGGCATGCCAGTTTCCCAGGTCGTCGTAATAGATCTCCTCGTCGCTCATCAGCCGCCCGTTGCGCCATTGATACGCCATGGTCGCCCTCAGAGATTTGGGCCGGGAGCGCACGCCGCCCATTGCGGCTGTATCCCCGGCAACTGAGGGCGTCCGGTGGTGTCAATGTCCATGTCCCGGCGGTCGTGGCGGTCGCTGAGGCGCTGCGGAGGGAGTTCGTCGTCTCCATCGACGCTCACCCGGGTGGCGAGGGCAACGAGGCCGGGATCGTCAACCGGGCGTTCCGGGCGGCGGTTCGGGTGATCCTCGGGAACGTCGTTTCTCCGGGGGACGACCCCGACGCCGTGTTGACGTGGGTGTTGCGGCAGGCGGCGGTTAGGCGTCTGACTAAACTCGGGGTTGAAGTGGAAAGGGGGACGAGACTAATCGACCCGGAACCGAAACTCGGGGGCAGGTCACTCTGCCTGAACAGGCTCTCAACAGGCCGGTTTGGCAGGACTATGGCACCCAGGGTGGGTACGAACTCCGTGCCGAAGCTGCAAATCGGACCAAGGCGTGGAAGGAGGCGTGCCACCTGGCCGAATGCATTGGCTTGATCGAACTTTTATGGGCCAAAGGAGTTAGATTCCGTTATCGATTGCTTGACAATTGCTGAAGAATCCCCAATAGACGTTTCGCACACGCCGTCGCCTTCTCTTGCGTATCACATTCGGAGGCAGCGACATGCTCGATGAACGCACCCTCGTATTTGAAAAGCCTCGTCCGCTTGTCCGCTTCTGCCGGTGTTTCCCGATGCACCGTGTCACCGTCAACCTCAATAATCATCATCAGGTTGTTCTTGAATATAACGAAATCGGGTTCAATTCGCTGATAGCTAGGACCACCACGTAAGAAAACCGGTAGCGGTGCGAACGTTACTCCTAGTTCCTTGATGGACCGATACAGAAGGATCTCTGGTTGCGACCTGAACAGCAGTCCGTCGTCTTGACGTGCTGCGACGTTATCCGACCTAACTCTACCTTGGTTGTTGATCCCCTCGCCTCGTAGCCACTGAAGAGACTGGTGTCGCCAATCCGGCCTTGGCTTCAACGTGACCGCTATCAGGAATCGCATGTGGTGATTCTCGTCGCTCTCCACTTCAGAGAGCGTGTTGGTGAGAACTTTCCGGGCTTCTTCAAGTTCCTGCTTGTCAAATTGAGCGTAGAGATTTGAAGGGATTCGGAGGGTCAAAGCCCATTCGTAAGTGCCACCGTTCCAGTTGTCGTAGCCTTCCTGATTCACATCGATTTCTGCGAAGGTGAGAAGAGCCACTTCTCTTGCTTGTCCTCTGATTGCACAGAGTTCCGCCACCGCTCCGCACAGAGACTCTCGGTCATAAGGGAAACCCTCATCGTATCCCACGGGCTGACTCCTACATTCATAAAGTAATACAATGTAATACTGAGACTTGATTGTGCTTCTGGCTTGGTCGGTTGGTCCACGACGACGCACACGAAGTTGACCGCAACGACAATGCGGAGTCAGTCCCAAAGTAGTCGCAATGAACTATGTCTGAGCTGTCCCGAAATTGAAGCCAGTTAACCTACGCAGCGGTTCCTCGGGCACCGGTTCGCCGGACAATGAGATCACGAAGTTCCCGGATTCGGCCAGCAGGGGCAGCAACTCGGGCGGATCGGCGGGAATGCGGATCTCCATCCAGTTCAACGGAACGACCAGATGATCGTGGGGGGCGACCTCGCCGTCAACGGGCTGCTCGGTGCAGCGGACGACCCTGGTGCCCTCGGGGCACTCAATCACGTAGAATTTGCCTTGGGCGTGGTGCTTGACCCTCCCCGTCCCCCGGACAATTCCGTCCTGATCGGGATTATCACTGAGGTCCGGGACACCGGTTATAAAGATTGGGGCTGGCCACCAACGGTCCGTCCTCGGCGAGCCACGAGGCGGCACGGGCGATGAGGCCGAGTTTGGCCCCGACGTATTGCATGCCATGGACGCAGGTGATCAACTCGAAGTCCCGGTTGGGACGCCAAGGACTCAGTGATGCCTCGACCAGGGTGGGGCAGGGCAGGGCTGTCGAACATGCCGACCAGATCGACGCCCACGATCTTGATCTTCGATGCCGAGGCAGCGTCGTGGATGGTCCGGACGGCCTCGATCAGTGCCTTGCCCGTGCCGCAGCAGAGGGCCGACCAGGCGGCTGAGCGGCCGAGCGAGATTCGTTCTCTCAGCAAGTCGAGCGGGTTGAAGCCGATTTTCCACGGCGTAGCCGTTGGAGCCGACAAGGTCCGCTCTCGGTTCATCCAGGCATTGGCGACGACCGCCGATCGCTCCAGTTCGTTGTCGCCGGGAGATCCGTGCTCAATAATCGTACCGTCCCATCTCCCGGTAGACGGTCATTGGGGACACCCCGCATTCCTTCGCAATCGTCGGGGCCTTCTTGCCCTCGGCGATCAACGCCCGAACCTTCTCCCGGACCGCCACCGGCAAATACTGCTTCACCTCCTCGGTGGGGTCGTCCGGGGCGGCGGCGAAGACCGGGGCGAAGCAGGCGTGCATCCTCCGCAGGGCCTCGTGGAGTCGCCCATACGGGCGGTTCCCGTAGCACTGGAGCAGGTTGTCCCCGTGGAACGGCTGTCCGTGAGCCAGGCTGATCGAGGCCAGCTCGTCACTCTCACGGTGCCTCAGCAGGTCTGGCAGCGTGTCCCGCAACGTGCCGAAGGGCAGGATTGGGAACTCGGGGTCGGACTTGCGTACCCGATTCAGAAGGCGGGTCCAGGCGTTCGCAAAGTGATACTGGGCGTTGGTCGCATGCTCCCTGTACCATGGCATACCTTGCTCGGATACGAGCAGCAGATCGGTGCCAATACGCTTGGACCGCTCCAGTCCCCACCGGATCATCCTCGCCGTCTCGGGCCAGAGCAGCCACTCCCCGAACACGTCGGTCTTGGGACGAAGGAAGCGGATGAAACTGTCCTCGCCCGTTGAGGAGAAATGCAGCCTTTCGGCGTATTCGTGGCGGTGGCTCAGCAGGATGTCGTCACTGACGAGGCGGCCCATCTCGGCCGCACCCATCGCACAGTTCAGACCCAGGTAGAGCAGTAGCCGCTCGATCGGGGTGGCGTGCTTGTTGATGGTTGCCAGCTGCTCGGCCGAGTACACCTGCTTGGTGATGACCGACAACTTCTTCTCGGCGTCCGTCTTTCCGATCTTTCGATCAAGATGCTCCAGGCCCCGAGGCATACGCCACTGGTACTTCTCGGTCGTGTCCAGCCAGCGGAAGAATCTCATCAGCTCGCCGACGTGGTGTCGGGCATTGTCTCGGCTGGTCGGTCCTCTCTTCCCGATCGGGCGGCCTCTCCAGTAGGCGGCCATCGCTGTGCAGGCATCGTGAGTGAGAGAATACAAGGGGATGTCGTCGTGGGCCTTCTTGAAACGCTGGATGCGAGCCAGCCGCAGCCGGCCGTAGGGCGTCAGGTCCGACGAGCCCGGCCGGACGTTGTGGCCGGCGACGGAGATCTCGTAGGCGTCGAGGGCCTCGTGCAGGGAGCCGGAGATCAGCTCCTCGGGCAACGACTCCTTCGATCTGAGCGCCCCGAGTTCTTTCAACTCGGCCTCCAGCGCTCTTATCCGGTCCCTGACCACGTCATGCTGACCCCGCTGGACGGACTCGGCGTGCAGGATCGGATCGGACGGGACGAGGTTCAGGGATGGGAAGCGATCTCGGTCCACCTGGAGCATCTGGGCATAGTCGGTCACCGGGTCTTCGATGCAGAGTTCCGGCGGCGGGGGGAAGTACGTGATCTGATGCCGCCCCTTGGCGATCTCCTCGGCGTAGGAGAGGGCCAGGGGAGACCAACGGTCTTCCTGAACGACCCGGCAGTTTTCGTCGTACAGCTCCCGGATCTTGGCGAGGCGACGTTCGGCCTCTTTGCGATCAGTCCCCAGGTTGAAGCGATGCTGCCGCTTCTTCCCATCTTCCCCGATCTTCCAGCCCAGATAAGGACGGTATCGGCCTTGGGGATCGGGGCTCAGGTCACGGTTTCGACGTGCCATGGAGGTGGTCTCAATACCATGAGTCAGGAGGTCATGGCATCGATTCTACCAGCTTATCTGACACCACCAAGCTGTTATCTGACACGCTATCTGACACAAGGCTCGAGTCGCAAGTCCTTGTATCACAGGAGATTTGACCTAAGTCAAATAAGAAAGCCCACTTGGGATCACTCCCAAGTGGGCTTATAGTGGAGGCGGCGGGAATTGCACCCGCGTCCCGAGATCCATTGATGACGGCCTCTACGTGTGTAGTTGTTCCTTAAATTGTCGGCCTCAAGACCCCGAACAACAGGGGACTAGTCGGCTTATCCCATCATGAATTTAACTCAAGCCGCAATAGGCGGTTAAGCTTGAGCGAGCCCGCTTTGGCGTCTTCGTAACGGAGCTCACGGGCAAAAGACCCGCTACGAAGCCGTTTCTGCCTCTAATTAGGCAGCCATACGGAGAGAGGGTGTCCTCTCGGCAACTAAATTTTGGTCGGCTTTTTACGAGGCCTGCTGACCAACCTCGACACGCCACCTGCCACCTCAGCAATCCGGTCGATCCTAGTTCGCCCCCAGTTGTCAAAGAACTAGCGTTGGGAAGAAGGAAGAAATGGGTGGTTGAGATTCACCGCCTCTTCCTACTCTCCACACACGTTATTATTCGGGATTCTCGGCGAAGGTCAAGTCGGTTGAGGACGGCTGAGTTAGATCAAGAGCCGGTCGACAGGCGAAGCTCAGTCGCGGCCTCGGCCGCGGACGGCGCGGTCGATGTCGCGCTTGGCGTCTTTCTGCTTCAGGGCTTCGCGCTTGTCGTAGAGCTTGCGCCCGCGGGCCACGCAGATCTCGACCTTGGCCATCCCTTTTTTGAAGTAGACCATCAGGGGGACGATGGTCAAGCCACGCTCCGAGGCCTTGGCGATCAGCTTGTCGATCTCGCCGCGATGGAGGAGAAGCTTGCGAGGTCGCTTGGGCTTGTGGTTCATGCGATTGGCCTGGAGGTACTCCGGGATATCGCAGCCGTAGAGCCAGACCTCGTCGCCGCTGATGCCCGCGTACGACTCTTCCAGGCTCGCCTTGCCGTTGCGGAGGCTCTTGACCTCGGTCCCGGTCAGGACGATCCCCGCCTCGACCTTCTCGAGGAGCTCGAACTCGAAGCGGGCGCGGCGGTTCCGAGCGACGATCTGGATCCCGTCCTCCTCGGCTTTGCCCTTGGCTTTTGCTTTGCCTCCACCGCTTTTGGCCATCGTCGCTTACCTCGGGTCGATTGAATGGTGCCAGGAGGCTCGGTTGACTTGCGCGCACTGAGAAGAAGGGAATTATAGAGATCAGGCTTCGGGGTGAGCAAGCTCGACACCCCGCTTCGGAGCAACTCCACCGCGCGGTTATTCACAGGCGGAGATACAAGCGGCGAGAACCTCGGCGGCGATCGATTCGGCGTCAGTCGAATCAAAGAGCAGGCAAGGAACATCGAGCACGCCAGCCAGGACAGCTCGACGTAACGCGAGGTTCAGGAGAACCGCGAAGGTCGGGGCGTTGAACTCTGGCTTGATCAACTCGGGTTCGTCTACCTGAGTTGGCCTCGGCGGCTGAAGTTGATTGAAGGGGGGTGGCCAAGGGGCCGATCCCAGGTCGGTCACGACCCAGGGGGGAAGGGTGGAAGAGCAGGCGCCAGTGGGTGGCGGATCAATCTCTTGGGAGGGGAACGCGTCGTGCAGTTTTTGGGAGAGATCCAGGCGAAGTTGAGGAGGTCCGCCAACGAGCACGAGGGAGCAGGGGCGGGTATCGAGGCGGGCGAGAAGCTGAGCGATGGTCAGGCGAGTGAGTGGGTCGAGGGCTTGTGGGGCGACCTCGGCCGAGGGGGCGAGGGCGAATCGGCGCGTAGCCACTCGAGGGTGGGGAATGGTCAGACGCGGCGTTTCAATGACTTGATCGCCGTAGAGAAGAATATCGAGGTCGAGGGTCCGAGCTCCCCAGCGCACCACGCGTTCGCGGTGGGCCCGGGCCTCCAGGTCTTGCAGAAGATCCAGGAGGGGTTCGGGAGCGAGCGAAGTGCGGAAGGTCGCGGCCGCGTTGAGGAACGGGGGCTGACCGCTCGGCCCGCCCGCGGGCGTGGTCTCGTGAAAGGAGCTCACCGCGCCGAGCTCGATCCGAGGATCGGAGCCGAGCGCGGTGAGTGCTTCTTCCAGGAGTGTCCGCCGATCACCAAGATTGCTGCCCAGGCTGATGAGGACAGTTGTGGTCATGAGAATCTATTGGGCAACCCATATGGATCCGCGGGGAAAGTGAGGATGAAGAACGCCTTTCCCGAGAGTGTGGGCATCGTGTTCATTCGTCGCGTTTTCCAAATTGCGGGCGGGACGCCCGCGCTCCCAGGGAAAGAGTCTTCTCGGAGGGCGTGGCATCCTGACCACTCCTCGCTTTTTAATTGCGGGCGGGACGCCCGCGCTCCCAGGGAAAAAATCGATTCGGAAGCCGAAGTATTTTGTCCGCTCCTCGCGTTTTAATTGCGGGCGGGACGCCCGCGCTCCCAGGGAAGAAACCTCTGGGAGCGTTTGATGTCGGGCCTGCGCGGGGGAACGTTCAAGGTTCGGATCAGAGCTTGAGCTTGCCGATGCGCTCGACCGCTTCCAGCAGCCGGGGGGTCTCGACGGTGAGCGCCGCGCGGATGTACTGGTCGGCGGTTCGACCGAAGCCGAGCCCGGGGGTGGTGACCACGTCGGCCTCGTCGAGCAGGCGGGTGCAGAGCTCGGATGAGGTGTAGCCGGCGGGGCAGGGGATCCAGACGTAGAAGGTGGCGGTGGGGGTGGGAACCTCCCAGCCGATCTTGCGGAGTCCGGCGACGAAGGCGTCGCGGCGTTCCTTGTAGAGGGCTCGAATCGGAGGCGTCAGGGTTTCGTACTCGTCGAGCGCGGTCTTACCGGCGAACTGGATGGCGGTGAAGATGCCCGAGTCGCAGTTGGCCTTCACCTGGCCGAGCGCGGAGATGAGGGGTGCGCCGCCAATCGCGAAGCCGACGCGCCAGCCGGTCATGTTGAAGGTTTTCGAGAGGCTATGGAACTCGACCGCCACATCCTTGGCTCCAGGAATCTGGAGGAGGCTGGGGGCGGGGGTCTCATAGTACATCTCGTTGTAGGCGGCATCCTGGGCGATGACCAGGTTGTGCGTGTTGGCGAGGTCGACCACCTTCTGGAAGAAGGGGAGGTCGGCCGTGCCGCCGGTCGGGTTGTTGGGGTAGTTCAGGAACATGAGCCGAGCCCGGTTGTAGACGTCGGCCGGGATCGATTCGAGGTCGGGGAGGAACCCGAGCTGAGCTTCAAGGGGCATCGTGTAGACGTCGGCCCCGGCGAACATGCTGCTGGAGCGATAGACTGGGTAGCAGGGGTCGGGGACGAGGCTGATGTCGCCCGGGTTCAGGACGGCCAGGGGGAAATGAGCGATCCCCTCTTTCGAGCCGATCAAGGGGAGGATCTCGGAGTTCGGGTCGAGGTCGAGCCCGTAGCGCTTCTGGCAGAAGCTGGCGATCGACTGGCGCAGCTCGGGAGCTCCCTGGTCGAGCGCGTACTGGTGGAACGCGGCGTTTTCAACGTGGTGTTGAAGGCTCTTGATAATGGAAGGGGGGGTGGGACGATCCGGGTCTCCAACCCCCAGGTTGATCACGTCTCGTCCAGCGGCCAGCGCGGCCTTTTTCTTCTTGTCGATCTCGGCGAACAGGTAGGGCGGAAGCTTCTGGAGCCGCTCTGACTTGACGAAGGGGGTCTTCGACATCGATCTTCCTATCAAGAAATGGAAAGGGCTAACGAGCCATCAACAAAACCATTTTGCCCATCTTTTAGAGCGAATCACCTTTTGCGTGACGCCCAGCTTTGTTTTGTAGGGTGGTCACCACCCACCGGCGGAGCAGGATCTAGTCGCGTGACTTTCGCCGTCTCACTTGTCCCTGGGCGTTGTCTCTCCCCTCAAGGCATCGGCCATGGCGCGGTGGGCGATGCCCACCCTACGAATCGATGCAATCGCGCGCAGAGCAACGATGAACCGATCCAATCCTTACATTCCGATCAGGCCATCGCGGCTTCGGGGATATTATCGTTCGCGTAGATGTTCTGGACGTCGTCGTTCTCGTCGAGAGTGTCACGGAGCCTTAGCATGCGCTTGCCGTTTTCGATATCAAGATCGACCCAGTTGCTGGGCAGGTAGCTGGTGTCGGCGCTTTCGGTGGCGATCTTTTGCTCCTCAAGGGCCTGGCGCACGGCATCGAAGGCCTTCGGGTCGCAGGTTACCTCGAAAAAGTCGTCCACGCGTTTGAGGTCGTCGGCCCCCGCTTCGAGAACCACTTCCATCAGTTGGTCTTCCGCCACCGTTTTGGCGTCGATGAGGAAGAGCCCCTTGTAGGAGAAGAGGTAGCTAACGCATCCGGACGCGCCGAGGTTGCCGCCGCAGACCTCGAAAATCTTGCGTAGCTCGCTCGCGGTCCGGTTTCGGTTGTCGGTCAACACCTCGCAGAGGACCGCCACGCCGCCTGGGCCGTAGCCTTCGTACATGACTTCTTCGTAGTTCTCGGCGCCCAGTTCTCCGGTGCCTTTCTTGATCGAGCGTTCGATGTTGTCCTTGGGGCAGCTATACGACCGGGCCTTATCGATCGCGTAGCGCAGCTTCAGGTTCGTGTCCGGGTCTCCGCCACCGTTACGGGCCGCGACGAAGATGGCACGACAGAGCTTGCTGAAGAGTTTGCCACGCTTCGCGTCGACCGCCCCTTTGCGATGAGCGATATTCGCCGAGTGGGAATGTCCTGCCATTGTCCCTGGAAACCCCCGCCTGAGCCATCTTGATCGGGCCACTGCGACCGGAGAGCGAGGGATTCGCCTTACCCCGAGCGACTCAGGTCAGTCAAAGTAAAAGAATCAAAGTTCTAAGCTAAGGGAAGAAGAAGGGCGGCCAGCACGCCGCCCTTTTGGTTCGCCACGGTTGCTTTCGATTCCCTCGCACCCAGTCTCAACACGCGCTCATTCAATCGTTTGTTCGTGACCAGGGGCGGGAATCGTTTTGGGATCGAATCAAGGATTGTTGCTGGTCGCGGGCGCTGGGGCCGGTGAAATCTGTTTCAACGACTCAAGCTTTTTGCGAATCTCGGGGAGTCGCTTATCCGTTGGGATCGCCTTGGCCGCCGATTTTTCGGCATGTTCCCATGCCTCCTTGGCCTTGGCATGCTCATTCAAGCGGAAGTAGACATCGCCGAGATGCTCATAGATGGTGGCATCTCCACCGCTGTTCAACTGCTTGACGGCCTGCTCGAGCGGTTCGAGAGACTCCTTCAGCTTCCCTTGCTTGAAGAGGACCCAGCCGAGACTATCGAGGTAGGCACTCTCGTTGGGCCGTTCCTGAAGCGCCTTGCGAATCATCGACTCGGCCTTCTCGAGGTTCTTCCCCTGGTCGGCGTAAAGGTAGCCGAGGTCATTGTTGACCCCCGCGTTATCGGGGTTGAGCTCGATCAGGAGTTCAAGCTCCGACTCTCCCTTGGCATAGTCGCCCAGGTTGACGTAGGCGACCGACAGCCCGGACCGAGCCACCTCGATCAGGTCGTTATTGTTGGGGTAGCGATCGAGCAATTCCTTGTAATGGGCGATGGCCTCGTCATTCTTGCCATGCTGGAGCAAGATCGACCCGTAGAGCCGGTTGAACACGGGGTTCACGGGGTCCTTCTTGAGCACATCCTTGAAGAGGTCGGTCGCTTCGTCGAACTTGCCCGCCATGCTCAAGGACCAGCCGAGGAGGAACTGGGTCTCGGGGTTCACGGCATCGAGCTTCAACGATTCACGCAGGCTTTCGATGGCCCCGGCATAGTTCTCCGCGCGTCGGCGATAATCACCGAGCTGTTTCAAGGCTTGTGCGTTGCGAGTCTCGGGATACTTCGCCATGAGCTGCTCGAGCGTCTCGCCCGCTTCCGCGAACTGGTCGAGTCCCTCAAACGCCTCGCAGATCTCGAGATACATTTGCGGGTTCGGGTCTTGCTTCAGGGTGAGCCGCAAGATGGGTACGAGCTTCTCGTACTGCTTGGACTCTCTGGCGATCACGGTGAGAATATCGGTCGAGTTGCGGTCGAAGGCCTTCGGATCTGTTTGGAGCAGCGCGAGCCCAGCGTCGAGTACCTCGCCCGAGAAGTCCGTGTCGGCGACAAGCCCTTTGAGCTGAGGCATGATCGCTTCGAGGCCACCTCGTTTCTTCCTGGCCTCGGTGAAGACCTTGAGAAGCCCTCTCGCGTCCTTTCGCTTGAGCAACGAGGCCGCCAGGGCGCTATAGCCCTCTGGGGTGGGTTGCTCCTCGAGCAAGGTCTTGTAGAGTGCCTCGGCTCGGTCAACCTGTCCTGTCTCGCGGTAGCGGTCGGCGAGGGCATATTGAAGAGAGAGGTTCTTGGAGTCGGCCTTGGCGGCTTCTTCCAACCTCGGGGTGATCTCGCTCTCCCGATTGAGCTTGGTCAGAATCTGGGCGAGGAGCTCGTACCCATCGTTCCCTTGAGGTTGTCGCTTGATGTACTGTTCGACGAACTTGAGGGCTTCTTCGGGCTTGTCGGTCTTGAGCAAGGACTCGGCGAGGCTCAGGGGGAGCAGGGGGTGGTCCTGGTCGTAGACCATGCCGCGCTGGAAGGCTCGAGCCGCCAGGTCGGGGCGATTCGCTTCGAGGAGGACCCGGCCGAACTCCAGGTAGGCGTTCGCGGGTTCATCCCCAAGGATGAGCATTTGTTCGCGAAGCGAGAGTCGATTCGCATCCTTGTCATCAAGGTGTTCGAGGAGTTTCGCGAACGCGTCGGCGGCGGGCTGAACGCGGCCGAGTTTGGTGTTGAGCTTGCCGAGCTCGAATTCCGCGAGCAGGCGGCCGGGGGCATGCGGCGAGAGCTTGGGGTTGGCGAGGACCCCTTTGAGCATGGATTCCGCGGCGATCAGGTCCCCTTCGCGGAGATACTGAGCGAGGAGTCGAGTGATCGTCTCGGTGTCGCCTGGTTCAACCTCGAGCACGCGTCGGCTGTAGGCAAACGCTTCGTCGCTCCGCTTGAACATGAAGCAGAGCCGGCTGAGACGCTTAAGGATGGGGATGGAATCGGGCTCGAGCTTGAGAGCATGCTCGAGCAAGGCAATCGATTCTTTCCAATCTTTTCGATCTTCGAGTGCTCGCGCGATACTGAAGTCTCGGATCGCGTCGAGCTCTTTTTGGTCGTCGACCGATCGGGGTGTCTTTGGAACGAATCGCTCGATCGGTTCTTCACCCGGAAGTGCATAGCGGAATGCGTCGTTCTGGCCCGTGCGCGACTTCGGCGAATCTCCATCGCCTTGGTCTGGTTGGGCAGACGCGGGCGCTGGGGGATCGTCGGCAAGTGTGGGTGCGGTGGGAACGGCCAGGAGCCATATCAACGACGCGATGATCGAGAATCGCGAACAGGACGACTCAAGCATCGAAACGCCTCCCTCGCTTAACTGCCGGCCACCAAGAGGGAGTACCTCGCCCCTCTGGAGAGAGCGATATGTTGTTGAGGAAGGGAGAGACCTCCAACTGTCGCTCAATTCCCCTACATACGCCCCATACGGCAGTTATGGTAACATGGCCTGCTTCGTCCTGCCAAGACCTCCGCCAAGGCGCGAGGTCGTTGGGGCCCGGCGGGGTCCTCGGCGGGGGTCGGGTGGTCTGGGAACGTCAGCCACCTCGCCGGAGACCGAATCGGTTCGGAAGTGGGGCGGCTGAACGCCTTTGGTTCCGAGTCTAACGGCCAGCCAGCTCAATCCCTGGCTGGGTCACACACTCTATGGCTTCGGTTTTCCGGCTTTGCCCTTTGCCGTGGCCTTAGGGGGCGCGAGTTCAGATTCCACGGGTTTGAGCTTGGGGACGGGCTTCGCGCTGCTGGTCGTGGCCGTGGGCTTGGGGTCTTCCTTCGCCCCCTTCGTGGCCGCCGATTTCTTGGCGGCCGGCGGGCCGTCCTTTCGGATTTGGGCGGTTGGGCAGACCTTCTTCAACTCGCAGCGCGGGCAGTCGGGGATTCCTTCCACGCAGGTGTCGGACGTCAGTGCTTCGATCAACTGCGAGAACTCAAATCCGCGCGTCTTGGGAATCGCGCGTTCGACGGTGGATCGAAGGCTGGGCGTATCGGTCTCGCCGTCCGCCACGCCCAAGCGTTCCAGCGCGCGCCGGTCGTCGTCGCTGATCGGGATGGCGTGGCCACCCAGGGACTGTTGCACCACGGTCGCCAGGATGAAATCGGACGAGAAGATCTCGTATTCCTGGAGGACCTTCACCGACTCCTTGAGCGGCTTCTTGGCGAGTGCGTCGAGAGTGAAGCTATAGGTTTTCTCGAAGAGTTGACGAAGGAAGCGCCGAATGCGTAAGGCGCGTTCCTCAGCGTGATCCAGGCCGTCCAGTGTTCCCTGGATCTCTTCCAACGAACTGACGCGTACTTCGTTCCAGTCGAAGTAGTTCGCCTTGAAACGCGTTAGGGCTTCCGCGGCTTGCTCTTGCGTGGCATTTTCGTGGCAAGCTCCGAAGACGGCGGCCTCGAGGATCGTCATCTTGGCGGGGCTGGGTTCGGCCGCGACCTTATAGCGCTTCTTCAGTTGGTTGTGAATATCGGTAAGGAATTGCGCTTTGCTTTGTGTGGCCATGGTGTGGACTTTGGAGCACGAACTCGTTGGATTGAGGATTAAGAGACGAGACAAGACGAGAAGGGCCGGGTGTAAGGAACCCAGCAACGAGACGTTAGATGCCTCACCCCCGATCAGTCTTCATCGTCGGCCTGGCTTGGGTCCACGATCGCGTCGGTTGGCTCGGACTCGGGTGCTTTCGAAAGTTCGTCGTCGGATTCGGTCCGTCGATCCGCGGCGATCGCGGAGTCGATGAGCTTGGAAATCTCGATGGATTTCTTAACCCGGTCGTCCTGTTTAAAGGAGAGCACGGGGGTGAAGCGGGTTTGGAGCCGAGCGGCGACGCGAGACTGAAGAAAGCCGGAGGCATGCTTCAGGCCAGCCATCGTTCGATCCTGGTCGCTGGTATTCCCCATGACCGAGATCAACACGGTCGCGTTC
>Ga0182745_1002235_pt1 | contig 17622 bp, 20 predicted proteins | sample eDN3rd30CKraftBY_FD_128523 | JGI IMG/M metagenome (GOLD analysis project Ga0182745, IMG submission 128523) | Enriched backyard soil microbial communities from Emeryville, California, USA - eDNA 3rd pass 30_C Kraft BY (version 2) (version 2) | ecosystem: Environmental > Terrestrial > Soil >...
GCGATCCGCTCGGCCGCGAGCCATTCCTGGTAAGGCGCGGCGTTCGCGAGCTCGGACTTGATCTCGTCGTCCTCGATGATCCGCCCGGCCGCGGTGTCGACGAGGAACATCCGGCCCGGACGCAGCCGGCCCTTGCGGACGACCCTGGACGGATCGATCGCGTGCACGCCGATCTCGCTCGCGAGCACGACGAGCCCCTCGTCGGTGACGAGGTAGCGGCTGGGGCGCAGGCCGTTGCGGTCGAGCGTGCCGCCGACGAGCGTGCCGTCGGTGAAGACGAGCGCGGCCGGACCGTCCCACGGCTCCATGAGCATCGAGTGGTACTCGTAGAACGCGCGACGCGCCGGGTTGACGTCGGTGCGGTTCTCGTAGGCCTCCGGGACGCACATCATCATCGCGTGCGGGAGGGAGCGGCCCGCGAGGACGAGCAGCTCGACGACCTCGTCGAGGCTCGCCGAGTCCGAGGCGCCGCCGGCGTTGATCGGATAGAGCTGCCGCAGGTCGCCGAGGACGTCGGACTCGAGCTGCGACTGACGCGCCCGCATCCAGTTGCGGTTGCCCTGCACGGTGTTGATCTCGCCGTTGTGCGCGAGCATCCGGAAGGGCTGCGCGAGCGGCCACGACGGGAAGGTGTTCGTCGAGTAGCGCGAGTGGACGAGCGCGAGCTTGGAGGCGAAGCGCTCGTCGGACAGGTCGGGGTAGAACGGCTCGAGCTGGAGCGTCGTGACCATGCCCTTGTAGACGAGCGTCCGTGCCGACAGCGACGGGAAGTAGACCTCGAGCTCGTGCTCGGCGCGCTTGCGGAGCCGGTAGGCCTGCCGCTCGAGGTCGATGCCGCCCGCGGTCGCGCCGCGGTCGCCAGGGCGCGTCGAGGCGACGAAGAGCTGCTCGAACGCCGGCATCGCATCGCGAGCGAGCTTGCCGAGCGAGTCGGGGGCGATCGGGACCTCGCGCCAGCCGAGCACCTCGAGGTCCTCTTCCGCGGCGAGCCGCGCGACACCGGACTTGACCGCATCGCGTTCGGCCCGATCGGTCGGCAGGAAGGCGAGGCCGACCGCGTAGCGGCCGTTCTGCGGGAGCTCGAAGTCGACGACCTCGCGCAGGAAGGCGTCGGGGATCTGCGTGATGATCCCGGCGCCGTCGCCCGTGCCGGCGTCGGAGCCGATCGCGCCGCGGTGCTCGAGGTGGCGGAGCGCGTCGAGGGCGGTCTCGATGATGTCGTGGCCCGCGGTCCCCCGGAGCGTCGCGACCATCGCGAGGCCGCACGCGTCCTTCTCGAAGCGCGGGTCGTAGAGCCCCGCGGTTTCGGGCACGGCGGAGAACCGCCGGTAGGGAGACGCAGTGAGTCCCATGGAAACCGTCCTCACGAATGTGGCTGGGAGATGGGGCGGCGCTGACCCATGGAAATTGGTGGACGCCCTCAGCCCGGATTCCGGCCCCGCTTGTGGCGAGTCGTCCTTCTTACTTGACTTGTCTACTTCGCGGTGGTGGGCGCGAAGTCGGCGTCCGAATACGTGTCTTCGGAGTCTACCGCAGAGGTTTTCGCACGCCACTCACGACCCGGCAGGTAGGGGCTCGCCTCGCGTCCGGTGTGCCGGATCGACTGCACGATCCAGATGCCGAGGCCGAGCGCGATCGCGAGGATCGCACCCCAGTCGTTGATGCGCAGCCCGAGCAGGATCTCGCTCGGATCGAGGCGGATCGCCTCGAGCCAGGCGCGCCCGATGCCGTACCAGATCAGGTACAGCGCGAACACCTTGCCCCACTGGAGGTGCAGCCGCGAGCCGAGGAACAGCAGGAGGCCCGCCCCGATGACGTTCCAGATCATCTCGTAGAGGAACGTCGGGTGGAACAGGGTGCCCTCCGGGAGCCCGATCGGGAACGCCGGGTTCGACGACTCGATCTCCAGGCCCCACGGCAGGGTCGTCGGAAGGCCGAAGATCTCGTGGTTGAACCAGTTGCCGATCCGGCCGAACGCCTGCGCGAGCAGGAGGCCCGGCGCGATCGCGTCGACGACCGTGAGGAAGCGCAGGCCCGCGATCCGGGAGCCGATCCAGACGCCGAGCGTGCCGAACACGATCGAGCCGAAGATCGCGCCGCCACCGTCCCAGATCCGGATGACCGCCCACGGGTCCGCGCCCGGGTAGAAGAAGTCGGTCGGGTGGGTCAGCACGTGCCAGACGCGGGCGCCAATGATGCCGAGCGGGACCGCCCAGATGACGACGTCGATGATCGCCCACGGCTCGACCCCGCGCTTGCGCAGTCGCACCTCGGTCAGCCAGATCGCGATGACGATGCCGACCAGGATGCAGAGCGCATAGGCGTGGATGCTGATGACCGTGCCCGTGCCCAGGAACGGCAGCCACTGGCCGATCGGAATGCTGATCGGGATCTGCCACTCGACGGGCGGGCTCGGAATACTGGCAGGCAGGATGCTCAGCGGGACCACTGGGCGAGTCTAGCGGGGGCCTCGAACTCTCGAAGCCGACTCCCTAAGCTGGCGGCATGAGCGCTTCGCAACCCTCGTACCCGCCGCCGGGCTACTACCAGGTGCCCCCGCCCCTCCGCGCGCCGGAGGGCACGCAGCCGGGCACCGTGTGGATCTGGCTGCTCGTCGTGCTGCCCGTCGTCGAGATGCTCGCCTCGATCCCGCTCCTGCTGGGCATCGGCGACCTGTACGCGAAGATCTTCGGCTCGATCAACCTGTCGGGACCGCCCCCGTCGAACGCCGTGATCCAGGACATGCTCTCCGGCTACGCCGGCATCGTCGGCCCGGTGCTATGGGTGACGCTCGCCGGCTACCTGCTGATGGGCGTCGGCGTGCTGCTCGGCTGGCTCGACTGGCGAGAGCTCCGGCGTCGGGGCGTGCCGAAGCCGTTCCACTGGGCATGGGGCTTCTTCGCCTTCGCCGGCGCTGGGACCCTCGTCTACCTCATCGGCCGCTCGGTCGTCGTGCGCCGTCGGACGGACCGCGGCCTCGCGCCCCTGTGGACCGGCATCGTCGTCACCATCGCGATCATGATCGCGTCGATCGCGTGGGGGTTCTACCTGTTCAGCACGGCCCTCGGCGCGATCAACCTGCGCTGAGCGCCGCCGCGATCCTGGCCGCGCCCGCGGCGCCGTCCTGCTGGATGGCGCGCACGATCGCGGAGCCGACGATCGCCCCGTCCGCGTAGTCCCAGACCTCCGCGACCTGCGCCGCGGTCGAGATCCCGATCCCGACGTAGACGCGCTCCGCGCCCGCGGCGCGGATGCGCGGCACGAGGGCGCGCGCCTTCGAGTCGACGTCCTCGCGTGCGCCCGTGACGCCCATCGTGCTCACGGCGTAGACCCAGCCGCGGCTCGCCTCCGCGATCATCCTGAGGCGCTCGTCGGTCGAGGTCGGCGCGGCGAGGAACACGCGGTCGAGGCCCGTCCGGTCGCTCGCCGCGATCCAGTCCGCGGCCGCGTCCGGTGTGATGTCGGGGGTGATGAGCCCGGTGCCGCCGGCGGCGGCGAAGTCGTCCGCGAAGCGGTCGACGCCATACTGCAGGACCGGATTCCAGTAGGTCATGACGTAGACGGGCGCGTCCGAGCGCTGCCGGATGCCCTCGACGGCGCGGAAGACGTCCGGGAGTCGGAATCCGGCCTCGAGCGCGGCGTTCGCGGCCTCCTGGATGACCGGGCCGTCCATGACCGGATCCGAGTAGGGGACGCCGAGCTCGATCGCCGTCACACCGTTGTCGAGGAGCGCGAGCGCCGCGTCGACGCTCTGCGGCAGATCGGGGAAGCCGACCGGGAGGTAGCCGACGAGCTCCTTGGCAGTGCTCATCCGATGGCCCCCTCGTCGAACAGCTCGAACCACTCGCCGGCGGTCGTCATGTCCTTGTCCCCGCGGCCCGACAGGCTCACCAGGATGACGGCGTCGGGGCCAAGCTCCCTGCCGAGCCGGATCGCGCCGGCGAGGGCGTGCGCCGACTCGATCGCCGGGATGATGCCCTCGGTCCGCGACAGCAGCCGCAGCGCCTCCATGGCCTCCGCATCGGTCGCCGGGAGGTACTCGGCGCGCCCGATGTCGGCGAGCCACGCGTGCTCGGGACCGACGCCCGGGTAGTCGAGCCCCGCACTGATGGAGTGCGACTCGATCGTCTGGCCGTCCTCGTCCTGCAGGACATAGGTCCGCGCGCCGTGCAGGACGCCGGGGCGACCGCGTTCGATCGACGCGGCGTGCCTGGGCGTGTCGACGCCGTCGCCGGCCGCCTCGTAGCCGATCAACCGGACACCGGGGTCGTCGAGGAACGCGTCGAAGATGCCGATCGCGTTCGATCCGCCGCCGACGCACGCGACGACGACGTCGGGCAGCGCGCCGGTCAGCTCGAGGACCTGCTCGCGAGCCTCCTCGCCGATGATCTTCTGGAAGTCGCGGACCATCGCGGGGAACGGGTGCGGCCCCGCTGCCGTCCCGAACACGTAGTTGGTCGTCTCGACGCTCGCGACCCAGTCGCGGTACGCCTCGTTGATCGCATCCTTGAGTGTCCGGCTGCCCGTCGTGACGGGGATGACCTCGGCGCCGAGGAGGCGCATGCGGGCGACATTGAGCGCCTGGCGCCTCGTGTCGACCTCGCCCATGTAGATCGTGCACTCGAAGCCGAAGAGCGCCGCCGCGGTCGCGGTCGCGACGCCGTGCTGGCCCGCGCCCGTCTCGGCGATCACGCGGGTCTTGCCGAGCCGCTTCGTCAGCAGCGCCTGGCCGAGGACGTTGTTGATCTTGTGCGATCCCGTGTGGTTGAGGTCCTCGCGCTTGAGGATGATCCGCGCTCCCCCGGCGTGCTCGGCGAACCGCGGGACCTCGGTGATGATCGAGGGGCGTCCCGTGTAGGTCGCGTGCAGTCGCGCGAGCTCCGCCTGCGCCGCGGGGTCCTCCCGCATCGCCTCGTACGCCTCGCTCAGCTCGTCGATCGCCGCGATGAGCGACTCCGGCATGTACCGACCGCCGTACTCGCCGAAGAACGGCCCGCGCTCGTCCCGGAGCTTCTTGGTCTCGAGTCCCACGTCACACCTCCAGGAAGGATTGCAGCACACTCGCCGGGTCGCCCCCTGTGACGAGCGCCTCGCCGACGAGGACGGCGTCGGCACCGGCGGCCCGGTACAGCGCGACGTCCTCGGCGGTCTTGACCGCCGATTCGGCGACCCGGATCGCGTCCGGCGGGAAGTCGTCGGCGAGCCGGCCGAAGAGGTCCTGGTCGAGCTCGAAGGTCTTGAGGTCCCGTGCGTTGACGCCGACGAGCCGCGCATCGATGTCGGCGGCCCGGGACAGCTCGTCGGCATCGTGCGCCTCGACGAGCGGGGTCATCCCGAGCTCGGTGATGAACGTGTGCAGGCGGGCGAGGGTCGGCTGGTCGAGCGCCGAGATGATGAGCAGGACGAGGTCGGCGCCCGCGGCGCGCGCCTCGAGCACCTGGTACTCGTTGCCGATGAAGTCCTTGCGCAGCAGCGGGAGGTCGACCGCGTCGCGGACCGCGCGCAGATCGTCGAGGGACCCGCCGAAGCGGCGGCTCTCCGTGAGCACGCTGATCGCGCTCGCTCCCCCGTCGGCGTACTCCCGGGCGAGCACCGCGGGGTCCGGGATCGTCGCGAGGGCGCCTCGGCTCGGGCTCGCGCGCTTGATCTCGGCGATGATGTGGACGCGATCGCGTGGCGCGAGCGCGGCGAGCGCATCGAGCGCGGGAGCGGCGTCGAGCGCGAGGTGCTCCACCTGGCGCAGGGATGTGCGGCTCTCGCGTTCTGCGGCATCCTCGATCGCCCCGGCGAGAAGTCCCGCCAGCAGGCTGTCGGTCATGTCGTCAGTGCTTCGACTTGACCTTGGCGCCGCCGACGCCGTATCCGGCGAGCTTCATGGCCCAGCCGACGATCAGTCCGACGACGAGCAGCCCCGCGGAGGCCCAGACGAGCCACTGGGTGCCGAGTCCCTCGGCGGCGAACCAGAACGCGAAGGTCCCGATGGTGAACGCAACGAGCATGATGATCACAGCAGTCCACGCGGCCGGCGAGTTGCCGTGGCCCGGGTCGCGTACTTCGTCGGTCATGCCTGCGATTCTAGCGGGAATCGTTCGTCGGGTCCTCGCCCGCGCTGAGCGCGTCCCAGGTGTCGCGCGGGTCGTCCGAGCGGGTGCGCGCGACGTTCCGCTTGCGCTTCGCTGCGGCCCAGATGTACCAGGCGAGGAACGCGGCGACGACGATCGGCGCCGCGATGACGAACCAGAGGTCCACGGTCGCCAGCCTAGCTGCGGCCTATCGCCGCAGCGCGTTCGCGATCGCGATCGCGCGCAGCGGCGCCGCGGACTTGTTGACGGTCTCCTGATGCTCGGTCGCCGGGTCGGAGTCGGCGACGAGACCCGCGCCGGCCTGCACGGTCGCGACACCGTCCCTGATGACGGCCGTGCGGATCGCGATCGCGAGGTCGGCGTCGCCCGCGAGGTCGAAGTAGCCGACGACCCCGCCGTAGACGCCGCGGGCGCTCGGCTCGAGCTCATCGATGATCTGGAGTGCGCGCGGCTTCGGTGCCCCGCTCAGCGTGCCGGCAGGGAACGTCGCGCGGAACACGTCGATCGGGGTCGCGCCCTCGCGCATCGTGCCCTCGACCGTGCTCACGATGTGCATGATGTGGCTGAAGCGCTCGACGACCATGAACTCGGTCACCTCGACGCTGCCTGGCACGGCCTCCTTCGACACGTCGTTGCGCGCGAGATCGACGAGCATGAGGTGCTCGGCGCGCTCCTTCGGGTCCGCGAGCAGCTCCTCCGCGAGCGCGGCATCCGCCTCGGGCGTCTCGCCGCGTGGCCGCGAGCCCGCGATCGGGTGCATCGTGATGTGTCCGCCGGTCACCTTGACGAGCGCCTCGGGGCTCGACCCGACGATCGTGTAGGGCTCGCCGGCGGGATCCGCGAGGGTCAGCAGGTACATGTACGGGGACGGGTTGAGCGCGCGCAGCACGCGATAGACGTCGAGCGGGTCCGCCGCGCAGTCGGCGTCGAAGCGCTGCGAGATGACCACCTGGAAGACGTCGCCGTCGCGCACGAACTCCTTCGACCGCACGACCGCGGCCTCGTACTCGGCCTGCGAGCTGCGCGGACGCGCCGCCGGCGGGGTCGCGAGGTCGATCTCGGCGACGTCGGGGTCGCTCGGACGGCCGAGGTCGGCCTCGAGCCGGTCGAGCCGCGCCTGCGCGTCCGCCCAGAGCGCGTCGGCGTCGGCATCCTCCAGATCGCCCAGCACGCTCGCGATGAGCGTCACCGTCCCGTAGCGGTGGTCGAGCACGACGAGCTCGCTCACGAAGACGAATGCCTGCCCGGGCACCGCGTGGTCGATCGGCGGGCGGTTCGGCAGGTGCTCGAGCTGGCGCACCGCATCCCAGCCGATGAAGCCGACGAGGCCGCCGGTCAGCGGCGGATGCCCGTCGACGCGCGGCGTCGACCAGCGGCGATACAGGGCGTCGAGCGCCTGCAGCGGCGGGAGGCCGATCGCGTCGCCGAGCGCCCGCTCTGCGGAGAGCGCGCCGGGCAGCCAGATGCTCGCGTGCTCGTCCTGCGTGAGCACGCCGAAGCCGCCGACGCCGACGAACGACCAGCGCGACCAGATGCCGCCCTGCTCAGCCGACTCGAGCAGGAAGGTGCCGGGACGGCCCGCCCCGAGCTTGCGGTAGATGCCGACCGGCGTCTCCGCGTCCGCGAACCGCTCCCGGAGGACCGGGATGACACGGTGGCCCGCGGCGACGGCCTCGTCGAAATCGGCGCGAGTGGTCGTAGGCACCCGTCTATTCTGGCTGACTCGGCTGCGCGGGCGGGTACGCCTGCTGGGGCTGATAGGGCTGATAGGGCTGATAGCCGTAGCGGGCCCTGAGATCGAAGCGCGCGCCCGCGGGGACCGACTCGCCGACCAGGAACACGAGCATGATGATCCACCCCGCGAGCGGGATGAAGCCGAAGAGGTAGTAGACCCCGGAGCGGTTCGTGTCATGGAGCCGGCGGACCGCGACGGCGATCATCGGGATGATCATCGCGAGGTTGAGCAGCGGCACCCAGACGAGCAGGATGAAGAACAGGTAGGCGAACCAGTACTCCGAGCGGCTCGCCCGTCCGTCGAACGTCGCGTACTTCGTCCAGAACCGACCGATCGCCTCGCCGAACGTCGCGCCGTAGAGCGGCTGGTCCAGCGGGACCTGCGCCCGCGCGTAGCCGTACTGCGCGGGCTGCGCGTAGCGGACGGTCGCGGTCCCCGGCTCCTCGAAGTGCTCGGTCCACCGACCGCCGTCCCACCAGCGACGCCTGCCGGATCCGTCGTCGTACCAACCTGCCGGCGTCGTCATGCCGAGAACGCTATCGGGCCGACGTCGAAGCAGGACCGCGCGCCCGTGTGGCAGGCGGGACCGACCTGCTCGACGGTCACCAGGATGGTGTCGCCGTCGCAGTCGAGCGCCGCGCCGCGCACGTGCTGGACGTGTCCGCTCGTGTCGCCCTTGCGCCAGTACTCCTGGCGGCTGCGGCTCCAGTAGGTCACGCGGCCCTCGGTGAGGGTGCGCCGCAGCGCCTCGCGATCCATGTAGCCGAGCATGAGCACCTCGCCGGTGCTCTCCGCCTGGATGATCGCGGGCAGCAGCCCGTCGTCCTTGAAGACGGCCCGGTCCAGGACCGAATCGATGTCGTCGATCATGCTGATGCCTCCTGCCGGACGATCGCGCCGGCGGCCGCGAGCTCGGCCTTGACCTCCGCGATCGTGAGGATCCCGTCGTGGAACACGCTCGCGGCGAGCACCGCGTCCGCGCCGGCCGCGACGGCCGGCGGGAAGTGCTGGACGGCGCCCGCTCCCCCGCTCGCGATGATCGGGACGCGGCTGATCGCCCGCATCGCCTCGATGAGCTCGAGGTCGAAGCCCTGCTTCGTCCCGTCCGCGTCGATCGAGTTGACGAGGAGCTCGCCCGCACCGCGTTCGATCGCCTCGCTCGCCCAGGCGAGCGCGTCGAGCTCGGTCTCGCGCCGGCCGCCGTGCGTCGTCACGACGAAGCCGGACGCGGTGCGTGCCGAGCGCTTGACGTCGAGCGAGAGCACGAGCACCTGCGCCCCGAAGCGATCGGCGATCTCGCCGACGAGGTCGGGGCGGGCGATCGCGGCGGAGTTGACACCGACCTTGTCCGCGCCGTGGCCCTGCAGCCGCGCGACGTCGTCGGCCGAGCGGACGCCGCCGCCGACCGTGAGCGGGATGAAGACCTGCTCGGCGGTGTGCCGCACGACGTCGTACATCGTCGACCGGTCGTCGACCGTCGCCGAGACGTCGAGGAACGTCAGCTCGTCCGCTCCCTCGGCGCCGTAGCGCTTCGCGAGCTCGACGGGGTCCCCCGCGTCGCGGAGGTTCTCGAAGTTGACGCCCTTGACGACCCGACCGGCGGAGACGTCGAGGCAGGGGATCACGCGCATGGCGAGCGTCATCGCGTTCTGCCTCTCAGATCCTGGCGGCGTGGATCGCGGTCACGAGGATCGCGCGGGCGCCGACGGCGTAGAGGGCGTCCATGACGTGATTCGTGTCGGCGCGCGGGACCATCGCCCGCACGGCGACCCAGTCCGGGTCGTGCAGGGGCGAGATCGTCGGGGACTCGATGCCGGGCGTGATGCGCGTCGCCGCCTCGAGCTTCGACTTCTCGACGTCGTAGTCGACGAGCACGTACTGCCGGGCCACGAGGACGCCGCGAATGCGGTGGAGCAGCGTCGAGATGCCCGGCAGCTCGGGCCGCGCCGAGACGAGGACCGCCTCTGAGTCGAGGATGACCGGCCCGAAGATCTCCAGGCCCTGCGCGCGCAGCGTGCTGCCCGTGCTCACGACGTCCGCGACCGCGTCGGCGACGCCGAGCTTGACGCTCGACTCCACCGCGCCGTCGAGCCCGACCATCTGGACCTGGACGCCGCTGCGGGCGAGGAAGTCCCCGACCAGATCGACGTAGCTCGTCGCGACGCGCTTGCCGGCGAGGTCGCTCAGCTCGGTGAAGGCGCCGGGCGGGCCCGCGAACCGGAAGGTCGAGTGGCCGAAGTCGAGCGCCGCGACCTCGCGGGCCGCGCTGCGGGCGTCGAGCAGCAGGTCGCGACCCGTGATGCCGACGTCGAGCGCGCCCGAGCCGACGTAGGTCGCGATATCCCGCGGACGCAGGTAGAAGAACTCGACGTCGTTGCGCTCGTCGAGGACGTTCAGCGCGCGCGGATCGCGGCGCTGGGCATAGCCCGCCTCGTGGAGCATCGCCACGGCGGTTTCGGAGAGCGAGCCCTTGTTGGGCACGGCGATTCTCAGCATGGTCGCTGCCTTCTGTGATCGATCAGGGAATGGACGGCGGCGATCACAGATGTCGCCAGACGTCCTCCGGCTCGATCCCCTTCGCGAGCATGAGCACCTGGAGGTGGTAGACGAGCTGCGACATCTCCAGCGCGAGGTCCTCCTCGGACTGGTACTCCGCGGCCATCCAGACCTCGGCGGCCTCCTCGACGATCTTCTTGCCGATCGCGTGCACGCCGGCGTCGAGCTCCGCGACGGTCCTCGAGCCCTCCGGGCGCGCGGCGGCCTTGGAGCTCAGCTCCGCATAGAGCGCGTCGAAGGTCTTCACGCCCTCAAGGGTATCGGTCAGGCGACGCCGAGCAGGTCGATCACGAAGATGAGCGTGCGGCCGCTGAGGCGGTGGCCGGCGCCGGCCGGACCATAGGCGAGCTCCGGCGGGATGACGAGCTGGCGGCGGCCGCCCACCTTCATGCCCGGGATGCCCTCCTGCCAGCCGGCGATGAGGCCGGCGAGGGGGAACTCGATCGACTGCCCACGGCTCCACGACGAGTCGAACTCGTCACCCGACGCGAAGTCGACGCCGAGGTAGTGCACCTCGACGCGGTCACCGGGCTTCGCCTCGGCGCCGTCCCCGACCTCGATGTCGGTGATGACGAGTTCGGTGGGCTCGGGGCCCTCGACGGGATCGATCTCGGGCTGGGTCTTGTCGCTCATGGTCCTCAAGCCTAGGAGGAAATGCTGCGAGATCACGCGCGCAGGTCGAGGATCGCCGTCTGCCCGTCGGAGCCCGTGCGGTAGGAGGCCGTGTATCCCGCATGTCGGGCGGTGGCGGTCGCGGCAGACCCCTGGCGGCGGTTGATCTCGAGGAGAACGCGAGCGCCCGGCGCGAGCCAGTCGGCGGCCGTCTCGACGACGTCTCGAACGCGATCGAGGCCGTCGACCCCGGCGAAGAGCGCGGCGGCGGGCTCGTGCGCGCGCAGGTCGCGCGGGATGAGCTCGGCCTCCCCCGTCGGCACGTAGGGCGGGACCGCGGCGATGAGGGTGATCCGACCGCGCAGCCCCGCGGGCAGACCCGCGAGGCCGTCTGCGGCGTGCACCTCGGCCACCGCGGGCAGGTTCTCGCGCGCCCAGCGCAGCGCCTGGGGGTCGATGTCGCAGGCGTGCACCTCGGCGGTCGGGACCGCCGCGGCGATGCTCGCCGCGATCGGCGCGACACCCGCATAGGCCTCGAGGACGACCGGGCGCTCCTGCGCGGCGGCGGCCCGGATCGCGGCCCGCGCGAGCTGGCGCGATCGCTGCCGCGGGATGAAGGCGCCCGGGCCGACCGCGAGCCGGAGCGCCCCGAAGCCGACCCAGCCGACGATGTGCTCCAAGGGCTCCCCGCTCGTCCGGCGCCGAACGAGCGCCTCGAGATCGCCCGCCCGAGGCACTGCCCCGACGAGGATCGCGGCCTCCTCCTCGGCGTGCACGCACCCGGCCGCGCGCAGGCGCGCGACGAGGCTGGGCGGCGGGGTGGGACCGCTAATGCGAATGGCTCCTCGCGATCTCGCGGAGCGCGTCGATCTCGATCGCGGGATCGGGGGCGCGGAAGACGGCCGAACCCGCGACGAACGTGTCGGCGCCCGCCTCCGCGGCGACCGCGATGGTGTCGCGCGTGACGCCGCCGTCGACCTGGATCCAGACGTCGAGCTCCGTCCCGGCGAGGGCATCGCGGACCGTCGTGACCTTCGGCATGACCTCGGCCATGAAGGACTGCCCGCCGAAGCCCGGCTCGACCGTCATGACGAGGATCTGGTCGAACTCCGGCAGCAGGTCGAGATACGGCTCGATCGGCGTGCCGGGCTTGATCGCCAGGCCCGCGCGCGACCCCGCGGCGCGCAGCGAGCGGGCGACCCCGACGACGTCGTTACCGGCGTTCTCCGCCGCCTCGACGTGGAAGGTGACGGAGAACGCGCCGAGCGCGGCGTAGCCGGGCGCCCACCGGGCGGGATCGTCGATCATCAGGTGCACGTCGAGGGGGACGGGGCTCGTCGCGGCGATGCGCTCGACCATCTGGGGCCCGAACGTCAGGTTCGGGACGAAGTGGTTGTCCATCACGTCGACGTGGACGAGGTCCGCGTTCGCGATCCGGGCGAGCTCCTCGGCCATCCGGGCGAAGTCGGCGGCGAGGATCGACGGATTGATTCGGGCGGGCACGCGACAACGCTACCGGCCCGGCGAGCGCGGGAAGTGGACGCAATCGGTCCGCTGGTCGCCTCGGCATGGACCATCTGCGCCCACTGTGCGGGGCCAGAACTAGGGTGGGCGGGTGATTCCCGCCGGCTGGACGCCGCACCGCCGCGACGACGGCGAGGTGCTCGGCTGGATCCGACCGTCCGGCGAGCGCTGGGTCGCGGTTGATCGGCTCGGGCGGGAGGCGTCGGGCGCGCTCGAGTGGCTCGAGGCCGAGGCGGTGCTCGACGAGCGCGGGCTCGGCTGGCTCGCCGAGCGCTGGCTGCTCAACGGCGAACCGGTGCGGATCGCGGAGGTCACCGACGAGCGCATCGTCGTCCTCGGCGACGAGTACGGCGCCGCGTCCGCGGTCGGCGGGACGCCCCGGCGGATCGAGCTGCCGTGGCCGGCCCCGGAGGGGTTGCGGCTCAGTCCCCGGCGGTGAGCAGCTGGATGAACATCGCGTCCGTGCCGTGCCGGTGCGGCCAGAGCTGCACGTGGGTGCCGGGCGCGAGGTCGAGGGGCTCGCGCGCGACGGCCTGCACGACCTCCTGAGTGTCGAGCGCTCGGAGCTCCGGGTGCTGGCGCAGAGCGGCGGACACGACGGCACGGGTCTCGGCCGCGTGCGGCGAGCAGGTGACGTAGGCGATGAGGCCGCCCGGCTTGACGGCGGCGATCGCCGAGTCGAGCAGGCGCGACTGCAGGTCGCCGAGACCGGGGATGTCGCCCGGCTGCTTGCGCCAGCGGGCCTCGGGGCGCCGTCGCAGGGCGCCGAGCCCCGTGCACGGCGCGTCGAGCAGCACGCGATCGAACGCCGCGGGCTCGCGGGCTCCGAACGTCGTCCCGTCGGACTCCACGACCCGCACGGCGTCGCCGAACGGCGCGAGGGCCTTGCGGACGAGCCCGACCCGGGCCGGGACGAGCTCGTTCGCGGTGAGCGACGCGCCACCGGCCGCGGCCTCCGCAGCCAGGAGCGCCGCCTTGCCCCCGGGACCCGCGCAGAGGTCGAGCCAGCGCTCGCCGGGTTCGACGGGCCGTGCCCGCGAGAGCGCGAGAGCGGCGAGCTGGGAGCCCTCATCCTGCACCCGGGCGCTGCCGACCGCGACGGGGGCGAGGCGCATCGGGTCGCCCCCGGACATCAGGGCGCCGACGGGCGAGTACTCGGCCGCTCGGGCGCCGAGTGCGACCAGATCGGCCACCTCCGAGTGCCCCGGAAGCGCCACGAGCGACACCGCGGGTGCGACGTTGTCGGCGGCGAGGGCCGCGGCCAGCTCGCCCTCGCGCCCCTCCGCAACCAACGTCTGGCGCAGTGCCCGGACTACCCAGAGCGGGTGCGAATGCTCGATCGAGAGCGCCTCCTCCCCCGTCTTCGCCGTCGCGACCGCCCGCGCGATCCACTCGTCCGGCTCGGTGCGCGAGATGGTGCGGAGCACCCCGTTCACGAAGCCCTTCGCGGACTCCTTGCGGACGAGCTGCATGGTCTCGCCGACGGCCGCGTGAGCGGGGATCCGCATCGCGAGGAGCTGGTGCGTCCCGAGTCGCAGGATGTCGAGTGAACGCGGGTCGATCGCCTCGGTCCTGCGGCTCGCGGCGAGGGCGATGATGACGTCGTAGAGACCCCGGCGGCGCAGCGTGCCGTACGTCAGCTCGGTCGCGAGGCCCGCATCGCGCTCATCGAGGCCCGCCGCGGTGATCCGCGCCGGCAGCAGCAGGTTCGCGTAGGCGTCCGAGTCCGCGACGGCCCAGAGGACGTCGAGCGCGACCGACCTGGGACTTCCGTTTCGTTCGCTAGCCACCGAGCACCGTCTCCTCCCCGCGGGGCCGCCCGCGGTACCAATCCGCCGCAGGCATCTGCGGTCGGCCGAACGGCGTCACCCGGATGAGCTCGAGGAGCCCGTCGCCCGTGCCGACGAGGACGCGTCGGTCGTAGAGGTCGACCTGTCCCGGGCGGAGGGGCAGCGTGTCATGGGCCGGAACCGCCTCGAGGACCTTGAACCGGTGACCGTCGAGGGTGGTCGACGCCCCCGGCTCCGGTGTCACGGCGCGGATGCGCCGGTCCAGCGCGGCCGCGGGAAGCGACCAGTCCAGGACCCCGTCGGCCGCGGTGAGCTTCCCCGCGACGCTCGGATCGCCGACCTGGGGCTCGCCGGTCGCGGTGCCGTCCGCGAGCGCGTCGACGACCTCCGACACCACGCCCGCGCCGAGCCCCGCGAGCCGCTCCAGCAGCGCGCCCGAGGTCTGGAACCGGCCGATCGGCTCGGCGACCCGCGCGTAGACGGGACCGGCATCGAGTTCCGGGACGAGCTGGAACACCGTGACCCCGGTCTCGCGATCCCCCGCGAGGACCGCGTGCTGGACGGGCGCCGCTCCGCGCCAGCGCGGCAGCAGCGAGAAGTGCAGGTTGATCCAGCCGAGCCGTGGGCCGGACAGCAGCGGCTCGCGGACGAGGCCGCCGTAGGCGACGATGACGCCGAGGTCGGGCTGCGTCGCGAGGATCGCGGCGGTGGCCTCGGCATCGAGCCGGTCGGCCTTGACGATCGGCAGGCCGGCCTCCTCTGCGCGGAGCGCGACGGGGGTGGGCGTCAGCGTGCCGCGGCGCCCGACCGGCGAGTCCTCTCGCGTGACGACCGCGACGACCTCGTGCCGGGAGCGGATGAGCGCCTCGAGGGTCGGCACGGCGACCGCCGGGCTCCCGGCGAATGCGATGCGAAGACTCACCGTCCCATTCTCCCGGCTTGCGCGCGCTCGCCGACGAAGGGCTCGGCGTCATCCATCCGGACCCGCAGGCCGACGGCTCGCGGCGGATGGTCCTTGGCGGCGGAGCGCCGGCCGCTCGCGTGGCGCAGGAGCTCCGTGCGCAGCGCCGTGGCGACCTCGGCGCCGCGCCGGTAGTCGAACCGGATGACCGTCCGCACGACCCCGTCGTCCTCCGTGACGGGACCGATGACGTCGTCGCCCGCGATCCCGGCCGCCTCGACGGCGGCATCGACCGCCGACGGCGATCCGGTGAGGGTCGCGGTGCGCACGGCCGGCGGGAGCCGCACCGCCTGCCGTTCGGCGAGCTCCGCGGCGATGACGTCGGCCTGCCGCCACTGCGCGAGCGCGGTCGCGAGCGAGCCTCCGATGCCCACCAGGTAGACGGGCGCGCCCGCGGCGGCGAGGGCGATCGCGTTCGACCACGTGCGCAGGGCGTCCTCGACGACCCGCATCGATTCGCGCGCGAGCATCCGCTCGCCGTCCAGCAGCAGCACGGCGCGATATCCGCCCGGTGCGTGCGGCTCCGCCCCGCGCGTCGCGACGACGAGCGCGGGCTCTGGCCCGACCTCCGAGATCCGGCTCCCGCCGTGCGACACGATGACCTTCGCGCGGGGGAACGCCCGCCCGAGCTCCGTGGCCGTCCGCACGCTGCCGAGCGGCGCGTCGCTGCCGGGTCGCGCGACCTGGACGAGGACGGGACCGGTCTCGATCGCGTCGGCGGCGGCGCGCCACGCGCTCGACGGGATCCGCGCCTGCTGCGCGAGCCGATCGCCGCCCGTCTGCAGTGCGGTGGGGATGACTCTGGGCAGTCGGCGGCGGGAGAACGCGATGCGCTCGCACCAGCCGATCTCGACGAGGCGCTCGGACTCGGCGCTCGGGCTGTGCGCGAGCAGGACGAGCGCGCAGCCGCTCAGCTCCTGGCGCACGAGGGCCGCGTCGCGGGCATGCACGCTGGGCGCCAGCGGCTCCTGGTACGCGGGATCGCCGTCGTCCCAGATGGCGATGAGTCCGAGGTCGATCGCGGGCGCGTAGACGACCGACCGCGTCCCGACGATCACGATGCCGGTGCGCGAGCCCGCCGCGAGGAACGCGCGGTAGCGCGCGGCGGCCGGCTGGTCGGCGTCGACCCGGACCACCCGCTCCGTGCCGTGCGCCGCACGCAGCGCGGTCTCGAGCCGGTCGAGGTCCTCGTGGTCGGGCGCCGCGACGAGCGCGCTGCGGCCCTCGGCCAGGACGGGGCCGACGAGCTCGGCGAGCGTCGTGATCCAGGCGTCGGGCTCGGGGATCGCCGGAACGACGAGGCGGGCGCCCTCGCCGACCGCCTCGCCGAGTCGGGCCGGGTAGCCGGTGATGTCGGGGGGTGTCCCCTTCGACTCGGACTTCGACTCGCTGCGCTCGCTCAGCCCTCGCTCAGGGACCGGTGCGTTGGGTGCGGCTCGCTCAGGGAGCGGCTCCTCGGCAGGTCCCTGAGCGAGCGCAGCGAGTCGAAGGGCGGGCTCCGGCGCCTGCTGCAGCCAGGCCTGCTCGACGCGCGCCTGCCGTTTCGGGATCGCGAGCCGCAGGATGTCCGCCGCGACGCCGACGGCACGGTCCGCGAGGCGTCGCGCGAGCGCCCAGACCTCCGCGGAGAGCACCGGCACCGGCGACACGAGCGCGTCGATCTCGGCGAGCTTGCCTTCGAACTCCGACTCCGTCACGACCTCGACGACCCACCCGTCCATCACCCGCCGGGCGGCGCGGACCGGGACCCGGATGCGCACACCGGGGACGACCGCGGACGCGAGCGTCTCGGGGATCGCATAGTCGAACAGGCGGTCGAGCTGCGGCAGCGGCGAGTCGAGCACGACTCTCGCGATCCCCTGGCTCACGGGACCATCATCCCGCGAGCCGCCGACGCGCGTCGGGCGAGCGCCCCTCGACTCGCTGCGCTCGCTCGGGGATCGGAAGTCAGGCGACGCCGGCGGCGGAGCGCAGCTCGTCGACCCGGTTCGTCAGCTCCCAGGTGAAGCCCGGCTCCTCACGACCGAAGTGGCCGAACGCCGCGGTCTTCTGGTACGAGACGACGTTGCGGTCGGTCAGCTGGAGGTCGCGGACGATCGCGGCCGGGCGGAGGTCGAAGACCTCGCGAACCGCCTTGGTGATCGCGTCGAGCGGGACCTTCTCGGTGCCGAACGCCTCGACGTAGAGGCCGACGGGCGACGCCTTGCCGATCGCGTACGCGACCTGGAGCTCGACGCGGTCCGCGAGGCCCGCCGCGACGACGTTCTTCGCGGCCCAGCGCATCGCGTACGCGGCCGAGCGGTCGACCTTCGACGGGTCCTTGCCGGAGAACGCGCCGCCGCCGTGGCGGCTCGCCCCGCC